>VSSQ01000257.1_pt1 | contig 57182 bp, 59 predicted proteins | sample 4763081 | NCBI WGS metagenome assembly VSSQ01 (sample SAMN12137344, study PRJNA551015) | bioreactor metagenome | isolation source: SDC9 anaerobic chlorinated ethene degrading culture | place: USA: Knoxville, Tennesee | collected 2015-01-01
GGATCAGCGGGATGTCGAGCGTTGCCTTGCGCCGCGGCGCTTCCATCACCCGGGTGCCGGCCTTGCGGCGGCGGTCAAGGAAGCCCGAGGCGGCGAGGTCCTGCAACGCCCGGTTCACTGTGGCCCGGGCGCAGCCGAATTCGGCGGCAAGCTCGGCCTCGTTCGGGATCAGGCTGCCGGGCGTATAGGCGCGGGTGCGGATGCGGCGCATCATCACGTCGCGTATCGCCTGCCAGGTTGTCGGGCTGCCGGGCAGATCTCCGTGCATGCTTACCCCTCCCGGGCCAGCCTCCGCACCACCCGGGCATAGGCCGAAACAATCTCCTCTCGCCGGACATGAACCCCGTCGCGCACCATGTGCCGGCCCGCCGACCAGACCTCGCGCACCGCGCGGTCGTCGCGGGCGAAGATCCAGGTGTCGAGAACCACATCCCCGGTCCTTCCCTGCCCGTCGGGGCCGAGATCGTCAAGCGCAAGCAGATCGGCCCAGAGCCCCGGTGCGATCGCGCCGCTTGCCCGGCCCGCCGCCTGTGCCCCGCCTTCGGCGGCGCCCTGCAGCAGCACCCGCCCGGTCGAGCGCCCGGCCTCGGCCAGCGCGGCGCGGGTATGGTCGCGCAGGCGCTGCGAATAATCGAGCGTGCGCAGCTCCTCGGTCAGCGAGATCCGGATATTGCTGTCCGAGCCGATGCCGAAGCGCCCGCCGCCGGCGCGCCAGCGCAACCCGTCGAAGATGCCGTCGCCCAGGTTCGATTCGGTGATCGGGCACAGCCCGGCCACGGCCCCAGTGGCGGCCAGCGCCGTGGTCTCTGCGGGCAGCATCTGCGTCGCATGGATCAGGCACCAGCGCGGATCGACCGGCGCATTTTCCAGCAGCCACTGCACCGGGCGGCGACCGGTGGCGGCGAGAACCTCGTCGACCTCGGCCTGCTGCTCGGCAAGGTGGATGTGGATCGGGCGGTCGCCGGCCAGCGCGATCGCCGCCGCAAGGCCCGGGCCATCGACCGCGCGCAGGCTGTGCGGCGCCACGCCCATGCCGCTGTCGCTGCCCAATGCTGCGACATGGCGCGCCGCCGCCGCATGCAGCCGTGCGTAGCGCTCGGGGTCGTTGCCGAAGCGATCCTGGCCGCTCGTCAGCGCCCGCCGGTCGAGCCCGCCATAGCTGTAGAGCACCGGCAGCAACGTCAGCCCGATGCCCGATTGCGCGGCGGCGGCGGCGATCCGGCCCGACATCTCGGCCAGATCGGCATAGGGCACCCCGCCCGGCGCGTGATGGAGATAATGGAATTCGACATTGGTGGCATAGCCGGCCTCGAGCATTTCCATCTGCACGAAGGCAGCGATCGCCTGCACATCCTCGGGGGTGATCTGCTCGAGGAAGCGATACATCAGCTGCCGCCAGGTCCAGAAACTGTCGCGCGGATCGGCGCCGCGGCGTTCGGTCAGCCCCGCCATGGCGCGCTGAAAGGCATGGCTGTGCAGGTTGGCGGGCGCCGGCAGCAGCGTCTCCACCAGCTGCGCCCCGGCGGGCTGCGCCGTGCCGGCCTGCACCGCGGCAATCCGGCCGTCGTCGCCGATGTCCACCCGCACCGCCTGTGCCCACCCGTCCTGCACCAGCGCCTGACGCGCCCAGATCGTCTGCATTGCCGGAACCTCCGCCCGAATTCACCGTGTTGACAGGAATATTATGTGCAGACATATTATTTTCAATCAACCCCGAATCGCAGCACGACGGGACCAGCACATGACCGACCTCACACTCACCAATGCCACGCTCATCCCCTGCGATCCCGGGGTGCCGCGCCGGATCGCGCGCGGCTGGCTGCGCATCGCCGCGGGCCGGATCGTGGCCATGGGGGAGGGCGAGGCCGATGGCGAGGACATGGGCGGGCGGGTCATCACGCCGGCGCCGATCGACTGCCACACCCATCTCGTGCACGGCGGCAACCGCGCGCGGGAGTTCGAGATGCGCCTCGAAGGCGCCAGCTATGAAGAGATCGCCCGCGCCGGCGGTGGCATCCTGTCGACCGTCACCGCCACCCGCGCCGCCACCGAGGCCGAGCTGGTGGCCTCGGCGCTGCCGCGGCTCGACACGCTGCTGGCCGAGGGCGTGGCGACGGTCGAGGTGAAGTCGGGCTACGGGCTGACGATCGCGGACGAGCTGAAGATGCTGCGCGCGGCGCGGGCGCTGGCTGCGGTGCGCCCGGTACGCATCGTCACCAGCTGGCTTGCCGCCCATGCGCTGCCGCCCGAATACGCCGGCCGCGCCGACGCCTATATCGAGGAGGTGGCGATTGCCGGTCTGCGCGCCGCCCATGCCGAGGGGCTGGTCGATGCGGTCGACGGCTTTTGCGAGGGCATTGCCTTTTCGCCCGCGCAGATGGCGCGGCTCTTCGATGTGGCGGAAGAGCTTGGTCTGCCGGTGAAACTGCATGCCGAGCAGCTCTCGCATCTGGGCGGCTGCCAGCTGGTCGCCGCGCGCGGCGGGCTTTCGGCCGATCACGTCGAGCATGCCACCGCCGCGGATGCGCGGGCGATGGCGGCGGCGGGCACCGTCGCCACGCTGCTGCCCGGTGCCTTCTACACCCTGCGCGAGACGCAGATGCCGCCGATCGCTGCCTTCCGCGACGCGGGCTGCGCGATGGCGCTGGCCACCGACTGCAACCCCGGCACCGCGCCGCTGACCTCGATCCTGCTGACGCTGAACATGGCCTCGACGCTGTTCCGCCTGACGCCGGAAGAGGGGCTGCATGGCATCACCTGCCATGCGGCCCGTGCGCTTGGCCTGAGCGACTGCGGCCGCCTCGCGCCGGGGCTGCGCGCCGATCTGGCGGTCTGGGACATCGAGGACCCGGCCGAACTGGCCTATCGCATCGGCTTCAACCCGCTTCATGCCCGCTATTTCGAAGGACGCAAATGCTGACCCTCATTCCCGGCGAAGCCACGCTCGCCCAGCTCGAAACCCTCTGGCGCACCGCGGCCCCGGCCCGGCTTGACCCGCGAGCGCATCCCGCCATTGCCGCTTCGGCGGCGCGGATCGCGGCGGCGGCGGCCGGCGACGCGGCGGTCTATGGTGTCAACACCGGCTTTGGCAAGCTCGCCTCGGTGCGGATCGCGCCCGAGGATACCGCGACGCTGCAGCGCAATCTGATCCTGTCGCATTGCTGCGGCGTCGGCGCGCCGCTCGCCCCCGAGACCGTGCGGCTGATGATGGCGCTGAAGCTGCTCAGCCTCGGCCGCGGTGCCTCGGGCGTGCGCCCGGAGATCGTCGCGCTGCTCGAGGGGATGCTGGCGCAGGGGGTGACGCCGGTGGTGCCCGAGCAGGGCTCGGTCGGCGCCTCGGGCGATCTCGCGCCGCTCGCCCATATGGCGGCGGTGATGATCGGCGCGGGCGAGGCCCTCGTGGCGGGCGAGCGCCTGCCCGGCGCCGCGGCGCTGGCGCGTGCGGGACTTGCGCCGGTGGTGCTTGGCGCGAAAGAGGGGCTCGCGCTGATCAACGGCACGCAGTTCTCGACCGCGCTCGCGCTTGTCGGGCTGTTCCGGGCGCTGAGCTGCCTGCGCAGCGCGGTGGTGACCGGCGCGATGTCGACCGACGCGATCATGGGCTCGACCGCGCCCACCCGCGCCGAGATCCACACCCTGCGCGGCCACGCCGGCCAGATCGACGTCGCCGCCGCGATGCGTGCCCTGCTCGCGGGCAGCGAGATCCGCGAAAGCCACCGCGAGGGCGATGCCCGCGTGCAGGATCCCTATTGCATCCGCTGCCAGCCGCAGGTGACGGGCGCCGCGCTCGACCTGCTGCGCTTTGCCGCCGGCACCCTGATCACCGAGGCCAATGCGGTGACCGACAATCCGCTGGTGCTCTCCGATGGCACGATCGTCTCGGGCGGCAATTTTCACGCCGAGCCGGTGGCCTTCGCCGCCGACCAGATCGCCCTGGCCGTGGCCGAGATCGGCGCCATCGCGCAGCGCCGCATCGCGCTGATGGTCGACCCGGCGCTGAGCTTCGGTCTGCCGCCGTTCCTGACCCCGGCGCCGGGGCTGAACTCGGGCCTGATGATCGCCGAGGTCACCACCGCCGCGCTGATGAGCGAGAACAAGCACCTCGCCGCGCCCTGTTCGGTCGACAGCACGCCGACCAGCGCGAACCAGGAAGACCATGTCAGCATGGCCGCTCATGGTGCGCGCCGGCTTGGCCTGATGACGCAGAACCTCGCCGTGATCCTTGGCGTCGAGGCGATCTGCGCCGGCCAGGGCATCGAGTTCCGCGCCCCGCTTGCCACCTCGGCGCCGCTGGCCCGGGCGCTGGCCGTGTTGCGCAGCCGGGTGGCGACGATGGGCGAGGACCGCTTCCTCGCCCTCGACCTTGCCGCCGCACAGGGTCTGATTGAAGACGGTGCGCTGGTTGCCGCCACCGGGCTGGAGATTGTCGCATGACCCCCGTTGAAATCATCCCGGGCGATGGTCCGGTGATCCTTGGCCTGCCGCACACCGGCACCTTCCTGCCCGAGGAGATCCGCGCCCGGCTGACTGCCCGCGGCCAGGAGCTGGCCGATACCGACTGGCATGTCCACGAGCTCTATGCGGGCCTGCTGCCCGGCGCGACCACGGTGCGCGCGACCTTCCATCGCTATGTGATCGACGCGAACCGCGGGCCCGAGGACGAGAGTCTCTATCCCGGGCAGAACACCACGGGTCTCGTGCCCAGCACCGATTTCGATGGCGTGCCGATCTGGACCGAGGCGCCCGACGCCGCCGAGGTGGCCCGCCGTCTCGCGCGCTTCCATGCGCCCTATCACGCGGCCCTTGCGGCCGAGATCGCGCGGGTGAAGGCACGGCACGGCGTGGCGATCCTCTACGACTGCCACTCGATCCGCAGCCATATCCCCTTTCTCTTCGAGGGCACCTTGCCCGATTTCAACATCGGCACTGCCGGCGGCACCAGCTGCGCGCCGCAGATCGAGGCGGCGGCGCGCGCGGTCTGTGCCGGGGCCGAGGGCTTCAGCCATGTGCTGAACGGCCGTTTCCGGGGCGGCTGGACCACCCGCCATTATGGCCGGCCGGAAACCGGGGTGCACGCGATCCAGATGGAGCTGGCACAATCGACGCATCTTGCCACCGAGGCCGCGCCCTGGGCGCTGAGCGCCGAAAAGGCCGCGAGGCTGCGCCCGCATCTGGCCGGGATTCTCGCCCGGCTCGCCGCGCTTGCGCCGGAGCTCGCGCGATGAAACCGCTTGCCGGACTGCGCATCCTCGACCTGACGCGGGTGCTTGCGGGGCCCTTCGCCACCGCGATCCTTGCCGATCTCGGTGCCGAGGTGATCAAGCTCGAGCCGCCGCAGGGCGACGACTATCGCCACATCGGTCCGTTCACCGCGGGGCAGTCGGCGCTTTTCACCCTGACGAACCGCGGCAAGGCCTCGGTCGTCGTCGATCTGAAGACGCCCGAGGGCCAGGCGCTGGCGCGTGACCTTGCCGCCCGCTGCGACGTGGTGGTGGAGAACTTCCGCCCCGGTGTCGCCGCGCGGCTCGGTCTTGGCGCCGAGGCGCTGCGTGCGGTCAATCCCGGCCTCGTCTACTGCTCGATCTCGGGCTTCGGCCAGCAGGGGCCGGCCGCCGGGCTGCCCGCCTATGACCTCGTTGCGCAGGCGATGTCGGGCTGGATGGCCGCGACCGGCGAGGAGGGCGGCGCGCCGCTGAAGGTCGGCGAGGCGCTCGGCGACGTGGCGGCCGGTCTTTATGCGGTGATCGCGATCCTCGCCGCGCTGGTCGGGCGCGGCCAGACCGGGCGCGGCGCGTCGCTCGACGTGGCGATGGTGGATTGCCTCGTCGCGATGCTGCCGACGAGCCATGCGCTCCACCTCTATGCCGGCGTGCCGGTGGCGCGGGTCGGCAACCGGCATCCGCTCTCCACCCCGTTCGGCGCCTTCCGCACCGCCGATGGCCACGCGATCATCGCGGTGCTGGGCAGCCGGCAGTTCGGCGCCCTGTGCGAGGTGATCGGCGCGCCCGAGGCAGCCGCGGACCCGCGCTTTGCCTCCGACGAGCTGCGCACCACGCATGAACCGGCGCTGCGCGCGCTGATCGAGGGCTGGACGGCACAGCACTCCACCGAGGCGGTGGTCGCGGCGCTTGCCGCGGCGCAGGTGCCCACGGCGCCGATCCTGACGTTGGCCGAACAGCTTGCCTCGGAGCACGCCCGCGCCCGCGCGCTGGTGACCGCCTTGCCGCATCACGCGCTTGGCACGGCGCCGGTGGTGGGCCAGCCGGTCCGCTTCGACGGCGCTGCGCCGCTGGCTGCGACCGGCGCCCCGGCGCTTGGCGGGCAGACCCGTGCGGTGCTCGAGGGGCTGGGGCTGAGCAGGAAACAGATCGACGGGCTGATTGCCGCGGGGATCGTGACGGAGACGAAAAATGACTGATTTTGACCACCTGCTCGGCGACGAGGAGCGGATCTTCCTCGACACTCTCGCCCGGTTCTCGGCCGAGGTGCTGGCACCGCAGGCCGCGGCCACCGACGAAAGCGGCGCCTTCGTGCACGCGCAACTCGCCGCGCTCGCCGAAACCGGGATGATGGGCGCGAACCTGCCCGAACGCTGGGGCGGGGCGGAGATCTCGGCGCATGCGCTGTTCGAGGCGGTGGCGACGGTGGCGGGCGGCTGCGGCTCGACCGTCTCGGCGCTGACCGCGCATTTCCTCGCCACCGACAGCCTGCTCATCGGCGGCGATGATGCGCTGCGCGCGCGTTTCCTGCCGGCGGCGGCCGAGGGCCGGCTGCTCGGCGCCTTCGGTCTGACCGAGCCGAACGCCGGATCGGACCCGGCCGACATGCGCACCCGCGCCACGCGCGAGGGCGACGGCTGGCGGATCAAGGGGCGCAAGTGCTTCATCTCGAACGGCGGCGTCGCCGATTTCATCGTGGTCTATTGCGTCACCGACCCGGCGGCGGGGCATCGTGGGATCTCGGCCTTCGTGGTCGAGAAGGGCACGCCCGGCCTCACCCCGGGGCGGGTCGAGCAGACCATGGGGCTGCGCGGCGGCCATGTCTGGGAACTCGACCTCGACGTGCTGGTGCCCGAGGCGAACCGGCTCGGTGCCGAGGGCACGGGCTTCCGCACCGCGATGCAGGTGCTCGACAACGGCCGTGTCGAGGTTGCGGCGATGGCGGTGGGCATTGCCCGCGCGGCCCTCGCCGCCGCCCGCGACTGGACGAAGAGCCGCATCATCGGGGGTGCGCCGCTTGCCAGCCGCCAGGGCATCCAGTGGATGCTGGCCGACATGGCGACCGAGCTGAGCGCGGCCGAGCTGCTCGGCCACGAGGCCGCGCGCCAGCGTCAGGCGCATCAGCGCTTCACCACCGCGGCCTCGAAAGCCAAGCTGTTCGCCACCGAGGCCGCCGGGCGCATCGCAGATGCCGCGCTGCAGATCCATGGCGGCTACGGCTATACCCGCGACTTCCCGCTCGAACGTCACGCCCGCGATCTGCGCATCATGCGCATCTACGAGGGCTCTTCCGAAATCCAACGCAACATCATCGCAGGCCGGCTGCTTGCCTGACGCGCCGAAAGGACACACCATGACCAATCCCCGTCACAACATCCGCGACATCTTCCCGGCGACCGGAACCGAGATCAGCGCGAAAAGCTGGCTGACCGAAGCCCCGCTGCGGATGCTGATGAACAACCTGCACCCGGATGTCGCCGAGAACCCGCACGAGCTGGTGGTCTATGGCGGCATCGGCCGCGCGGCCCGCACCTGGGAGGATTTCGACCGCATCTGCGACAGCCTGCGCAAGCTCGAGGCGGACGAGACGCTGCTCGTGCAGTCTGGCAAGCCGGTCGGCGTGTTCCGCACCCACCCGGATGCGCCGCGGGTGCTGATCGCGAACTCGAACCTGGTGCCGCACTGGGCGACCTGGGACCATTTCAACGAGCTCGATAAGAAGGGTCTGGCGATGTATGGCCAGATGACCGCGGGCTCGTGGATCTACATCGGCACGCAGGGCATCGTGCAGGGCACCTACGAGACCTTCGCCGAGGCCGGCCGGCAGCATTACGACGGCTCGCTCAAGGGCCGCTGGATCCTGACCGCCGGGCTGGGCGGCATGGGCGGCGCGCAGCCGCTCGCTGCGGTGATGGCCGGCGCCTGCTGCCTAGCCGTCGAATGCGACGAGACCCGTGCCGATTTCCGCATCCGCACCCGCTATTGCGACGAGAAGACCCATTCGCTCGATGAGGCGCTGGCGATGATCGCGCGCTGGACCGCGGCGGGCGAGGCGAAATCGGTCGCGCTGATCGGCAACGCCGCCGAGATCTTCCCCGAGATCGTGCGCCGGATGAAGGCGGGCGAGGCGCTGCCGAACGGCCGGCCCGACATCGTCACCGATCAGACCTCGGCGCATGACCCGATCCACGGCTATCTGCCGCGCGGCTGGAGCGTCGCCGAGTGGCGCGCGCGTCAGGAGACCGAGCCGAAGGCGGTGGAACAGGCTGCCCGCGCCAGCATGAAGGCGCATGTCGCCGCGATGGTCGATTTCTGGAACGCCGGCGTGCCGACGCTCGATTACGGCAACAACATCCGGCAAATGGCGCTCGAGGAAGGGCTCGAGAACGCCTTTGCCTTCCCGGGCTTCGTGCCGGCCTATATCCGGCCGCTGTTCTGCCGCGGCATCGGGCCGTTCCGCTGGGCGGCGCTTTCGGGCGATCCGGAAGACATCTACAAGACCGATGCGAAGATGAAGGAGCTGTTCCCCGAGAACGCGCATCTGCACCGCTGGCTCGACATGGCGCGCGAGCGCATCGCCTTCCAGGGCCTGCCGGCGCGGATCATGTGGATCGGGCTCGGCGACCGGCACCGCGCCGGCCTCGCGATCAACGAGATGGTGCGTACGGGCGAGCTCAAGGCGCCGGTGGTGATCGGCCGTGACCACCTCGATTCGGGCTCGGTCGCCTCGCCCAACCGCGAGACCGAGGCGATGAAGGACGGTTCGGATGCGGTCTCGGACTGGCCGCTGCTGAACGCGCTGCTCAACACCGCCTCGGGTGCGACCTGGGTCTCGCTGCATCACGGCGGCGGCGTCGGCATGGGCTTCTCGCAGCATTCGGGCATGGTGATCTGCTGCGACGGCACCGAAGAGGCCGACCGTCGCATCGAACGGGTGCTGTGGAACGACCCGGCGACCGGCGTCATGCGCCACGCCGATGCGGGCTACGAGATCGCGAAGGATTGCGCGCGCGAACACGGGCTGAACCTGCCCGGCATCCTGAAATGAGGCTGATCCGCCGCGACGACCTGACCGCGCAGCCGTGGAAGAACGGCGGCGGCCGGACCTGGGAGATCGCCGCCTCTCCCGAGGGCGCCGGTTTCGACGCCTTCGGCTGGCGCGTGAGCATGGCCGAGGTGGCGGCGGATGGCCCGTTCTCGGCCTTTGCGGGCATCGACCGCACGCTGAGCGTGCTGTCGGGGGCGATGTTGCTCGACTTCGCCGCCGGGGGTACGGTCGCGCTCGACGCGGCTGCGCCGCCGCTTGCCTTTCCGGGCGAAGCGGCGGTACAGGCGCGTCTTGTGCAGGGGCCGGTGACCGACCTCAACGTGATGACCCGGCGCGGGGCCTTCGGTCATCGCGTGACTGCCCTGCGAACGGGCGAAGCCGCGCCGCAGGGGACGATGTTGCTGATCGCGCGGGCGGAATCGACGCTCGACAGCGGTCTGGCCCTTGCGCATGGCACGGTTTTGCGCGCCGATCCGCAGGAAGACCTTGTGGGGCTGCGCGGCACCGGGGCGCTTCTGGCCGTGGGGCTGCGGGCGCTTTGACGATTTCCGGCGCCGGGCCCGGCGCCGGTTCCACAGTCGGTGCCCAAGGGGCGCGGCACCGATCGCAACCAGCCCCGACGACAGGAGAGACACATGACCTTCCAGACCTCGCTGAAATCGGCCCTCTTCGGCCTTTCGGCGCTCACCCTCGCCGCCACCGGTGCGCTGGCCGACCAGCTTGCCGACATCAAGGCCGCCGGCAAGATCGTCGCCGCGACCGAGATGCACTATGCGCCCTTCGACATGCTCGAGAACGGTGAATACGTCGGCTTCGACCGCGACCTCTTCGACGAGATCGCCAAGGAGCTGGGCGTGACGCCGGAATATCAGGACCTGCCCTGGACCTCGATCCTGCCCGGGCTCGAGGTGAAGAAGTTCGACTTCGTGCTCGCTCCGGTGACGATGACCGCCGAACGCGCCGAGCGCTATGCCTTCACCCTGCCGATCGCGGATGCCACGGTCGCCTTCGTGCAGCGCAAGGGCGGGCCGCTCACCACGCCCGAGGACGCCAAGGGCAAGACCGTCGGCACCCAGAAGGGCACCGCACAGGAAATCCAGCTGCAGGCCTTCAGCGACAAGATCGGCGGCATCACCATCAAGGGCTACGGCACGCCGGACGAGGCCTATGCCGACCTGATGACCGGGCGTCTCGACGCGGTGGCGGGCTCGGCGCCGCTGCTGAACTATCTCGCCAAGACCCGGCCCGCGGATTTCGCCGTGGTCAACCCGCCGTTCGGCAAGCCCACCTATTTCGCCTTCGTCGCGCGCAAGGGTGAGGGCGACACGCTGATCGCCGCGATCAACGAGGCGATCAAGAAGATCGAGGACGACGGCCGGATGAAGGCGCTGCAGGAGAAGTGGTTCGGCGCCGCGACCGAGCTGCCGCAAGAGATGCCGCAGCTCTGATGCAACCCGCGGGCCGGTCTGACCGGCCCGCTCTTTCCGAGAGGCGGCAATGTTCTCGTTCCAGACGATCTTCGACAATCTGCCGGTGCTGATCGGCGCGGCACGCTACACGCTGCTGATCTCGGTGCTGGGCTGCGCGCAGGGGCTGCTGGTCGGTGCCCTGGTCTGTGCCGGGGCGCTGTCGCGCCGGGTCTGGCTGCGCCGGGCTGCCGCGCTTTACGTCAGTTTCTTCCGCGGTGTGCCGCTGCTGATCCAGCTGCTCGTCGCCTTCTATCTGCTGCCGGTGATCGGCATCAACGTGCCTGCGCTGGTGGCCGCGGTGCTGACCGTCGGCCTGTGCGCCGCCGCCTACCTGTCCGAGGTGCTGCGCGGGGCGCTCAACGCCATTCCCCGGGGCCAGGCCGAGGCTGCCGCCGCGATCGGCATGGCGCCGCGTGATCTGTGGCTGCGCATCCTGCTGCCGCAGGCGCTCAAGATCGGCCTGCCCGCGATCATCAACGAGCTGATCTTGCTGGTGAAGGCAAGTTCGCTCGTCACCGTCGTCGGGATCGTCGAGATCACCCGGATGAGCCAGTCGATCGCCTCCGCCACCTATCGCCCGCTGGAAATCTACCTTGCCGCCGCCTTCCTCTATCTCGCGATCAACCTGGTGATCGCGCAGGCGGGGCGGCTGCTGGAACGGAGGCTCGCCTACTGATGCCTGATCTGCTGCACCGTTATGGCCCCGATCTGCTGACCGGCTTCGGCATGACGCTGTTCACCTGGGCGCTTGGCACGCTGCTGGGCTTCGCGCTCGGCTTCGCCATCGAACTGCTGCGCCGCTTCGGGCCGAAACGCCTTGCCTGGCCGATCCGCGCCTATGTCGAGTTCATCCGCGGCACGCCCTTCCTCGTGCAGCTTTTCGTGCTCTATTACGGCGGCCCGCTGATCGGGTTGCGGCTCGATGCGCTGCCCGCCGGCGTGCTCGGGCTCACCGTCTATGGCAGCGCCTATTTCACCGAGATCCTGCGCGCCGGTTTCGATGCCGTGCCGAAGGGGCAGATCGAGGCCGCCCGCGCCATGGGCTTTACCGACGGGGTGATCGTGCGCCGGATCATGGTGCCGGTGATGATGGTCTCGGCGCTGCCGGCGCTGGTGAACTTCGCCATCATCCTCACCAAGGAAACGGTGATCCTGTCGATGATCACCGTGCCCGAGATCATGTTCCAGACCCAGACGATGATGAGCGAGACCTTCGCCTTCGTCGAGCCGATCCTCATTCTCGCCCTGTTCTTCTGGGGCTTTGTCGAGGTGATCTCGCGCCTCGGCCGCCGCCTCGAGCGGCGCTTCACCCATTACCTGCTCGAGCGGAGCTGACCGATGACCACGCTTTCCTCTTCCCCCGCCGCCGCCTCGATGCGCAAGGTGAACAAGTATTACGGCACCTTCCATGCGCTGCGCGATGTCGACCTCGATATCCCGCCGGGCAAGGTGACCTGCCTGATCGGCCCCTCCGGCTCGGGCAAGTCGACGCTGCTGCGCTGCCTGAACTTCCTCGAGGATTACGACAGCGGCGAGGTGCGCATCGACGATCAGCTGATCGGCTATGAAACCCCCGGCGGTCGGCGGATGTCGGCGCGGCGGCTGCGCGAGATGCGCCGCGACATCGGCATGGTGTTCCAGCAGTTCAACCTCTGGCCGCACATGACGGCATTGCAGAACGTCGCCGAGGGGCTCGAGCGGGTGCGCGGCTTCTCGCGCCCCGAGGCCGAGGTGCGGGCGCGCGAGGCGCTGGCCAAGGTGGGGCTGGCCGACAAGGAGGCCAATCACCCGAGCCGGCTGTCGGGCGGTCAGCAGCAGCGCGTGGCGATCGCCCGTGCGATCGCGATGCAGCCGCGCATCATGCTGTTCGACGAGCCGACGAGCGCGCTTGACCCCGAACTGGTGGGCGAGGTGCTGGGGGTGATGAAGCAGCTTGCGAGCGAGGGGATGACGATGGTCGTGGTGACCCATGAGATGGGCTTTGCCGCCCATGTCGCCGATCGCGTGGTCTTCATGGAGCGGGGCGAGATCGTGGCCGTCGGCTCGCCGCGGGAGGTCTTCCACGACGCCGCCGATCCGCGTCTGCAAAGCTTCCTGCAAGGTTACCGGGAGCGCAACTCGCTCGAGTTCTAGCGGCTTGATCCCACGATCTGATGGCGCGGTCGGCGCTGTTGCACAAAATCAGCGCTGGATTCATCATGTGACTCCAGTGTGATAGATGGCGGGCATGAGTGGGCCGACAGCCCGCAAGGTCAAGACCTGGGGGGGGCGACCACGACGCGCGCGCGTGCCGTGGCGCGCTGATGATCAGCTTTGCTCCGGAGAGGACATCGGAGGCCAAGCCGACCGGCAAGCGCGGACGACAGTGGATCTGTGGAGATCGTGGCCTGCCGGACGATGAAGGTGCTGTTCGGCTTGGCCCCCCGGCAGACGACAGGCGTTGTCGAAGGCCTCCGGCGACCGAGCGGGCTGGACCGGCCTGTGCCGGGGCCGGGGCAAGTTTGGCCGTCAGCCGATTTGCGCAACAGAGCCGTTGTCGAGGCCCGTGAAACGACAAAGGCCCCGCTGCTGCAAGGCCCTGATGCCGTCGATCTCATCGGGAGATTTTGGCTCCGGCGGTAGGGATCGAACCTACGACCAATTGATTAACAGTCAACTGCTCTACCGCTGAGCTACGCCGGAACACGGTATCTGTCATGCGTGCATCCCTGACAGGGGGATCTGGCTCCGGCGGTAGGGATCGAACCTACGACCAATTGATTAACAGTCAACTGCTCTACCGCTGAGCTACGCCGGAACACGCGCCGTTCTATAAAGGCCGCGTGACACTGGCGCAAGGGGGAGCTGCGCGTTTTTTGCCGTTTCCGTCAACGCCGCGAAAAGCGCGCCGAAGGGGACAGGGATCCCTCGGGCGCGACCTCGTTTTGCGAGGTCATTTCAATAAGATGCGCAAAGACATTGCGCGCTGCGGCGGCCAGGAGCGCCGCCGGCGTGTCAGTGTAGATCGCCGCGGTCAGCGCTGCAACCGTGGCCGGCCCGGCCTCGAGCGCGGCAAGGATCTGCGCGCTGCGGTCGCGCCGGTGCGCGGCAAGCTCGTCCAGCCGTGCGGCCGTCGCCCCGACCGGGGCACCGTGGCCCGGGTAGAACACCCGCCAGTCCTGCGCCGCCAGCCGGTCGAGCGAGCGGAAATAGTCGCCCAGATCGCCATCGGGCGGCGAGATCAGCGTCGAGGCCCAGCCCATCACATGGTCGCCCGAGAACAGCGCATCGCCCCAGGCGAAACTGAGGTGGTTGCAGAAATGCCCGGGCGTGTGCAGCGCCGTCACCTGCCAGTCGCCAAGCCCGATCTCCTCGCCGTCGGCGAGCGTCACGTCGGGGCGGAAGGCGCGGTCGACGCCCTCGCCGCCGCCCGCCAGCCCCTCGACCGCAAGCCGCGCCATCACCGCGGAGCGGCCGGCCTCGGGCGGGCCGAAGGCATGGACCTTCGCGCCGGTCGCCTCGGACAGCGCCCGCGCGCCCGGGGAATGGTCGAGATGGGCGTGGGTGACGAGGATCGCCGCCACCCGCTCGCCCGGATCAAGGCTTTCGAGGATCGCGCGCAGATGGTTCGCATCGGCCGGGCCCGGGTCGATCACCGCCACCGCGCCGGTGCCGAGCACATAGCTGCAGGTGCCATCGCGCGTCATCGGCGAGGGGTTCGGCGCCACGATCCGCCGCAGTCCCGCCTCGAGCCTCTCCATCGCCATCTTCCGCTTCCTCTCGGTCGTCCGTCCGGCTAGGGTTCTGCCATGAAATTCGGCTGGCTCAAACAGATCATGCCACGCGGGCTGTACGGGCGGGCCGCGCTGATCCTGATTTTGCCGGTGGTCACCATCCAGCTTGTTGTCTCGGTGGTGTTCATCCAGCGCCATTTCGAGCGGGTGACGCGGCAGATGACCGCCTCGATGCTGCGCGAGATCGCGCTGGTCGTGGACCGGGTCGAGGCGGCGCCGTCGCTTGCTGCGGCGCAGGCGGTGATCGACGATCTGGCCGAGCCGCTCGGCCTGCAGGTCGCGCTGCCGACCGAGGACCCGGAGGACCGGATCACCCGTGACCGGCGCCCCTTCACCGACCTGACCGGCATCGTGGTGATCGATACGATCCGGGCGGGCGTCGCCGATCTGCGCGCGATCGATCTGAGTGAGGGCTCGCGCGTCAAGCTCTTGGTCGACACCCCCTGGGGGGTGGCGCGGATCACCTTCCAGCGCGCCTGGGTCTCGGCCTCGAACCCGCATCAGCTGCTGGTGCTGATGGTCGCGGTGTCGCTGCTGATGACGGTCATCGCCTTCATCTTCCTGCGCAACCAGCTGCGCCCGATCCAGCGGCTTGCGCGCGCCGCCGATGCCTTCGGCAAGGGCCAGGTGGTGAGCTATCACCCCTCGGGCGCGACCGAGGTGCGCACCGCGGGCGCGGCCTTCGTCGACATGCGCGCGCGCATCATCCGCCAGATCGAACAGCGCACGCTGATGCTCTCGGGGATCAGCCACGACCTGCGCACGCCGCTGACCCGGCTGCGGCTTGGTCTGTCGATGCTGCCCGAAGAGGACGATACCCGCGACGAGATCGCCGCGATGGAGCGCGACGTGGCCGAGATGGGCAAGCTTGTCGATGCCTTCCTCGATTTCGCGCGCGAAGGCGCGACGGCGGGTGAGCCCGAGCGGATCGATCCGTGCCGGCTGGTGGCGCGGGTGGTCGAGGATGCCGAGCGGGCGGGCCAGCAGGTGGCGCTGACCGCCTGTCCGGGGGCGGGGCAGATCGAGATCACCGCCCGCCCCGATGCGATCCGCCGCGCGCTCGAGAACCTGATCGGCAATGCGGTGCGCTATGGCACGCGGGCCGAGGTCTCGGTCGTGCTGTCGCCGAAATCGGTGCGCATCCTCGTCGAGGATGATGGCCCCGGCATCCCCCCCGAGCGACGCGAGGAGGCGCTGCGCCCCTTCGCCCGGCTCGATCCCTCGCGCAATCAGGACCGCGGGCCGGGGGTGGGGCTGGGCCTGTCCATCGCCGCCGACGTGATGCGCCGCCACGGCGGCAGCCTGCGGCTTGGCGAGAGCGCGCGGCTGGGCGGGCTGTGCGCCGAGTTGGTGCTGCCGCGCTGATCCCCGCCCCGCCACCGATTGGGGCCGCCGATCCGGGCTTGCCCCGGCGCGGGGCTGCCTGCAATGTAAAGGAGACGTGACGCAGCGCGCCGGTGCACTGGTTGAAGCGGGCCTGCCTCACCCCTAGATATGGTCAAACCGGGAAGGGCCGGGGCTGCCGCAGGGGCGGGGCCGGTGCCCTTTCGCCAAAGAGGAATGATGATGACCGAGACCCTCTCGACCACCTATCCCGTCCTGCCGCTGCGCGACATCGTGGTGTTTCCGCACATGATCGTCCCGCTGTTCGTCGGCCGGGAGAAATCCGTCCGGGCGCTGGAAGCAGTGATGGCAGACGATCGCCAGATCCTGCTTGCAAGCCAGATCGACCCGGCGGTGGACGAGCCCACGACCGAGGGGATTTTCCGCACCGGCGTGCTGGCCAATGTCCTGCAACTGCTCAAGCTGCCCGACGGCACCGTGAAGGTGCTCGTCGAGGGGCGCACCCGCGTGCGCATCGCGGAGTTCCTGCCCAATGACGCCTATTTCGAGGCCGAAGCCGAGGTGCTCGAAGAGACCGAGGGCGACGTCGAGACGATCCGCGCGCTGCTGCGCTCGGTCGCCGAGGAATTCGAGCGCTACGCGAAGATCAAGAAGAACATCCCCGAGGAGGCGCTGGCCGCCGTTGCCGAGACGCAGGAGGCCGACAAGCTGGCCGACCTCGTCGCCGGTCATCTCGGGCTCGAGGTCAAGGCCAAGCAGGAACTGCTCGAGACGCTCGACGTCAGTGCGCGTCTGGAGAAGGTCTATGGCCTGATGCAGGGGGAGGTTTCCGTCCTGCAGGTCGAGAAGAAGATCAAGTCGCGCGTCAAGTCGCAGATGGAGAAGACCCAGCGGGAATATTACCTGAATGAGCAGATGAAGGCCATTCAGCGCGAGCTGGGCGATGGCGAGGAAGGCCAGAACGAGCTCAACGAGCTCGAGGAGAAGATCCGCGCCACGAAGTTCTCCAAGGAGGCTCGCGAAAAGGCCGAGGGCGAGCTGAAGAAGCTGAAGTCGATGAGCCCGATGTCGGCCGAGGCGACGGTGGTGCGCAACTATCTCGACTGGCTGCTGAGCCTGCCGTGGGGCGTGAAGAGCCGGGTGAAGAAGGATCTCGCCGCCGCCGAGAAGGTGCTCGACGCCGATCACTATGGCCTCGAGAAGGTCAAGGAGCGGATCGTCGAATACCTCGCCGTGCAGGCGCGGTCTGACAAGCTGAAGGGGCCGATCCTGTGCCTCGTCGGCCCGCCCGGCGTCGGCAAGACCTCGCTCGGCCGTTCGGTCGCCAAGGCGACGGGGCGCGAGTTCATCCGCATCTCGCTTGGCGGCGTGCGCGACGAGAGCGAGATCCGCGGCCACCGGCGCACCTATATCGGCTCGATGCCCGGCAAGATCATCCAGGCGCTGAAGAAGGCGAAGACCACGAACCCGCTCATCCTGCTCGACGAGATCGACAAGATGGGTCAGGACTTCCGTGGCGATCCGGCTTCGGCGATGCTCGAGGTGCTCGACCCGGAACAGAACGGCACCTTCGTCGATCACTATCTCGAGGTCGAGTATGACCTCTCGAACGTGATGTTCATCACCACGGCGAACAGCTACAACATGCCCGAACCGCTGATGGACCGGATGGAGATCATCCCGCTCTCGGGCTACACCGAGGACGAGAAGATCGAGATCGCGCGCCAGCATCTTGTCGACAAGGAGACGAAGGCGAACGGGCTGAAGAAGACCGAGTTCACCGTCACCGACGAGGCGCTGCGCGACATCGTGCGCTATTACACCCGCGAGGCGGGGGTGCGCTCGCTCGAACGCGCCATCGCCAAGCTGGCGCGCAAGGCGGTGACCGAGATCCTGAAGTCGAAGGGGGCGGTGAAATCCGTCACCGTCGATGGCGCGAAGCTCGAGGATTACCTCGGTGTGAAGCGCTTCCGCTACGGCCTGGCCGAGAAGGAGGATCAGGTCGGCGTGGTGACCGGGCTTGCCTGGACTTCGGTCGGCGGCGATCTGTTGCAGATTGAGGCGCTGAAGCTGCCCGGCAAGGGGCGGATGAAGACCACCGGCAAGCTCGGGGACGTGATGAAGGAATCGATCGAGGCGGCGTCGAGCTATGTGCGCTCGATCGCGCCCGAACTCGGCGTCAAGCCGACGAAGTTCGAGAAGGTCGACATCCACGTCCACGTTCCCGAGGGCGCGACGCCGAAGGACGGTCCCTCGGCCGGTATCGCCATGGTCACCTCGATCGTCTCTGTGCTGACCGGCATCCCGGTGCACAAGGACATCGCGATGACCGGCGAGGTGACGCTGCGCGGCAACGTGCTGCCGATCGGTGGCCTCAAGGAGAAGCTGCTCGCCGCGCTGCGGGGGGGCATCAAGACCGTGCTGATCCCCGAGGAGAACGAGAAGGACCTGATCGACATCCCCGAGAACGTGAAAGAGGGGCTGACGATCATCCCGGTGAGCCATGTGCGCGAGGTGCTGCCGCGTGCGCTGGTGCGGATGCCCGAGCCGATCGAATGGGACGAGGAGGCCGAGGAGGCCGCTGCCGCCGCGGCCGCGCTGGCCGCCCGTGAGGGTCAGGTGGCCACCGCGCATTGAGCGCCGTCCGTTCCGGAAAATGAGAACGCGCCCCGCGAGGGGCGCGTTTTCGTTTCAGCCGGACACTGATCGGGTGGATCAGCTCCCGGCGCCGCTGGTCGAGCTGCTCGACGAGCCGCCGGCGGCGACGGCAAGCGCGAGCAGCAGCACCGCGGGCACGACCAGCGCGGGATTGCTGGTCGAGGGCGCGGCCACGACCACGGGTTCGGTCTCGATGATGGGTTTTTCGTAACCGCCGGCAAACGCAGCGGGAGCAGCGAAGGACAGGACGGTGGCAGTCAGCAACAGTTTGCGCATCGGAACTCCTTAGTGGTTAGGTGGGGTCGTCTCCGAAGCGTGCGGGCATCTTGCCCTTCGGTCAAGAATTCATGCCGCGAGCGCGAAAGATTCCGCAATCGTCCGCGTTTGGGTGCTGGATCGGCGTGTTTCTGCACCATACTCTGACCTCGAATCAGTTGCGAGAGGCGCAGATGACCAGTTCCATGACGCAAGAGTTTGCCGAAGACGATATGCCCGACGGCGCGGCGGAGGCCGAGACCGCTCCGACACCGGCGGAAGAGGGCGGTGCGAGCCTCGTGCTCCGCAAGAAGGATTTCGTCGAGCGCGTCGCGCTTGCCGCCGGGGTGAAGAAGGGCAAGGTGCGCGAGATCACCGATGCCGTGCTGCAGGTTCTGGGCGAGGCACTGGCCAATGGCGAAAGTCTGGCCATCCCGCCGCTGGGCAAACTGCGCGTGATCAAGCACGCCGGCAAGGACGGCGATCTGCTGCAGATCAAGCTGAAGCGGATCGAGGCCGGCGGCAAGAAGGGCGAAAAAACCGGCGACGCCCCTCTTGCAGAGGCCGAGGAGTGACGCTAGAAGCCACTCCACCGGGCGATTAGCTCAGCGGTAGAGCGCTTCGTTCACATCGAAGATGTCAGCGGTTCAAATCCGTTATCGCCCACCAGAATTCTGCCGGCCCCCTCGCGGGGCCGGTTTTCGTTTCGGGACCCCGCCGCTGCGTCGCAGCCGGCGGGGTCTTGCATTTCAGGGGTGGCGAAACCTCCGGCTTGATTTTTGTATCAATTGGTTATAATTTTTGACCAATGGAGGGGATTGCATGGACATGCCGGTGCCAGCCGCGCGGGTGCTCGCGCGCAAGCAGGAGATCGTGGCGCGGTTGCGCGCCGTCCTGCCCGCCGATTCGGTGATCGACGACCCGGCCGAGACCCGCGCCTATGAATGTGATGCGCTCTCGGCCTGGCGCTGCGCGCCGCTTGCCGTCGTGCTGCCGCGCACCACGGCCGAGGTCGCGGCGGTGCTGCGGGTCTGCCGCGAGGAGGGCGTGCCGGTGGTGCCGCGCGGCGCCGGCACCTCGCTTGCCGGTGGCGCCATGCCCACGGCCGATTCGGTGGTGCTGGGGCTCGCGCGGATGACCCGGGTGCTCGAGGTCGATTTCGAGAACCGCTTCATCCGGGTCGAGGCGGGGCGCACGAACCTGTCGGTCACCGCGGCGATCGAGGGCGAGGGCTGGTTCTATGCCCCCGATCCCTCGAGCCAGCTTGCCTGCGCCATCGCCGGCAACATCGCGATGAACTCGGGCGGGGCGCATTGCCTGAAATACGGGGTGACGACGAACAACCTGCTGGGCGTCACCCTCGTCACCGGCGCGGGCGAGGTGATCGAGCTGGGCGGCCCGTTCTGCGATGCCGCGGGGCTCGATCTGCTGGGCGTCGTGTGCGGCTCGGAAGGGCAGCTGGGCGTTGTCACTGAGGCGGTGCTGCGCATCCTGCCGAAACCCGAGGGCGCGCGGCCGGTGCTGATCGGCTTTGCCGCGAACGAGATCGCCGGCGCCTGTGTCGCCGATATCATCCGCGCCGGCATCCTGCCGGTCGCGATCGAGTTCATGGACCGGCCCTGCATCGAGGCGACCGAGGCCTTCTGCGCCGCGGGCTATCCCGACTGCGAGGCGCTGCTGATCGTCGAATGCGAGGGCAGCCCGGACGAGATCGCCGAGCAGCTGGGCCTGATCCGCGAGATCGCCCTGCGCCATGATCCGGTCGAGTTTCGTGAGGCGCGCGACGCCGAGGAAGCGCGGCGGATCTGGCTCGGCCGCAAGTCGGCCTTCGGCGCGATGGGGCAGAAGGGCGATTACATCTGTCTCGACGGCACGATCCCGGTGAGCGCGCTGCCCGAGGTGCTGCGCGGCATCGCGGCGCTTGGCCGCGACTTCGGGCTCGAAGTGGCGAATGTGTTCCACGCGGGCGACGGCAACATGCACCCGCTGATTCTCTATGACGCGAACACCCCGGGCGAGCAGGAGCGGGCCGAGGCTTTGGGGGCGGAGATCCTGAAGCTCTGCGTGGCGGCGGGCGGCTGTCTGACCGGCGAGCATGGCGTGGGCGTCGAGAAGCGCGACCTGATGGGGGTGCAGTTCACCACCGCCGATCTGGAGGCGCAGATGCGGGTGAAGGATGTCTTCGATCCGCCCTGGCTGTTGAACCCGGCCAAGGTGTTTCCGCTCGCTGCAAGTGCCGGGCGGCGCGCGGGCGGGGCGTCCCGGGGCGCTGCCCCGGACCCCGAGGTATTTGGGCCAAGATGAAAGCAGGGGCGATGCGGGTCGAAAGCGAGGCGGAGCTGGTCGAGGCGATGCGGGGGGCGCGGGCGCCCTTGCGCGTGGTGGGCGGCGGCACGCGGGGCGTGGTCGGGGCTGGGGCGCGGCTCGAGGTCGCGATCTCGGGCGTCCGGCTTTACGAGCCGGGCGCGCTGACGCTGATCGCCGGGGCGGGCACCCCCTTGGCCGAGATCGAGGCGGTCGTGGCCGCCGAGGGGCAGCGTCTGCCCTTCGAGCCGCCCCGCTGCGGGGCGCTTCTGGGCCTTGCCGGGGAGAGCACGATTGGTGGGGTTGCCGCCACGAATGCCTCGGGGCCGCGGCGGGTGCAGGCCGGGGCCTGCCGCGACAGCCTGATCGGGCTGCGCTTCGTCGATGGCGCGGGCATTGCGGTGCAGGCTGGCGGGCGGGTGATGAAGAACGTCACCGGCTATGATCTGGTCAAGCTGCTGGCGGGCAGTCGCGGCCGGCTCGGGGTGCTGAGCGAGGTGGCCTTCAAGTTGCTGCCGGCGGCGCCCGCGCAGGCGACGGTGCGCGCCGAGGTGCCGCTTTCCGAGGCCGGGCAGGTGCTGGCTGCGGCGCTGGCCTCGCCTTTCGATGTGTCGGGGGCGGGCTGGCTGCCGGGGCAGGGGGCGGTGTTGCGCCTCGAGGGGCTCGAAGGCTCGGTCGAGTATCGCGCCGGGCGGCTGGCGGCATTGCTTGCGCCCTGGGGGGCGCGGATCGAGCGCGAGGGCTCGGCCGCGATCTGGCGCGATCTGGCCGAGGTGCGGCCCTTCCATGGCCGTGCGGGTGACATCTGGCGGTTCTCGGTGAAGCCCTCCGAGGCGGCGGCGATCGCCGCGCGGCTGGGCGGCGAGGTGGTGCTCGACTGGGGCGGCGGGCTGATCTGGGCGCTGCTGCCCGAGGGTACGGATGCCCGGGCGCAGGCCGCACCCTACACCGGCCACGGCACCTGCCTGCGCGGCCGCGCGCCCCGCGCCGAGCCCGAGGCCCCCGCCGTCGCGGCGCTCAGCCGCGCGCTGCAGGCGCGCTTTGACCCGCGCGGCATTCTCGATCCGGAAAGGGCCGGCTGATGCAGACCTCCTTCACCCCCGAGCAGCTGGCCGATCCGGGCATCGCACGCGCGAACGAGATCCTGCGCGCCTGCGTGCATTGCGGCTTCTGCACCGCCACCTGCCCGACCTATCAGGTGCTGGGCGACGAACTCGACAGCCCGCGCGGCCGGATCTACCTGATCAAGGACATGCTGGAGAGCGGCCGGCCGGCGGATGCGAAGACCGCGCGCCACATCGACCGTTGCCTTGGCTGCCTTGCCTGCATGACGACCTGCCCCTCGGGCGTGCATTACATGCATCTGGTCGACCATGCCCGCGCCCATGTCGAGCGCACCTTCCGCCGGCCCTGGCACGAGCGCGCGCTGCGCTTCGTGCTGGCAAAGCTCGTCCCCTATCCGGGGCGCTTCCGTCTGGCGTTGCACGCGGCGCGGATCGCCCGGCCGCTGGCCCGCCACCTGCCCGATGCGCGGTTGCGCGCGATGCTCGAGATGGCGCCGGCGCGCCTGCCGCGGCCAAGCCGGAACGACCGCCCGCAGGTCTTTGCCGCCGAAGGGACCCGGCGCTTTCGCGTAGCGCTGCAGATCGGCTGCGCGCAGCGCGCGCTTGATACCGACATCAACGACGCGACCATCCGCCTGCTGCGCCGGATCGGCTGCGAGGTGGTGGTGCCGCGCGGGCTGGGCTGCTGCGGTGCACTCAGCCATCACATGGGCCGCGCGGGCGAGGCCCATGCGCAGGCGGCCGCGAACATCCGCGCCTATGGTGCCGCCGGGCCGCTTGACGCGATCATCCTCAACACCTCGGGCTGCGGCACGACGGTGAAGGATTACGGCCACATGTTCCGGGGCGACCCGCTGGCGGCAGAGGCCGGGCAGGTCGCAGCGCTTGCCTGTGACGTGACCGAGTTTCTGGCCCGCGCCGGCCTGCCCGCGGGCGCGGCCGGGGGGCTGCGCGTCGCCTATCATGCAGCCTGTTCGCTGCAGCACGGTCAGCAGGTGAAGACCGCGCCGAAGGATCTGTTGCGCGCGGCGGGCTTCGAGGTGGTCGAGCCGCTCGACAGCCATCTGTGCTGCGGATCGGCCGGCACCTACAACCTGCTGCAGCCGGAGATCTCGGCCGAGTTGAAGCGGCGCAAGGTCGCCACGCTCGAGGCGACGGCGCCGCAGGTGATCGCGGCGGGCAATATCGGCTGCATGCTGCAGATCGGCTCGGGCACCGGGCTGCCGGTGGTGCACACGGTCGAACTGCTTGACTGGGCGACGGGCGGGCCCTGCCCGCGGGCGCTCGCGAAAACGCCTTAATGTCGCCGCAGGAAATCTCTAGAAGCGGACACTATACCCAGCCCTTTCACGGATCTCCGATGCGCCGCCTTGCCAGAGCCCTTGCCGCCCTCGCCCTGCTTGCCGGGCCGGCCGCGGCGTTCGAGAGCGGGCTCAAGCTTCTGGCGACCGGGGCGGAGGGCCGGGGCTGGGAGGCCGTCGGCCGGCTCGACCTCGGTCGTGGCAGTTTCTGCACCGGCACGCTGATCGCCCCCGACATGGTGCTGACCGCGGCGCATTGCCTCTATGATCCCCGCTCCGGGCAGATGATCCCGGCCGGGCAGATCGAGTTCCGCGCCGGCTGGCGCAATGGCCGCGCCGTCGCCTATCGGTCTGCGCGGCGGGCGATGGCGCATCCCTCCTATCTCTATCAGGGTCCCGACCGGTTCGACCGTGTCGCCTGGGACCTGGCCCTCGTGCAGCTCGACGCGCCGATCCGGCTGCCGCAGGTGCAGCCCTTCGCGCTCGATCGCGGGCCGGGGGAGGGGGATCAGGTCGGCGTCGTCTCCTATGCCCATGACCGGGCCGAGGCGCCGGCACTGCAATCCATGTGCGAGGTGCTCAAGCGCGAGGCGGGGGTGGTGCTGATGAACTGTGCCGCCGATTTCGGCTCGTCGGGGGCGCCGGTCTTTGCCATGCGCGAGGGCGAGCCGCGCATCGTCTCGATCGTCTCGGCGAAGGCCGAGCTGCGCAAGGAACCGGTTTCGCTTGGTGCGCTGGTCGACGGGGTGACCGATCTCGAGCAGGCGATGGCGCGCCGCGAGACCCTGCCCGAGACGCGGGAAACCCGCACCAGCGGGGCGAAATTCATCCGCCCCTGAGGGAGGCCGATTTTGCCGGCGGGCCCCGCGCGCGGCCCTTGAAACGCGCCACCCCCCTTCCCAGATTCTCCTCACCGGGGTGCCATGACGGGCCCCGGCAATCCCATGCCCGGCCCCGTCGGGGCGGGCGCAACGACATCGCTCAAGTGAGGATGACACCATGCGTACCTTTGATTTTTCGCCGCTTTACCGCGCCACCGTCGGCTTCGACCGGGTGGCCGACATGATGGATCGGGTGCTTGCCGCCGATGTGGCCCAGCCGACCTACCCGCCCTATAACATCGAGAAGACCGACGAGAACGCCTATCGTATCTCCGTCGCCGTCGCGGGCTTCGGCTCTGACGAGTTGAGCGTCGAGCTGCGCGATGGCGCACTGATCGTCGCCGGTCGCAAGACCGAGGAGGCGGGGGAGACTACCTTCCTGCATCGCGGCATCGCCACCCGCGCTTTCGAGCGCCGCTTCGCGCTCGCTGACCACATGAAGGTCACCGGCGCCTCGCATGCCGATGGCATGCTGCACATCGACCTTGTGCGCGAGGTGCCCGAGGCGCTGAAGCCGCGCCGGATCGAGATTGCGGGCCCGACGACGGTCGAGGCGAAACCCGTCGAGACGGTCGAGGCGGCGCCGCTGAACGCCTGATCGCGGTGACCGGATGAACGGAGCGGGGCGCGGAGGGAGACCTCCGCGCCCCGTTTCGTGTCAGCCCGCACCCAGATCGTCACGGCTGACCGCCACCGTCTTCAGGACCGCGTGGCAGGCAACGCCCGGAGCAAGGCCAAGCGCGGCGACCGAGCGTTGCGTGAGCAGTGCAAGCATCGCATCCGCGCCCATCCGCAGCCGCACGAAGGCGCGCCCGCCCGGCGCGGGCTCGATCCGCTCGACGATGCCGGGCAGGATGTTCAGCGCCGACAGCCCCTCGGGCCGCGCGCGCGCGAGGATCACGTCCGAGGCGTGGATGCGCAGCCGCAGCCGGGTGCCGGGCGCGCCCGGGGCCTCGGCCACCCAGACCGGCCCGGCGGCGGTCTCGAGCCGGACGAGCCCGTCGGGTGCGGTCTCGCCCACCGTGGCGGCCAGCACCGTGCCGGCCTGCGTGCCGCCAAGGCGGGGGGCGAGCGCGGGGTCCGACAACGCCTCGGCCGCCGGCCCGGCGGCCAGCACCCGGCCGGCGTCGAGCAGCACCACGGTCGAAGCGAGCCGCGCCACCTCGCCGATCGCATGGCTGACGTAAAGCACCGGCAGCCCCGCATCGCGCAGCCGCTCGATGAAGGGCAGGATCTCCTCGCGCCGCGCCGCATCGAGGGCGGCGAGCGGCTCGTCCATCAGCAACAGCCGCGGCTTCGACAGCAGTGCGCGGCCGATCGAGACGCGGGCCTTCTCGCCGCCAGAGAGCGCGCCCGGACGGCGCTCGAGCAGCGCGCCGATGCCAAGCATCGCGATCACCTGATCAAAGCCCGGCCCGGCGGCGGTCTTCGGGGCGAAGCGGGCACCATAGAGCAGGTTCGAGCGCACCGAGAGATGCGGGAACAGCCGCGGTTCCTGAAAGACATAGCCGACCCGGCGCCGGCGCGCGGGCAGGTCGATGCCGCGCCCGGTGTCGAGCAGCACCTCGCCTTGCGCAACGACCCGGCCCCGCGTCGGGCGAAAGAGGCCCGCGACGGCGTTGACGACCGTGGTCTTGCCCGCGCCGGAGGCGCCGAAAAGCGCGGTGACGCCGGCGGGTGCGGTGAAAGCGACATCGACGGCGAAGCTGCCGAAATCGTGGCTAAGTGACACTTCCAGCATCACGCGCCGCCGATCCGTTTCGCCACCCGCCGCGCCACCCCTTCCGAGATCAGCACCGCGCCAAGCGCCACCACGACCGAGACCCCGGCCAGCCGCGCCGCCTGCAACTCGCCGCCCGGGATCTGCAGGAAGGCATAGATCGCCGAGGGCAGGGTCTGGGTCTGGCCCGGGATGTTCGACACGAAGGTGATGGTGGCGCCGAACTCGCCCATGGCCTTGGCAAAGGCGAGGATCGCGCCGGCCAGCACCCCGGGCAGGATCAGCGGCAGCGTGACGGTGGCGAAGACCGCGATCCGCGAGGCGCCGAGCGTCGCGGCGGCCTGCTCGAGCTTCGGGTCGACCGCCTCGAGCGCCAGCCGGATCGCCCGCACCATCAGCGGAAAGCCCATCACCGCGGCGGCAAGCGCCGCGCCGGTCCAGCGGAAGGCGAAGACAAGGCCGAAGACGTCATAGAGAAAGCCGCCGATCGGCCCCTTGCGGCCGAAACTCAGCAGCAGCGCATAGCCCGTCACCACCGGCGGCAGGATCAGCGGCAGATGCACCAGCGCATTGAGCAGCCACAGCCCGGGCAGCCGGCTGCGCGCGAGCAGCAATGCCACGCCGATGCCGAACGGCAGCGAGGCCGCCACGGCGACCGTGGCGACCTTGAGCGACAGCAGAACCGCCGTCCATTCTTCCGGGCTGAGAAAGCTCACCTGCTCATTTCACCTCGAAGCCCTGGGCCTCGAAGATCGCGACCGCCTTGGGCGTGCCGAGGTAGTCGAGGAAGGCCTTCGCCTCGGCGGGCGCCGGGCCGTCCTTGATCAGCGCGGCGGGGTAGGTGATCGGCTTGTGGCTGTCGGCGGGGAAGGTGGCGACGACATGCACCTTCGGCTCGGCCGCGGCGTCGGTCTTGTAGACGATGCCATAGGGTGCCTCGCCGGTCGCGACGAGGGCGAGTGCCGCGCGCACGTTGTCGGCCTGCGCCACCTGCGGTTCGACCTTGTCCCACAGCCCCAGGAAGGTCAGTGCGGCCTTGCCGTACTGGCCCGCCGGCACGGAATCCACGAGCGCCATGGCCAGCTTGTGATCGCCGAGGGTCTCGGGTAGCGCCGTCAGCTCGACCGGCGTCTCGCTGTCCGAAATCAGCACCAGCGTGTTGCCGAGCAGGTCCTTGCGGCTGTCGGGCAGCACCATGCCGGCCTTCTCGACATCGTCCATCCACGCGACCGAGGCCGAGATGAACATGTCGGCCGGCGCGCCCGCGTCGATCTGCTTCGCCAGTGCGGAACTCCCGGCATAGGAGATCACCGGCTTGGTGCCGGTCTCGGCGGTGAACTCGGTGGCGATCGCGTCAAGCGCGGTCTTCATCGAGGCGGCGGCGAAGATCACCGGATCGGCGGCAAGAACAGGGGTCGCACCGGCCAGAAGCAGGCCGAGGGCGAGGGATGCGAGACGCATGGGGACCTCCGGGTCACGTTATGTTTGCGCGACCATAACCGCCGCCCGTTACGGGCGGCAAGCGTTATTTCCCGCCGGGAATATCCCTTTCCTGCTCCTCTGCCGCGCCGTCGCGCAGCCGCGCGCCGATTGCCGCGATCTCGTCCGCGCCGCCCGCAAGCAGCCGCGCCAGAAGCGCGCGATAGTCTGCAAGCACGGCCTGGCCCGTTGTGGTCAGCTGCGCCCCGCCGCCATGGGCGCCACCGCGCGCGCTGAGCACCAGCGGTTCGGCGAAGGCGTCGTTCATCTCCTCGACCAGGCTCCAGGCGCGCTTGTAGCTCATCCCCATCCGCCGCCCGGCGGCCGAGATCGAGCCCTCCTCGGCGATCGCCTGAAGCAGGTCGGCCTTGCCCGGCCCGAAGACCAGCTTGCCGTAGTAAAGCCGCAGCGTGGCGCGTGTCAGGTCCATGGGCTCCTCCTGTGCCCATCCTGTCGCGTTCGGCCAGCGCCGGCAAGCCGCCCTCTTGCGCCGCCCTGCCGCTTCGGTCAGCTTGACCCGCAAGGGGGAGTAACCATGCGCATGACGATTGTTTTCCTGCTGGCAGCCTATGTTCTGAGCCAGTTCTACCGGGTGTTCCTGGCGGTGCTGACGCCGGTTCTGGGGGCGGAGCTCGGGATCAGCGCCGAGGAGCTGGCGCTGGCACTCGGCTTCTGGTTCGCGGCTTTCGCGGCGATGCAGATCCCGGTGGGCAGCGCGCTCGACCGCTTCGGGCCGCGGATGACGACGGCGCTGCTGCTGGGCCTCGGCGGGGCCGGGGGCGCGGCGCTCTTCGCCACGGCGCAGGGGCCGGTGCAGATCCATCTGGCGATGGCGCTGCTGGGCTTTGGCTGCTCGCCGGTGCTGATGGCGGGCTATTACGTCGTCGCCCATGCCTTCCGCCCGGCGCTGTTCTCGATCCTGGCCGCGGCGCTTCTGGGCGGCGGCAGTCTGGGCAACATCCTTGGGGCGGCGCCGATGGCGGCGGCGGTCGAGGTCTGGGGCTGGCGCGCGGTGATGTGGGGGCTGATGGGCACGACGCTCGTCGTCGCGGCGGGGCTGGCGCTTTTCGCGCGCGACCCGGCGCGGGCCGAGGGGCATGGGGCGCGCCGCGGCTCGCTTCTCGACGTGTTGCGCAATCCGGGCTTCCTGCTGATCCTGCCGCTTGCCTTCACCAACAACGCCGCCTCGGCCGGCATCCGCGGGCTCTGGGCCGGGCCCTGGGCGGGCGAGGTGCATGGCGCCGATGCGCTGACGATCGGCCATGTCACGCTGGCGATGAGCCTGGCCATGGTGCTCGGCAATTTCGTCTACGGCCCGGCCGACCGGATTCTTGGCAGCCACAAGCGGGTGGTGCTGGTGGGCAACCTGTGCCTGTGCGTGGCGCTCGCCGTGCTGGCCGCGATGCCCGGGATGTCGCTGGTCGGCGGCGCGGTGGCGCTGGCCGCGGTGGGCTTCTTCGGCAGCTCCTACCCGGTGCTGATGGCGCATGGCCGCGCCTTCTTCCCGGCGCATCTGGTCGGGCGCGGGATGACGGTGCTGAACCTGATGTCGATCGGCGGCATCGCGGTGGCGCAGTTCGGCACCGCGCCGCTGTTCCGGGCGGCCTCGGCGGGGGGCGACGTGACCTTCGCCTATGGCATGCTGTTCCTGTTCTTCCTCGTGCCGCTCTCGCTCTCGCTTGCCTTCTACCTCTTCGCGGCAGACAAGCCCGTGGCACTGGACTAGAAAGACCGCATGAAGACGTCCCTTCCCGACCCGATCGAGGTCATCGCACCGAACCTGAAACGCCGCCTGTCGGGGGTCACCGCCACCATCGCGCGGCTGGTGCCGGTGCAGGCGCGGATGATCGGCATCGTCACCACCGGCCCCGGCCTGCCCGCTGCGCTGCCGCATGTGCCGGTCTGGCGGCTGCCGCTGCTGCCGCGCCGGCGCCGGGTCTGGCATGCGCGGCGTAACACCGAGATGCTCCTCGGGCTGGCGCTGAAGCGCCTCTTCGGGATGGAGCTGAAACTTCTCTTCACCTCGGCCAGCCAGCGCCGCCACACCGGCTATACGAAATGGCTGATCGGGCAGATGGACGACGTCGTCGCCACCTCGTCGCGCACCGCAGCCTATCTCGAGCGCCCGGCGCATGTGATCTTGCACGGTATCGACACCCAGGGCTTCACCCCGCCGCGCAGCCGCGCCGCGCTGCGCGCCCGGCTCGGCCTGCCCGAGGGGGTGCTGGTCGGCTGCTATGGCCGGATCCGCGCGCAGAAGGGCACCGATGCCTTCGTCGACGCGATGCTGTCGCTGCTGCCGACCCGGCCCGGCGTCACCGCCCTGGTGATGGGCCGCGCGACCGAGGGGCAGGGGGCGTTTCTGGACGGGCTGAAGGCGAAGGTGAAGGAGGCGGGGCTGGAAAACCGCGTCCTCTTCCCGCCCGAGGTCACCGTCGACCGGATGGCCGACTGGTATCGCGTGCTTGACCTCTACGTCGCGCCGCAGCGCTGGGAGGGCTTCGGCCTCACCCCGCTCGAGGCGATGGCCTGCGGCGTGCCGGTGGTGGCGACCCGCGTCGGCGCCTTCGAGGAGATCGTCACGCCCGAGACCGGGGCGCTGGTCGATCCGGGCGACATCCCGGCGCTGGCCGCCGCCTGTGCGCCCTTCCTCGACGATGCCGCCCGCCGCACAGCGGCGGCCGAGGCTGCCCGCGCCCATGTCGAGGCGCGCTTCCGCATCGAGACCGAGGCGGCGGCGCTGGTCGCGCTCTATCGCGACCTGCTGGCATGACCCGGTTCGGCTTCCTTCTCGCCCGCACCCTGCGCCGCGAGGCGCCGCTTGCCGCGCTCTCGGTGCCGCAAAGCGCGTTGCTGGCCGATCTGGCCGGCCGCTCGGTGGCGCTGGTGGGCAATGCGCGCTCGCTCGCCGGGACGCAGCACGGGGCCGAGATCGACGGCCATGACCTCGTGGTGCGGATCAACCGCGCGCCGATGCCCGCGCCGCAAAGCCACGGCACCCGCACCGACTGGCTGGCGCTCGCGACCGCGCTGCCGGCCGCCGATCGCGCCCGGCTGCACCCCGGCCGCTATCTGTGGATGAGCCACAAGCGCAAGCGGCTCGACTGGGAAACGGCGACGAGCCCGGGGTTCTACCTGCATCCGCGCGCCGAATATGCCGGGCTGAAGGCGCGGCTTGGCGCGCAGCCGACGACCGGGGCGATGCTGATCGACCTTTTCGCGCGCTCGGACCTGTCGCGCCTGACGCTCTTCGGCTTCGACTTCTTCGCCTCGCTGTCGCTTTCCGGGCGGCGCACGGCCGAGCAGGTGCCGCATGACTTTGACGCCGAGGCGCAATTTGTCGCGGCTCTGATGGCGCAGGATTCGCGCATCAGCCGGGCGATTTGAGCGCAAATCGCTTCCCAAGCCAGCGCTTTTCCGATATGGCCTGCCTGCTTTGAGCATGGAGGTCCCAAGATGGGCTATAAAGTCGTCGTCGCGGGCGCCACGGGCAATGTGGGCCGCGAAATGCTGAACATTCTCGCCGAGCGCGAGTTTCCTGCTGATGAGGTTGTCGCTCTGGCTTCGCGCCGGAGCCTTGGCACTGAGGTCAGCTACGGCGACAAAACCCTGAAGACCAAAGACATCGAAGGCTTCGACTTCACGGGCTACGACATCGCGCTGTTCGCCATCGGCTCGGAGCCGACGAAGAAATATGCGCCGATCGCTGCCTCGCAGGGCTGCGTCGTGATCGATAACTCGTCGCTTTACCGCTACGACCCGGCGATCCCGCTGGTGGTTCCGGAAGTGAACCCGGAAGCGGTCGAGATGTACAAGAACAAGAACATCATCGCCAACCCGAACTGCTCGACCGCGCAGCTCGTCGTCGCGCTGAAGCCGCTGCATGACCGCGCCAAGATCAAGCGCGTCGTCGTCGCGACCTATCAGTCGGTCTCGGGCGCGGGCAAGGAAGGCATGGACGAGCTGTGGGAGCAGACCAAGGCGGTCTACAACCCGACCAAGGACGTGCCGCCGAAGAAGTTCACCAAGGAGATCGCCTTCAACGTGATCCCCCACATCGACGTCTTCCTCGACGATGGCTCGACCAAGGAAGAGTGGAAGATGGTCGCGGAGACGAAGAAGATCGTCGATCCGAAGATCAAGCTGACCGCGACCTGCGTGCGCGTGCCGGTTTTCGTCGGCCATTCGGAAGCGGTGAACATCGAGTTCGAGGAATTCCTCGACGAGGACGAGGCGCGCGACATCCTGCGCGAGGCACCCGGTGTCATGGTGATCGACAAGCGCGAGAACGGCGGCTACATCACGCCGAAGGAATGCGTCGGCGACTATGCCACCTTCATCTCCCGCATCCGTCAGGACAGCACGGTCGAGAACGGCATCAACCTGTGGTGCGTCTCGGACAACCTGCGCAAGGGCGCGGCGCTGAACGCGGTGCAGATTGCCGAAACCCTCGGCAACCGCTGCCTGAAGAAGGGGTGAGCCGCGGTCGGGGTGCCATGCACCCCGATCAAACGCTCCGGTGGAGCGTTTGAAGCGGCGAACGCCCGGAGCGCAAGCGCAGGGCCGGGTGCCTTTGGCGAACGCCCGGAGCGCAAGCGCAGGGCCGGGCCTCGCTCTTCTGAACCTCTGACCTGAACGTGAGGGCGCCGTGAACCGGCGCCCTCTTGCTTTTGCGCCGCCCCCCGGCGACCCTGCGCGGGAAAGTCGGAGGAGTTTCCATGCGTTCCCTTTTCATAGCACTTCTTGCATCCACCGCCCCCGCGGCGCTGTTCGCGGCCCCGGTCGAGCTGCCCGCCACCGTCACCGCCGTCACCCTGTTCCCGCAAGGCGCGCAGGTCACCCGCACCGTCGCGGTGCCCGCGGGCGGCGAGATCCTCGTGCCGAACCTGCCCGACGGCACCGATCCGGCGGCGCTGCGCGTCGCCGGCACGGGGCTTGCGATCGGCGCCGTCACGCTGATCGACGAGCGCCAGCCCGCGGCGGCGGAGGTCGTCTCGCCCGCCCTTGCCGCGGCGCGCGAGAAGGTCGCCGCGCTGACCGAGGCGCTGGCCGCAAAGCAGGACGGCGTCGCCCAGATCCGCGCCAAGGCCGAGGCGGCGCGGGCGAAGGCCGAGTTCCTCAAGGGGCTCGACACCGCGAACACCGCGCCCGCCGATATCGCCAAGCTCGCCCAGACCGTGGCCGAGGGCGTGCTGGCCGCAAGCGGCGAGGCGATCGCCGCCGAGGCCGAGGTGCGCCGCGCCGATGTGGCGCTGCAACCGGACCGTGACGCGCTCGAGGCGGCGCAGAAGGCGCTTGCGGCGCTCGAGCACCCCGAGAAGGGCAGCGATTCCCTGCTGGTCACCGCCACGGGGGCGGGCACGCTGACGATCACCACCTTCGTGCAGGGTGCCGGCTGGACGCCGAGCTATGACCTGCGCCTTGACGGCACGGCCGGCACGCTCGCCATCGACCGCTTCGTCTCGGTGCGGCAGGCGACGGGCGAGGACTGGACCGGGGTCGATCTGACGCTGTCGACCGCCCGCCCCTCCGACCGCACCGACCCGTCCGAGCTCTGGCCGCAGCTTTTGCGGATCGGGCCCGAACAGCCGGTGGGGGTGTTGGCGAAGTCGGCGATGCGCGAGGCCGACAGCTTCGCGATGCCGGTGGCCGCGGCCGCGCCGATGCCGATGACGCTCGAGATGCAGGGCGAGACGGTGACCTACCGCTATGCTACGCCCGTCGACATCCGCGACGGGGTCGAGAACCTGCGCCTTGGCCTCGACACGCTCGAGCGCCCGGCGAAGGTGCTGGCCGAGGCGGTGCCGGCGCGCGACGACACCGCCTATCGCGTCGCCGAAGGCACCAACACCGGCGCCGAGGCGCTGCTGCCCGGCGCCGCGACGCTGTTCGTCGACGGCGCGGTCGTGGGCACCGCCCAGATGCCCGCGGTGGCGGCCGGCGCGCCGTTCCGCTTCGGCTTCGGGGCGATCGACGGGCTGCGGCTGAAGCGCCTTGTGCCCGAGGCAAACGAGGGCGACCGTGGTCTGCTCTCGAAGTCGAACGAGCGGCGCGAGGTGGCGCAGATCTCGGTCGAGAACCTGACCGGGCGCGACTGGCCGGTGCGGCTGATCGACCAGGTGCCCTATTCCGAGCAGGAGGACCTGAAGATCGACTGGACCGCCACGCCGGCCCCCACGGCGACCGACTGGACCGACAAGCGCGGGCTGCTGGCCTGGGAGTTCGACCTTGCCGCCGGCAAGACCCAGGCGGTGAAGCTGGAAACCACGATCCGCTGGCCGGCCGACCAGGTCCTGCAGTGACATGAAAAAGGGGCAGCCCTGCGGCTGCCCCGGTTTCGCTGCGGTGCCGGCCGGTGCGGGCGGCGCCGTCAGATCTGTTCGAAGATCCCGGTCTCGGGGTTGTACTGCTCGAGCCCGCCCGAGCCGATCTCGTGCCACAGGCCATGCAGCGTCATGTTGCCCGCCTCGATCGCGGTGCGCACGAAGGGGAAGGTCATCAGGTTCTCGAGGCTGGTGATCACCCCCTGCTTCTCGAACGCCTCGATCTGCGTTTCCTCTGGCAGCTCCTTCACCTCTTCATAGGCAGGGCGCAGCAGGTTCAGCCAGGTGCCGACGAAGGAGGTCTTTTCCTCGAGTTCGGGGGCGTGGCCGGTGCACATCGCATGGCAGCCGTGCACGCCGCCGCATTGCGAATGGCCGAGCACGATCATGTGGGCGACCTTGAGCGAGGTCACCGCATATTCGACCGCCGCCGAGGTGCCGTGGTGGTCGCCGTCGGGGTTGTAGGGCGGCACCAGATTCGCAATGTTGCGGTGGCTGAAGAACTCGCCCGAGTCGGCGCCGAAGATCGAGGTCACATGGACCCGCGAGTCGCAGCAGGCGATGATCATCGCGCGCGGGCGCTGGCCCTCGTCGGCGAGGCGTCGGTACCAGGCGCGGTTTTCCGTGTAGGTGGTCGCCTTCCAGCCATGGTAGCGGCTGACCAGATACGAGGGCAGAGGCCGAACGTGTTCCTTCATCGTCATCCCCATTGATTGCGAGGCCCTAGATAGGCTGAGCCGGGGCAGAGTGCGAGAAAATTTTCGTGCGTGCCATTCTTTGGCCAAGGTCTCAATGTTTTCTTGAGGCATCCGTGCCAGTTTGGCTGCGGGGAGGGTGGCGCGCATTGCACGGCTGCCCTGCGCGGGAAGGAGGTGGACTTTGGCAACGGTGTCCTGGATCCGGATCGAAGAGGGGGTACGCGTCGATCCCGATCGCGTGCTCCGACTGGCGGCGCGGCTTGGCCGGATTGACGCCGCGCATCTGATCTCCGCCACAAATCAGGATCTGATCGAGCAGTTCGCGCGGATCGAGCTGGCCGTCTGGCAGCAGGAGCCGCAGCAGATCGCCTGGACCGCGGTCGAGGTCGAGCGGCTGGCGGATCAGGTCGGAATGATCGGGCTGGCGCGGGTGGCGCGCGATCTGCAGCACTGCTGCATGCGCGACGACCGCCCGGCGCAGGAGGCGGTTGCGGCGCGGCTGATGCGCATCGGCGAGCGCTCGCTCGCGGCGATGGGGATGCTGGCCGGACGCCGGGGCTGATCCCGGCCGATCATCGGCAGCCGGTGCAGGCCGGGGGTTGCGGTGGCCGATGCCGGCGCTACCCTTGCGGCGCGGGGCGGCGCGCTCCGCCCTGTCCGGAGACCGAGATGACCGACGCCCCTATTTCTGACCACCCCGAGATGCGTTTCGCCCCCGCCAATGGTGATGCCGCGGCCCTGCCGCTGTGGCTGGTGGAAAGCGGCGCCGATCTGCCCGCGGAACTGAGCCCGGCGCAGCGTGCCTTTGCACAGGCGCAGGGCTTCGACGGCGCGGCCGGCACGCTGTGCCTGCTGCCGGGGGCTGCGGGGGCGCTCGAGGGCGCTCTCTTCGGTTGGGGCAGCGCCGAGAAACGCCGGCGCGGGCGTTTCCCGCTGGCCCGCGCTGCGGCCCTGTTGCCTGCCGGCGACTGGCGGCTGGCAACCGATCTGCCCGAGGCCGAGACCGAGGCGCTTGGCTGGCTGTTCGAGGGCTATCGTTTTGGCCGCTATGCGCCGGCGAAGGTGCCCCAGGCGCGGCTCGTCTGCCCGGCGGGCGTCGATGCCGCGCGGCTCGAGGCGATTGCGGCGGGCGAGGCGCTGACCCGCGATCTGATCAACACGCCGCCGAACGACATGGGGCCCGACGAACTCGAGGCTGCGGTGCGGGCGCTCGCCGGCCGGCACGGGGCGACGGTGAGCGTGATTGCGGGGGACGATCTGCTGGGGCAGGGCTATCCGCTCATTCACGCCGTCGGCCGGGCAAGCCCGCGTGTGCCGCGGCTGATCGAGATGAGCTGGGGCAGCGAGGGACCGGAACTCGCGCTGGTCGGCAAGGGCGTGTGCTTCGACACCGGCGGGCTGAACCTGAAGCCCGGCTCGTCGATGGGGCTGATGAAGAAGGACATGGGGGGCGCGGCCACCGTGCTTGGCCTTGCCGCGATGATTATGGCGCTTGCGCTGCCCTTGCGGCTGCGGGTGCTGATCCCGGCGGTCGAGAATGCGGTCTCGGGCGCGGCCTTCCGGCCGCAGGACATCTACACCTCGCGCAAGGGACTGACGGTCGAGATCAACAACACCGACGCCGAGGGCCGGCTGGTGCTGGCCGATGCGCTGGCCGCCGCGGACGAGGCCTGCCCGGACCTGATCCTGTGCATGGCGACGCTGACCGGCGCGGCCCGCGTGGCGCTTGGCCCCGAAGTGCCGCCCTTCTACACCGATGACGACGCCCTTGCCGCGGCACTGGCCGGGGCCGCGGGGGCGGTCGCCGATCCGCTCTGGCGGATGCCGCTGTGGGAGCCCTACGAGACGCTGATCGAGCCCGGCATCGCCGATCTCGACAATGCGCCCTCGGGCGGCATGGCGGGCTCGATCACCGCCGCGCTGTTCCTGCGCCGCTTCGTGACCGAGACCGGGCGTTTCGCCCATTTCGACATCTACGGCTGGCAGCCCGCGGCGGCGCCCGGCCGGCCGAAGGGCGCGGTCGGGCAGGGCGCGCGGGCGATCCTTGCCGCGCTGCCCGGAGTGCTTGGCCTGTGAGTGACCGGCGTCTGACCCCGTTTTCGGGCCGCGTCGCGCTTGCGTCCCTGCGCGGGCAGGTGGCGGCCGAGGCCTTCACCGAGGGCGAGCCCGCCCGCATCCTCCGGCCCGTGGTCGACCTGAGCCCCGAGCCCGGCGCGCTGCGCGACCGTCAGCTGATCTTCGGCGCCGCCGTCACGGTGATCGAGCGGCGCGAGGCGGCGGCCTTCGTGCAGGCCGCGGCGGACGGCTATTGCGGCTGGGTTCCCGCGGTGGCGCTCGGCGCGCCCGCGCGGCCGACCCATGTCGTCAGCGCCGCCGCGACCCATGTCTATCGCGAGGCCTCGATCAAGCGTGGCGAGGTGATGTCGCTCAGCCTTGGCGCGCGGCTCGCGGTGCTCGACGAAGACGCGAAATTCCTGCGCATTGCCGAAGGTTTCGTGCCGCGTCCGCATCTGCGCCCGCTCGCCCCGCCCGAGACCGACCCGGTCGCGGTGGCCGAGCGGCTGCTGGGCACACCCTATCTGTGGGGCGGCAATTCGCGCGAGGGGATCGACTGCTCGGGCCTCGTGCAGGTCGCGCTTGCCCTGTGCGGGCGGGCCTGCCCGGCCGATTCCGACCAGCAGCGCGGCGCCTTCGGCCCGTTCCTGGCCGCGGGCACGGTGCCGCAGCGGGGCGACCTGTTCTTCTGGAAGGGGCATGTCGCCATGGCCTGCGACAGCGAGCGGCTGATCCACGCGAACGGGTACACGATGAGCGTCGCGCATGAGGGCATCGGCGCCTGTCTGGCGCGGATCGAGGCGGCGGGGGAGGGGCCCTACCTCGGGCTGAAGCGGCCCTGCGCCTAGTCGACCGGGCGGATCAGCTTGCGTTCAAGCACGCGCAGCACGGTGGCCAGATCCTGCCCGCGCTTCAGCACCTGCCCGTCCATGCCGATCACCGCATACATCCCCTGCCGGTTGCGCAGGGCGGGGCGCTTCTCAATGCGGTAGAGCGGGTTTTCAGCAGCGCGGCGGAAGACCGCGAAGATCGCCACGTCGCGCAGGAAGCTCATGCCATAGTCGCGCCATTCGCCGGCGGCGACCATCCGGCCGTAAAGGGTGAGGATCGCGCCAAGCTCCTGCCGGTCGAAGGCGATCTGCTGCGGCGCAGAGGGCTGGGCGGGAAAGGGCGTGGGCGACTGGACCGTCATGACGAAAGGGTGACACCGAGGCGGCGGCAAATCAAGCCCGCCGCGCGGCGCCTGCGCCATGAAATCGCCGTGAAATGGCCCGCAAAAGACCTGTTCCTTCGCCGCAATCCGGCCGCGATTGCCACGGAGGATCGGGGCAGCGGAAAACGCTGCCTCCCGGGGATGCGATTGAAAGCCCCCACCCAGCTCGCGCCCCCGGGAGGCTTTCCGCGCCACAGATGCAAAAACCCCGCCCGAAAGGGCGGGGTTTTGTCGTCAGGATGGTGCGCCGGGGCTCAGCCGCAATCGATGTTGAAGATCTTGCCGGTCTGGTCGAGACGGAACACGATGCGCTGCGGGTTGTATTCCTGCGGCTCGAGCCCGCGCCATTCGACGACGTTGATCGGACGCGAGATGCCGAGCGTCGGGATCACCGATCCGGGCTGGCCAAGCGCCGAGACGTAATCGGCGGCGTGGCAGGTGTCGGGCTCGCGCTGCTCGAGCGCGCCTTCGGTGACCGTCGGCGTCATGTGCGGCGCAGGCATCGGCTCGGCCGGCTCCTCCCGGGTCGTGGTCTGACAGGCGGCGAGGAGCACCGCACAGGTGGCTATGACGGAAATTCGAAACAACATGTCGCACCCATTGCTTGCGTTGACGGGCAGATTGGCTCAGTTTGCCCCCTCTATACAGCGAGGAAACGCCGATGAGAACCCGTGCCGCAGTGGCTGTTGCCCCCGGAAAACCGCTTGAAATCATGGAAGTGAACCTGGAAGGCCCGAAGAAGGGCGAGGTTCTGGTCGAAATCAAGGCAACGGGCATCTGCCACACCGACGAATTCACTTTGTCGGGAGCCGACCCCGAGGGCATCTTCCCGGCGATTCTCGGCCATGAGGGCGCCGGCGTGGTGCTGGAAGTCGGCGAGGGCGTGACGACGCTGAAGCCGGGCGATCACGTGATTCCGCTCTATACGCCCGAATGCCGCGAATGCCCGTCCTGCCTCAGCCGCAAGACGAACCTGTGCACCGCGATCCGCTCGACCCAGGGGCAGGGGCTGCTGCCCGACGGCAGCACGCGCTTCTCGATGCTCGATGGCACGCCGATTTACCACTACATGGGCTGCTCGACCTTCGCGAACCACACCGTTGTGCCGGAGATCGCGCTGGCGAAGATCCGCGACGACGCGCCCTTCGACAAGGTGTGCTATGTCGGTTGCGGCGTCACCACCGGCATCGGCGCGGTGCTGAACACCGCGAAGGTCGAGATCGGCGCGAAGGCGGTGGTGTTCGGGCTGGGCGGGATCGGGCTCAACGTCATCCAGGGCCTGAAGATGGCCGGCGCCGACATGATCATCGGCGTCGATCTGAACGACGACAAGGAAGAGTGGGGCCGGCGCTTCGGCATGACGCATTTCGTCAATCCGAAGAAGATCGAGGGCGGCATCGTGCAGCATATCGTCAACATGACGAAGACCCCCTTCGACCAGATCGGCGGCGCCGATTACAGCTTCGACTGCACCGGCAATGTGCAGGTGATGCGCGATGCGCTCGAATGCACGCATCGCGGCTGGGGCGTGTCGGTGGTGATCGGCGTGGCGGCGGCGGGGGCCGAGATCCAGACCCGGCCGTTCCAGCTGGTGACCGGGCGCGTCTGGAAGGGCACCGCCTTCGGTGGCGCGCGCGGGCGCACCGATGTGCCGGGCATCGTCGACTGGTACATGAACGGCAAGATCGAGATCGACTCGATGATCACCCACACCCTGCCGCTCGAGCGCATCAACGAGGCCTTCGATCTGATGCACAAGGGCGAGTCGATCCGTTCGGTGGTGATCTACTGAGGGCGGCCCGGGGGCCTTGCCCCCGGACCCCCAGAGTCTTTTCGCCAGGAAAGATCAGCCGCCCAGATAGGCCCGCAGCGCCGGCGGTGGGCTGTCGAGCAGCGGTGCGGTCGGCTGCGGCGGGTTTGCGCGCCCCTCTGCCACGAGGATCGTCTCGGGGCAGAGGCTGCGGGCGTCGGCCGGGTCGTGGCTGACCATCAGCACCGTCGTACCCTGTGCGGAGGCGATGCCGGCGACGAGGCCGAGCATCTCGGCCTTCAGCGCGGGCCCAAGCGCCGCGAAGGGCTCGTCAAGGAGCAGGAGCGGCCGGTCGCGCAGCAGCGTGCGGGCAAGGGCGACACGGCTTTGCTGCCCGCCGGAAAGCGCGGCGGGCTTGCGCCGGGCCATGCCGTCAAGCCCGACTTGCGCGAGGGCCGCTTCGATCCGGGCGTGCTCGGCTGGCCCGAGCCGCAGCTTCGGGTCGAGGCCGAGGCCGATGTTCTGCGCGACCGTCAGATGCGGGAAGAGGTTCTGGTCCTGGAACAGGATCGAGAGCGGCCGCGCGCCCGGGGCAAGGCGGGTGATGTCGGTGCCAGACCACAGGATCCGGCCGCGCGCCGGGGCGAGGAAGCCCGCGATCGCGGCGAGCAGCGTCGACTTGCCCGCGCCCGACGGCCCCATCACCGCGACGCGCGCGCCCTTTGTCACCGTCAGGTCGGCGCTCAGCCGGAAGTCGCCCTGTTCGAGCAGGAGGTTATCGAGGGTCAGCATGGCGTCCGATCCGGTCGAGCGCCCAGAAGAGCGCGAAGGTGAGGCCCATCAGCAGGCAGGCGGCGCCGGCGGCCTGATCCATCCGGTAGCTGCCCATCAGCGCATAAAGCGCAAGCGGCAGGGTCTGGGTGCGGCCGTCGGAGAAGAGGGTGATGACGCCGAGATCGCCCATCGAGAAGGCGGCGGCGATCCCCGCGGCAAAGCCGAGCGGCCTTGCAAGGCGGGGCAGGGTCAGCAGCCGCAGCCGCGCGAGGCCCGTCAGGTTCAGCGCCGCGGCCAGCCGGTCGTAATCGGCCTGCAGGCTGCGCACCTCGGGCAGCAGCAGGCGCAGCGCGAAGGGCAGGCTCATCGCGGCATTGACGATCAGCGTGACCGGCAGGGTGAGGGCGGTGGGGCTGACGACGGGGCGCGCGATGAGAAAGAGCCCGGTGCCGAGGACGAGGGGCGAGGCCGCCATCGGCAGCATCGCCGCGGCCTCGGCCCAGCGGGCGCGGGGGGCGGCAAGGGAAAGCGGCAGGGCGAGGGCGAGGGTGACGAGGGTCGAGCCCGCGGCAAGCGCCAGCGAGGTCGCGGCGGCGCGCCAGACCGAGGGCGGCAGATCGGCAAGTGCCGGCAGCCCGCGCAGGGCAATCGCGCCGAGGGGGGCGATCAGGAAGGCCGCGGCAACGGTGATCGCCACGCCGTCCTTGATCCGGCGCAGGCCCGGGGCGGGCAGGGGGGCGCCCGGCCGGTCGAGCCCGGCGCCGAAGCCCGCGGGCAGGGTGAAGCGCGCGGCCAGTGCCAGCGCCGCGAGCGCCAGCACCACCTGCACGAGGGCGAGCGCCGCCGCCCGCCCAAGATCGGCATCGAAGCGGAAGGCCTGATAGATCGCCAGCTCGACCGTCGTCGCCCGCGGTCCGCCGCCCAGCACCAGCGCCACGGCGAAGGAACTGAGGCAGACGAGGAAGATGGCGAGCGCCGCGCCGGGCAGCACCGCGCGCAGCATCGGCCGCTCGAGATGGCGCGTCACCTCGGCCGGGCCGAGGCCGAGGCTTGCGGCCAGCCGCAGCCGCTCGGACGGGATCGCCTGCCAGCCGTGCAGCACCATCCGCGTGGCGAGCGGCAGGTTGAAGAAGACATGGGCGAGGATCACCCCATGCGCGCCATAGACGCTGAGCGTGGGCAGGCCGAGCGCGGCAAGCGCGGCGTTCAGCGCGCCGCGCCGGCCGAAGACCGCGATCAGCCCGAGGATCGCGACGATCGAGGGCAGCAGGAAGGGCGCGCCCATCAACGCAATGAGCGCCTCGCGCCCCGGGAAACGGCGCCGGTAGAGCGCGCGCGCGACCGGCACCGCGAGCAGGCACGACAGCAGCGCCGACAGCGCCGCCTGCCACAGCGTGAACCACAGCGCCGCCCCGTCGGCGCGGGTCAGCGCCGACAGCCCCCCGGCCCGGCCGATCACCGCGGCCAGGGGGGCGAGCACCAGCGCCGCGGCGAGCATCGCCGCCAGGGCCGCCGGAAGGGCGCGCGCGGGGCTCACTTGCCGAAGGCCGCCCGCCATTCCTCGAGCGCCGGGCCGCGCAGCGCCTCGGCCTCGGTCTCGGAGAAGAACAGGGTTTTTTCGGGCCGCGGCAGGGTCTCGAAGCCCTCGGGCAGGAAGCCCGGCTTGATGATCGCGGGATAGGACCAGTTCGCGGTGGCGATCATCCCCTGGAACGCGTCCGACAGCAGGTAGTCCATGAATTTCTGCGCGAGCTCGGGCTGTTTCGAGGTCTTCAGCTGCGCCGCCACCTCGGTGAAGAAATAATGCCCCTCGGGGAAGATCGCGGCGACCTTGGTGTCGTCATTCTCGGCGATGCGATGATAGGCGGGCGAGGTGGTGAAGCTGAGCACCATGTCGACCTCGCCATCGGTGAAGAGGCCATAGGCGGTCGACCAGTCCTGCGTGACGGTCAGCACCTTGGGCGCGAGCTTTTCCCAGGCCGCGCCGGCCTTGTCGCCATAGACCGCCTTGACCCAGAGCAGGAGGGCGAGCCCCGAGATTGCCGCGCGCGGATCCTCGATCGCGATCTTGTAGGCATCGGCCGGCGCGTCGAGCAGCTCCTGGAACGACTTCGGCGGGGTCTTCAGCTTCGTCCTGTCATAGACGAAGGCGGTCTCGCTCCAGTCGAAGGGCAGGAAGATGTCGTCGGTCCAGGCGATCGGCAGGGTCAGGCGGGCCACATCCTCGCCATGCGGCGCGAAGAGACCGGTGGCGCGGGCGCGGGCCATGACATCGGTGTTCAGCCCGATCGCCACATCGGCTGCGGTCTTGTCGCCCTCGAGCAGGATCCGCGGCAGCACGTCGCCCGCCACAAAACGCAGATCGCAGCCGCAGTTTTTCTCGAAGCCCGCCTCGATCGCGGGGCCCGGGCCCCATTCCGAGGTGAAATAGTCGGGCGCGTAGACGGTGAGGACGGGCTTGTCTTCGGCGAGCGCGGGGCTCGCCAGCATCAGACATGCCGCCAGCATCAGAGTTTTCTTCATCGGTCTCTCCAATGGCGTGACGGACGGGGTCAGGCCGGGAGAGTGCCCGGATACCTTCCCTCCGCCGGTCTTAACCGGTTCAGGTTCAACGGGTTCGCTTGCGCATCTCAGCCGGGCCTTTCGGGCCCGGGCACCCCGAGGTGGAACGCAGGATAGGACGGTGCAGGGCCGATGCAAGGGGAATCGCGGGCGGAGCGCGTGCCTCGGGCTGCGCCTCCGGCGGAGGTATTTTTGCCAGGAAGAAACGGTGGGCTTTCATCTTGCCCGAAATACCTCGGGGGGCTCCGCAGGAGCGGGGGCAGCGCCCCCTCCGATATCCGGGGTTGGAGGGGGGCTTCGCTGCGCGACCGGGCCGCGCCGCACGATGCGGTGGTTCCGGATGTCCTGCCTGGCCCGAGGCGCAGTCCGCGAGCGCCGGTCAGAGCGCGGCGGCGTAGCGCGCGAAATTGTCGAGGATCGCCTGCCAGCCGGCGCGCTGCATCTCGATGGGGTTTTCGGTTTCCGCATCGAAGGTGGTGGTGACGCGGGTGCCGCCGCCGATCGCCTCGAAGGTGGTCTCGGCGCGCCGCCCGTCGGGCATGATGAAGGCGATGCGGCGTTCCGGTTCGACGATGTCGAAGACCGCCTCGAGATCGAAGCCGAAGCTGCCGTCCTTCGCCTCCATCCGGGCGCGGTATCTGCCACCCGGGCGCAGGTCGACCTCGGCGTGCGGGCAGTGCCAGTCGGGCGCGGCGAAGTTCCAGCGCGTGATATGGGCGGGCTCGGTCCAGGCGCGCCAGGTGGTGCAGGGCGTGGCCGCGATGGTGGCGGTGATCGTGACCTGCTCGAATCCCATGGCGTGCTCCTCCGCTGCCGGCAAAATGTCGCAAGCGGGCGACGTTGCGTCAATCGCGGCGGCGCTGGCACGGGCCCGCCATGCCGCGTGCCGCACTTTCCAGTTTATCGACGCGCCGCCATGCCTTAGGAGAAAGGCAAAAGGGGAGGCCCGCGATGAGCTACAACACCTTCGGACATCTGTTCCGCGTCACCACCTGGGGCGAGAGCCACGGGCCCGCGCTTGGCGCCACAGTCGATGGCTGCCCGCCGGGGATCGAGATTTCCGAGGAGTTCATCCAGGTCTTCCTCGACCGCCGCCGTCCGGGGCAGTCGAAGATGACGACGCAGCGGCAGGAACCCGACCGGGTGAAGATCCTTTCGGGTACCTTCGAGGGGTGCACCACCGGCACGCCGATCCAGCTGATGATCGAGAACACCGATCAGCGCAGCAAGGATTACGGCGAGATCGCCCGGCAGTTCCGCCCGGGCCACGCCGACCTTGCCTATCACCAGAAATACGGCATCCGCGACTATCGCGGCGGCGGACGCTCGAGCGCGCGGGAAACCGCGGCGCGGGTCGCGGCGGGCGGCGTTGCGCAGGCGGTGCTGAAGGCGCTGGTGCCGGGGCTGCGGATCACCGGCTACATGGTGCAGATGGGGGTGAAGCAGATCAGCCGCGAGCGGTTCGACCGCGACGAGATCCTGCGCAACCCGTTCTTCATCCCCGATGCCGCGGTCGTCGACGAATGGGCTGATTATCTCGAGGCGGTGCGCAAGAACCAGAACTCGGTCGGTGCGATGGTCGAGGTGGTGGCCGAGGGCTGCCCGCCCGGGCTCGGCGCACCGATCTATGCCAAGATGGACAGCGATCTGGCCGCCGCGATGATGTCGATCAACGCGGTCAAGGCGGTCGAGATCGGCGAGGGCATGGCGGCGGCGGGACTGACCGGCGCCGAGAATGCCGACGAGATCCGCATGGGCCCCTCGGGCCCGGTTTACGAGACGAACCACGCCGGCGGCATCCTTGGCGGCATCACCACCGGCCAGCCGATCGTGCTGCGCTTCGCGGTCAAGCCGACCTCCTCGATCCTGACGCCGCGCCGCTCGATCGACGTTGCCGGCAACGAGGTCGAGGTCATCACCAAGGGCCGTCACGACCCCTGCGTCGGCATTCGCGCGGTGCCGGTGGCCGAGGCGATGATGGCCTGCGTGATCCTCGATCATCTGCTCCTTGACCGCGGCCAGACCGGCGGCGTGCGCGGGCGGATCGGCTGAGCCGTTCACGGCCGCGCGATCGGCTCCTTGCCCCGGCCGGAGCGGAGGGGCTATGCTGGGGAGCCGGCGCGGCGCGGGCAGGGGGCATGATGGCGCAGACAGAGACGAAACCGGCGATCCGCAAGGGGCGCAAGTTCGACCAGGTTCTTGAGGGCGCGCGCAAGGTGTTTCTGCGCGACGGCTTCGAGGGCGCCTCGGTCGATGACATCGCGCGCGAGGCGGGGGTGTCGAAGGCCACGCTCTACAGCTATTTCCCCGACAAGAAGCTGCTCTTTCTCGAGGTGGCGAAGGGCGAATGCGCGCGCCAGGCCGACGAGGCGGGCGAGCTGCTGGCCGGCGGCGCGCCGCCGCGCGATGTGCTGCGCTTTGCCGGCGGCCGGATCGTCGAGTTCATGTCCTCGGATTTCGGCTTCGGCTTCTTCCGGATCTGCGTCGCCGAGGGCGATCGCTTTCCGCAGCTTGGCACCGAGTTCTATCAGGCCGGGCCGCTGCTGCTGCGCAACCGGCTGGTGTCCTACCTGAAATGCGCGGTCGAGCGCGGCGAACTTGCGATCGAGGATTTCGACCTTGCCGCCGATCAGTTCGTCGAGCTGTGCAAGGCCGACATCCATGCGCGGATGATCTTCGGCGTCACCGAATGCTGCAGCGCGCGCCATATCAAGCGCACGGTCGACGGCGCGGTCGAGATGTTCCTCGCCCGCTATGGCGCGAAGGGCTGAATGCGGCGCGCGCTGACGATTGCGGTGCTGGCGGTGCTCTGTCTCGGCGGCGGAACCGTCACCTATACCAAGGTGATGGCACGGCTGGGGCATGGTGAGGCGCCGCCGATGGCCGCGGCTGCGGCGCAGGCCGATGCCATCGAGGTCCTCAAGTCGGTGCGGGAGATGCGCCTGTTGCGCGAGGGGCGGGTGCTGCGCAGCTACCGCATTGCCCTTGGCGGGGCCCCGGCGGGGCCGAAACGTCAGGAGGGGGACGAGCGCACCCCCGAAGGCCTCTATCGGATCGACTGGCGCAACCCGAATTCAGTCGCGCATCTGAGCCTGCACATCTCCTACCCGGATGTGGAAGACCGGGCCCGGGCCGGGGCGGCCGGCGTTGCCCCGGGCGGCAGCATCATGATTCACGGCCTGCCGAACGGCTGGGGATTTCTCGGTGCGCTGCACCGCCGGCTCGACTGGACCGATGGCTGCATCGGCGTCACCAATGCCGAGATGCGCGAGATCTGGGCGCTGGTGCCCGACGGCACGCCGATCCGGATCGCGCCCTGAGCCGGCGCGTGCCTCAGGCCTTGTCGCGCACCATCAGGTGGTTGCCCTGGCCCTGCTTGACCTCGAAACGGCCGGTCTTGCGCAGCAGATCCGACAGCTTCGCGCAGCCATAGGTGCGGGTGTCGAAATCCGGGTTCGCCTGGGTGATGAACTGGCCGATCTGGCCGAGCGAATACCAGTCTTCCTCGAGCCCGATCCGCTTCATCGCCGCCACCACCAGCGGGATCGCATTCGCCGGCGCGAGCTTGCCCGAGGCGGCGGGCGCCGGAGCACTCGGCAGGGCCGTCGCCGGGGCGGAGGGATGCGCCTCGGTGCCGGTCTCGGCGGTCGGGGCGGGGGCTTCCTCGGCGCCGAGGTTCTCGACATAGATGAAGCGCTTGCAGGCGTTGCGGAAGGCCTCGGGGGTCTTCTTCTCGCCGATGCCGTAGACATCGAGCCCCTGCTCGCGGATACGCGAGGCGAGGCGGGTGAAGTCGCTGTCCGAGGACACCAGCACGAAGCCGTCGAAAAGACCAGAGTGCAGGAAGTCCATCGCCGCGATCACCAGGCCGATGTCGGAGGCGTTCTTGCCCTTGGTGTTGGCGAATTGCTGATCGGCCACAAGGCCGAGCGAGTTCACCTTCTTCGCCCAGCCGGCCAGCCGCTGCGCCGACCAGTCGCCATAGATGCGCCGCACCGAGGCCTCGCCGAGGCCGGCGATCTCCTCGAAGATCGCTTCCGCATGGGCGCAGGGGATGTTGTCGGCGTCGATCAGGACGCACAGGCGGGGAGCGCGGGGCTGGGTCATGGGATCTCCTTCGGGGCGAAGCCTATGCCATCCGCGGCGCGCACACCACGGCAAAAGAAAACGCGCCCCGGAGGGCGCGTTTCGTGTCGTCCTTGCGGTGGGCTCAGTGCTTGCCCTTGTGGGGCGCCCAGATCCGCTTGTTGGTGAGGTAGAGCAGAACCGTCAGCAGGCCGAGCATGAGCACGGCGGTGAAGCCCATGTCCTTGCGCGCCATCATCTTCGGTTCGGCCGTCCACATCAGGAAGGTCGCGACGTCTTCCGACATCTGCTCTACCGTCGCCGGGGTGCCGTCCTCGTAGGTGACGATGTCATCCGAGAGCGGCGGCGGCATCTTGATCCAGCCGGTCGAGAAGATGTGGTTCTCGTAGAAGGTGTTGCCAGCTTCTTCCTTGTCCGCACCGGTGAAGCCGTTCAGCAGGGCATGGATGTATTCCGGCCCGCCGACGCCGTTGAACAGCTGCGAGATGCCGGTGCCGTAGGGGCCGTGGAAGCCCGCGCGGGCCTTCGCCATCAGGCTCAGGTCCGGGCCCATGCCGTCGCCGGTCCGGGTCGGGAAGAAGTCGGTGTCCTTGCGCGGACGCTCTTCCTGGGTGTCGGCGTCGATCATCGGGTCGAGTTCGGCCGCGTAGTCACGCACCCATTGCGGGTCCATCTGCGGGCCACCCTCGTCGGCGAGCGAACGGATCGGCACGAATTTCAGGCCGTGGCAGGCCGAGCAGACCTCCCGGTAGACCTGGAAGCCGCGGCGCAGCTGCTGCTGGTCGAAGCGGCCGAAGGGGCCCTCGAAGGAGAAGGCGAAGTCCTTGACGCCGCCGGCCTCGCTCGCAGCCACCGCACCCGTGCTCAGCACGAGCGCGGAAAGGGCCGAGATCAGAAGTTTTTTCATGATGTACGGTCCTTGTCCTTACTCGGCCGGAGTGCCGTAGTGGTTGTTGAAGTCTTCTTCGATCGTCGCCGGCATCGGCGCCGGTTTCTCGACCAGGCCGAGCAGCGGCAGGATCACGAAGAAGTAGGCGAACCAGTAGGTCGCGCCGATCAGCGAGATGTAGGGGTAGATCCCGTCGGTCGGCATCGCGCCCACCCACATCAGCACCACGAAGTCGATCGCGAGCAGCCAGAACCACCATTTGAACACCGGACGGAACTGACCCGAACGGACCTTCGAGGTGTCAAGCCAGGGCGCCAGCGCCATCGCGATGATCGCGCCGAACATCGCAAGCACGCCGAAGAACTTCGCGTCGACGATGCCGAAGGTGATCCAGTGCACGAACTGCACCGCCCAGACGTCGGCGGTGAAGGCGCGCAGGATCGCGTAGAACGGCAGGAAGTACCATTCCGGCACGATATGCGCGGGGGTCGCGAGCGGGTTCGCCTCGATGTAGTTGTCGGGGTGGCCGAGGTAGTTCGGCATGAAGCCGACGACGGCGAAGAAGATGGTGACGATCAGGGCCAGCGCGAACAGGTCCTTGATCACGAAATACGGCCAGAAGGGCAGGGTGTCCTTCTTCGCGTCTTCCTTCGAGGTGCGACGCACTTCGACGCCCGTCGGGTTGTTGTTGCCGGTGGTGTGGAAGGCCCAGATATGGACGATCACCAGCCCGGCGATGACGAAGGGCAGCAGGTAGTGCAGCGAGAAGAAGCGGTTCAGCGTCGCGTTGTCGACGGCCGGCCCGCCCAGCAGCCAGGCCTGGATCGACGGCCCGATGCCCGGGATCGCGCCGAAGAGGCCGGTGATGACGGTGGCGCCCCAGAACGACATCTGGCCCCAGGGCAGCACGTAGCCCATGAAGGCGGTGCCCATCATCAGCAGGTAGATGATCATGCCGACGATCCACGTCACTTCGCGCGGGGCCTTGTACGAGCCGTAGTAGAGGCCGCGGAAGATGTGGATGTAGACGGCGAGGAAGAACAGCGAGGCGCCGTTCGCGTGCACGTAGCGGATCGCATAGCCGCCGTTCACGTCGCGCATGATGTGCTCGACCGAGGCGAAGGCCAGCGAGACGTGGGGGGTGTAGTGCATCACCAACACCACGCCGGTGCCGATCTGCAGCACCAGGCAGAAGGCGAGCACGATGCCCCAGATCCACCACCAGTTCAGGTTCTTCGGCGTCGGGATCATGATCGTGTCATAGATCAGCGCCACGACGGGCAGACGCTCGTGCAGCCACTTCTCGACGCCCGTCTTGGGCTCGTAATGGTCGTGCGGAATTCCAGCCATGTTCCTGTCCCTCTGCCCTTAGCCGAGCTTGATCGTTGTGTCGTCGGTGAAGGCCGCGACCGGAATGTCCAGGTTGCGCGGCGCGGGGCCCTTGCGGATGCGGCCGGCCGAATCGTAATGCGAGCCGTGGCACGGGCAGAACCAGCCGCCGAAATCGCCGGCGTTGCCGAGCGGCACGCAGCCGAGGTGAGTGCACACGCCCATCATCACCAGCCATTCGCCGGTGTCCTCGCCCGAGAAGGGCGGCAGGGTGCGGTTCTCGTCCGAGGCGTCGGCGCCGGGCTTGTTGGCGTTCTCGGCCGTGGTGTCGGTCAGCGTCGCGACGTCGACCGAACGGGCGAGATCAATGTCTTCCTGGGTGCGGCGGCGGATGAACACCGGCTTGCCGCGCCATTTCACCGTGAGCTGGGTGCCGGTTTCGACGCCCGAGACATCGACGTAGATCGAGGCCATGGCCTTCACGTCGGCCGAGGCGTTCATCTGGTTGATCAGCGGCCAGACGGCCATGCCGGTCACCACCGCGCCGGTTCCGGCGGTGGCATAGTAGAGGAAATCCCTCCGGGTGCCTGCGTCTTCTGCGTGGGACACGAAATCTTCTCCCTTCCCGGGCCTGGGATCAGGCCGATGCGACTTGCCGGGCCGCACGTGACGTGCCGCCGAACATGCGTTTCGTTTAGCAATCACGATGTTGTCAGTCCAGCGAACATTCTTGTCCCGGTGGGGCGAAATGCCGCAGGATATCCCGTCTTGCCCGGCTTTCGCGACGTCCCATGGCGCCGCGCCGGCGGACCCCGCCGCCGCGCGGGCTCAGTCGGGGGCGAGCATGTAGCCGAGGCCCCGCACCGTTTGCAGGTAGCGCGGTTCGCGCGGGTCGGGTTCGATCTTGCGCCGCAGCCGGGTGATCTGCACGTCGATCGCGCGGTCGCCCGCGCCTTCCTCGGGTGTGGCCGGGCGGTCGCGGCCGAGCTCGTCGATCAGGTCGGTGCGGCTGACCACTTCGCCGGCGCGGGCGGCAAAGATCCGCATCAGGGCCATCTCGGTCGCGGTCAGCCGCACCGGGCTGTCGCCCTGCCACAGCTCGCCGCGGTCCTGGTCATAGCGCAGCGGGCCGAGCGTCAGGTATTTCGGCCCGGTCTGCACCGCGGAGGGCACGCGACGCAGGATCGCGTTGATCCGCAGCAGCAGCTCCTTTGGCTCGAACGGCTTCGGCAGATAGTCGTCGGCGCCGGCCTCGAGCCCCTCGATCCGTTCGCGTGTCTCGCCGCGGGCGGTGAGCAGCAGGATCGGTGTCGCCACCCGGCGCGCGCGCAGATCGCGGGTCAGGCTCAGCCCGTCCTCGCCCGGCATCATCACGTCGAGCACGATCATGTTGAACTCGAGCCCGGCCAGCAGGCGCCGCGCATGCGCCGCATCGCGCGCCGCAGTGACAAGAAAGCCGTTGCGGATCAGGAACTTCTGCAGAAGGCCGCGGATCCGTTCGTCATCGTCGACGATCAGCAGGTGGGGAGCTTGCGCGGCGCCCGGCATCAGCTGTCATCCTTCAGCATCTGATAGTGGCGGCGCATGTCCGGGTCCATCATCGCCTCGAGCACCTGGCGGAAGCCCGCGACGGCCTGCGGCCCGGCGGTGCGATAGGCGCCGCGCATCCGCTCGCGCTGCGCCCCCGACAGCTCGCGTTCCAGTGCCTCGCCCGTCGCGGTCAGGTGCAGGTGACGCGCGCGCTTGTCCTTGCGCCCGACCCGGCTTTCGACGAGCCCGTCGTCGATCAGCGTGCGCAGCACCCGGTTCAGCGACTGCTTGGTCACACCGAGCACCGACAGCAGCGTCGTCACCGTCAGCCCCGGTTCGCGGTTGATGAAATGGATCGCGCGGTGATGCGCCCGGCCATAGCCGTGCTTGTCGAGAATCCGGTCGGGATCGGCGGTGAAGCCGCGATAGGCGAAGAACATCGCCTCGATCCCCTTGCGCAACTGCTCGTCGGTCAGAAACAGCAGGGTCTCGCCGCCCTGGGTGCTGCTGTCGGCCATCGGTCTTCCTCGCTTTTCCGCGACTTTATGTCAGTGTTGTTGACTTTCCAAGAATGAATTGTTAGCCGGACACACAATCTGCGCAACATTATGATTCGAAAGTGTCGTTGCGCGCAACTTCTGGAAAATAACCCGAGGGAGACCAGTATGACCGGGGCTTATGACGATCGCGATGGATGGATCTGGATGGACGGCACGCTCGTCCCCTGGCGCGAGGCGCAGGTTCATATCCTGACCCATGCGCTGCACTATGCCTCCTCGGTGTTCGAGGGCGAGCGCTGCTATGGCGGGCGGATCTTCAAGGGGGTGGAACATGCGCGCCGCCTGCGCCGCTCGGCCGAGCTTCTCGACATGGAGATCCCCTGGACGGTGGACGAGATCGAGGCGGCGAAATACGAGATGCTGAAGGCGAACGGCTGGACCGACGCCTATGTGCGGGCCGTGGCCTGGCGCGGCGCGGGCGACGACATGGGGGTCTCGGCCCGGCGCAACCCGGTGCGGCTTGCGGTGGCGGGCTGGGAATGGGGCGCCTATTACGGCGACGCCAAGATGAAGGGCGCACAGCTCGACATCTCGAAATGGTGCCGGCCCGACCCGCGCACGATCCCCTGCGAGGCGAAGGCGGCGGGGCTTTACATGATCTGCACCATGTCGAAACACGCGGCCGAGGCCAAGGGCTGCTCGGATGCGCTGATGATGGATTACCGCGGCTATGTGGCCGAGGCGACCGGGGCGAACGTCTTCTTCGTGAAGGACGGCTCGGTGCACACGCCGCTGCCGGACTGCTTCCTGAACGGCATCACCCGGCAGACGGTGATTGGGCTGTTGCGCGACAAGGGCATCGCCGTGCACGAGCGCCACATCAGCCCGACCGAGATGGCCGGATTCGAGCAGTGCTGGCTGACCGGCACCGCCGCCGAGGTGACCCCGGTGGCACGGATCGGCGACTTCCGATTCGAGGTCGGCGCGCTCGCGCAGGAGATGGTGCGCAGCTACGAGGCGCTGGTCCGGGCCTGAGCAGCCGGGGGACGGAACGGCGCGCCAGATGGCGCGCCGCGACGGTCCGGCTCAGGCGCCGGCCCGTTCCTCGCGGTCAATGCGCAGGAATTCCTGCACCTTGCGGGCATTGCGCTCGGCCGGGCGCTGGTTCAGTTCGAGAATTGCGGGATGGATCCCTTCCTTGCGGGCAAGGTCAAGGAAGTGCTTCACGCGGGCCCCTTCGGCCTTCGGTGCCGCGCGGTCGATGATGTGACGGGTCATGGCAGCCTCCTTCAGATGCTTGGGCCACAACCCTAGCACGAAACGGTGCCGTTTTCGACCAGACGATCCGCCGCAGCGCGGCGCCCCGGCGGGGTCTTGCGCAGCGGCTCAGCCCTGCGGCGTCATCGCCTTGCGCTGCCGGCGCCGCTCGAGACCGAGCTGATGCTCGCGCCAGATGATCAGCACCCCGGCCACGATCACCAGGGCCGAGCCAGCAAGCGTGCTGGCTGAGGGGATCTCGGCGAAGACGGCATAGCCGATCCCCAGTGCGAACAGCATCGAGGCATAGTCAAAGGGGGCGATGACCGAGGCATCGGCAAAGCGGTAGGCCGAGGTCATCAGGATCTGCGCCACCCCGCCGAGCAGCCCGGCCCCGATCAGGAGCGCCGCCTCGGTGGGCGAGGGCATGACCCAGCCGAAGGGAAGCGTCAGCAGCGACAGCGCCGTCGCGGTGAAGGAGAACCAGAACACGATCGCCGAGGTGCGCTCGGAGCCCACCAGCCGGCGGATCTGGATCTGGGCGAGCGCCGCACAGGCCGCACCCGCGAGCGCGAGCCCCGCGCCAAGCGTCTCGGCCCCGCCGCCCGCACCGCCGAATTGCGGCCAGAGCACGACCAGCACCCCCGCGAGCCCCAGCGCCACCGCCGAGATCCGCACGAGACGGACCTGCTCGCCAAGGAACAGCGCCGCGAAGACGACGACGAGAATCGGCGTCGCATAGCCGATCGCCGTCGCCTCGGGCAGCGGCAGGAAGGCCAGCGCCGCAAAGCCGAGCCCCATCGCCGTGGTGCCGATCACGCCGCGCCAGACATGACCGAGCGGGCTTTGCACCCGCAGCCCGCCCGAGAGCTCGTGGGTGACGGCAAGCCAGACGAGGATCGGCACGATGCCGAAGGCCGAGCGGAAGAACACCGCCTCGCCCGGCGGCACATGCGGCGCGACGGCCTTGATCATCGCCTGCATCACCACGAAGCCGATGACGGCACCGAGTTTCAGGGCGATGCCCTTGGCGGGGGAGGGGGGGATCTCGATCATCGGCCTCACCTATCGCGCGGGGCGGGGCCGGCAAGGGGAGAAAGCCGGGCCAGCGCCCAGCGGGCGGCATCGGCGACGGCGGGGTCGGCGTCATCCACCAGCCGCGCGGCCACCGCGGCCAGCCCCGGCGCGCCCGAATTGCCGATCGCATAAAGCACGTTGCGCACCATCCGGTCGCGGCCGATGCGCTTGATCGGCGAGCCGGCGAAGCGGGCGCGGAAGGCGGCATCATCCAGCGCGGCAAGCTCGGCCAACAGCGGCGCCCCGGCCTCGCGCGCGGCATAGCCGATCTCGTGCGCCTCGGCGGCGAACTTGTTCCAGGGGCAGGCGGCAAGGCAATCGTCGCAGCCATAGATCCGGTTGCCCAGCATCGGGCGCAGCTCGGGATCGACCGGGCCGCGATGCTCGATCGTCAGATAGGAGATGCAGCGCCGCGCGTCGAGCCGGTAGGGGGCCGGGAAGGCGGCTGTCGGGCAGGCGTCGAGGCAGGCGGTGCAGCGCCCGCAATGGCTGGGTTCGGGCGTGTCGGGCGCGAGCGGCAGGGTGGTGAAGATCGCGCCGAGGAAGAACCAGCTGCCAAGGTCGCGGGCAAGCAGGTTGGTGTGCTTGCCCTGCCAGCCGAGCCCCGCCGCCTGGGCAAGCGGCTTCTCCATCACTGGCGCGGTGTCGACGAAGACCTTGATCTCGGCCACCTCGCCTTGGCGCTTGGCGGCTTCGATCAGCCAGCGGCCGACCCGCTTCAGCCGGCGCTTGACCAGATCGTGGTAATCCTTGCCCTGGGCATAGACGCTGATCGCGCCACGCTCGCGGTGTTCAAGCACGGCGCGCGGGTCCTCGGCCGGGGTGTAGGGCTCGGCGAGCATCACCACCGCCCGCGCCTCGGGCCAGAGTGCGGCGGGATTGCCGCGCCACTCCATCCGTTCGGCCATCCAACCCATCTGCCCGTGCATGCCGGCCGCGACGAAGGTCTCGAGCCGTGCCATCGCCTCGGGGATCGCGTCGGGCGTGGTCACCCGCGCTTTCGCGAAGCCCTCGGCGCGGGCGGTCTCGATCAGGCGTCGCTTCAGCTCGTCCACGTCGGTCTCCGTGATGCCGGGCGGGGGCGCTGCCCCCTCACCCCCGGGATATTTGCGGCAATTGGAAGAGAAGAGGGCCCTTTGCTTCCAATTGCCCGAAATATCCCGGGGGTGAGGGGGCAGAGCCCCCTCGCGCGCTCAGAAATCGAGCTCGGCGTATTGCGGGGCGGGGGGCAGGCCGGGCAGCTGATCGGCCAGAAGCGAGCGGAAGGCCGGGCGCGACTTGATCTTCGCATACCAGTCCTTGACCGCGTCCGAGCGGTTCCAGTCGACATCCGAAATATAGTCGAGGCAGCTCAGATGCGCGGCGGCGGTGAAATCGGCCAGCGTCATTGCATCGCCCGCAAGCCAGCGCCGCTGGTCGAGCAGCCAGCTCATGTAGTCGAGGTGGAACTTGATCGCCGAGAGCCCTTCCTTGACGGTCTTGCTGTCGGGATAGCCCTTCTTCATCACCTTCTTCCAGACCCGTTCGCCCATCACCTTGCGGGTGACCTCGTGGTTGAACTTGTCGTCGAACCAGCCGCACAGCCGGCGCACCTCGTAGCGGCCCTCGGGGTCGCGCGGCAGCAGCGGCGGCGTCGGCACCGTTTCCTCGATATATTCGCAGATCGCCTGGCTTTCCGACATCATCCGGTTGTCGAGGCGCAGCACCGGCACCTTTCCGGCCGGGTTGCGGCGCAGGAAATCGGGGCTCGGCTCCCAGTAGCGCTCTTCGATCAGCTCGACCTCGATCTTCTTCTCGGCGAGGGTCAGGCGCACCTTGCGGCAGAAGGGCGAAAGCGCGACGTGGTACAGGCGGTTCATGGACACGGCCCCGGTTGGTGTTTTCCCCGTGATAGCGGCCGGGGCCGGGGCGTTCAATGCTCTGCGGGCGTCTTTGCGCGGCGCGGCCGGCGCGGGCGGCGGGGCGGGGCCGCCTCGGAGGCCGCGCGCAGCAGATCGAGCAGCCAGTCGGGGTCTTCCCAGAGGTCGGGTTCGATCCGCCAGTAGGGCTGCGCGCCGCGCACCGGCGGTTCGGCCGGCGGGCGTTCGGGGAGGAAGTCGAGCAGCGGCCCGAGCGCCGGCAGGCGGCGCAGATAGAGCGCGTCGTTGAAGAGATATCCGGCGGGCTTTTCACCGAGATAGAGCCCGAAGCCGCCGAACATCGGGCGGGTGCGGACGCGGCCCTGCAACTGCTCGCGCAAGAACAGCTCGAGATCAGGGGAGACCGGCATCAGAGGCTGTGCCGGGCCCGCAGCGCCGCCTGGATCGTGCCGTCGTCGAGATAGTCGAGTTCGCCGCCGATCGGCACGCCCTGGGCGAGGCCAGTGACGGCGGTGCCGCTCTCCTCGAGCGCCTCGGCGATGTAATGGGCGGTGGTCTGGCCCTCGACCGTGGCATTGAGCGCGACGATCACCTCGCGCGTGGCTTCGCTGCGGACCCGTTCGATCAGCCGCGGGATGCCGAGTTCCTCGGGCCCGACCGCGTCAAGCGCGCTCAGCAGCCCGCCCAGCACGTGATAGCGGCCCTTGAAGGCATGGCCGCGCTCCATCGCCCAGAGGTCGGCCACATCCTCGACGACGCAGATCTCGCCGGTGGCGCGGGCCGGATCGGCGCAGATCTCGCACAACCCGCCGAGCGAGATATTACCGCACATGGGGCAATCCTGCGCGGTCTCGGCCACATGCGCCATGGCGCGGGCCAGCGGCTCCATCAGCTGCGTGCGGCGGCGGATCAGTTGCAGGACGGCACGGCGCGCCGAGCGGGGGCCAAGCCCCGGCAGCCGCGCCATCAGCGCGATCAGCGCCTCGATCTCGTCCTGCGCGCCGGCCATCTTACACGGGCGGCAGGTTCATGTCGGCGGGCAGGCCCATCTCGGTCAGCAGCTTGCGCTGCTCGTCCTGGGCGCGGGCCGCGGCGCGGGCCTGGGCATCCTTGATCGCGGCAAGGATCAGGTCCTCGACCACTTCCTTTTCCGAGGCGACGAGGATCGAGGGGTCGATCGACAGGCCGGTGAGTTCGCCCTTGGCGGTGGCGCGCGCCTGCACGAGGCCGGCGCCTGCCTCGCCCACCACCACGATCCGGCCGAGATCCTCCTGAAGCGTCATCATCCGCTCCTGCATTTCCTTCGCGGCCTTCATCATCTTGGCCATGTCGCCAAGCTGGCCCAGTCCCTTGAACATCGTCGTCCCCCGCCATGAGTGTCTGTCACAGATACGCAGCCCGACCGGGCGGAACAAGGGGGCGTCAGCCGTCCTCGAACGGGTCCCATTCATCCTCGACCTCGGGCAGCGCCTCGGCGGCCTGTTCCTGGGCGAGATCGGCGGCAAGGGTGATGTCGTCGAAGACGGCGCCCGGGAAGGCCGCGAGGATCGCCTGCACCACCGGGTTCGTCTCGCGCGCCTCGGCCTCGGCCGCACGGCGACCGGCGTCGCGGACCTCGGCGATGGTCGGCGCGCCGCCTTCCGAGACTACCGAGACGCCCCAGCGGGCGCCGGTCCAGCCCTGCAGCCGGGCGGCGAGGGTGGCCGCGAGGTCGCGCGGCGCCTCGGGGGTGGGCTCGAACTCGATCCGGCCGGGGGCATAGCGC
>VSSQ01000231.1_pt2 | contig 56572 bp, 45 predicted proteins | sample 4763081 | NCBI WGS metagenome assembly VSSQ01 (sample SAMN12137344, study PRJNA551015) | bioreactor metagenome | isolation source: SDC9 anaerobic chlorinated ethene degrading culture | place: USA: Knoxville, Tennesee | collected 2015-01-01
AGAGCGTCAGATTCCGGTTCTGAAGGTCGAGGGTTTGAATCCCTCCCTGGTCACAAAAATACATATTTTAACAATAGGCGACATCTTTTCGGAGGTGTCGCCTATGCTGTTTTAGCTGATACACAACGAGTTGTGAAAATGTGTAAATACAAATATTAACAGTTACCAATAGGGAAAAGATAGTGAAAAGCCCTTTTTTAGGTAATATTTAGAACATAGAATATGGCCACATTCAAAGTAATTTTAAGAGGAAAAAGCAAATTCGATCTGTCATCTGTCACAAAACCATCCGGAATCCTTTCTGGATAAGGGATGCCGACAATGACAGATGCAAAAATCAATCCATCATCATCTGTCATCTGTCACCGACCCAACAGGAAAAGTTGAGGAAAAAGCTACTTGTAGGAACTGTTTAGTGGATGAAATCGCTATTTGAATCAAGTGTAGATTTGTTGAGATTCTTTGAGAGCTGAAACAACAGGCCAAATGTATTGGGTAGAATTCATAAGGACTTGATACTCGGGAAAATAAAAATAAAAGAGAGAAAGGTTGTTTTAATCGAAAATTCATATTACTTTTGAATCATCTTTAAATCAACGAGATGTTTTATTCATGAATTTGGACAAGGGTATTCCAGGATAAGACGACCACTAGATATAAGTATTTTATTATATATAAGCATGAAAAAACTATTACCATCCTTCCATAAAATAATTATTGTCCGTCCTAATCTATGTTATATAAATAATAACTGAAATGAAACAAATTAATGCAATTTTAGCACTTGCTCTGTTGATGGTATTGGCAGGGTGTGGAGGAAACAAACAATCCAACAATGATTTAATCACCGTTGACGTTTCGAAAAGCTATCCTAAAAAAGAGCTGATTCTTCAGGATTTCATGGATGTGGAATATATTGCGCTGGAAACCACTGACGAATTTCTTACACAAGGTCTGGTTCTGGATGCAGGAAAAGAATACTTATTGGTGATAAATAGGAATAATGATGGTGATATATTTATTTTTGACAGAAAAACCGGCAAGGGAATAAGGAAGATAAACCGGCAAGGGCAAGGAGGGGAAGAATATGCAAGGATTAATGATCTGATTCTTGATGAAAGTAATGGCGAAATATTCGTAGAGTCTCCGGGGAACAAAATCCTGGTGTACGATCTTTACGGAAGTTTCAAACGGGTATTGAATCTTGATCGGGAAGTTTCATCTGTTTTTAACTATGACAAACATAATTTGATTTGCTACGACATGTCGGACTATCATAGTAAGGGAAAAGATAGAACCAGATCATACCATGTTATCATATCAAAACAGGATGGAAGTGTTACCCGGGAAATCTTTATTCCTTTTAAAACGATCAATACCCCAATTGCAGTTGATGGGGATCAATTTGTAGCAAGTTATTCTTACCAGATACGACTAAGCCACGGCGAATGGACACTAATAGAGACATCATCCGATACATTGTATCACTATGCACCGGATGGTACATTAAGCCCCTTTATAGCAAGAACCCCCTCCACACATACCATGGTTCCTGAAGTTTTTCTTTATATGGGTATTTGTACCGACCGTTACTATTTTATGCAAACCGTTAAAAATGTATTTAACTTTGAAAAGGGTAACGGATTCTATACTGATGAACTGGTGTACGACAAAGAAGAAAAAGCTCTATTCCAAGTTGCGGTATACAACGGAGACTATGCAGAAAAAAGACCTGTAGCGATGACTGCGTCACCCGTTAATCGTGAAATCGAAAACGTCACTACTTTGGATGCATTTCGACTTGTTGAAATTTACGAGAAAGGTCAACTGAAAGATGGTCAATTGAAAGAAATCGCCTCGAGGTTGGATAAAGATGACAATCCGGTGATTATGCTGATAAAGCAAAAGAAATAGTGGTTTAAATGGGAAAAGCATAGAATTGTGTAAATGATAACCAGTGTCTATTTGCTTCGAGTTTAAGACTGAAGAGGATGTCAGGCCAGTTTTTGAAAGATCTTCATTCTCTAATATTAGAACCTATGCTTCAAGGTGAGCATATCATCTCTATCCATTGCCTCTTTTACAACTACTAACTATCCCCTAAGTAGTATATAATTAATCCGTTTAATACCCTGTTTGCATAATTCTGCAGTTGAGGAATTATTATACTTCAGATGAAGAACGATAATTTCACAGCTGGGGAATTATGGTATTCCATCTGGAGTATTATAAGAGAATTACTTATCCGGACTCACCGCCCCGTATAGTGTGCCCTAAAAGCTGCCCTATTTCACTTTATTTCCTTTATTTACGAACAACTTAAATAAGTAGCCTGTTATACAAAATAGTATTGAAATATTAATAAATTGAAATATGATACAAAAATTTCTTTTCCCTTCTAAACCAGATGCCACAGGCTTCTCTCTTTTTATTCTTGGATTCCGTATTCTTTTTGGCGTATTGATGATTACCCACGGGATGCAGAAGTGGGATAATTTTGATGCAATGTCGTCCGCTTTCCCCGATCCGCTGGGTGTGGGAAGTACGATTTCATTGAGTCTGGCCATCTTTGCGGAAGTAATCTGTTCGGTAGCCTTTATTCTGGGGGCGCTGTACCGTCTGGCTCTAATCCCGTTGATATTCACCATGGTAATCGCATTCTTTGTAATACACGGAGCAGATCCTTTCAGTGCAAAAGAGCCTGCGTTTATCTATCTGATGGTTTATCTGATGACCTACATCACCGGACCGGGTAAATTTGCCGTAGACCGCCTGCTGGTTACAAAGAAACGCTCAAGATAATAACAGCCCCTTGCTGTAAACTATCATTTGCCGGAATCCAGGATGGGAAAGTGTAGCTTGAAACAGGTTATTTTCCCATCCGATTCAACTCCTATCTTTCCTTCGTGGCGAACCATAATCTGCCGGCAGAGACTTAACCCTATGCCGGATCCGTTGGGTTTGGTGGAATAAAAGGGAATAAATATCTTATCCATTGCTTCGGACGAAATTCCGGGACCGTTGTCTGATACGGTAATCAATACCTCGTTACCAACTTTAGCTGCTTTAAGCTCTATTTGGGGTTTTACTTGGTTAAGGCATGCTTCATGGGCATTCTTTAACAAATTTATAAGCACCTGTTCGACCAGACTGCGGTCGGCATTCAACATTAAATGTACGGGGTATACACTATAAGTAAAATGGATACTATCTGATTCCACCAGTTGATGCAGCGATTTGAATAATAGGGCTACATCCATAGCTTGCCTCGTTGGCTGCGGTACACGGGTGAGTTTGCGGTAATTCTCAACAAACGAAAGCAACCCCTTGCTCCTGCGGTGGATAGTCTCCATCGCCTGTTTCATAATCCGGTACTCCTCCGTATCGGCATCGGTTGCAACATCCCGTTCGCTTAATGTCTCCGATAACGATAATATGGGAGCGATGCTGTTCATTATCTCATGGGTAAGCACACTGATCAGCTTCTGCCAGGCAATGGTTTCGGTTTCATCCATCATCGAATCATGCATCCGGTTACGAAATACCTCCAGTGCCTCGTCCATCTTTGTGGATAAACTATCAATCTCCTTATCCGAATGCGGATTAGAAAAGTGAGAAGAAAAATCGGCATGATGAATTTCGGAGATCATTCGTTCCATACGTTCCACCAATTTCCTGCGGTCGGCATACAGCGAGCAGGCCAGACCCACAATTCCGACCAACACGAAAACTGCGCAAAAATAAAGCGTTTTCGTATAAAGCCATGCACCTGCCAGAGACAGCACAACGATACAGAGTATCTTGAGTATAAATAGCTGTTTGCTTGTAAGCTTCATGTTACTTTTCGTATTTACTTATTTTGCGATACAAAGCAAAACGGGAGATTCCCAGTAAGTCGGCCGCCTGATTCATATTCCCGTTGCTCAGAACTAAAGCCCTCTCGATCGTGTTTTTTTCCACCTCTTCCAGATTTAGACATTCATCGGCCAGTCTGCCAACGGATGTTTGCTTAAGCATGAAATCGTCTGCGTTTAGCATGTAACCCTGACAAAGAATTACGGCACGTTCCATAGCATGCTGCAACTCACGTACATTGCCGGGCCAACTGTACTCCTTAAGCTTACGGCAAGCCGATGCCGAAAGATTCCGGATATCCTTTTTGTATTTTCTAGCGTAATGTTGCATAAAGTGATTGGCTAGGAGTACGATGTCGTTTCCCCGCTCGCGGAGCGGCGGAATATGTAATTCGATGGTGTTGATGCGATACAAAAGGTCTTGTCTGAAGTCCCCCTTCGCAACCATGTCGTGAATGTTGGCATTCGTTGCACAGATAAGCCGTACAATAATGGGGATAGGAGTTGTGGCCCCAAGGCGGATAATCTGCTTCTTCTCTATAACTGTAAGCAGTTTGGATTGCATTGCCGGCAACAGATTCCCTATTTCATCCAGGAATAACGTTCCTCCCGATGCCATTTCAATACGTCCCTGTTTCTCCTTTTTTGCATCGGTAAAGGCCCCTTTCGTATACCCGAACAGCTCGCTCTCAAACAGTTGTTCCGGTATACTTCCCAAATCGATATGAACGAAAGATTTACCGGCACGAGGAGAGTTGGCATACAGCAAATGGGCTATTAAGTCCTTTCCGGTACCGTTCTCTCCCAGAATAAAGATATTGGCATCCGTATCTTTTAATTTTTCGATGGTGCCGAATAACTCCTGCATGGCCGTACTTTCCCCTATAATTTCGGGTAAGATATGGTTGCTTTCCAATGCCGCTACCTGTTGCTTAAGACTGGATATCTCGTTCTTGCTTTTCCGGAGCTCCAGGGCTGCTGAAACCGTTGCAAGCAACTTCTCCTTTTCCCAGGGTTTGGATATAAAATCGGTGGCACCCGCTTTGATTGCCCTCACCGCTTTATCGGTATCTGCATAAGCGGTAATAAATATAACCACCGTATCCGGATCCGCCTTTTTAATCTTATCGAGCCAAAAGAAACCCTCTTGTCCGCTGCTTGCATCCCGGTTGAAATTCATATCCAGCAGAATTACGTCCGGGTGGAACGTGGAAATGAAATGTTCGATACGTTCGGGTTGTGTCGTAACTTTCACCTTTTCTACATGGGGTTGTAAAAGCAGGTTAAGCGCAAACAGAATATCTTCGTTGTCGTCTACAATTAGTATGTTACCTTGTCTTTGCATAGTATGGCAAATATAAGTATAATATCCGTATACAACAGGTGCGATAACGCATCATGTTTGTGCGAAAATGCACATAAATAAGATGTGCTCAAATTGATATCCCTTTGTAAACTAGTCGGATATGTTCTTGGCATCCCTTTTGTATTCTGTATTGCATGAAAAGAGCAATCTGCATACTATTTATTCTGCTTTCCTTTGATAAGGCATATGCCGGTGATACGCTTCGCATCACACTGGAGGAGGCTGTGCTGCTGGCGCAAAAGCAATCTCCGCAAGCGATTGCTGCACGTCATCAGTACAGGGCAGCCTATTGGGCGTGGCGATCACACAAAGCCGATTACTTGCCGGGCATCTCTTTTAGCTCCAATACAACACTAAACCGCTCTATAAGCTCCATTACGTTTTCCGACGGAAAGGATGGGTTTGTGCATCGTAACCAGCTGCTGAATGATGGAGCTGTTACGATTAGTCAGAATCTCTCTTTTCTGGGAGGAAACGTCTATTTTCAAACGGGGTTGCAGCGACTGGATATTTTTTCAGACAAACAGGTATCCTACAGGTCTACCCCTTTGGTAATAGGATACTCTCAAAACCTGTTTGGATACAACCACCTGAAGTGGAACCGGAAGATCGAGCCGGTACGGTATCAGCAGGCAAAGAAAATGTATATAGAGACCCTCGAGCTGGTTGCTGCCACAGCTGTTGGTAAATTCTTTCAACTGGCTACGGCACAAAGTAACTGGAGGTCGGCCTCCTATAACTATGCTGCGGCGGATACCTTGTTCCAATATGCCCGGGGAAGATATAAAATAGGAACCATTACCGAAAACGAGATGCTTCAGCTGGAGATCAATTTCCTGTCGGAGCAGACCAGCAAACTGAACGCAGCCATCGAGGTAAGCGACAATGTGCAGGATTTGCGAAGTTTTCTGGGCATAAACAACACTGTAGAGATAGAAACGATTGTAAGTGACTCGGTACCGGTATTTATCGTTCCGGAAAAGGATGCCCTGAAGTATGCCCACCGGAATAGTCCGGATCTGGAATCGTTCGCCTTACAGGAACTTGAGGCCGAAAGTATGGTGGCAAATACCAAAGCTGCCAACCGACTGAAAGCGGATCTGTATGTTGAGTTCGGACTAACGCAGACAGACCAAACCCTGCGTTCTGCTTACCGAAGTCCCCTCGACCAACAGCTTGTAAGTCTGGGTGTCCGTATTCCTATTCTGGATTGGGGTGTTGGCAGAGGCAGGGTTGAGGTTGCCAAAAGTAACTTGTCTAAAATAAAAACCAATCTGGCGCAGGCACGTACGGACTTTGATGCCAATGTTTTCAAGATTGTGAAGCAGTTTAATCTGCAGTCGGATAAAATCCGCATTGCCAGGATGACTGCCGATCGTGCCGTTCGCCGGAATGAAGTTGCCTACAGGCTGTATTTGCTGGGGAAGTCCACTGTGCTCGATCTGAATGCCTCAATCTCCGAAAAAGATAGTTCACAACGTGCCTATATCAACGAACTTAAAATTTATTGGAGTCTTTATTATGGGCTACGCAGTATTACCGGGTACGATTTTGCCTCAAACGGTCCCATTTATCTGCCCGAAGTGCAATTCAATAACTAAGAAAACCAACTAGAAACAAAATGGATAATCAGAATAAGTCAGCTTCATTCCATGAATCGACAGATACATCGATGGATAAACCCCTCCCAAAGAGATCTGTCTGGGTACGGTACAGATTGTATCTGTGGGCGATAACCGCTTTCTGTGCTTTTGTAGTGTTTGTAATTTATAATTTGTCGGGTGTAAAGAAACTGCGGATCGATGCCAATAAACTTGGTATCGCAAAAGTGGAACAGGCCAAGTTTCTGGATTATGTGGATGCAGAGGGGATTGTGCAACCCATTCTTACAATCAAACTCAATGTGTTGGAATCGGGTATGGTACAGCAGTTGGTTGCCGAAGAGGGAGCCATGTTACGAAAAGGAGATACCATTTTAGTGATGAATAATCCGGAGCTGACCCGCATAATTGAAGAGCAGGAAGACGAATGGCAGAAACAACGCATCCTTTATCAGGAGAGAAGGCTGGAAATGGATCAAAAAACAATACTTTTGAAGCAGCAGACCTTGCAAGCCGAATTTGAGCTGAACCGCTTGGCGAAGGGTTTCCAGTTAGGCGAAGAGGAATTCAGGATGGGTGTTAAAAGTAAGGCTCAGCTTGAGGTGCAACGCGAAGAATATACTTTCAAGGCGAGAAGTACCGCTTTGTTGATGGATGGACTCAGACAGGATAGTTCTGCCACTTGTCTGCGTCGCGAATTGATGGAAAATGATCTGGATCGTGCCCGTAAAAACAGATTGCATGCCGGCAACCGGCTGGATAATTTAGTTGTTCGGGCCCCTATGGATGGTCAGCTTAGTTTTCTGAATGTTACACTCGGACAGCGGGTGGGGCAAGCAGAGAATATAGGAGAAATAAAGGTGATGGACAATTATAAACTAAATACGTTGTTAAGTGAGTATTATATTGATCGTATCATGGTGGGACTTCCGGCGTCCGTAACCTATCAGGGCGTGAAATATCCGCTAAAGGTGTCCAAGGTGGTTCCCGAAGTGAAAGATCGTCAATTTAAGGTAGATATGGTTTTTACCGGAGCGAAACCGGAGAATGTACGTATCGGGAAAAGCTATCGTGTACAGGTGGAATTGGGCTTACCGGAAACAGCAATCGTGATTCCCCGGGGAGATTTTTATCAATCCACTGGCGGTCACTGGATTTATAAGTTGAATGCGTCCGGAAGTAAAGCCATTCGCACACCTATAACCGTTGGCAGGCAGAATCCCGTACAGTATGAAATACTGAGCGGATTGAGTGCCGGAGACAAAGTGGTGGTGAATGGATATACCCGCTTGGGAGATGTGGAGGAATTAGTAATAAACGAGTAACTATAAACAATAAAATATGATTTTGTACTTTTTAAAAGTTGCATGGAGAAACTTGCTCAAATATAAGGCTCAGTCTGTTATCAGCATCTTAGGCCTGGCAATCGGATTTATGGCTTTTTCGTTTACGATGTCCTGGATTTCCTTCGAATATTCGTACGATTCCTTTACTCCCGATGCCGACCGTATTTATCAGGTGGTGAAGGTGGATCCTAAATTGCCCGGTGGTATAAAAAAGACAACCCCCGAACCATTGCCGCTGTATCTTGAATCGACCTTCCCGGAGGTTGAGGCTGCTACCTCTGCCTATGCATATAAGGGGGTGTTTTATTTTAATGATCAAAAAGACTCTATTGTCGATTGTTACCAGATCATTACTGATACTTCGTTTTTTAATGTATTTTATGCTGATAACAAGCCACTTATCAAACATCCTATCCCGTCGGATGTATTTTATGCCACAGAATCAATGATGCAACGGCTGAAAGCAGTGGGTGAAGATCCAAATCCCTTTTTTTCCGGATCAATCCCCGATAGAAGCTACCATAGCAATGTACCCTTTGATGTAATACAGGTAAGGCAACGACAACAACGTAAAGACGATGATTGTATTTGGTGTGGATACAACGCTATTACATTTCTTAAAGTAAAGGAAGGTGCCGATGTAAATGCGTTGGCTAAAAAGATGAGTCATATCGAAGTCGAAAATTCATTCCAGGGAGTGATGTCTTTCAAGCTTATTCCGTTGAGAAAAGCGCACTATCAGATACCAAATGAAAAGACTGTCATTCAATTTAATCATTTAAAGATTTTTGCTGCGGTTTCTTTGATGGTAATCTTTTGCGGTCTTTTTAATTATCTTATGCTCTTTGTAAATAGAATAAAAATGAGAGGGAAAGAGCTTGCCCTGCGAAAAGTAAATGCTTCGTCAGACAAACAGCTTCTGATGATGTTGATGACCGAATTCTTCTTGGTTTTGTTTATCTCTCTTTTTATAGGAGGCTTGCTGACCGAATGCCTTTACCCCTCATTTTTGAAACTGTCGATGATAGAGGCTCCAAGATCTTATTTTATGCTTGAAGCATTATTGTATGGTTGTTCCATTGCCATCATTTCGATTGTTACAGCATTTTTCCCCATTCGTTTGCTGATGAAGCGAAGTATCAGGGAAAATATCCAACCGGAGACGAAAGTATTTGGAGGAATTCAGAATAGGTTTACGGTGGTAAGCTTGTTGATCCAATTGATATTTGGCGTGTTGTTGCTATTTTGTTCGCTTGTTTTTTATCTGCAGTTACGAAATCTAAATCGTTCGGATATCGGATTTGACAGGTTCAATATAAATACGATTCAGTCCTGGTATGGAGGAGTTCCCATAGATGAGATCCGGAAAATTAAGGGGGTTGAAGAGGTGATACCCTTTGACCGGTTATTTTTACCGCGTGGTGGAAGAGCAAGCAGTAATATTACGGAGGCAGGCGATAAGAAATTTGCTGAAGCAGTGGAGGTTGAAATTGTTAATGTGAATGGTCCGGATTTTACACAATTTTTCTCTATCCCTATTTTGTCCGGAAGGAACCTGCGACAGGGTGTAGATGAAGAGTGCCTGATAAATGAAACGGCCAAACGAGTGCTTGGCTTTGATGATCCGATTGGGAAGAAGCTACAGGATTGGGTTATCGTAGGGGTTATTCCGGATCTGTATATTGATTCGCCGCTTTTGCCTGTCCTGCCTTGTGTGTACAGATCTCTGCAGACTAAAGTACCGGATAATGGAGGTGTTTCGGGTTCTTATGCCTATAGATATAGTCCGGACAATAGAATTGAAACCGAACAGGCTATTTTAGCTGTATTTGCTAAAAGCGGTGTAACAAAGGGAGTCACCATACTAAATATGGATGATGTTTATACCGATTATACCAAATCGGAACGATACCTGCTTGTATTGTTGGGCCTGATGACCTTAGTAGCCCTCCTGATTGTGACTTTCGGGGTCTATTCCATGATTACATTTTCATGTAATCAACGGAGGAAAGAGATCGCAATCCGCAAAGTGAATGGAGCACGCATCTCAGAGATATTTAGGTTGTTTATCAAACAATACGTTTTTGTAACCGTACTGGCGTGTATTATCGCTTTCCCCATGGGAGTTTATGTGATGCAGCGTTGGTTGGAACAATACGTCTGCCGTATCCATTTGGAGTGGTGGATTTTTGTAAGTGTGTTTGGTCTGATTCTTCTGATTGTGGTTGCCGGCATCTTTTCAAAGTTGTATAAGGCAGCCAGTGAAAACCCGGCGGAAACAGTGAAATCGGTCTGATTCAATACACTCGTAAAAAAGAATGAATAATAATATGTAATTTTACTATCATGATTAAAACAGTAGATTTAAAAAAGATTTTTCGATCGGAAGAGGTTGAAACATGGGCATTGAACGATGTAAACATCGAGATTGCGGAAGGCGAATTTGTGGCTATAATGGGGCCTTCGGGTTGTGGGAAGTCGACCCTGCTTAATATCCTCGGTTTGTTGGACAACCCCTCTTCCGGCTCCTACATACTGAATGGTACGGATGTGTCGCATCTGAAAGAGAGTAATAGAACCGACCTGCGTAAAGGTGTGATAGGATTCGTGTTTCAGAGTTTTAATTTGATTGAAGAACTCAATGTCTTTGAAAATATAGAATTGCCTTTGCTTTATATGAAGATTCCCGCAAACGAACGGAAAAGGCGCGTGAATGAAGCGATGACCCGTATGGCCATATCGCACAGAAAAAAGCACTTCCCCCAACAGCTTTCGGGTGGTCAGCAACAGCGTGTGGCCATTGCGCGTGCAGTGGTTGCAAATCCCAAATTGATTCTTGCCGATGAGCCCACCGGAAATCTGGATAGTAAAAACGGTGCTGAGGTGATGAATCTGTTGTCCGATTTAAACCGCGAAGGTACTACCATCGTAATGGTTACCCACAGTGAGCACGATGCAGGATATGCTTCGAGGATAATTAATTTGTTTGACGGCAGGGTTGTACCCGACACGATTTCCTATTGACACTAATACAAATACTATGTTGAAAACCTTTGTTACTTTAATTTTCCGTAACTGGTGGCGAAATAAAACATTTGCATGTATTGCTATTCTAAGTTTAACGGTTGGCATTGCATTTACGAATATGCTGGTAGCATTTGTTACCCACGAATATAATATCGAATACAGCAATCCTAACAAAGAACGTATCATCTGGACTATGCAGGATCTGCCTTCAAAGCCCGGAGAAAAGGTTGCTTATATGCAATCCGGGATTCCCGATCAATTAAAGGAAAAGTATCCGGAGGTTGAAGATTATTTGCAATTGAATAGCTTACCGGTCAAGTATATTGAAGTTGGTCACCAATCCTTTGATCCAATCGAAATAATAAACGTAAATCCGTCCTTTCCACTGTTCTTCCCTTTTGAGCTTCTATACGGATCGTGGAATACCTTTGATAATCTCCGGTCGATTGCCTTAAGTGAAAAACAAGCCGGCAGATTATTTGGAAAGCAGAATGCAATTGGAAAGGAGATCCTTTTGGGGGTGGAAGACTTCGACGGTAAGGTTACAAAACAAGTATATGTTGTAAACGCAGTAGTAAAGGATCGAAGTCAGTCGGCTGTAAACTTCGACGGATTAATTTATGATCCTGAAAGTCTGTGGGGTGGAGCTACCCTTTTATTGATGACTCAAAAAGCCGATTTAAAACGTTTTGAAGCGAAAGTAAATGAGGATAAGATCCAGACATTAGCCGGAGGGAAATACTTTTTTATTACGTTGGATAATGCCTTGTCCACCACTTATAATCAACAGATCCTGAGTTTTTGGCATTGCAGGAAAGACAACTTGCTAATGGTTGGATTGATCTCGGCAATCCTTGTTTTATTTATAGCTGTTTTTAATTACTTAAACATGAGTTTATCGCGTGTAATACAACAGCAGAAGACCTTACAGACGCAAAAGTTAATGGGCGCTACACAGCGTGAGATTCGTATTCAGTTGTTTGGAGATCTCTTTTTTATGGTTATTATCGCCTTCCTGCTTTCATTATTGCTAATGAATGATTTCTTGCCAATCTTCAATAAGATCGTTTCATCCGGGTTTTCATCCTCCTATTTTTATAGTAAAGAATTTTTTCCTTTTACAGTAAGCATCGCATTATTCCTTGCCATTACGGCGTCACTGTTTATCAGTTTGAAATTAGGCAGAGTCAATACCGATTATTCAAAAACATATTTAGTGAAACAAAAGAACAGATGGGTAGGAGTGTTGGTCTCAGTCCAGTTTGTGATAGCTATCGTATTGTTAATAGCCATGTTCACAGCAAACAGTCAGCTGCAGTTATTGGAACGGGGAGGAGACAGGTATCGTAATGTTGTTGAACTAAACGGGGATAAGAACCGATTGATAGCGTTGAAGTCGGCCATTACATCTGTTTCTGGAGTGACAGGTGTCTCTACATCTGATGTTTCTCTTTTAAATTCATGGATTATGCATGCAGATATGAAAAAAGAAGATGGAGCAGAATTTCAGTCAGCGATATTGCAGTTATCCGGAGATACCGGCTTAATAAGAGTTTTGAAGATTGAACAGATAGCCGGTGATCCATGGATAAACATCCATGATAAATATTCAAACGCTGTTTTTGTAAATAAAGCATTTGTCGATCTTGTGGCTAAATCGCCGCAGGATATACTTGGAGAACCATTGAAGAAATATGTGGATTCTGGTGATACATTATCTGTGATTGCAGGTGTAGTTAGTGATTTCTATATTAACTCGCTGGAAGAAAAAATATTACCTGTAGTAATTACACAATCCAAAACACAGGGAAACGGGACTGCCTCCATGCAAATTCGACTGGATGGCAGTGACAATAATAAAACTATACATGATATCAATTTACTCTGGCGACAATATCTGCCGGATGAGTATTTTTCTTATACCGAGATGTATGAAACGTTTATTAAGCGTAATGGCAAAATTATTGAGATGACAGCAATGCTTAGGATGTATTCAATTATCAGTGTTGTACTTATATGTTTTGGTCTGTTTGGCATATCTTATTACTCTGTTCGCCAGCGTACTAAGGAAATCGCTATTCGGAAAATAAACGGAGCAAAGACGTATCAAGTCGTAGGCCTGTTGGTTAAGCCTGTTTTTTTGTGGATTGCTATCAGCTCAGTTGTTGCAGTCCCTTTGGCCTGTGTAGTATCTGAACGGTGGTTGCAGGAATTTGCTTACCGCATTGATATCTCTGTTTATTCATGCCTTGGTTCATTACTCTTAGTCTCTGTTGTTTCTCTTGTGTCGGTTAGCGCAATTACATGGAAGTCGGCTTTAAGTAATCCGGTGGATAGTTTAAGGCGGTGAAAAGATATTCAATGCGTAGAAAGCTGCTTATTTGTGAGCTTAGAATCCAATGTTTAGCTATTTTTACAGCTTGTAATGATATTGCGATCTATTGATTCTGTTTTGCCATTATTTATGAATTGCAAATGTGCCAGTTATGAAATTAATAGACTTGAATATCTGATTCTTTGTGAGAAGTGTGGTAATATAAATTGAGCTCTAAATAGTTAGTAAATGGGAATCGTATTTGAAGAATTTGAAGACCAGCTTGAAAGGTCTGTATTGGAAGAGGGACTTCGATATTATATAGCAGGCCGCGTACAGAGGTTGATTGAACTTGACAATGGAAAATTCAGAACATTTCTACAAGATACGGAACGTATTATCGTTAATTTGACTATTACCGATAAGAGGGTTGAAAACTATAGCTGCGAATGCCCAGCTAGTAATGGGGCTGTATGTAAACACCTTATAGCCTCTCTTTTTGAAGTTAGAAAAGACTTGCAGGATTATCTTGTTACGTCGGAAACAATGGAGGCAGAAGATGATGCTAATTCTTTACCCGATGAGATTCTGAATGATTATAGGATAGATAGGATTCTTGACGCATTGAATGTAAATGAACTTAAAGATTTTGTTAGGCGTACCTGTACCGATGACCGGGATTTCCGGGCTCTTTTCTTGTCGCAATTTGCTAAAGTTCATGTGCCGGATTCCTCCTCAAAACCGATTTATGCAAATCAAATTAAGAATTTGATTCAAGCTTCTACCGATCGACATGGTTATATGGACTATCGGGAGGTTAAAGAATTCCATTCTGCCCTATCGGAAATTCTTGATATAGCCGCAATGTCTATTAAAAATGGAAATAACAGTCAGGCTTTAACTATAATTTTTTCTGTATTGGAAGAGGTTACCACTGTGATAATTAATGCAGACGATAGTGATGGTTATCTAATAGGCTCTATTGATGAGGCTTTCGACCTGATTAAAGAGATTATCGAATCCAATTTAGATGAAATACAGCGTGGTGATCTGTTTAATGAGCTGATGATTGCATTTGAGACTGGTAAATTAGATGGATGGGCCTGGCATTTAAACCTTATTGAGTTAGCGATCCAACTTTTTAAAAAACCAGAGGAAAAAGAACGGCTTCGTATTAATATTGAAAGTATTCATCCTACAGGAAATAGTTGGAATAGGAATTATAGAAAAGCTCAGGAGCTGATGTACGAATTATTGCTTATGACAGAGAGCGAAGAGGCTATAAATCAATATTTGATAGAAAATGTTTCAAATCCTGATTTTAGAGAAAAATTAGTAAAGCGAGCAATAAACTCTAAAGATTATAAATACGCACTGAAACTATTGAATGATGCCATTGAGCTAGATAAAGAAGAGTCTTTCAGGCGGTGTGATAAATGGAGGAAATATCAGTTAGAAATCTATCGGAAAACCGGAGATGTTGAAAATACGATACGATTAGCTTGCTATTTTATATTAGAGGGAAGCTCCGAAGAGGAATCATTTAAAGAGTACTATGATCTTTTAAAGACAACTGTTCCGGGCGACTCATGGAATGTTTATCTGGAGAAAATGATCGCAGAACTTATTGCAAAAGATTATTGGTATAATTATGAAAAACTGGTTCATATATATGTTTGGGAGAAGTACTGGGATCGTTATCTTGTCCTGTTGCAAAAAAACTTAACACTTCGTAGAATTGCAGATGCAGTAGAGGATTTAAGTTTATTGTATAAGGACCAGCTTATTGATCTTTATGATTCTGAAATAAGAGTATTCATTGAAAAAAATGTGGGACGGTCTTACTATATAGATGCTTGCCGATATATAATGAATATGAAGAGACTTGGTGGTGACGATGCTGTGAGAAACCTTATTATCGATCTCAAAGCAACATATAAAAACAGAAGAGCATTGCGTGAAGAACTTAATAAGATATACGATACGGGATACTGAATTTATTCAGTATCGAATTTGTTCGTGATCCGCATCTTGATACAGCGTTATTGAATTTCTTTCAGTATAAAGATAAGATTTCTTTCAGTATAATAAAAGAACTTTAGTGGGATATGTTGTTACATATTATTTTCTTTAATAAATGCACTGATAGTATGACGATGAACACCAATAACACGAGCAATTTCGCACTGTGAAGTGTTATTGTGAATCATTCAACGCTAAGATTGAAGCTTTTAAAAGGGTATTTAGAGGGGTCAAAGACGAAGCATTCTTTTTATTTAGAGTATGTAAATGACATGCATAACATTGATTCCTAAACTTTTTACGTTGATCCGCTTTTCTTTTGAATTGGATGAGGGGAGGGAATAAAAAAAGGAGAGTAAAACTACTCTCCTTTTGTGGGCGTTGACGGATTCGAACCGCCGACCCTCTGCTTGTAAGGCAGATGCTCTGAACCAGCTGAGCTAAACGCCCGAAATGTTTTTTATTTATGAAAGGTGGGCGTTGACGGATTCGAACCGCCGACCCTCTGCTTGTAAGGCAGATGCTCTGAACCAGCTGAGCTAAACGCCCTTTCACAAAATTTTATTTTTGTTGTGTCTTTCTCTTTAAGACGGTGCAAAGATACGGCTTTATTTTATTCCTCCAAACATTTCAGCCAAAAAATTAAAAAAAAATACAACTTTACAGGTTTCTCGACAATAATAATTACCTTTGCATCTCTATATTAATAATGTATATGAAATTTTCAACACTGACAGCTATTTCTCCTGTAGATGGACGCTACAGAAACAAAGCCGAGGGTTTAGCGGCCTATTTTTCAGAGTACGCACTTATTAAATACAGAGTGCAGGTAGAAATTGAGTATTTTATTACGCTTGCAGAGTTCTTACCCCAATTGAATTCCACCGTATCTCCATCTCTTAAAGAAGATTTGAGAAAGATTTATACGGACTTTTCGTTGGAAGATGCTGCACGGATCAAAGAGATCGAGAGTGTAACCAACCACGACGTAAAGGCTGTCGAGTATTTTATAAAGGAAAAATTCGATCTGCTGTCTTTGGAAGATTGCAAAGAGTTTATCCATTTTGGCTTAACATCCCAGGATATAAACAATACATCAGTTCCGTTGTCTCTGAAAGATGCCCTCAATGAGGTGTATTATCCTTCATTGCAAGAGGTGATTGATATGCTTAAACAATATGCTACGCAATGGATGGATATACCTATGTTGGCAAAAACACACGGTCAGCCTGCTTCTCCAACCCGTTTGGGTAAGGAGGTCATGGTTTTTGTTTACCGTCTGGAGCAGCAACTGGCGTTATTGAAATCTGTTCCTATTTCTGCCAAGTTCGGTGGTGCAACCGGAAACTTTAATGCTCATCATGTGGCTTATCCCGCATCAGACTGGCGCGCCTTCGGTAACCGGTTTGTAGGAGAGGTGCTGGGGCTTCAAAGGGAAGAGTGGACAACACAGATATCGAACTATGATAATCTTTCGGCTGTGTTTGACGGGATGAAACGTATTAATACGATCCTGATCGACTTGAATCGTGATTTCTGGCAATATATATCCATGGAGTATTTCAAACAGAAGATTAAAGCTGGTGAAGTGGGCTCGTCTGCCATGCCTCATAAGGTTAATCCCATCGATTTTGAAAATGCGGAAGGAAACCTTGGAATGGCTAATGCTATTCTGGAACATTTGTCTGTTAAGCTGCCGGTTTCGCGTTTACAACGCGACCTTACAGACTCTACTGTATTGAGAAATATAGGTGTTCCGATGGCGCATATAGAAATTGCGTTTAAAAGTTTAACAAAAGGCCTCGGTAAGTTGTTATTAAATGAACAAGCTTTGTATCGTGATCTTGATGCCTGTTGGGCAGTGGTTGCCGAAGGTATTCAGACCATCTTGCGTAGAGAAGGTTATCCAAAGCCTTATGAAGCTCTTAAAGCACTTACAAGAACAAACGAAGGTATCACTGCTCAGTCAATTAGTAGTTTTATAGATGAATTAAATGTTAGTGACGAGGTAAAGAATGAATTAAAGGCTATAACGCCGCATAATTATACAGGAGTTTAGTGTTAACAAAGGGCAACCGTGAGGTTGCTAGTAATTACTTATTATTCAATTATATCAAATGAGCACAGAAGAAAGAGATGAATCTCAACCGCGTCCGAGAAAGATAATTCCAAGTATCAGACGGGAAAACACAGACCAGGAAGGTGAAAGAAGACCTTACAATCAGGGTTACAACAGACCTGAGGGAAATAACTATGAACGTAGACCCTATAATCGTCCCGAGCGTGATGATCGTGGAGGTTACAGATCTTACGACAATCGTCCGTCGTATGGAGAAAACCGGAATTCATACGGAAACAACGACCGTCCGTCACGTCCGACTCGTCCTTATGGAGATCGCGACGGAGGCAATGCGCGTCCTTCGTATGGTAATAATCGCCCGTCTTACGGCAACAGAGAAGGAGGTTATAATAAACCCTCATATGGTAATCGTCCTTCATATGGTAACAATGAACGCCCCTCTTATGGTAATAACGATCGTCCGTCTTACGGAAACAATGATCGTCCGTCGTATGGTAATAGCGACCGTTCGTATGGAAACCGTCCATCCTACGGAAACAATGACCGTCCGTCGTACGGTAATCGTCCTTCGTATGGCAACAACGACCGTGGCTATGGTAACGAACAACGTCCGTTTAACCGTCCGTCAAGACCTAATTTCGACAACAGACCGTCCAGACCAGTGCCTAATTCGGCTTCGGCAGCAGAGGGTGATGCAACGGCAGACGGCATAAAGAAAAGAAGACCGCGTGTAGGTGATACCCGCGTAAATTCGTACGATAACAGAGATAATCGCGGCGGAGGAAGACCTTCATTTGGAGGTAATCGTCCTTCTTATGGTAATAATCGCGGTGGAGGTTATGGTAACCGTCCGCAGCAGAGACGTACTAGCGATTATAATCCGAATGCTAAGTATAACTTCCAGAAACAGCTTAAGTACAAGGAAGTGCTGGCAGATCCGAACGAACCGATCCGTTTGAATAAGTTCTTGTCTAATGCCGGTGTTTGTTCAAGACGTGAGGCCGACGACTTTATTCAAAATGGTGCAGTAAAGGTAAATGATGTAGTTGTAACCGAGTTGGGTACCAAAATTACACGTGCCGATAAGGTAGAGTTCCAGGATAAGCAGGTTCAGATTGAAAGCAAAGTATATATCGTGCTTAACAAACCAAAGAACTGCGTAACTACTTCTGATGATCCTCAGGAGCGTCTTACAGTAATGGATTTAGTAAAGAATGCTTGTCAGGAACGTATATATCCTGTAGGTCGTCTTGATAGAAACACAACTGGTGTGTTGTTGTTGACTAACGATGGAGACCTGGCTTCCAAACTTACCCATCCTTCTTTCAAGAAGAAGAAGATTTATCATGTTTGGTTGGATAAGAATGTTTCAATTGAAGATATGGAGAAAATTGCAAACGGAATTGAATTGGAAGATGGAGAGATCCATGCCGATGCAATAAGCTATGCAAGTGAAGATGATAAAAGCCAGGTGGGTATTGAAATCCACTCAGGCCGTAATCGTATTGTACGTCGTATTTTCGAATCTCTGGGTTATCATGTGGTGAAGTTGGACCGTGTTTATTTTGCCGGTCTCACCAAGAAAAACCTGAGCCGCGGAAAATGGCGTTACCTGAACGAAAGAGAAGTGAATGCACTTCGAATGGGTGCATTTGAATAATATACAGGCATAGCCGGTTTGAGATATAATCGGCTATCTTGTTTAATTACCGTTAGAAAAAAAGAAGAAAATGGAAACCATTGTTAGAACAAAAATTGTAGATGTACTTAAAAGCGAGGCTTTTGGTACGACTGTTAACGTGAAAGGATGGGTACGTACCCGCCGTGGAAGTAAGCAAGTAAGTTTTATAGCTTTGAATGATGGATCTACAATTAATAATGTTCAGATTGTTGTTGATGTTGATCTTTTTGGAGAAGAGTATCTCAAGCCTATAACAACTGGTGCATGTATCAGTGTGAATGGTGAGCTTGTGGAGTCGCAGGGACAAGGACAAAATGCCGAAATTCATGCAAAAGAAATTCTGATCTACGGAACGGCAGATCCTGCAACTTATCCTTTGCAAAAGAAAGGTCATTCGCTGGAGTTTTTAAGAGAAATTGCGCACTTGCGTCCTCGTACAAATACTTTCGGAGCGATATTTCGTATTCGTCACCATATGGCGATTGCTATTCACCGTTTTTTCCATGACAGAGGATTCTTTTATTTTCATACCCCGATTATCACAGCTTCTGATTGTGAAGGAGCGGGACAGATGTTTCAGGTTACTACCCTGAATCTGTATGATTTGAAGAAAAACGAGGAAGGCTCTATTATTTATGACAATGATTTCTTCGGCAAACAGACCAGCCTTACTGTTTCCGGTCAGCTTGAGGGTGAATTGGCTGCCATGTCGTTAGGTTCAATTTATACTTTTGGTCCTACTTTCAGAGCAGAGAATTCAAATACACCCAGACACCTTGCCGAGTTCTGGATGATTGAACCTGAAGTTGCCTTCAATGAGATTGCAGAGAATATGCAGTTGGCCGAAGACTTCATCAAATATTGTATTCAGTGGGCTTTAGACAATTGCAAAGAGGATATTCAATTCCTTAGCAAGATGTACGATAAAGAGCTTATCGAGCGATTGGAGTTTGTATTGAAGAATAGCTTCGTTCGTTTGGCCTATACCGATGGTGTTAAGATATTGGAAGAGGCGGTTGCAAACGGTCACAAGTTCGAATACCCGATATATTGGGGTGCCGATCTTGCTGCCGAACACGAGCGCTATTTGGTAGAGAATCATTTCAAATCGCCGGTGATCCTTACTGATTATCCAAAAGAAATCAAATCATTCTATATGAAACAGAATGAGGATGGTAAAACGGTACGTGCTATGGATGTACTTTTCCCCAAAATCGGAGAGATTATCGGAGGCTCACAACGTGAGGAAGATTATGAAAAGTTATCCCGCAGAGCAAAAGAAATGGGAGTTCCCGAAAAAGATATCTGGTGGTACATGGATACCCGTAGATTCGGAACTGCTCCTCACTCTGGCTTTGGATTAGGATTTGAACGTTTACTGCTTTTCGTAACCGGAATGACGAATATCAGAGATGTAATTCCTTTCCCCCGTACGCCAAAAACAGCAGAATTTTAATTCAGACTTACATCTGGTGTAACATAAAAAGGTCCGGCATCTGTGATAACCGGACCTTTTCTATTTAATCTTCGTAATCTATTTCGATGGGGATCTGTCGTTTGAAGGCCTCTTTAAAGGATATCAAAGTCTCCGTACGAGCCAGACCCAGCGGTTGGAGCTTGTTGTGAATAATGTTTAGCAGGTGCTGATTGTTTTTAGCATATATCTTGACAAACAAGTCATACTGTCCTGTAGTGTAGTGACATTCTACAACTTCAGGTATTTGTTTAAGAGCTTCTGTAACCGATGGGAATTGTCCGGGTGTTTTCAGGTAAAGTCCCATGTAAGCGCAAGTCTCGTAACCAACTTTAGTATTGTCAACAATAAATTCAGACCCTTTTATAACTCCCAGGTTTGTGAGCTTCTGTATCCTTTGATGTATTGCTGCTCCGGATACATTACATTCTCTGGCGACTTCCAAAAAAGGCATACGTGCATTGCCAATAATTAGTTTTAATATTTTTTCGTCAAGTTCGTCAAGTTGATGATGTGCCATATTGTTGTATATTTGTCTGAATTGAAAACTGTTTCTTACATTTTAATACAAAAGTAAAGAAATTTCTGTTAGTATTTATATTTTGTGTGAAAATAAATTTATATTGATATCTTTTGTTGTTGAAAAATTAATTAAACCTGGAATGAGTGATTCGAGTCTTATAGTTTGTAAGTATTTGCCGGATTCTAATGAAGAAATAGTAAGGCAGGTAGAGTTGACGTATAATGATGCTTTTCCGCTTGTAGAACGTCGGGATTTTGTGGATGTGGTCTATTTGCTACGTACTGATAAAAAATTTAATTTGGAGCTTATAATGCACTCAAATAGATATGTGGGTTTTATTACCTGGTGGGATTTTGACTCATTTGTTTATATAGAGCATTTTGCTATTGACGAAAAGCATCGCAACGGGGGATATGGTGGTAAGGCTTTGTCGCTGTTCCTGCAGAATTTAAAAAGAATGGTTGTTCTGGAAGTTGAACCTCCTCTGGATCGGATTAAAATTAGCCGGATTTCATTCTATAAACGAAATGGTTTTCATTACCATACCTTCCCTTATAAACAACCCCCATACAGGCCCGAAGATCCAATGTTGCCAATGGCATTTATGACTTTCGGTTACGATGATTCAATCGATCTCGAAACAATTAAACAGACTATATATAAACATGTATATAGATGGAGTTAATAAAAAAAGAGCCGGATTTTAAATCCGGCTCTTTTCTATAATATAATACTTCTCTTTTAGTCTACTTTCAAACCTGCAGAGTAGTTGATCTTTAATGCATATGCTTCACGAAGAGCCTGTTTTACATCTGTGATAACACCCATTTTTGTTTCTTTGTCTGCCTTAATAGACACTGTCATAAAGGGGGCATCCTCTTCTTTCATACTTGACTTTTCCTGAGCAATGTAATCCTGAATTTCCGATGTTTCAGCAAACTGATCATTTAACTGAATACGTGTTTCAGAACCTAATTTTCCTCTCAATTCCTGAGTGGGTTTTCCAACATAAATAAATGTTACCAATGACTTTTTTTCCAGCTTTTGAAGCTCTGTTGCTTGTGGAGCCTTAAATACCACTTTCAAAGTTACTTCACGCATAGATGTTACCATCATGATAAAGAACAAGAAAGCAAATACTAAGTCAGGTAATGATGATGTATTCAATTCAGGCATCTCGCGACCGCCTGCGTTACTAAACTTTCCCATTACTTTTTATCTCCATAATTTTTAGGCTCTGCTTCAGATATCTTTTGTGGATAAATCTTAATCACAGCGTCTTGTTGTTCTTCTGTCAAAGCTTCAAATAACTTTCCAAACTTTTCTTTGGATATCTCATTTCTTAATTCGTTATAAGCTCTCGCCAACTCATTTTGAACATCGATATATGCTTGATACTCTGTTCCACGGTCATTCTGCAAGGATATGATGTGGTTCTTAGTAATCATTACTTTTCCAAAGAATGGAACATCTTCTTCAACCTTTTCCGGTTTATGCTCATCGTTAAAAGGATTCTGAACGAATTCTTTAACAAGGTCTTTCAATTGCTTGATATCGACGTATTGATCGCCGCAAAGAATCTGGTTGTTACTGTTAATCAGTACTACAAGCAGATTTCTTTTTTTAATATCAACATCCTGGTCCTTTTGTTCTTTGGGTACTGGAGGTGGCAAACGTCTTGCCAAACCACGGTCTGTATCCATTGAAGTAGTAATAAGGAAAAAGATAAGCAACATGAAAGCGATGTCGGCAGATGAAGAGCTGTTAATTGATGGAGCTTTTCTTTTTCTTCTAGCCATACTGTTTTTGTTGTTTATTAATTCTTATTACTAATTTATCTACTTAAAACTTTCTTGATTGAAAAATATGATAATGAAACCAAGATTAATGCAATCAAAATATAAGTGGTAAATAACCACATATCTGTTAGTTTCAACCAGAAATCGGTATTATGTACTCCATCATATCCTACAAGATTAAGAACAGTTCCGTCTCCCATAGAATAAGAAATTATAAGAATTGCAGCCGAAACAACTAAAATTCCTAAAGGCATAATAGCCGATTTTGGATCATGTTGTACAAGTGATGCTATGTCCCACAATGCAAATACTGCTAAAGCTACCAATGTAGCTGCAAAAATTGCATAAATCCAATTTAAAAGCAAGCTTGTATATACAGGTTCTACCATTTCAGCTGCAGGATCTACAACCCCACCAAAATAGTAAATCCCCAAAACAAGAAGGGATATTAGCGATACAGCTAATAACGTCCAGCTTGATGTTTTTCTAATTTTAGTAACTGACATGGTTTAATTATTTTTTGAATTTTAAGTTGTATTTAATAACAAGGTCAATCAAAGTGATTGATGCATCTTCCATCTTGTTCAAAATACCTTCTAATTTGCTCAACAAATAGTTGTAGAATACTTGAAGAATCAAAGCAACGATAAGACCACCGATTGTTGTGATCAAAGCCACTTTCATACCACCTGCTACTACCGTTGGGCTGATATCACCTACTTGTTGGATTTTGTCGAAAGCCATAACCATACCTACTACTGTACCCAAGAAACCTAATGATGGAGCCATAGCAATAAACAATGTAATCCAAGAAAGGTTCTTTTCAAGCAAACCACCTTGTACACCACCGTATGAAATGATTGACTTTTCAACGATATCAACACCTTGGTCGATTCTCATTAATCCTTGATAAGCAATAGACGCAATAGGTCCTCTTGTTTCACGAGCAATTGTTTTTGCACCTTCTACATCACCTTTTTCAAGAGCTTCTTCGATTTTCTTAAGTAATTTTGAAGGGTTTGTATCAGCTAAACTAAGATAGATAATTCTTTCCAAGCTAAAAGCCAAACCAAAGATAAGAGCGATAGCAACCAAGCTCATAAAGTCGGCACCACCTTCAATAAATTTTGTTTTTAAAGCCTTGTGGATACCACCTTCAACAGCTGACTGGTCAGCAGCTTGTTCAGTCTGAGGAGCAGCTTCATCCTGCGCCATTGCTGCATTAGAGATACCCAGGGTAAATAAACCCAAGAATGCGATAATTGCAAATAACTTCTTCATTGTGTGTTTAATTTTTAAGATTAATAATTCTCTTATTTATTTTTGTTTTTGTTTTTAATAATTCATGATATTATGCGGAGAGAGCGGGATTCGAACCCGCGATACGCTTTAGGCGTATACACGCTTTCCAGGCGTGCCTCTTCAACCACTCGAGCATCTCTCCAATACAAACGCAAGCTCCCTATCCTCAAAACGAGCGCAAATTACAAAAAAAATCTCATCTGCAAATGAATGAGCGCACAAATCTAAAGTTTTTGCTTGATATATCAACAACTTTGGGGGCAATAATTTTAAATAAGCCCTCAAAATAAATCAGAGCCATTATTTATTAACTATTTTAAATAATTCCAACGTGTTGTTTCTGGTAATTTCTACAGTTTCTTTAACACTTAATCCAAAAATCTCTGCAATTTTTTCGGCTGTCTTCCAAATGTATATTGGAAGATTGGTTTTTCCTCTGTAGGGCACCGGAGGTAAATAGGGTGCATCTGTTTCTAATACAATTTTATCTATAGAGGTTCTTTTTAAGACTTCCCGTAATGTGGAATTTTTATAGGTTACCACTCCATTGATGCCAATTTTAAAGTTATTTAACTCCAGAACGGCGTCTAACTCTTTTTCATTTCCGGTAAAGCTGTGAAATACCCCGCTCAGCTTGTCGTTACCAACATTGTGAATACATTGTAAAACTTCGGGAAATGCTTCTCTTGTATGTATCGCTACCGGTAAATTCATTTTTACAGCCCAACGCAGCTGCTCCTCAAAAACAATTTCTTGTTCTTTCAGGTAGGTTTTATCCCAGTAGAGATCTATTCCTATTTCTCCAATCGCACAGTATTCTCTTATCTCTAATAAAGACTGAATTTGTTCCAATTCTTTTTCATAGTTGCAATCAACACTTGTTGGATGAAGCCCCATCATAGGAAATACAAAGCCGGGATAAGCGTCGCAGAGAGAAAACATGCGATCAATTGATGTCGAATCAATATTGGGAAGTAATATCTTCTCTATCCCGGATTCTATTGCTTCATGAATCAAAAGATCTCTGTTTTCATCAAACTCTTCAGCATATAAGTGGCTGTGGGTATCTATCAGATTCATACCTCTCTAAACATAAGATTGTTGGCAACCTCTTTTAGAATTACTTTTTTAGATGATTCTGTGCTTATCGATTCAAGTGCTTCCATCCCTTTGGCAAAGAAATCCTGTATTTTTTCTTCTGTGAGTTTGCGGATTCCCATCTTATCATATAGTTGGGTAATGGCTGAAATTTTTTCTGAACCAATAAATTCCCGGCTATTCATCCATCTGTTTAACTCATCCAACTGATTCGTGTTTGCAAGTTTATAGGCATTCGTTAGTAAAAACGTTTTTTTATTGCATAAGATATCTCCTCCTATGTTTTTGCCAAATGTTTCCGGGTTGCCATATACATCCAGCAGATCGTCCTGAAGTTGAAACGCCAGACCGATTTGGATTCCAAACTCATAAAGAAGAGATGCGTCTTTCTCTGAAGCTCCTCCGATTATCGCCCCAAGTTTTAAGCTGCAAGCAAGTAGAACAGCTGTTTTAAGCCGGATCATTTCGATATATTCTGCTACTGTAACGTCGTCTCTTGTTTCAAATTCCATGTCCAGCTGCTGACCTTCGCAGATTTCGAGAGCCGTTTTTGAAAATAAGTTTATTACCTCACTTAATTTTTTTGAAGGCGCTTCGGCAATCAGCTGGTATGCATAGATCATCATGGCATCTCCAGACAAGATTGCCGTATTTGCATTCCATACTTTATGTACGGTCGGCCTGTTTCTTCTTTTATCAGCCTGATCCATCAGATCGTCATGCAGCAAGGTGAAGTTATGGAATACCTCGATGCCCAGAGCTGGTAGTATTGCTTTATCAACATCTTCGTCAAATAGGTTGCAGGCAAGAAGTGTAAGTGCCGGCCTGATTCGCTTTCCCCCTATCTCAAGAATATATTCAATCGGTGCATATAAGGATTGAGGGTGTCTGGAAAAACGAAGTTGGGATACTTCATTTTCTATTCTATTAAGTGTTTCTTTAAATGAATACATGACTGATTATTTGAAATGAAAAAGGCTGCAGAACGAACGCAGCCTTTTTTATATTTATAAAACTAAAGTACTATTGAAGTCTGAAAGTAATAGGCACTGTATACTTAACACGTACAGGTTTTCCTCTTTGCTTTCCAGGAGACCATTTAGGCATCGTGTTGATTACGCGAAGCGCCTCTTTATCCAAAGATGGGTCAACACCACGAAGCACTTCTGCATCTACGATAGAACCGTCTCTGTTTACAACGAATGCACAAATTACACGACCTTGAATACCGTTTTCCTGTGCTATAACCGGATATTTGATAGATTTAGCAAGGAACTGTAGCAATGCAGCGTCACCACCAGGGAACTGAGGCATTGTTTCTACAACAGTAAAGATAGGCTGTGAAGATTCTTCTTCTTCTTCTACAACTTTAGGTGCAACATAGGTTTGTGTCTGAGCTGCTTTCTGGTTATCTTCAGAAGTTACAATGTCTTGCTGTTGCAAATCTACATCATCTTCCACAACGTTCAATACTTCGGTTACAACCGGAGCAGGGGGGGGAGGAGGAGGAGGAGGAGTGTTTTCCGGACGAGTAATTTCAATCTGTTCCTCTGCAATAACATCAGCAACACCTTGATCCTGTGCAACCTGTACGTCTCTGTTACTCCATTCGAACGCTACGAACAGAATAGCAAGACCAACAACCATACCCATTAGCAGGGATGTCATTTTGCCTTTTTCCAGGTCTGCTTTCGGTGATTTTTTGATTTCCATACGTTTATAATGTTTTATGTGTTTTTCAATACTGCAAAAATACAAATTATTTTATACCACAATCATTAAAAAACAAAATAGTTGATACTTTTTGTCTTTTTTATATTAACCCGTAAAAATTTTGGCCAATTTATACCTTATGACCACTTTTTTACGTTTAATTAGTGAAATTTGTATTTTTCCTGAATTGCGCGGTAAAGTAAAAACTTTTTTTTCAGAAAAATGTACCTTTGACCGCATTTTGTTTAAAAAAATATGAGAAATATTCTTCTGATGCTTTTATTTACTCTTGTTGCGGGATCGCTTCATGCTCAAGAGGGAGAAGAGGTTTTTACTTTTCTTCGTTTTCCTTCGTCTTCAAGAGCAAATGCTTTAGGCGGACATACTGTTTCATTAATTGAAACAGATCCTTCGTTGATTTTTCATAATCCTGCATTATTGGGAGGCGAAATGGATCAGATGGTGAATCTGAATTATATGAATTATATTGCCGACATCAATGTGGCAAGTGCTCTTTACGTTAAAGCTATTGCTGAAAGAAGTACGATTGCCCTTGGTGCTCATTATATAAATTACGGGCAATTTGATGAAACGTCGGTAGGTAATGAGCTCATTGGCCGGTTTTCTGCCAATGATATTTGTTTGAATGGCTTTTATGCTTATGATCTGACCGATTTTTTGCGTGGGGGGGTGACTCTTAAATTTCTTTACTCTTCTTTAGAAAAATATACATCAATCGGCTTGGGGGTTGATGTTGGACTAAGTTATTATAATCCCGATAAGGGATTTTCTGCCGGATTTACGCTAAAAAATATGGGGGCTCAGCTTAAAGCATACAATGAAGATCGATTGCGTTTGCCCTGGGATGTGCAAATTGGATTCACAAAAAAAATGAATCATGCCCCGTTCCGGCTTTCAGTTACAGGTATGTATTTAAATAAATGGAAATTTTCGTCTGTTGACGGTGTCAATAAAGTGGAGGATAGTTTTGTTAAAACATTATCAAAGCATCTGGTTTTTGGGGTTGATTTTATTCCTACCCAGAATTTTTGGTTGGGAGTGGGCTTTAATCCTAAAGCTAATGCAGATATGAAATTGCAGAATGGTAATAAACTTGGCGGATTTTCGATGGGGGCCGGAGTCAAAGTGAATCGGTTCGATGTAGGTGTATCAGTTGCCCGTTATCATCCGTCTGCTACCTCTTTGATGCTTAGTTTTTCTATGTTCCTTGGAGATATTGCTCCCTGATAATCCATAAAAATAGTACATTTGCGTCGGATTTATTGTAATGACTCCGACGACCCTGTTGTTTAACGGAGTAGATACTGTTAAGCACTGTTTGTTTATAATAATTACGCAAAAAATAATATTTCATAATGGAGAAGAAAATTGTAATTGCAGTAGATGGGTACTCTTCTTGTGGGAAAAGTACGATGGCTAAAGATTTGGCAAAAGAGATCGGATATACTTATATAGATAGCGGAGCCATGTACAGAGCTGTGACTCTTTATTGTCTGCAAAATGAAATTATTGAAAATGGGGTGGTGGACGAAGTCCGCTTAAGGTCGGCAATGAATCAAATTCATATTTCATTTCAGATGAATAATGAAAGTGGAAAACCCGATACCTACCTTAACGGAGTAAACGTTGAAAAGGAGATACGAGGAATGGAGGTAGCCAATCATGTAAGTACCATTGCAGCCATAGGCTTTGTTAGGCAGGCTATGGTTGAGAAGCAACAGGAAATGGGTCAGCAAAAAGGAGTTGTCATGGATGGACGCGATATCGGGACCGTGGTATTCCCTAATGCTGAACTTAAGATTTTTGTTACTGCATCACCAGAGGTGAGGGCTCAAAGACGGTACGACGAAATGATGGCGAAGGGAGAGCCTGCTATATTTGAAGATGTGCTTGCAAATGTGAAAAAAAGAGATCTTATAGATACAACGAGAGCTGAAAGTCCATTGTGCAGAGCTGAAGACGCACTGGAACTTGATAATTCTCATTTGTCTATCGCTGAACAAAAGGCGTGGTTACTTGTTCAATTTAACAGAGTAACAAGAGAATAAAGCAATATGATAGAAGTAGAAATAGATAATGGATCGGGCTTTTGTTTTGGTGTGGTAAACGCGATAGGAAGTGCCGAGCGTGAGTTGTCTTCGACAGATAAGTTATATGTACTGGGAGACATCGTTCATAACAGTCAGGAGGTAGAACGCCTGCAGCATCAGGGTTTAGAAACAATTGAGCATGCAGATCTGACCTCGCTTAAAGGTAAGAAAGTGCTGCTTCGGGCACACGGGGAACCGCCTTCCACTTATCAGATAGCGAAGGAAAACGATATTACGATTGTTGATGCAACGTGTCCGGTAGTGTTGCAGTTACAGCGTAAAATACATAAGCGGTATATGGAAACCCGCTCTGAGGATGTACAGCTTGTAATTTACGGCAAGAAAGGACATGCCGAGGTAAATGGCCTGGTTGGACAAACCGATGGTACAGCCATTGTTGTAGAAAAGGTGGAGGATTTGGAACAGCTCGACTTTACAAAAGGAATAGTTTTATTTTCTCAAACCACTAAACCGCTACAAGGGTTTCAGGATATAATTGCTTTTATTAAGGAGCGAATTGCTGATGATGTGAAATTTGAGTATTTTGATACGATATGCCGACAGGTTACCAATCGTATTCCAAATATAAAAGTTTTTGCTCCGAAACATGATTTTATTTATTTCGTTGCAGGTAAAAAGAGCTCGAATGGAAAGGTATTGTTTGAAGAATGCCGGAAGGCCAACCCAAATACCATTTTTATATCAGAAGCTGCAGAGATTACAGAACCGCTGCCTGCTTGGGTAAAGAGTGTGGGGGTCTGCGGGGCCACATCCACGCCTAAATGGCTTATGGAAGAAGTTGCAGGTAAAATAAAGTCGATGAATCCGTGAAGTGATAAAATGTTTTCAGATTTGTGAAGAAAGCTAACAAAATTCTCGCTATTATTATTTTATTCTTACTTTTGCAGCGAATTAAAATATTCTATGGATATGACAACTATCAAATGTATTGGTATTTTAACTTCCGGTGGTGATGCCCCGGGTATGAATGCTGCGGTACGCGCAGTAACTCGTTGTGCAATATATAACGATATTGAAGTTAAAGGAATTTACCGTGGATACAAAGGATTGATTACAGGCGAAATTGAACAGTTTAAAACTCAAAATGTAAGCAATATAATCCAACGGGGTGGCACAATTCTGAAGACGGCTCGTTGCCAGGAATTCAGAACCCCTGAAGGTCGTAAACAAGCTTATGATAAATTAAAGGAAGAGGGAATTGATGCGCTGGTTGTAATTGGTGGTGACGGAACCCTTACCGGCGCAAGGATTTTTGCACAGGAATTCAATTATCCTATCGTAGGTTTGCCAGGTACAATTGATAATGATTTATTTGGTACGGATGTAACGATTGGTTATGACACAGCTTTAAATACAATTATGGAGTGTGTCGACAAAATCAGAGACACCGCTACTTCGCACGATCGGTTGTTTTTTATTGAGGTTATGGGTCGTGATGCCGGATTCCTTGCATTAAATGGTGCAGTTGCCGCAGGAGCTGAAGCTGCTATTATTCCGGAAATTGCTATGGAAAAGGATCAATTGGCTGAAACCATTGAAAGCGGTTTTCGTAAATCTAAAAACAGTAGCATCGTTTTGGTTGCCGAAAGCGAAGTAACCGGAGGTGCGATGGGTGTAGCCGAACGTGTAAAAAGGGAATATCCTTCTTTTGATGTTCGTGTAACCATTCTTGGCCATTTACAACGAGGAGGTTCTCCAACAGCACAGGATCGTATCCTGGCCAGCCGTATGGGTATTGCTGCGATTGATGCGTTGTTAGACGACCAGCGAAATGTTATGATCGGTATTCAAAACGATCAGATTGTATATGTACCTTTCTCCAAGGCTATCAAAAACGACAAACCTATCAATCGGGATTTGCTTGATGCAGTTCGGATTCTGTCTCTATAACAGCAAGATACTATAAAAAGACACCCTCTTTGGTTTTGGCCGAAGAGGGTGTCTTTTTTAAAGTTTATTGTTATTTACCGGAGGAAGTATCAATCGTAATGAATTATCTTTTGTAAAATACCTCCATGCCCAGTTTAAGAAAATTATCAATTTATTTTTAATTGTAAGTATCAGCATCAGATGTAAAAACATCCAGACAATCCATGCAAAATACCCCTCGAATTTAATAAAAGGTAGATCAACAACCGCTTTATGATTTCCGATAGTTGCCATCGAACCTAAATCTTTATATTCAAACTCAAGAAGATCCTTATTCTGCACAATAGACTTTAGATTCTTTGTCAGGCAAATAGCTTGATTTATGGCTACATTGGCAAGTTGCGGATGTCCATTGGGATATTTTGACGTTTCCATATAGGCGATATCTCCAATGGCAAATACGTCGACACAACCCAGTACTCTGTTATAACGGTCAACATGTATTCTATTTCCTCGTACGATTGTATTCTCTGGTAATCCTTCTATAGCATTACCTGTAATACCTGCGGCCCATATTACTGTTCCTGTTTTTATCTCTTCTCCGTTATTAAATATTGCAATTTCTCCGTCATAACTAGTCATATGCAATCCGGTTCTCACAACCACTCCCATCTCCTGAAGATATTTTTGGGAGGCATTCTTGGCCGTGTCACTCATATTGTTCAGGGTATTCTGACTTCCTTCTACAAGTATAATTTTCAATTTTTTGAAATCAATATCCGGATAGTCTTTCGGTAAAACGGTATTCTTGATTTCAGCAAAGGCGCCAGCAAGTTCCACTCCGGTTGGTCCTGCTCCAACAATAAGTATATTCAGTAATCTCTCCTTTTCCTGCTCTGAAGCCGAAATGATGCGTTCGAATGTGAGTAAAATATGATTTCGTATGGCAATCGCATCGGAAGTTGATTTTAGCGTGAGCGAATGATTCTCAATCTGAGTATTGCCAAAGAAATTTGATTTACACCCAGTTCCGATTACCAAATAATCATAGGCGAAGTTCCCAATATTTGTGATCACTTCTTTCTGTTCCCTGTCTACTTTGCTTACTTCTGCAATTCTTATATGAATATTCTTTTTCTTTTTAAATACGCTTCTAAGAGGGAAAGAAATGCTGGAAGGGTCTATCTGAGCTGTGGCAACCTGATAAAGCAGAGGTTGGAACTGATGGTTGTTCAGCTTGTCTAAAAGCGTGATTTCAAACAATTTTTCGTCTAATTCATTTACTAGCCTGATGCCTGCAAACCCGCTTCCTACAATAACAATCTTTTTCTTTGTATCCATAGCAGTAAACTTTTCATTCATGTTTATTGAATATATGGAGTCTGCTGTGAAGAAAAAATGCTAAGTACTCCCTTAAATTCATTCTTAAACCATATGGATAAAACCTATAATCGAAAGAATTGTTTTAAAATCGCAAGGAAAAAGCCAGGATCGTAGCTTTAATATAATTTGTAATTCGTTCTTAAGACTTTAAATTCGGTACGGCGGTTAATCTGATCAGCGATATCTTGTTGTTCGGGTGGCAGATTCAGAATAAATTCTTCTGTTAGTTTGTCACCCTCTTTCAGAAAGTCAAAACTTCGTGCCATTTTTTTATTAATTTCCTTAGGCATATTTTTTCCATATCCTTTAGCTTCAAGTCTCTCCTTTTCTATGCCTCCGGCTATCAGGTAATCTACGACCGACTGGGCTCTGCGCTGTGCCAGCGACTCGTTGTACTCGATACTTCCTTTCCGGTCTGTATGGGCTGCGAGTTCAATCGTTATATTCGGGTTGTCATTCAACATTTTTATTAACTCATTGAGTGCCGTTTTTGAGTCTGGCCGTAAGCTGGCTTTGTCAAAATCATAGAAGATATTTTCAATTAAAACAGGTTTGGATATGGGGGAGAGGAAGAAGTCTACTATGTAGGTTTCGTTTTTTTCTTCCGCAGAAGTCACCAGTTCGAAATTCTGATTAAGATAGCCTCTGGCGCTAGCCATCATAACATACGAATTATCACGTTTTAACTCTACTTTATATGAGCCATCTTTCTTGGCCATTACTTTTTCATTTAATCCGTCTTTGCCAACAATCCGTATAACAGCGTCTTCTATGGGGTATTCATCCGCATCAGAAACAATACCTTCAATTTGTACTGTTATTGAAGGCAGATCGAATGAGAAAAGATGATCATTTCCTCTGGCATCGTTTCTGTTGGAACTGAAAAAACCCGTCTCTTTTGTGCCGGCAAAGGTTATTCCGAAGTCGTCCGCTGCAGAGTTTATAGGAGTCTGCATATTTTCAATCTCCCATTTTCCATCAGGAGTTCGTGTTGCCTTATATAAATCTAAGCCTCCCATGCCCGGATGTCCGTCTGAAGAAAAATAGAGTGTAACGGAATCTCTTACATATGGAAATACCTCATCACCTTCTGTATTGATCTGAGGACCCAGGTTTTCTATCGGTCCAAAATCATTCCCTATGGCACGTGCCCTGTATATATCTTTACCTCCATAGCCACCCATGGCATCAGATACAAAAAAAAGATATTTACCATCTGGTGAAATGGAAGGATGGGCAAGGGTTGTGACTGAATCTTTCAATAATTGAACTTTTACGCCCTTTCCCCATTTGGCATTACTACGTGAAGAAACATAGATTTCGGCTGTTCTGGAAGATTCAGGATCTTGCGAACAATACGTATAATACATGGATCTTCCATCAGCGCTGAATGAGGGTGTTCCTTCATCAAACTCTGTATTAACTTCATCCTCGATCTCTTCGGGAGCAAGCCACTCGCCTTTCTCATTTTTTTTTGCCAGATAGAAATTGTTATTCCCAAGTCCGGTTATAGCGCTGATCTTGCTCTCTTTATCTTTTGTTCTGGAAGATGCGAAATAGAGTTGGTCAAAATTGCTGCCGTAAAGCATGGGACTGAATTCACTCCGCCGGGAGTTGAATTTATCCATCTTTTTTACAGTATATCGGGTAGGTGTTTTTTTCCATTCAGGAGCAAGCAGGCACCCATTAATACCGTTCAGTGCTAATTTATTTTGCGGATTTAATTTTAAGAATGCTTCGTATTGCTTGATAGCATCCCCATATTTACCTGTTTTATGAAGCATTTGTGCCACCCTGAGTATAGCTATACTGTCTGGGTAGTTGTAGCGTATTGCATTCATATAAGCACTTGATGCTCGCGGTGTGTTGTTTATTATCCGGTTGCATTCTGCCATTCTGAAGGCGATATATCCTCTTAGATCCCGATTTTGAGGTTTTGTTTTTGTGTATACTTTACGGTATATGGCTGCTGCTTCATAATATTCGCCAATACGATGTTTTTCTTCTGCATCACTCAGCTTAGCCGATTTACAGGAGAAGAGAACTAAGGCTGCAAGTAGAAGCCATAAATAAGACAAAAAACAATACTTCATAACACGTAATGCATGATTATAACAAAGTAACTGATTTTTTTTATATTTATTATGCTTGTTTGTCCGATTCAATAAAAAAGTAATGCTTAGAGCGGGATGACTCAATTATTGAATCAACTTTATTAAGTATATTAACGTTTATGATGTTGTATTTTCCTTTATAGTATATATTTGTGTTTTATATTTCATTTAATCTAAAATGCTATGGAACAACAAAGATTACAGTCTCTGGATGCCTTGAGAGGCTTCGATATGTTATTTATTATGGGTGGAAGTTCCTTTTTTGTCGCTTTAAGTAAATTTTTGCCTGCTTCAATTGGTGAGGCGATTGCAAGACAGATGGAGCACACTGCCTGGTCTGGTTTTACATTCTACGACATGATTTTTCCACTTTTTCTATTTATTGCCGGAATTTCATTTCCCTACTCATTTTCTAATCAGCAAGCGAAAGGGATTCCCAGAAAAACAATTTATTTACGTATTCTGAAGAGGGGTTTTATATTAGTCCTTTTAGGAATTGTATATAATGGCGCTCTGCAACTGGCCATCGGCGAAATAAGGTTTGCCAGTGTGTTAGCCCGAATTGGTATTGCCTGGATGGTTGCGGCCCTGATTTTTATGAACGTAAACAGATTGGGACGCGGTTTTATTTGTGCTTTTATTCTTATTGGCTATTGGCTTCTTCTGGCCTTTGTTCCTTCGCCCGAAGCAGGAGGTGCAGATCCGTTTAGTATGGAGGGCTCAATTGTAGGTTATATAGACAGAATAATTGTTCCGGGTCGTCTCCATCTCACTATTCACGATCCCGAAGGATTTATGTCTACTTTCCCGGCTATTGTCTCAGCAATGCTCGGTATGTTTGCGGGAGAATTGGTTAAAAGTTCGGCCGAAAAACTTACTCCTATGAAAAAAGTGGGGTGGTTACTTTTAGCAGGATTCTTTTTGTGTATTGCAGGCAAAGCGTGGGATGTTGTTTTTCCAATAAATAAGAATCTCTGGACGAGCTCTTTTACATGCTATGTAGGTGGATTATCAATGATCTTGTTCGCCGTTTTCTATATGATCATCGATGTTTGGAAATATCGTAAATGGACCTTGTTCTTTACCGTGATAGGATTAAATTCCATTACTATTTATCTGGCTCAGAGGATTATTAATTTTGATGGGATCTCTAAGTTTTTCTTGGGAGGAATTATAAAATTCTTACCTGAAAATCTGGCTTTCTTGGTATCTTCTATCGGTTATATAGCGGTTTGTTGGGGCTTTCTTTACTTTCTATACAAGAAGAAAATATTTTTGAAAGTGTAAACGGATGTCAACGGATACTCTTCGCGATTAGATACGCAATAAATTTTGTAACTTTGCACCCTGTTATAATGTAAAAACGGATAATCCGTTTACGGAAAGGAAAAAGTATATGAATATTGCGGCATTGGTTTCGGGAGGAGTAGATAGTTCGGTCGTGGTTCATCAGCTGAAAGAGGCTGGGTATGATCCTACTATTTTTTACATCCGGATTGGTATGGAGGATAAAGATGGTTACATTGATTGTCCGGCTGAAGAGGATATTGAAATAACGACTTATATTGCCCGGAAGTATGGATGTAAGATGGAGGTGGTGTCACTTCATGAAGAATATTGGGAGAATGTTGTAAGTTATACGATTGATGCTGTAAAAAGAGGTCTTACTCCCAATCCGGACATGATGTGTAATAAGCTTATTAAGTTTGGTTGTTTCGAACAAAAATGGGGGAAAGAATTTGATAAAACGGCTACCGGACATTACGCAACTACTACCGAAATAGATGGTAAGGTTTATTTGTCAACGGCTAAAGATAAATTTAAGGATCAGACTGATTTTTTGGCTCAAGTTGATTATTTGCAAATATCAAAGCTTATGTTCCCAATCGGAAATCTGCTTAAGTCGGAAGTTCGCGATATTGCAGAAAAACAAGGACTTCCAAGTGCAAAACGGAAGGATAGTCAGGGAATCTGTTTTCTTGGAAAGATCAACTACAATGATTTTATCGAACGTTATCTGGGTAAACGCACGGGTAAGATAATAGAATTGGAGACCGGTAAGATTTTGGGTAAACACAATGGTTATTGGTTTCATACCATCGGACAACGCAAAGGTCTTGGTTTGAGTGGAGGTCCCTGGTTTGTAATCAAAAAAGATATCAGACGAAATATTATATATGTTTCCAATGGCTATGGTGTTGAAACACAATTTGGCAAAACTATTAATCTTCAGGGATTCAATTTTATCACTGAAGATCCGTGGGGAGAATTTGATGATGAAAGAGAAATTACATTCAAAATTCGTCATACTCCGGAATTTACGCATGGACGAATCCGCAGAATAGGCGATCTTTACCGGATTGAGTCCGACGAGAAGATACAGGGAATAGCTCCCGGACAGTTCAGCGTCGTTTATGATAAAGAGAGCCACCTTTGTTTGGGAAGCGGGATGATAATAGATGATCAGGTTTAATTCTAATTTAATTATACACATAAAAAAAGGCTGTCCTATTCAGGACAGCCTTTTTAATTATTATTTAGGTGTTAAATAACGTACAGTGTGCTGATGGATTGATCATTGCAAACGCGACGAATTGCTTCTGCAAACATGTCGGCAACCGAAAGAACTCTAACCTTTTCACATTTGTTTGAATAGGGAATCGAGTCGGTAAAGATCATTTCTGTAAGAGATGATTCTCCAACGCGGGTAGAAGCCGGGTCGCTCATTACAGCGTGACTAGCAATAGCACGAACCGATTTTGCTCCATTATCCATCATCAGGTTGGCTGCTTTTGTAATGGTACCTGCAGTATCAACCATGTCGTCAATCAGCAGAACATCCATTCCTTTTACATCTCCGATAATTCTCATTTCAGCAACTTCGTTAGCACGTAAACGAGACTTGTGACAGATAACCATAGGTACTCCAAGGTATTTAGCATAGCTGCTGGCACGTTTTGTGCCACCAACATCCGGAGTGGCAATTACAAGATTTTCGGCATTCAATGAATTCTTTATGTAATCAAGGAAAATTGCCGACGCATATAAATGGTCTACCGGAACATTGAAAAATCCTTGAATCTGATCTGCATGGAGGTCCATCGTGATTAATCGGTTGATACCAGCTACAGCAAGCAGATCTGCCATCAATTTAGCTCCGATAGATACACGCGGTTTGTCCTTTCTGTCTTGACGAGCCCATCCGAAGTAAGGAATCACGGCAATAATTGAATGTGCAGAAGCACGCTTTGCAGCATCAATCATCAGTAATAATTCCATCAGGTTGTCCGCATTTGGAAATGTAGACTGAACCAAGAAAACATCTTTTCCGCGAATAGATTCTTCGTATGAAACCGAAAATTCTCCGTCGGCGAAGTGCTGAATGTTCATTTGTCCGAGAGGACAACCTAGACTATTGCAAATTTTCTCTGCAAGATACCGGGAGTTGGTTCCCGAAAACACCAAGAAAGGAGTTTGTGCACTCATTATCTGAATATTTATCTTATTTGTGAATGATCCGTAATGTTCCGCAAAAGTACAAAACATTATTGTAATAATGTTCTATAACATCAAAAAGATTGGCTCAAATTTTATTTTGACTCATAGGTAAACTTTAGTGCTTTCCCCGAAAATGCAGGAATAACCACTTTGAAAGGGCACACATGAGTGAGTGTACTAATTGAGGTTTCACCTGAAAGCAAATCTGTTAAACCTGCAGCTTCATTGTCATTTATTCCCAAATATGCAAAGGCTTCTTCCGGGATTCTGACCTGAACAGTTTGCTCGGATTTGTCAAAATTAGCCAAAACTAATAACACCTCATTGTCATGCTTCCGCATAAATGCATATTGCCTCCCTGTATTAAAACATTTATTACTGGTATTAGCATAGGACAGGTCATAAAACAGACCGCTTGTTATAGCCTTTTCTGTTCTTGCGATGCGTAATATTTTTTTATAAATGTTTCTGATTTCACACTGTTTCTCTGTAAGTCCGGTTTCATCAAACCGCCCATTGTTAACCCAATTCCTTACCGATTTAATACTCCAATAGTCAAATATTGAGGTACGACCATCCACTCCGCTGAAACCCTCTTCATCCATTCCGGATTCGCCTAATTCTTGCCCAAAATAGATCATTACCGGATTTACATGCATGAAGGCTAAAACCATCATGGCTGGAATCCCAGAGCGAGCATTACCTGCAAAAAAATTGGAGGCGATGCGTTGTTCGTCGTGATTCTCCATAAACGCGAGCATCTTATCCTGGAAACCTTCTACCGCCTGCCAGCATTTAGTAATGCTGCAGGCCGAAGTTTCTTTTCTTATTACAGCTTTTAGTGTGTCGTATAATCCTACTTTATCATACAGATAGTCAAATTTTCCTTTGGATAGGAAGATCCGGTAGAGGGATGGATTATAAACCTCTGCAATGAAGCATACCGGATAACAGTTGGTAACATGGGTGATTGCCCAATGCCAGAACTCGACAGGAACCATTTCTGCCATATCGCAACGAAATCCGTCAATGCCTTTTCCTGCCCAGAACATTAAAATTTCCAGCATCTTATTCCATGTGTCCGGAATCGGATTGAAATAACTTACTTTTCCATTGGCATAGTCCACTCCATAATTTAATTTAATGGTTTCGTACCAGTCATTCATCCCGGGATTAGCGGTAAAACAGTCGTTACCAGTAACCTTGGCAGGAAATTCACTGTATTCAAAGTCCTCTTGCTTGGCTCCGAAGTGGAATTGGAGGGTTTGTCCGGGTAGATAATAGAAATTATTATCGGGACTAAAAGCCTTCGACGTATTATCGGTCTGTCCCAGATCTACAATGAACGACTCTTTCGCATCCGAATGATACTGACGGGAAACATGGTTCGGCACAAAGTCAATGATGACTTTCAACCCGGCCTTATGTGTCCTTTCGATAAGGGCTTCAAATTCGGCCATGCGGTTTGGAACATCATCTGCCAGATCCGGATCAACATCGTAATAGTCTTTTATAGCATAGGGTGATCCGGCTTTCCCTTTTACAATGGCAGTATGATCGCGACGAATATTATAAGCAGAATAATCGGTCTTAGTAGCATGTTCTATAATTCCGGTATACCATATATGAGTAGCTCCCAGCTCTTTAATGGATTTTAGGGCAGTATGTGTAAACGATGAGAATTTGCCTGAGCCATTCTCAGCAAGACTGCCATTTTTTACACATCTATCATTCATGTTGCCAAATAGCCGGGGTATAACCTGATAGATAATTGGTTTATCTTGTTGTTTCATAATTACAGTTTTATAATTGTATTACACCGAAACCTCTATTAAAAACATTTTAATCTGTTTGTAATTCTTTTTTTCTGGCAGAAAGAGCCCGAACCAGCGTTTCATGTTTGTTTTCATTTATTACCTTTTCAAAGGCCTTGACCGCTGCCGTATAGCCGACGCCCGAAATAAGATCTACATTTTCCAGATCAAAGGTTTTAAATTGTCCAAATTCTTCGGCCTCAATCAGAACATCGCACATCATCCGATCTTCCAGTGTATTGGCACGAAACATATAATGATAAGACCTCTCGGCTATATGCACCAGGGTCTGTTTGTATTTCTGAGGTATAAGCGGCGTAACATTTACTCCGATAATTTTATCACATTCTCCTCTGATGATAGACACCGGGAAATTATGAAAAAGTCCGCCGTCAACATAATGTATACCTTTAATTACGACCGGGTTGAAAATTATAGGCACACTGCATGAGGCAGTTACGGCTTCAACGATAGGTCCAGTTCTGAACTCATGACTTTCACCATTATCAAGATCTGTTGCCATAACGACCATGGGTATTTGCAGATCCTCAAAATTTTTGGCTCTCAAGTGACGTTTTAGAAAGTATCGGAAGCGTTTACTGTCGAAAAGTCCGGCTTTGGGAATTTGTAATTCAGCAAATTCAGAAAACTCCCTTCCGGTAAAGAGATCTTTAATTTCATCCGCAGAATAACCATCGGCAAACAAAACGCCCATTAGTGCTCCGGCACTTGTGCCAGCAATAATGTCAGGCTTAAGTCTGCATTCTTCCATAAGCTTAAATGCCCCAATGTGCGCAAATCCTTTTGCTCCACCACCGCTAAGTACAAGGCCTAGTTTGTGTTTTGTATTATTTGTATTATCTTTCATTAATTGTTATTTAATTAGCATGAAACAAATATGCTACAATTTTTTCTGGATTTACTGTATTGTTTATTAAAAAAGAACAAATATGTAAAGGATAATAGTCTGCCAGTAAATTCCGAAGATAAATCTCTTAAAGATACAGAGAAGAGTTGACAGAACCATGGTTTATGTGTAAATTTAACATCTGTCGCTTAAATGTAATAAATAAATGCTATTATCTTTGCACACACAACAACAAAACAACAGCATTATGTCAATGTCTCGCTTTAATGCAGTAGAAAAAGCTTCAAATAGAAAAGCCGTTGAAGCAATTACACCAAACGAAAAGGTCTCGGAATATTTTGGAGAGAACGTATTTAACCGAAAGGCGATGAAAAAATACCTCTCGAAAGAAACCTACAAACTTCTTACTGAAGCAATAGACAGCGGAACAGCAATAGATCGTGAAATAGCCAATCATGTGGCTGCCGGGATGAGAATGTGGGCGTTGGAGAAAGGTGTTACTCATTATACACACTGGTTTCAGCCTCTAACCGATGGAACAGCCGAAAAACACGATGCTTTTGTTGAGCACGATGGTACAGGAGGAATGATCGAAGAATTTAGCGGAAAACTGCTTGTACAGCAGGAACCGGATGCTTCCAGTTTCCCCAGTGGCGGATTACGTAATACCTTTGAAGCCCGAGGATATTCGGCATGGGATCCTTCATCTCCTGCTTTTATAGTGGATGATACATTATGTATTCCTACTGTTTTCATCTCTTACACCGGAGAAGCTCTTGATTATAAAACGCCTCTTATCCGCTCCATAGAAGCATTAAATCGGGCGGCTGCCGATGTGTGCCGTTATTTTAACCCGGAAGTGAAAAAGGTGATTAATTACCTTGGATGGGAACAGGAATATTTCCTGGTAGATGAAGATTTATATACGGCACGTCCAGACTTATCGCTTACAGAACGTACCCTGATGGGCCACGAAAGTGCCAAAAATCAGCAGTTGGATGATCATTATTTCGGAGCCATTCCTTCACGGGTGCAGGAGTTTATGAAAGATCTTGAAATAGAATCCTATAAATTGGGCATCCCTGTTAAAACACGCCATAATGAAGTTGCTCCCAATCAGTTTGAGTTAGCCCCTATCTACGAAGAGTGTAATTTGGCTAACGATCATAATCAGCTTATTATGTCTGTAATGAAACGTGTAGCCAGACGTCATAATTTCCGGATTCTGCTTCACGAAAAGCCTTTTGCCGGTGTGAATGGTTCAGGGAAGCACAACAATTGGTCGTTAGGTACCGATTCGGGTATTAACCTGTTATCTCCCGGAAAAAACAGAGAAGAAAATCTTAGGTTTATAACTTTCGTTGTAAATACGATGATGGCTGTATATAAACATAATGCGTTGTTAAAGGCCAGTATCGCTTCGGCCAACAATGCGCATCGTCTGGGTGCTCACGAGGCACCTCCCGCAATCATCTCTATTTTCCTGGGAACTCAGATTTCCGAAATTCTGGATAAATTCGAAAATAGTTCCATTGAAGATGCCATTCAGGTAGACGATAAAAAGGGTTTGAGTCTTGGTGTTGGTCAGATTCCGGAATTACTTCTTGATAATACAGATCGTAACCGTACCTCACCATTTGCTTTTACCGGTAATCGTTTTGAATTTCGTGCCGTTGGATCGTCAGCAAACTGTGCTTCAGGATTGTTGGCATTAAATTCGGCAGTGGCAGATCAGCTGAATCAATTCTATAACTGTGTGGAAACGCTTTGTGCCTCGGGAAAACCGAAAGAGGAGGCTATCTATGAAGTATTGAAAAGCTATATCAAAGAGTCTAAACCAATCCGGTTTGATGGAAACGGTTACAGTGATGAATGGAAACAGGAGGCTTTATCACGTGGCTTGGATTGCGAAACCTGTGTACCTTTGCAGTACGATGCCTACGTAAAACCTGAAACAATAAAGATGTTCAATAATGTAGGTGTCCTCTCTGAAAAAGAATTGTATGCACGTAATGAAGTGAAATGGGAGATTTATACCAAGAAGGTCCAAATTGAGGCCCGCGTTCTCGGAGACCTTTCACTGAACCATATTATCCCGGTTGTTATACGTTATCAGACGGTGCTGTTGGATAATGTAACTAAGATTCAGCAATTATTCAACGGATCCAGTGAGGAGCTTACAGCTGAGCCGCTGAGACTTATCAAACGTATTTCCGGACACCTTAACGCTGTTAATTCAATGGTGTTTGAAATGGTGGAAGCCAGGAAGAAAGCGAACAAGATAACAGATCAGCGTGAGAAAGCTTTGGCCTACCATGATACGGTAGTACCCTATCTGGACAAAATCAGAGATCACCTGGACGATCTTGAATTGATGGTCGACAATCAGATGTGGCCTTTACCTAAATACAGAGAGTTATTGTTTATCCGATAATAAAGAAAGGGGAGTCTCAATATTACCGGACTCCCCTTTTTATTTACCATTTAATATATTTTGCTTTCATGATAAAATCGTAATCGTACTTTATCGCTTCCAGGGGAGTCATATTGTATTTCTCCTGTTCTACATAATAATCTTCCAACCCTGCTTTCTTTGCAACAGCAAACAATGCTTTGAAATCAACTTTTCCTTTACCCATCTCTGTACTACCATCGCCATCCAGGTTTGCATCTTTCAAATGCCAGTTAGCGAAACGACCGGGGTATTTCTTGACATACTCATGGCACTGAAAACCGCCATGAACCATCTGGGCAGTGTCAATCTGGAAAGTAACCAGCTTGTTTTCAGTATAATCCAGCAATACATCATATGGAATCTTACCCTCAAGCATTTTAAACTCCTCGATATGATTATGGAAAGCAAAGCGTAGTCCGTTGGTGCGGGCAATTTCTCCCACTTTGTTAAACTGATCGGCCAGCCTTTTTACATCATCTATTGATTTAATATCTTTTGCAGGATATCCTGCCTGAACAATCCACTTACATCCTGCTTCGGCTGTATCGGCCGCATTCTGTTTCCAAAAATCCCATCCTTTGGTATCACCCATTGGAAGCAGTCCGCTTCCGGTGTGCGATCCGGTTAAGGAAGCGCCTAAATCAGAAAGGTATTTCTTAAATTCGGAAGGAGTTTTTCCATAAAATTTACCGTTACGATATCCTGCTGCTTCCAGCCGCTTATATCCGATTTCAATTACTTTGCGGATTGTTCCGTCAAAATCCTTTTGCAAATCATCCCGTACGCTATACAATTGTAAACCGATGGCTTTTTCTTTAGGTGCCGATGCAGCCATAAGATCGTTCGGTAAAACACTCAGGGCAGTTAGCGCCACACCTGTTTTTAAAAAATCTCTTCGTGTAATCATATTAAATTTATTTCAGTTAAGTCGGAAGCCATAAAGGTAGAAAATATATTCTACTTTTGCATGAAAAATTATCATATAGAATGCAAGGGACTAAAAATCTGACAAGCGGACCCATTCACCGGCAACTTTTTAATTTGGCTGTACCTATTATGGGTACCTCCTTTGTGCAAATGGCATATAGCCTCACGGATATGGCCTGGGTGGGACGTCTTGGAAGCGAATCGGTTGCCGCTATCGGATCGGTAGGTATCCTTACATGGATGACAAACTCTATTTCGTTATTAAACAAGGTAGGATCTGAGGTGAGTGTCGGACAAAGTATCGGTGCTCAGAATGCCCCGGATGCCCGCAGCTATGCATCTCATAACCTCACTTTGTCTCTTATTATCTCCATTTGCTGGGGTCTGATCCTTTTTGTCTTCGCAGAGCCTATCATGCAGATTTACAAATTGGAACCGGCTATCACAGCAAAGGCTGTTAACTACCTGCGTATTGTTGCTACGGCCTTTCCTTTTATATTTTTATCAGCTTCTTTTACAGGAATCTACAACGCATCCGGACAGAGTAAGATTCCCTTTATGATTAGCGGAATAGGCCTTTTGCTGAATATGATCCTGGATCCGCTTTTTATTTTCGGATTCGGATGGAATACGGAAGGAGCAGCTATTGCCACCTGGGTTTCTCAAGCAACAGTGCTTGGATTATTTATCTACCGGCTTAAGAAAAGAAAAGAGGTGCTGGGTGGTTTTGCTTTTTTTACGAAGCTGGAAAGTCGTTTTGTAAAACGCATCTTCAAATTAGGATTGCCGGTAGCCATATTGAATACACTTTTTTCAATAATAAACCTTTTTATGGCCAGAACCGCCTCATTATATGGCGGACATATCGGCTTGATGACTTTAACGGCGGGTGGACAGCTGGAAGCCATTGCCTGGAATACGTCGCAAGGATTCAGTACGGCACTCAGTGCCTTTGTGGCGCAGAACTATGCCGCGGGAAAGAACGACCGGGTTTTAGGTGCTTATGCGACTACTCTTAAGATGACAGCTGTCTTCGGAACATTTTGCACGTTGTTGTTTGTGTTTTGGGGCAGCGAACTTTTCTCATTGATTGTTCCCGATCCTCAAGCCTATAAAGCCGGAGGTGTCTTTTTACGGATCGATGGTTATTCCATGTTGTTCATGATGCTGGAGATCACCACACAAGGGCTTTTCTACGGAACCGGCAGAACCATCCCCCCAGCAGTAATAAGCATTGGATTCAATACTCTACGTATTCCGCTGGCCATGTTGCTGGCTTCCATAGGTATGGAGATTACAGGAGTTTGGTGGGCAATTAGTTTAACAAGCATTGCAAAGGGAATAACCTCGGCAGCTTGGTTTGCTGTATTAAAAAGGCGGATACTCGTTACAAAGGGAGACGATGACTAATCCGGTATACCCAGTTGGTGGCAAAACGACGGAAGTTAGTCTTTACATAAGGCTCCATCAATAAATCACTTCTGAATTCTCTCATGATAAGCCAGGAGGACTGATTTACCCAATGCCGGAAAGTTTCGTTTGAACGGTGCGTGTCTGATAACGTGAGCAACTTATCCAGATCAAAGGTGCTGTTTGCCACTCCCGCGCCCGAAATCATCGCATCATGGGCATTACATACCTGCTCAATGTGAGTCGGCACCATTAATACCGGTTTGTTCAGGTACATAGCCTCACATACAGATTCAAATCCGGCTGTTGTGGCATACGCCTTGGCTCCAGCCATATATTGTACAAACTTTGCATCGTCCAATTGATGGAAACACAGTTTCTCATCTATTTCCACTGTTTGAGGGGCTCCCTTTTTATCCCAAAAGAAGTGCATGCAAACCTGTGGATGAGTTGTATGCCAAGCCTTCACCTCTTCACTGAATCCACTGTTCAGTATATATCCGTGCAGATAATCACCCTGGGCGACTTTTGCTTCAATCACTTCATTCCTCAGGAGAGGCGGTACAACAACAATCCCTTTACGAGGAACTTCCCTCATTTTACGAAAAGAAAGTGCCAGCTTTTTTCTTGAGCCGATGGCTGTAACTTTGGTGAAGAATTTTAAAGAAGCCAGCGATATTTTGTTTAATTCGGGAAATTCAAACTCGGGATGCAGGAACATGTATTGGTGAGCAATGCAAATCATAATTGCCTTTGGGCGAAACAATAAATACGTGAGTCCCGTCAGCATCTCATAAAAATTGACAACTACATCCGCTTTCGTTTCTTTGATCATCTCATTGATATAGGCGATGCTACGTAAATACTTATGACCGCGGCACACGTTGTACCCCACGCTTCTTAGAATAGTAACCTGTTTGTTTTTGGCCGAAGGAAGAAAGTTGGGACTTTCAAACGGAAAAACAGGCACGCCAATCTTATCACAAAAGAAACCCGGAAGCTGGCGTGAAGGACTTTTGCCTACTAAAACGCCAACAACTTCGTGCCCCTCATTATGGAGCATCTGCTTTAAGGAAAGAGCCTGTGTAAGGTGACCTCTTCCTTCTCCCTGAATCACAAAGAGAACCTTCATATTACTTCGGGATAAAGTATTTTATTACTCCAGGTATCTTCCGATACTTGTTGCCTGCTATTATACTTAACAATCTTCCAGTCGCCAAGTTCATTTTGAACCAATGCAGTCATACTTTCCACCCAATCGCCCGAATTCAGGTATCGGATATCACCGTACCATCTGTCGGCTGCCTGATGGATATGTCCGCATATTATGGCATCAGCCTTTTTCGATACGGCTAAAGCAACCAGTTCCTTCTCGAAATCCGAAATATAAGAAACTGCACTTTTCACCTTGCTCTTTATCCGTTGCGAGAGAGAGAAATAGGGCTTTCCCGATTTTTCCCTCTGCCTGTTATAAATCTTATTTACCCACAAAAGAAAAGTATATCCAATATCTCCAAGTCGGGCAAGCCATCTCATGTGTGTGGTAACCGAGTCAAATATATCTCCGTGCGTCACGTAGTATTTTTTACCGAAACTATGGAAAAGATACTCTTTTACAATGGAAACATTGTAAAAAGTCATCGGAGCCAGATGATCCAGAAAATCGTCGTGATTACCGCGCACATAGATTATCTCCGTACCTTGTTTTTCCATCATTTTCATCAGAACTTTAAAAAAATCGGTATGTTTGTTTTTCCAGCGCTTCCCTTGTTTCTGTAACTGCCAGCCATCAATGATATCTCCGTTCAGAATCAACCGGTCGCAGTTAACATGTTTCAGAAAATTGGTGACCTCTTCTGTTTTTGAATGTTCGGAGCCTATGTGGATATCCGATAAGACAATGGTAGGATAGTAAGTTCTTAATTCCATAGTGTATTTATTAGCTACACAAAAGAAACAGATCTTTATTACAGGCGCATATCAACCGGATGAAAATAAGATTAAGCTTAAGAAAAAGGAGAGACACTCTCCGCGTGTCTCTCCTTTTATAGCTGGATATCCGAAGTCCCGGATAGTTGTTAATCTTCGGCCTGACTTGCTTCGTAAGCTTTCAGCAACTTATCCTGTACATCGGCAGGAACAAGTTCGTAGCTGGCAAACTTCATTGTAAATGAGGCTCGTCCACCGGTGATGGAACTTAAGGACGTAGAATACGAAGACATCTCCTTCAAAGGTACGCGTGCAGATAATTTTTCGTACCCCTTTTCACTGCTCATACCCATAATCATGGCACGTCTTCCTTGCAAATCGCCCATTACATCACCTAAATAATCGGCAGGCACCGAAACTTCCACATCATAAACAGGTTCCAGAATTTTAGGACCGGCTTCTTTAAATGCGGTACTGAAAGCATTTCGTCCTGCAAGCATGAAGGAAATTTCATTACTGTCAACCGGGTGCATCTTGCCGTCGTAAACCAAAACTCTTACATCGCGGGCATACGAACCGGTTAGCGGACCTTGTTCCATACGGGCCATAATTCCCTTCAGGATTGCCGGAAGGAAACGTGTTTCAATCGCACCACCCACGATACAGTTCACAAATACAAGTTTGCCACCCCAATCGAGATCTATAACCTGTGTATCGCGAACGTTCATTTTAAACTCCTGACCGTTGAATCTATAGGTGTCCGGAGCCGGCATGCCTTCAAAATAGGGTTCAACAATCAGATGAACTTCACCAAACTGTCCGGCACCGCCCGATTGTTTTTTATGACGATAGTCGGCTCGCGACGATTTGGTAATGGTTTCACGATAAGGAATTTTGGGTTCCAGAAATTCGATAGGAAGTTTATCGTTGTTTTCGATACGCCATTTGAGTGTACGAAGGTGGAATTCTCCCTGACCTGAAACGAGCAGCTGTTTCAGCTCCTTGCTTTGTTCAACAATCCAAGTAGGATCCTCGGCTTTCATGCGAGTCAGAATCTCACTTAGCTTTTCTGTGTCAGCTTCATTTACGGCCTTGATAGCTCTCTTATATTTGGGGTTCGGGTATTTTATGAAGTCGAATCGATAATCGCAGCCTTTACCATTCAATGTATTTCCGGTACGCACATCCTTCAGCTTAACGGTGGCACCTATGTCACCCGCTACCATTTCCTCTACTTTATTGCGAGTTTGTCCGGCTACAGAGAAAAGTTGTGCGATTCTTTCCTTAGAACCACGGTCGGCATTCACCAAGTCGTCAGACTCCTTCACCTTTCCAGACATAACCTTGAAATAGGAAACCTCGCCAATATGGGGTTCAACAGTCGTCTTAAAGAAGAACAAGCTGGCAGGACCATTTACTTCGGGCGCCACTTCGTCGCCATCCGTTGTAACCATTTTGGGCATTTTATCTACGCAAGGAACCACATTGCCTAAAAACTCGAGTGTACGACGTACGCACATATCACGTCCGGCACACACACAGAATACTGGAAACATCCCACGGGATAATAATCCCTGTCGGATTCCTTCCCTCATTTCGTCTTCAGTCAGCGTTCCCTGTTCGAAGAATTTCTCCATCAAACTCTCATCATTTTCAGCTGATGCCTCTACCAATGCCTGATGGAATTCCATGGCTTTATCCATTTCTTCATCCGGTATATCAAGAACTTCCGGAACGCCCCCTTCGGGCTTCCAGCGATATAATTTCATTTTCAGCACATCCACAACCTGATTGAATCCCGATCCGCATACCACCGGATATTGGATTGGAACAACCTTGTTTCCGTAACGGTCTTTCAGCTGAGCCAGCACATTGTCGTAATCGGCTTTTTCCTGATCAAGCTGGTTTACCACGAAGATTACCGGTTTAGACAGCTTCTCCGTATAGCGGAAATGGTTGATTGTACCTACCTCAACCCCGTATTGTGCATTCAGTACAATTACGGCTGTATCGGTAACGCTGAGAGCCGAAACTGCACCACCGATAAAGTCGTCCGAACCCGGACAATCGATAAAATTCAGTTTCCTACCTTGCCATTCAACACTGAAAACGGTCGAGAAAACAGAGTAACCATACTCTTTCTCAACCGGAAAATAATCTGATACGGTATTTTTCGCATCAACTGTACCGCGACGTTTTATTACCCCACCCTCGAAAAGCATTGCTTCTGCGAGAGTGGTTTTCCCAGAGCCCGAACTTCCCAGAATTGAGATGTTCTTAATTTCGTTTGTTTGGTATACTTTCATGCTATAAGGTATTAATTAGGTTTAACAATAAATCCTCTAAACAAGTATTTTCTAACGAGTCCGCAAATTATTAAAAGCAAGTGGGATAACCAATTATTATTAGCTGTTTGAGAACATAGTTATTCAGCACAAGTTTCTTTTTTTTGTTATATTTGCAAGGAAACAATACATTGAAAATGGCAGGCATTTATATACATGTTCCATTCTGCAGCAAACGTTGTACGTACTGCGATTTTTTTTCCAGCACCAACATGCAAAACAAGGAGACCTATGTAGACTCGGTTGTAAAAGAGCTGGAGCTTCGCAAGGAGTATCTTTCAGGCGAGGGGATAGGAACAATCTATTTTGGGGGAGGAACTCCCTCGCAACTGGACATACGGGCCTTCGAACGTATCTTTGAAACAATATCCCGGCTGTATCAGATCGATGAAGATGCAGAAATTACACTTGAAGCAAACCCCGACGACATGACTCCGGGTTACGTAGAGGGTATCGCCACGCTTCCTTTCAACCGGGTGAGTATGGGGGTGCAAAGTTTCAAGGACGAGGATTTGCACTTTTTAAACCGTCGGCACGACAGCAGGCAGGCATTTAAGGCCATTGCATTATGTAAGGAGAACGGTTTTACCAATCTCAGTATTGATCTGATATACGGATTGCCCGGTCAGTCGATGGAAGATTGGCAGTTCAACCTTTCGGAAGCCATCCGGCTGGATATTCCGCATTTGTCATCCTACCACCTGATTTACGAAGAGGGAACGCCTCTGTTCAGGCAGCTTCACACCGGAAAGGTAAAGCCGGTAATGGAAGAGCTGAGTGTGGCGATGTTTACCGAGCTGATCGATACATTGGCAGACGCCGGTTACGAACAGTATGAGATATCCAATTTTGCTAAAAATAAACTTTATTCCCGCCACAACAGCTCCTATTGGAAAGGTATCAAATATCTGGGAGTAGGACCCTCCGCCCATTCATTCGACGGCAAGACCCGTCAGTGGAACGTGTCGTCGATGACTAAATACTTTAAAGGGATCGCGGCCGGACTTCCAGATGTGGAAATGGAGGAGCTTGACACGAAAACCAGTTACAACGATTTTATCATCACCGGATTACGAACCATGTGGGGCGTTGATCTGCATGAACTTCAAAAACTATATGGCGAAGAGCTGCTTACCTACTGTATGAAACAAGCCGCTCCTCATTTGAAGAACGGCTTGCTGGTAAATGCGGATTCTGTTTTGAAGCTAACCCGCCAGGGTATTTTTATTTCCGATGGAATAATGAGCGACCTGTTGTATGTATAGATCTATTTCTGCAGATCCATTTCATCAATCAGGTACCCAGCATCCCCGTATTTGTCAATCAGGAACAATACATAGCGAATATCAACGATAATACTTCGTTGGTATTCGGGCAGGTATTGGATATCACCTCCAACTCCTTCCCAGTTACGGTCGAAGTTTAATCCGATAAGCTCGCCCCGGCCGTTCAAAACCGGACTTCCGGAATTTCCTCCCGTGGTGTGGGTGTTGGCCGTAAAGGCGACAGGCATACCCTCTTCCGGAGAGCCGTAGGGGGTGTAGTTCTTAGCTTCATAAAGCTGTTTCAATTTATCCGGAACCACAAACTCCCAGTTGTTGGGATCTTCTTTTTCCATCACACCTTCCAGCGTGGTTTTGTAACCATAGTTAACAGCATCCCTTGCGTTGTAGCCACGAACCTGTCCGTAGGCCAGACGAAGCGTGGAGTTGGCATCCGGAAACAGATTCTTTTCTCCCTGCATCTCCATAATACCCTTAACGAATGTTTTGTGCGCAGCAGCATAGCTGTCGTCAAAACCATCCAGGGCAGCCTTTAATGCAAGTTTTTCAGCTTTTACAGATTTGGCAAATTTAATCATCGGATCTGCCTCAAGCGCTTTAACCGTAGGGTTGTTCATAAAGCGGTTGAAGTTCCTGTCGCTTCCAAAGATAGATTCAGCAAATAGGTAGTCTATAAACATGTCTGTATTACCCTCGAATTTTTTCTCGCAATCGATCAGACATGCCGGTTGCATAATCAAAGGAATTTCGGCAGCATATGCCTTAAGCAAAGCTTTGGCTATCTTTTTATCCACCGCAGCCGAGTAATCCTTGTTGTTGAAGCGCTTGTAAGCCATGTTCAGCAAGGTGAGCTGTTCCTTGATTGCCTTCTGGTCTTTCTTTTTCAGCGCATCGATAATCGGATCCACTTCGGTTGGAATACCGGTGAACTCGATACCCCGTATCAAAGCCTCATCCAGCATCCAGCTCCTGAAACGTAAATCCTTCCGGTCGGTCACAATCTGCTTCAGGGCCTGCATGGCTTCAATATATTCGGGTTTGTTGTTCTGCTTCGACCAAGCCGTCAGCTTGTCCTGTACATCCAGCTTCACCTTTTCAAAATTACGCTTGTTGATGGCCCAGTTGCTGCCGATGGCATTCTTATGCGCATTGGTGGAGCTGGCGTATTTGCTGGCATACTGAATCCGTACCTGCGGGTCGCGCATCATCTCTTCCAGCATTACTTTCTGACGGATGTCGCGTATTTTGATACGTACGGAATTGTCTATATCCCTTCTTTCGGCCACTTCCCACGACGTATAGAACTTGTTTGTACGTCCGGGAAATCCCAGAATCATGGCGAAGTCGTTCTCCTTTACACCGTTAAGGGAAATTTTCAGCCACTTTTTAGGTTTGAGCGGAACGTTGCTGGGTTTGTATTCCGAGGGATTGCCGCTGGCATCCGCATACACCCTGAATACAGAGAAATCGCCCGTGTGGCGTGGCCACATCCAGTTGTCGGTATCCGCACCAAACTTTCCGATGGAAGAGGGAGGAGCACCCACCAGACGTACATCGCTGTACTTTTTGGTTGTAAACATATAATATTTGTTGCCGCCGTAGAAAGGTTTGATCTCCACGCCGGTTCCGGGATTATCTTGCAAGAACTTTCCACCCACCTTCTTTTCCGCCAGTTTGTTCAGATACGAAGGCGAAAGATAATTCATCCCATTCGGGTCCGGATCGGCTTCCAGCGCTTTGGTAACGTATTCTGTAACATCGTCAATCTTATCGATCAAGGTGACTGTAAGTCCCGGATTGGGAAGCTCCTTCTCTTTGGAAGAGGCCCAGAATCCGTTGGTAAGGTAATCGTTTTCGAGCGAACTGTGTTGTTGTATCTGGCTGTACCCGCAATGGTGATTGGTCAGCAATAAACCCTGATCCGAAACAAATTCGCCGGTACATCCGCTGCCAAAGATAACAACCGCATCTTTCAGCGAAGACGAATCGGGATTGTAGATGTCATAGTCCTCTACCTGCAATCCCAGTTTTTTCATCTCTTCCAGCTTTTGCTGCCTAAGTAAAGGAAGCAACCACATCCCTTCGTCTGCAACAACCGGCAGCGAAAGAGTTGTAATCGCCAAGAGCAAGAGGATTTTCTTCATATAACAAGTCAGTTTAAATTATTTATTTTATTTCTTATTTTCCCATGTACTATACGGATGTCTGGATAACATCGAGTTGTAATAACGCACATCACCTGTAACCTCCTCGCCAAGCCAGTCGGGACGGATAAAAACTTCCGAAGCCTCCTTCAGTTCTATCTCCGCCACTACCAATCCCTGGTTTTCGCCGTCAAACACATCCACTTCAAAGATATGATCGCCCACTTTTACAAGGTGCCTTACCTTACTTATCGTACCCGGCTCACAAAGTGCCAACAGCTGGCATGCCTCCTCTTCCGTAATCTTCTTTTCAAATTCGTATCGGGTGGTTCCATCCACGTTGGATGCCCCTTTGATGGTAAGATAGCCCTCATTTCCGCGGATGCGTACCCTTACGGATCGTTCCGGCGAAGAGCAGATATATCCCTGTACGATGCGTTTGGAATCGTATACTTCAGGAAAGAAGTCGCCCCTGACCAAAAATTTACGTTCTATCTCTGTGGCCATATCCGATCCGGATTATTTAATTGTTACCATCGTGGCTCCAAATCCATATTCGCGAAAAGAAGCATCCTGGTAAAAATACTGTTTATATTTTGTTTTGAGTTCATTTTCAATCGCTTTTCGCAGTACGCCTTCTCCTTTTCCATGGATAAAAACAATTTTCTGACCTTTTACGCCGGCATATTCCTTTAAGACTTCATGGAATTTATCCAGTTGATAGTTCAGAATGGCAGTACTGTCCATACCCGCAGTGGTATCCAGGATTTGTTCGGTATGCAAATCGACCTCGATGATGGGAGCTTCTGCCTTTTTCTTTACCACAGTAGGCGTAACCTTTTCTTCCCGTACCTTTTGCTGCATGGCTTCCTGTATAGCGGCAGTCGATATAAGCATCTGTCGTTCGGGAATATCTTGTCTGACAATGGGTGCCAAGATAGCCGGCTCATCAAAATAATCGTTATCAAGGAAACAATGCAATTTATAGAATTTTACTGTATCCAAACGCAGTTCGACCGACACGGAGTTTTTCATAGCGTAGGGTTTATCCTTTTTAAAGGCGATAAACTGAACACAAATCCGTTCAAGCTCGTTCAGGTCTTCTTTGCCGAACTCTTCCATGAATATCTTGGTGTTGGGTTCGATCAGACCCTGGCTACGGCTCATCCAGCTGTTGTTTTGGCGGCTCATATAGTTGTAAAACAGGAAATAGTTGCTCTCATTCACAAAATATGCCTCGTAGCGGGTCTGCTGCATTGATTTGGGATCTATAGGGAGGTAGGCAAGAAAAACGTTGAGTCTTTCGCCTTCGGCTGTCTCTTCAACCTTCTCTGGCTGAGGTGCGGGAGCGGTTACCTGTACCTGAGGAGCCGGAGCCGACGGTCTGCCTGCACTGCTTCTGGTCATCATATTGTCGCCTACAACCACACATTCACGAATAAGAACCGGAATGTCAAATCCATCCTCATCTTCTACTATTACCTGGTCGTTTCCCTTGAATCTGCGTACAATTCCACCACCCACGCTGTTCAGGAACCGTACCTTATCGCCTATTTTAACATTCATACATTCGCGTTGTTAGTTATTATCTGGACAAAGTTCACTAATTTTGCGCAGATATTAAAGTAATGACTGCAAAAACTGAACAAATACGTATTGAGGAATTTAATTATCCTCTGCCCGACGAACGGATTGCAAAATTTCCGTTAACCAAACGAGACGAATCCAAATTGTTGGTCTACCGTAACGGTAAAATAGATGAGGCTGTTTTTAAGCAATTGTCTGATTACCTGCCGCAGGGAAGTATGCTGGTGTATAATAATACCCGTGTGATACAGGCCCGCATGCTGTTTCAAAAGGAGACCGGAGCCCAGATCGAGGTGTTTTGTCTGGAACCGGTTATCCCGCACGACTATGCCCTGGTGTTTCAGCAGACCGAATCCTGCAGCTGGCTTTGTCTGGTGGGTAATCTGAAGAAATGGAAAGAGGGAGCATTGCATAAAACCATCCGTATGGGTGACAAGGAAGTTGTGCTATCCGCCGAGCGGATTAAGACGACCGGCGACAGCCACCTGGTCCGCTTCTCGTGGAATAATCCGCAGGTAACCTTTGCCGAACTGCTGGATGCAGCAGGTATCTTACCTATTCCGCCCTATCTGCACCGTGAAACCCGCGAAAGCGATCTGCAAACCTATCAAACGGTCTACTCCAAAATAAAAGGTTCGGTGGCCGCTCCAACGGCGGGACTCCATTTCACGCCCGAAGTACTGGCCGGTCTGGATGCAAAAGGCTTTACCCGCGAAGAGGTTACTTTGCACGTGGGGGCCGGAACCTTTAAACCGGTAAAGAGTGAAGTAATTGGCGATCATGAGATGCATACGGAATTTATTTCGGCACGCCGTTCTGCCATCGAAAACATACGTACCAATTTAGGACGGATTATCGCGGTTGGAACCACTTCTGTCCGCACACTCGAAAGTCTCTATTACATGGGAAGGACATTAGTCAACAACCCCGATGCAACATCCGAAGAGCTGGTAGTTACCCAATGGACGCCCTATCACGATACCGAAGAGGTTACTGCCCACGAGGCACTTACGGCCCTGTTGGATTACCTGGATCGCAACCAGACCGATACGTTGCTTTCTGCAACGCAGATCATGATTGCGCCGGGTTACGAATTCAAGATCGTGAAGGGAATCATAACTAACTTTCATCAGCCCAAGAGCACCCTGCTGTTGCTTATTTCGGCCTTTGTAAACGGCAACTGGAAATCCATTTACAACTATGCCCTCGATAACGACTTCCGGTTCTTAAGCTACGGAGACAGCTCCTTGCTGCTATAGTTTCAAGAAAGAATGAAATAAAAATATCTGAATTTTTTCAGTACGGGTCATAAAACGAATTAAACGCGAAATCATCTGTCATCTGTCATTTTTTGACTCAAAACCCTTTGGTGGCCTGGGGTGTTGAGGATGACAGATGCGGATGACGGATGCAGTTTATCTGTCATCTGTCACCGGACATTTCCGACTCCCTGCTTTTAAAATCTTCCTGATTCCGCTGCCCTGCTGCTGAAGCATATAATAGAACTAATCCTTTCCCGGTAGTCTTTAAACCTTTTCCCGTAATATATCTAGCCCGAATCTGTCTTATACTGAAATAGGTAGACACATTATAAACCAATCAAATAATGTGATC
>VSSQ01000260.1_pt1 | contig 56302 bp, 31 predicted proteins | sample 4763081 | NCBI WGS metagenome assembly VSSQ01 (sample SAMN12137344, study PRJNA551015) | bioreactor metagenome | isolation source: SDC9 anaerobic chlorinated ethene degrading culture | place: USA: Knoxville, Tennesee | collected 2015-01-01
TCCGTCCATTTCTTTCTATGTAGTATGTGAAACCGAGGAGGATATCGACAGAGTTTGGAAAGACTTATCAGATAACGGCTCGGTGATGATGGAACTAGACAAATATCCCTGGAGCGCTAAATACGGATGGATACAGGACAAGTATGGCGTGAACTGGCAATTGTCATACGGCAAACAACAGGACATCGGACAGAAATTCACCCCCGTGCTTATGTTTAGCGATGATAGGCAAGGACAAGCAACCGAGGCGATTCATTACTATACCACCATATTTCCTCGTGCAAACATTGTAGGCATATTAAATTATTCCGAGGAAGATAATGAGGTGGCAGGAACTGTAAAGCATGCTCAATTTTCATTGGATAATTATCTGTTCATGGCCATGGACAGTTCACTCCCACACGGATTTAGCTTCAATGAAGCCATATCATTGGTAGTAAACTGTGACACCCAGGAAGAAATTGATTATTATTGGAATAAACTATCGGCAGTTCCCGAAGCAGAGCAGTGTGGCTGGTTGAAAGATAAATACGGCGTTTCGTGGCAGATTGTACCAACCATACTGGAAGAACTTATGAGCGACCCTCAACGTTCACAGCGCGTAATAACTGCTTTCATGAAAATGAAGAAATTTGACATTGAGGAACTGATAAAAGCCTGAATAACAAATAAAAACAACTTTCGTTCAGTAAGCCAAAAGATGCGTGTAAAAAATTACGTTTCGTTTATTGACGGATTGATCTATGCAAATGTGATATCAATTAAATATTTACTATCTTTGCAGACGAAATTCAATTAGCGAAAAGAATATCAACAATTGTTTCAGCACCATAGAGTTGTCTGAGACAATAATTATCTAATCGGGGCTGTTTGGTTTTGACAGCAGGCAGAAAGGATAAGTAAGCATGTCGAGCGGGGTGAAAACGGCTCGTAAATCACGGTTCACAAAATCATAACTGGCGAAACAAATTACGCTCTTGCTGCCTAATCGAATCATAGTAGATCGGGCTTAATTCCGGCACAAGGTGCTGGAACGGGACATCCTCCGAAGGCCGTCGCTCCGAGGCCGACGATCAGAGGGTGCAGCTAAATCGGGGATAGTCGCACTTAGCCCCGGAGGTGCGATGAAATAAAGGGGATAAGGCGCAGATTGGTGGCTTCGGTCTTGACTGCGCTCGAAAACCTAAGCGAAGATAAACATGTAGAAAGCTTATTTTTTCCTTGTTTGGACGAGGGTTCGACTCCCTCCAGCTCCACCATTTTATGCTAACACACATGGAAAACAGACCAACTATCATTGACCTTTTTAATCAAAGTGTCAGACTTTATGCATCTAACCCATTTCTATGGGAAAAAGTTACAACAGAGTTTGTACCTACCACTTATAAAGAAACACTTGAGCAGACACACCTTATTGCTGCCGGATTAATTGCGCTGGGAGTAAAACCGGGAGATAAGATATCTTTACTCTCAGAAGGAAGAAACGCATGGATTACCGGCGAATTGAGCATTCTTCATACAGGCGCTATCAATGTTCCGCTTTCGATCAAATTAGAAGAAAGTAATGACTTAATTTTCAGAATTCAACATTCAGAATCTGCTTATATTGTTGTTTCAGGCGGACAACTCCGGAAAATACGGACCATCATGGAACAATTACCTGATGTAAAACAGGTGATTGTACTCGACGAACAGGAATCATACCAGGAAAAGGAAATGCCTTTGTCAGTATTGATTGAGAAAGGGAAAGCGCTGCTTAAAGAAAATTCGGATATCGTTACCCAAACGGCTACCGGCATAAAACCTGATGATATCGCAACCATCAGCTACACTTCGGGTACAACTGCCGACCCGAAAGGAATCCTGCTCACACACCGCAACTACACGGCCAATGTAGAACAGGCACTGACACTGATGAACATTCCCCAAACTTACAGAACACTCATTATCCTGCCGCTGGATCATTGTTTCGCACATGTGGCCGGTTTTTACAGTTTTATGGCGATGGGTGCCAGCGTGGGCACGGTTCAAACGGGTAAAACAGGCATGGAAACCCTGAAAAACATTCCCATCAACATAAAAGAGCTGAAACCCGACTTGTTGTTGAGTGTGCCTGCACTTGCCAAAAGTTTCAAGAAAAACATCGAAACCAGCATCCGCGCGAAAGGGCCTGTCATCAATCGTCTGTTTCATATTGCTCTCAACATGGCGTATGCATACAATAAAGAAGGTTATAATAAAGGTCAGGGCTGGCAGATATTGAAAAAACCGCTTTTGTTTTTGTTCGATAAGATCTTATTTTCTAAAATTCGGGAAGGCATGGGCGGCAAACTGAAATTTTTCATCGGCGGCGGCGCCCTACTCGACATCGACCTGCAACGTTTTTATTACGCCATCGGTATGCCGATGTTTCAGGGCTACGGACTCAGTGAAGCCACTCCCATCATATCTTCAAACGGTTTGAAACGACACAAATTAGGTTCCTCTGGCTTTCTGGTAACTCCGATGGAACTAAAAATCTGTGATGCCGACGGCAACGAACTTCCTTTATATGAAAAAGGGGAAATCGTAATTAAGGGAGAAAATGTAATGGCTGGTTACTATAAGAACGAAAAGGCCACAGCAGAAACAGTAGTTGATGGTTGGTTGCATACGGGAGATATGGGCTACATGGATAAAGATGGTTTCCTTTACGTGGTCGGACGATTTAAAAGTCTGCTGATTTCCAGTGATGGTGAAAAATACAGTCCGGAAGGCATTGAAGAATCATTGGTGGAAAACTCCTACTTCATCGACCAGGTATTATTGCACAACAATCAGGATCCGTATACGACAGCGCTGATTGTTCCGAATAAAGAAGCGCTGAAACGATATGTACACCGCAAACATCCGGAACTCAACTGGGAAACCCGTGAAGCGAAAGAACTCGCACTGGATAAACTGCAACGTGAAATCCTCGCCTACCGGAAAGGTGGCAAATTCGAAGGCATGTTTCCCGAAAGATGGTTGCCTGCTGCCATCGCAGTAATTGGAGAACCTTTTACCGAGCAAAACGGACTGGTGAACAGCACCATGAAAATCATCCGGGGAAAAGTGGAAGAAAGATATGCGGATCGGATTGAAAAGTTATATGTCAACGGGGGAAAAGAAATTGTCAACCCAGAGAATATTCATGCGTTAGATTAGTCATTTTTTAAAACCATATAAGCCATATAAGTGACATATAAGCACTTAGACTTTAGACTTTGGACCATATTTAACACCCATTTACTATTCGTCAAAACATCGAAAGCAACACAGCAGTTGGGCGCTTATGAAACACTATATTAGTCGCACAACACATACAAATCCCCTCGTGGGTTAATCAGCATAACCGGCACAGGCGATTTTTTGATCAGGTGTAGTTCTTTCGGACCGAAGACGATATCATCCAGCCCATATTCGCGCGATGCACTGGCGATGATGAGTCCGTAAGAGTGTTGCCTCACATAGCTCACCGCATCAAACTCAATTTTAAAACTGTCTTTTTTACCTTTTTCCACCTGATATTGCAGATCGAACTTATCAAGCACCGAACTTATCTTATCTACATTGGTAGCAGCCTTCGAACCATAATCCTTAGCCTGAAGTAACGTAATGGCTGAATTGCAGAATCTTCCGAAAGCAGCAGCAAATTGGGCTTTTTCGATTTCTTCTGTCAGAAAATTAACCGGGACCAGTATGCTACTGAAATCCATTTCAACAAAGCTATCTTTGTGTAACACATAAGGTATTCTGAGTTCGCGACAAACATTCAGGTATTTTTTTATAACCCGGGTTTCTTGTTTCGGTAGTTGAATAAAAAGGAATGAGACTTCTTCTGTTTCACAGATATCTTTCAGTTCACTTACTCCTGATGACCGAACAGCCAGATAATCAGAATTAATCTGTATGTCAGACAAATGCATCTTAAGCGTGACATTCCGCGTGTTTATCTTGCTTTCCGGGACTTCCAGCATCATCACACCAAACTGCTTGCCCAGTTTCCCGGCAAGATCATGCGCTCCTCTGATGAGAGAGGAAGCGGTGGAAATGTTTTGGATTAAGACTGATATCATCTTATTAGTGGTTAGTGGTTAGTGGCTAGTGGTCAGTGGTCAGCCAATTAACCACTATCAACTAACCACTAACCACTATATAGTAACTATTCGCTAAAATAAACCCGCTTCACCCTTCTCGAAACGCCTGTTAGTATTTCGTAAGGGATGGTATTTAATTTTTCTGCTATTTCGGTAATCGTGATATGATCGCCGAAAATTTCGACACTATCTCCTTCTTGTACATCCATGCCGGTTACATCCACAGCAATCAGATCCATCGACACATTACCGAATACCTTCGCACGTTTGCCTTTGACAAACACCTCTCCGAGTCCGTTACCCAACTTACGATCATAACCATCAGCATACCCAATCGGCAACATAGCAATCAGTTTGTCCTCCGTTGCCACCCCATTGCGGTTATAGCCCACCGTTTCACCGGCTTTTACCTTTTTCAACTGTAAAACAATGGTTTTCAAAGCACAGACCTGCCTTAGTTGTACTTCAGGCAAGGTAGAAACTCCATAATGTCCGATCCCCAGTCGTACCATATCGAATTGATAATCAGAGAAACGTTCGATACCGGCAGAGTTAAGAATATGCTTCAGGATACGATGCGAGAATGATTTGGTAAATTTGTTCTCACATGTATTTAACACACTTATCTGTTGTCGGGTAAAATCATCAAAACGCTGATCATCGGCTCCTGCCAGGTGAGAAAACACGGAACGAACTTTTACCTGATTTTTGCTTTTCAACAGCTCAATTAAGTTGTCTATTTCAGTAGCATCAAAGCCCAGGCGATGCATTCCCGTATCTATTTTGATGTGAATGGGATAATCCGTCAGCGCCAGTTTACCTGCAGCTTCTATAAATGAGTTTAGCAGGTTAAAACTATAAATCTCAGGTTCTAAATTATTTTCGAACAACACATCGAAAGCACTTTTCTCGGGATTCATCACCACGATCGGGATACGAATACCCGCACGCCGTAACTCTGCTCCTTCATCGGCAACCGCCACAGCTAAATAATCAACACGGTGATGTTGAAGAGTTTTGGCAATTTCCACCGAACCACTACCATAAGCAAAAGCCTTCACCATGCTCATGATCTTTGTTTCACGATGCAGTTTTGACCGGAAATAATTCAGGTTATCGACCAATGCATTCAAATTTACCTCTAACACAGTTTCATGTGCAATCAGTTCCAGCTTATGAGAAATCTGTTCGAAACCGAATTTCCGGGAACCTTTCAACAGAATTGCTTCCTGACGGAAACCAATCGATACCGGGTCATTTAGAAATGCTTCTGTCGTTGAGAAAAAATATGATTCAATAGCAGAGAAAGCAGCTGCATGTTTGCCAATTTCCTCGCCTATCCCGATGAACTTATTGCAATTCCTGGCCAGGACAAGTTCCACCACCTTTTGGTACAACAAATCAGGCTGAAATCCACTTTGCAGGATATCCGAAAGAATAATGGTTTTAGACAGTTTTTTCGAGATTGCTTGCTGAGAAAGGAAATCAAGGGCAATGTTCAGGGCATTCAAATCAGCATTGTAACTGTCGTTGATAATCAGACAATCCTGCACTCCCTGCTTCACCTCCAGACGCATAGCTACACTTTCGAGTTGCGAGAGTCTCTTATTAATCTCTCTCTCATCATATCCTTTATATAAAAGACAGGTGATACAATGCAAAGCATTCTCAACCGAAGCATCATCCGAAAACGGTATGCAGAAAGTAAAATGTACATTTTGCCGACTTATCGACAACTCCGTCCGGGTAGCTGATTTCTTAATTTTGAGAATTTGCAGGTAGCATTCAGGCTGATGTCCCCAACTCAATAATTCAGCCTTAAAATCAGCTTGTTTAATTTCAGCATCCACATGAGGATTATCCGCATTATAAATCAGGATTTCAACATGAGTAAAAAGTTTCAGTTTTTCTGTGATTTTCTGTTGCTGACTGACAAAGTTTTCCTGATGAGCGTCACCAATATTGGTAAAAATCCCAATCGTCGGATGAATGACATGTTCCAAATTAGCCATTTCGCCCGGCATGGAAATACCTGCTTCAAAAATTCCCAATTGTGTGTCGGATTTCAGCTGCCATACCGAAAGCGGCACTCCTATCTGGGAATTATAGCTACGGGGAGAACGCACGATTTTGCAATCTTCCTGCATAAGTTGAAAAAGCCATTCCTTAACAATGGTTTTTCCATTACTGCCGGTAATTCCGATAATCGGAACGGAAAACTCCCGGCGATGCGCCGCAACAATCTGCTGCAAAGCCATGAGCGTATCATCCACTAATAAGAACAAAGCATCATGCAAGGTTTCAAACTCTGGATGTACCTCGCTGATGACAAAAGCACGCAACCCCTGATTATATAATTCCTGCACATACTGATGTCCGTTATTCCGGTTGGTAACCAAGGCGAAGAACAGACTTTCAGCAGGAAAAGTCAACGACCGGCTATCGGTCAGTAACCACCCGATTTCCCTATCGTCGGCAATATCTCCTCCGAAACCGAGGATATTGGTAATTTTTGAAAGTAACACCTGACAATTAGATTGAATAAATATAGATTAAACCAGTTAATTCCGGTTGAAAATACTAAATAAGACCTCAAAATTACAGAATAATATTCTAACTTAGCATATAAAAAGAAAAAAGGTTAATTCTTTTTTGAGGAGCTGTTTGAGATATTATTCTAACATGAGGCGTACGAGGCCCCCGGGGGGTAGTGGATAGTTAGCTTGCTTATATGTAACTTATATGCCTTATATGGTTTTTAAATAGTAAATTACAGATACAACCCGTTTTCTTCTACAAAAGCAAGCACATCAGGACTCATCCAATCGGAAACATCTTTTCTTTCTTTTATCATATCCCTGATCTGAGTCGAAGAAATCTCGTAAAACGGGGTATCTAATAAATGCATTTGAGGATAAATTCCGGCAACTGTTGAAAAATCGTACCCTTTTCTCGGATATACGTAAATTGGAAATTCCTCCAGTATCTCCCGGTAGTTTTTCCACTGATCGAAAATGACAGCATTGTCACTTCCGATCATCAACGCGAATGTATGTTCGGGATATAATGCCGTAAGTTGATGCAAAGTATCTATGGTATAGGAAGGCACGGGCATGGTAAATTCAACATCCGATGCTTTCAGTTTCGGATTGCCATTGATAGCCAGAACAACCATATCTAACCGGATAAACTCATCCAGTTGTGATGCAGGATCTTTCAGGGGATTACAGGGTGAAACCACGAACCATACTTCATCAACCAATTGTTTATCAATCAGGTATTCAGCCAGTTTCTGGTGACCGAGATGAATAGGGTTAAAAGAACCGGAATAAATGGCAATCTTCATGTTTTTCTATCGCAATATAGATAAAATTATGTTGCAAAAGTATCAAAAATCAGTTATCTTTGCTCAACTTTACACCAAAGTTTAACAATTTGGTGTATAAAATATACCCTATATATGAACATCACCGAACGCTTTCTCAAATACGTCAGTTTTCATACGACTTCTGATGACAGTACCAATTTAACGCCAAGTACGCCGGGACAAATGGTTTTTGCCCAATATCTGGTTGAAGAACTCACGGCTATCGGTCTTACCGAAATTACTCTTGACAAAAACGGCTATGTAATGGCCACTTTACCGGCCAATACCGACAAGGTCATTCCAACTATCGGATTCATTGCGCACCTGGACACCAGTCCCGACATGTCAGGCAAAAATATCAAATCACGGGTTGTCGAAAACTACGATGGGAATGACATTCTGTTAAATGAAGAAAAAGTCATTGTTCTGGAAACTTCCAAGTACCCTGAAATTGCAAAGTACAAGGGACAGGATATTATCGTAACCGACGGGACTACCCTGCTGGGAGCCGACGATAAAGCCGGAATTGCGGAAATTGTCACTGCCATGGAATACCTGATTGTCCATCCTGAGATTAAACACGGTAAAATCAGGATCGCTTTTACGCCGGATGAAGAAATCGGACAGGGCGCTCACCATTTTGATGTGGAGCAATTCGGTGCTGAATGGGCTTATACAATGGATGGCGGCGAAATCGGAGAGCTGGAATTCGAAAACTTCAATGCTGCCGCTGCAAAAGTTACTTTCAATGGATTGAATGTACATCCCGGTTATGCAAAACATAAAATGAAGAATTCTATACGTATTGCGCACCAGTTTATCTCAATGCTTCCCCGCCACGAAACTCCGGAGCATACAGAAGGCTACGAAGGTTTTTATCATCTGATGGGCATGGAAGGCAATGTGGAGAAAACCACGCTGAACTACATCATCCGTGATCACGACCGCGATCGTTTCGAGCGAAGGAAGAAAGAAATGCAACATCTGGTTAACAAAATCAACGCGGAATTCGGGGAAAACACGGCCACTGTAGAGCTCAAGGATCAGTATTACAACATGCGTGAAAAGGTAGAACCTTTGATGCACATAGTTGATCTTGCTGCAACTGCCATGAAAGAGGTGGGTATTACACCCAACATTAAACCGATCCGGGGTGGTACGGATGGTTCACAACTCTCATTCAAAGGACTGCCCTGCCCCAATATCTTTGCAGGGGGACATAATTTCCATGGCCGGTTCGAATATGTTCCGGTTCAATCCATGGAGAAAGCAACACAGGTTATTGTAACAATCGTAAAAAATTTGGCCAACTAAAATGAACTTCACACCTTTTATCAACATTCACAAGGCATTAGATGCTAAAATGCATGAATTTGCCGGATACCTGATGCCAATTGAGTACTCAGGCATTATCGATGAACATTTGACTGTACGAAATGCTGCCGGCGTATTCGATGTATCGCACATGGGCGAAATCTGGGTCAAAGGACCAAAAGCCTTTGATTTCGTGCAACGCATGACTACCAACGATGTGGCAGCATTACCTATCGGAAAAATACAGTATTCCTGCCTTCCTAACGGTAAAGGAGGAATCGTGGATGATATTCTGGTATATCATTATGAATATCAGAAATACCTGCTGGTTGTGAACGCATCTAATTTAGAAAAAGACTGGAAATGGCTTAACGACAACAATACCGAAGGCGCTGAAATGGATAATGCATCCGAATGGATGGCACAACTGGCTGTACAGGGTCCTAAAGCCACACAGATCCTGCAAAAACTGACCAGCATCAATCTTTCCGAAATAGCTTATTATCATTTCACCGTAGGTGATTTTGCAGGAGTTGATGAAATAATCATTTCCAACACCGGCTATACCGGCGCCGGTGGTTTCGAGTTGTATTTTTTGCCCGAACATGCCGAGAAAATCTGGTATGCCATTTTCGAAGCAGGCAAAGAAGAAGGTATCAAACCCATCGGACTCGGAGCACGTGACACCTTGCGACTGGAAAGTGGATTCTGCCTTTATGGTAATGACATCGACGACACCACTTCTCCCATTGAAGCAGGTTTGGGATGGATTACCAAATTCGTGGAAGGAAATAATTTCATCGACCGACCTTTATTCGAGAAACAAAAAGCTGAAGGTGTAAGCCGCAAGTTGATTCGATTTGAACTGACCGACAGAGGCATTCCGCGTCACGATTATGACATCGTAAATGAGCAGGGTGAAGTAATAGGAAAAGTCACTTCCGGCACTATCCTTCCCGGTACGAAAACAGGCATCGGCATGGGGTATGTAGCAACACCATACGCTACAAAAGGAACAGGCATCTTTGTCGATATCAGAGGAAAAAAAATAAGCGGAGTAGTGAAATAACTACACCCGCTTATGAAAATAAATTAGTTTGAAATACAATCTTATGGACAACTTTTAATGTTGTCTATTAATTTTCAGCAACATAAAGCTCAACAATATTCTTTTGAGTGTCAATATTTATTTTTGCCGGATTAATCTGTGAAGTTGTTTTATTTTCCAGTGTAATATCGTAGGTCTTTCTGTCATACTTCATTACAGCACCTGATAAGGCATCAATACCCCAACCTAATAAGTTTCCCAGATTTATAACACTCACTACATTAAATTCTTTACTTAAAGTTATCAATCTTGTTTCGTAGCCATCTAATTTAAATTCAACATCAGTGTCACTAATACTTCGTTTCACTTTCATCGTACAAGGTGTTTTACACTGCTCTACCCCATCAATATAAATTGTAGCTCCTGATGGATTAGTGTTAAATGTAATTCTGTCTTTTGTACCTGTAAATAATGTAGCGCAACTTGTCATAAATAACATAATTGTCACAAATAATACTGTTGAAATTTTTTTCATTTTTTTGAATTAAAGAATTTTCCTACTCCTATGGCTTTTCGGCTATGCCCCATTTTTTATGTAGTATTGGTATCTACAAGATTGATAATTTTTCTTTCTCTATTTAAAACGAATTTCTGTGATTATTTTCTAAGCTTTTTACATAATACTAAATCATATTTTAAACTCAAAATAGCGACACAACAATATACCATTAAAATATTATAAAACACCGCCAAAGATAGAAACAAAATATAAATATACAAAACGGTTTTTAAACAAATTCTCTTTCGTTTCTCCACCAATAACTGTAAAGCTAAATCCAAACATATCCATTCCTCAGCAATTCTGTCATTGCCAAATCAGCAAGCAATGACTTCATTTATTTCTGCTTAAATTTGCTTTATTCCCTTTATCATCAGAACTATTTTTATCTAAAACAACCTCAAAATCCACCTCCGGCATAAAACGCTTCTTCCTCCAGTAATATACAATGTGATTCTTTGTTTGTTGAACATCATCAGGACTGTAGGAAAAATGTTTTATTCTTATATCATCATTAACTGTTAACGTATAGATTGCCTTTTCCAAAGGCTTACCCCAGGATTGAGTTGATGTGAGGATATATTTGTTGTTAGTTGCGCTTCTTTGCCGGTAATAAATATGAATATCGACAGAATCTTTTGCCGAAAGCATAAAACTGAAGTTAACGGAACAATCCGACTTACGATAAAAAATCGGTTCGCGCGTATTCATATTTACAATGCTGACTGAATCTATTTCAGCAGTTCTACAGGCAAACGGAAAGATAATATTTTGATTAACAGCCCTGTCGGAAGCATTACTGAATGAATAAATCCCATTGATGCAAAAATAGCTGCTATCCACCGTAAAATCTATGTATTCCTCAAAAAAAGAGACTTGATTTTGCGCCTGAATATGCAAATTAGAGGAGAAGAAAAACAAACAAGTCCAAAACAGAAACTTTCCCATTATTTTGAAATAATTAATTTTTCGGTTGCATAATGTTTTTTCTTCACGAATAATCGAACGGTGTAATTACCTGCCGGTAAATTTGCAGGAAGATTGATCTTACCCGAATTTTCAAACAGATTAAAAAGGCCTACCTGCTGTCCATTTGCACTCATTAACTCCAAAAAACTTTCAGCAGATTTAACAGGAATGGATACCTCGTAATTAAACGAAGATGTTACAGCCGGATTAGGATAAATTTTCAAAACAGATGAAGAGCCATACTCAATAAGCTCCACATCTGAAAGAGGACTTTTTAAATAAATATCCATTTCGATGATTGAATCGGGATTTCCCTCAACATGAATCGGTTTAATATTCAACCACTGGCCTTTGTTTTCTGAAGTATAATAAAACAAAGTTGTTATTGTATTCTTAAAACTATACATCCTGGCTGTGTATGATCCATCCGCTTTCGAATAAAAACCCGCCGGGCAATAATAAAATTCAAACTTTCCGCCTGGTATGTTCAACAATTCGTTGTTCATATCATATATGTTACCTTTCATCGTACAACACATACCCGTTGTGTCATTTTCAATCCCTATTGTCGGACTTTTATCCAGACTGTATAATCTGGAGTAATTAAAATGCGGCGGAACTCCGGCAATCGACTCCCCTGTTTTAGTTCCGCGAATTCTTGACCCGTCACAATTCCCGAACACGACAGAACTTGTGACAATAGGGTATGCGTAAAAGAAATATGTAACCTGAACACTATCACCCAGGGGATTTATATTCAACGGTGAAGTCAAACTATCGTTGCGAACAATGATAATATAGGGGGTCGTGTAATGGATATTTTTCAACAGGGATAAACCGGTTGAAGTTTCAATCTGAATACTGTCAATCATCATATAAGGACCACCATCAAAGGTTTGAAGTTCAAGAACCCAGTTGTTGTTAGCGTCAAATGCAATTTCAGACAGGACCACGCTTGGAGGAACCAGAGGATTTGCTTTTGCGAACACAAAAATCGCAAGAGCAGGAATGATTAGGAGCATTTTTCTCATGATATTATTAAGTTAAGTTTAACGATGCCTGATGAGCTTTCCTGTAAAATTTAATGCAGGTTTTCCTTGCTGTTTACACTTAGATATGGAGGTTTCTCATAAGTGCACAACAGCTGCGTTGCTTTCGATTTATGAATTATAACTCTGGAGACTAAATAATATGCTCCATGAGTATTTTCAATCCTATTCCAATTAAGAGCACTCCTCCCACAATTTCAATTTTTTTACCAGATTTTTTGTTGGAACTCTTCCCTATTAACATCCCTATCATGGCTGCCAGGAATGTTATAAAACCAATAATGACAATTGACTGCAATATCCTGATCTCAAAAAAAGCCAGGCTTACGCCAACAACCAAAGCATCCATACTGGTTGCTATTCCCATAAGGACAAGTACCCTGAATGACAAGGAATTGTTCTTTTTATCTTCTTCAGCTTTAAACGCTTCAATTATCATTTTTATCCCCACAACGGACAATAACCCGAAAGCAATCCAGTGGTCAATTTCGGAGATATACGATGCGACCTGAGTACCACCGAACCATCCAAGCAAGGGCATCAATGCCTGAAAAAACGCCAACACAACTGCAACCCTGACCCCTTGCCAAAAGCGAATTGAATTTTTCAACAAGCCGGTCGAAACCGATACTGCAAAAGTATCAAAAGACAAGCCTAAACCTAAAAAAATAATTTCAACAATCCCCATTTACAACTTCATTTTACCCTGTTTCACAACACTCAACAACATAACTAATTACTATGAATGCTGTATGCCAAAACAAAAAATATTTTAACGTATAATGCGTTTGTGGGCTCAAAGGTATAAACAAAAAACCAGATATTTAACTAAATTGCGGCATTTTTTGCCTCTTTTAGCCGTGTTTTTTCAGTTGTGATCTGCCATGTGAACTTTTTCAACACCAACAGGGTTATAAATTTATAATACGCGATAAACAAATCTATTTACTCATAAAACTACAACATTATGAACAATTCACACACTCCGTATCTACAACAGGCTATTCGTTTTCTGTTATTTAGCGGCATTATCCTGACACAATATGCTTGTACGCTTTTCTACAATCCGGAACAATACCTCAGCGATTACGACAGGTTTGTAACCCGGGTAGAAAACAACTATCATGAATACAGCGAGGATCAATGGAAAAAAGCTGAAACCAAGTACGAAAAATTCAATTCGATCTTATACAACCGTGTTTATGAGGATTTAACACCGACAGACCAGCAAGCAATTGGCAAATTAAAAGTCCGCTTCGAAGCCGTAAAACTGAAATACAACTTCAATCACATGAAACAGGAAGTGAAAGACGGAATTGAACAACTGAAAGGAGCATTGGAGAAAGATAGTGTTGATTAAAACTTTATTGTTACCTGCAAATAGTGCTCCAATTAAACATCCGATTGTCTAAGTAATGCTACCACCGTACCCAACCTACTGTTAGCCAGGGGCAACATCCGTTTTATCATATCCGTCGCACCTGTGATTCCGGCCATGTTTAATCCGAACAATAATCCTCCGTTTATCGCTACAAATATTATTCAATATAAAATTTGTTATTTATATAATTTAATTATTTAACCGGCTCACATACTTTTTGAGGTTCAAAAGGATTGAAATAGTATATTCCACTTTTTTTGTACAACAGTAAATGTAGTCTCATTCTATCTTCAAATTGTTGCAATTCTTTGTTTTTCTGATTGTTCCAAGCTGTTTCTGCCAATGCAGCAATTCTTGGAAAAGTTTGAAAATCTAGTCTGTCTTCTGTCATAATTCTTTCTGTCCATATATTTGCCTGAATACCCAATATTTTAGTATCATTTTTGTATTTAACCGGTAAGTTAAATGGACTAAAATGATAAATATCTTTATAAGTATTTATGATTGTTGGGTGATGACCTACATTTAAAAGGGTGTCCTGCCTGTAATCTAAATAAAGAGGGAAATTTGGACAAAGCACAACCGGAAATCCATTATCAATAGACTTCTGCAATTGTTCCGGGAATCTGTTTCTCCAATAAAATACAATTGTATTTTCAGTTGATAGATCTGATTCTGCAACTTCATCCCAAGCTGCAACTTTATTATTTATTGAAATTAGTGAATCGGCCATTCTTTTAAAAAAATAGTGCTCTACATCTTTCAGGTCTTTCAAGTTTTCCCGCCGCATTAAACTTTGGACATTTTCATCCGTCTTCCATTTTTCATTACCAAAATGAACTTCATCTCCTCCCAAATGAATGATCTGCGAAGGGAACAAAACATCCACTTCTCTTAAAATATTGGTTAAATAGGCATATACTTCTTCCTTACCCGGATTGAAAGTAAATTCCGGGAATTTCTTCGAACCACCACCACTATATTCAGGATAAGCTCGATTAGCAGCCGAAGCATGACCTGGCATATCAATTTCAGGTATTATTTCAATGTATCTTTCTTTTGCATACTGAACAATTTCAGTTATATCGTCTTGTGTATAATATTGAGCAGGAGTATCTGGATTAGTATGATTGCCGATACCTCCTATATAAGTAAGTCTGGGGTATTGCTTAATTTCAATCCTCCAACCGGGAGCATCTGTCAAATGCCAGTGAAATTTATTCAGTTTATAAAGCGCCATCCAGTCAAGCAGTTGTCTCACTTTATCTTTTCCGAAAAAATGTCTGGATTCATCCAGCATTAAACCTCTCCAGCCATAATGTGGGGCGTCTTCAATACTCCAACAGTCCAACAACAAACGATTATCTTTTTTTTCAGCAAGTCTGACTAACTGTAGAAATGAAATCATGCCGTTAAAAGCTCCTGTTTTGTTTGAAGCTGAAATTATTACTTTTTCTCTATCCATGTCAATCTTAAACGATTCGTCTACAACTTGATGAATATCATTTTTTTTCTTCTTTTCTGTTAATAATTTCAGGATAATCCTGTTAGAATTTGTTTGATTGTTGGTGAAGGCAGCCGTTTTTAATGTCAACCCCTCATATCGCAACACCTCTTTTTGTAAGAAATGTGCATGCTCAACCAGCTCTACATCAAACTCTACTATTGTATTGATACTCAACTCAAAGATTGAAGATACTTTTTGGCTTTTTTGTGGTAAAGGTATCAACGGGCAAGATTCAACGCTATACGAATTTAAAGTCAATATAGATAAACTCAATGCTAGAAAAATTATTTTACAGTTCATTTTTTTTGATATTAATGCATTATTACTTATTTTATTTATCAATCTTAACTTCCGTAATCTTTACATAGCCGGAAGTAATTCTGATTCGTAAATCAGTTCCGGAAGAGTCTTTAAACGAATAGTTACTATATCCACCTTTATTTTTATCTTTTCCTCTGAAAACCGTAATAAATTGTCCTCCCCCACTGGATATCTGAATTTCGAAAGTTGCATTTTCATCAGTATCTTTGCTCCAGCCAATACTGATGTTATTTATATTCTTTTGGCTATTCAATGGAAACGTAAGATTATAGCCTTTACTTGCACTCCAGTAAGTACCGGGATTACCGTCCAATACGTTTAAAGCTGTAGAAGTCTGAGGGTCAGAAGTAACAAGAACTTCTTCTTTTATTTTATTGATATCAAAACCTTCTCCCAAAACGTAAAATGATTTTTTCAGTTTAATATCCTCTGATGAAGCTCCTATCATCACATTGAATTCTCCAGGTTCAACTACCCATTTTTGATCTTCATTTAAAAGAATCAGATCACGTTTCCGTAGTGTAAATGAGATTTCCTTTTTTTCATTGGGTTGTAATGTAACACGTTCAAAACCACGTAGATTTTTCTCATAGGTAGTGACAGAACTTAACACATCACGCACATAAAGCTGAACAATCTCATCACCTGTTAGTTTACCGGTGTTTTTAACCTTAAAAGTAACGACAACACTATCATTTTCAGCAATTTCAGTAGCCGAAAAACGTAAGTCGGAATATTCAAAGGTTGTATAACTCAAACCATAACCAAAAGGATACAAAGCTCCGTTGATAACACTTTGATTACCTTTAACTCCACGGGTCCAACCTGTGCCAATTTGTGACGCAGGTTTGAATGGGAAATTAAAAGGAATTTGTCCAACTGTCTTAGGAAAAGTTACTGTTAATTTTCCTCCGGGATTATAATCGCCAAAAAGCACATCAGCGATGGCTGCTCCTCCCTGTGAACCAGGGTACCAGGTTTCAAGAATTGCCGGAACATTTCTATCTGCCCAATTTATTGAAAGAGGGCGACCATTTATTAATATTAAAACAACCGGTTTTCCTGTTTCATAAACGGCTTTTAGTAATTCAAGCTGACGACCCGGAAGGTCTAACGATGAACGCGATTTATTTTCACCGCATGTTCTTTCATTTCCTCCTAAAACAACAATGGCAATATCACTTTTTTGAGCATTGGTAACTGCTTTCTTTATTTCATCCTGTTCTTTATCAGTTAGCTGATAATCAACAATTTCAGAATCCGGCCAGTTTTCATCCACAATTTCACATCCGAGGGTATATAACACATTCACACCGGATCCGACTTTGTTTTTGACACCATCCAATACTGTGGTAACCTCAACAGCCAGCGGTCCATAATGCGTCAGGGCATAAGATGCATCATCAGCATTGGGACCACATACCGCTATCGTTTTAATCTGATTTTTATTCAACGGAAGTAAATTCCCCTTATTTTTGAGGAGCACTATACTTTCTCGAGATGCTTGTAATGCGGTTTTTTGATTCTCCAGACTATTTACTTCCAAATCTGCTATTTTTAATTCGGTCTGATAAGGTTGATCAAATAATCCTACTAAAAATTTCACCCGTAACACATCTGCAACCCTGGCATCAATAATTTTCATATCAATCCTCCCTTCTTGAATCAATTCTCTTAAAGGCAACACGTAAGAATCTGGAGAACGAAATGTACAACGAACATTCAAACCTGCCATTACCGATTGATAAACAGCTTCCTTCATATCAGCTGCAGTCTTGTGTTTCGAATATAAATACTCAACTGCATCACTGTCTGATACAACATAACCTCGAAAGCCCATTTGATTTCGCAACCGTTCTGTCAACCAATAATAACTACCTTGTACCGGCACGCCATCGTAGTCATTGTACGCACTCATAACCCCTAACATTTTTGCTTCCCTGATGACCCGGGCCCAAGGATACATGTGGACATTCTCCACTTCACGGAGAGCCATTTGAGGATCTACACGGGACATACCTTCACGCCCCCCTTTATTGTTACTGTATGCTGCAAAATGCTTTCCTGTTGATGCTACCTGATAGTTGTGCTGCAATCCTTTTACCATGTAAACGCCTAATTCTGCTACTAAAAAAGGACTTTCTCCATATACTTCTTCATAACGCCCCCACCTTTGATCTCTTCCGACATCCAAAACAGGAGCATAGATATTAGTATAACCAAGTAATCTAGCCTCCCGTCCGGTAATGTAACCCACCTTTTCAACAAGTTTTCTGTTCCATGTATGGCCTAATCCTAGTTGTGTTGGGAAATTAGTTGCTTTAAGACTTTCCACACCGCGAATACCTTCATTGGTAAAATCTGTCGGAATACCTAACCGAGTCTCTTCAATAAAAAAACGTTGTACCTCATTTAAAGCCCAGGCATGTCGAGAAGCCGGCCAAACATAAGGATTATCTGATGGAGGTAATCCCCATTGCTGAAACCCATTCAAATGTTCATCTATAGTTCCGATACCATCTTTCCAGAGTCGACTCTTCCATTCCGGAGTTGGCAATGCGTCTTCTAACACACGACCATATCCGTATAAAGTAACCATTTGACAAGTTTTTTCTTCAATAGTCATTTGACTGATAAGATTCTGAATACGGTCCTCTATGTCTGCTTTAGGATTCTCATAGATGTCCATTCTGCCGTTTTTATTAAAATCAATCCATCCTTCTTTATATATTTTTTTGTTATTTACTATATATTTATCGGGAATTTTAATTGTCTCTTCAGCCAAAACAATATATACTAAGATATTTATTAAACATAATACAAGAATCTTTCTCATGTTATTTGATTTAAAATTTCAATTAGCTGTATTGCTTAGAATAAAGTCATTTTTAAGTTCATTATAGATACTCTTCATTTGCCAGAAATTCAGGCTTATTAATTCAGCATCTCCTCCTTGTGATCTTAATGAAATTCCATGACTATCTTCTCTTCCGGGATATACTCTCACCGAGATTGCTTGTTTATCATTTACAAATACTTCAACTACACTTTTATCTACAAAAACGTGTAATTTCAATTTCTCATCTTTTTCCAACACAACCGGAGCAATCTCCGGAGCTCTTGATTTCACATCAGGCAGTATAGAAGAATAAGCCGTTTCAACTGACACGATACTTTGGAAACGACCTTTAAGATTTGAGTCCAGCCTATCTAACGGGAAACCTCTGTCTTTGAAAAATTTAATAGAAGTAAATTCTTCTTTTTCAGGAGATCTCAGAATATTCAACTCAAACATAGGACTTTCTTTCACATCAACTTCGATAATTAATTCGTAAGCATTACCTTTTATTTCTGGTAAAATAATTTCTTTGTTGGCATGTAATTTCTTTTTTGCAATTGATACACTCTTAGTCCTAAGCGATTTATAATTACCGTAAGGTTCAATCCTTAACTTTTGCTCAGGAGTCATGCTGAATCTTCTTGGTAAAGTTGTAATTCCTCTCCACCCTGGAGTTTTGGTTCCCTGATGCATGTTATACAGCACAACAACACCACCATCACCATCCGGATAAGCAGAAGGAGCATGAACACCACCAGGCAAGAAAGACATAAAATTAGATTTCCCATGTTGTTTCGGATAAAACAATTGTTTTTCTTTATCATAGTCGCCTATTAAATACTGACCACCTGTCATGTGGCTATAAAGGAAGAAAATATATTGATTACCAATTGGCCAGAAATAAGGGCAAGCTGCATCATCGCCCGGTAATAAAAATCGCTCATTAACCATAAACTCGTGCCTTGGAGTCCAGTTGACTAAATCTTTGGATGAAAAGAGCCAGCTCTCACGCATCCTTAATCCTCCCGGGCCTGTTGCTTTTCGACCTCCACCAGTAACGGAATAATATGTATCATCAATTTTCCAAATATTGGCATCACCCACAGAAAAAGGTAAGCGATTTCCACTTTTATCAATATTGGTAAGAGCGGGAATCGCTATTTTCTCCCAATTCAACAACAATGGATCACTCGATACTGCCACCATCGTACCTATACCAACACCATTATACATAGCAACGACCCTACCTTCTTCTACAAAAGTTGCTCCGGAATATACCATATTCTCGGGAACCGGATATAACGCTACCGGAAGATCTATCCAGTGAATTAAATCATCGCTGACAGCGTGCCCCCAATGTTGTCTGTAATCTTTTGCAGGAATATATTGATAGAACAGATGCCATTTCCCCTGCCAGAAACATAAGCCATTCGGATCATGCAAAATACTCTCTGGACTCGAGAAATGATAAATTGGCCGATAAGGATCTTTACCTAATTTGACTCTGTTTTGATTGAAGAACTTCACCTGAGGATCATCTTTTAGCACCTTAAGTTGTTCATCCAAAGTACTGGGATAAACACGTTGAGGAAGTTTGGATGCAGGATAAGTGTCCTTTGCAAAAACAAAAACTGTCACACTAAGTAAAAAAAACACAAAAAAAAACTTTCTAATCATGATAATATACATTGGATTAATAACTTAATTTGGGAAACATCTTATTGAAAACATTATTTCTCTAAATTTACTTTTCGGATTAATGCTTCCAGAAAATAGTAATCAGCGTAATTTAATGGAGTATCTATTTCCCTTCCATGTGGAATACTTCCTACTGAATGTTTTAATAAGAAATTACCATTGGTTCCAACAATTGCCAGATAAGCAGGACTACTTAATGATAACATAATTTTGTCTGCTGTTTTTTTATAATCTCTTTTTCCAAAGGTAGTAAGTTCATATAATGCTGAGGCAATGATGGCTGCAGAAGATGCATCGCGCGGTTCATTAGGTATTTGAGGTGCATCAAAATCCCAATAGGGAATTAAGTCTGTTGGTAAATTTTTGTGTGTAAAAATAAACTGATAAATTTTGTCAGCCTGGTCTAAATAACGTTTATCTTTTGTAAATCGGTAACATATCGTATATCCATACAATGCCCAAGCCTGTCCTCTTGCCCAGGCGGACTCATGAGCATATCCCTGTGCTGTATGCCTATTCAAAACATTTCCGTTTTTCATATCATAATCAATCACATGATAACAACTTCCATCTTTTCTAAAATGGTTCTTCAATGTAACATCAGCGTGCGAAACAGCCATTTTATGAAAACTCGAATCACCAGAAAACACCGTTGCCTTGAACATTAACTCCAAGTTCATCATGTTATCGATAATCACGGGACAACGCCATTGTTTGTTTGCATTCCACGATTGAATAATTCCGGGTACATCTCTGTATCTCGTTGAAAGTGACTTGGCTGCTTGTATTATCACCCCTTTATATACATTGTTGTCTATGTGTTCTAATACATTTCCAAAGCTTGAGTTGATGATAAATCCTATATCATGATGTCTGGTTAGGTATTTTATGGTATCTAGTGCCTCTGAAAATTCAACTCCGTAGTCAAGCCACTTTTTATCACCGCTTAACTCATACATATAAATTAGTGTCCCCGGGAAAAAACCACTGGTCCAGCCTGTTTCAGGAGTGTAAATAATTTGTCCATTATAGGCTGTCCATGGAAAAAGTAGTTTACCTGAATCTTTGATTATTTTTACCTGTTGAGTTAATTGCAATTGTGCGGTTTGAACAACATGGTTGTAATTGTCTTTTTTTTCTCCCTCTATGCTTATTTTTTGAATATTGCAAGCTGAAAATATTACCGTGTATATAATTAAAATGGCTGAAATTATCTTTTTTGTCTTCATATAATATAGTTTACAGTCATCATTTATGTACACTGTTTTCTTTACCGTGAACACCCATGATATAATTTTTTATAAATAAAGAGTTTGCTTAAAATACCAGTTTGAGAATTATAAACAAACTCTTTATTATAACCTACCTAAAAAAACAACTGATAATTAATTATTTACAAAACAATTTTTTTGACTTTATTTCCAACTTTCACTAAATACATCCCTTTAGTCAGTGGAACATAGATTTCGAGATTCTTCATTTGGCTGTTGAAAATCCGGGATCCGTTTATAGCGTAAATGGAAATTTCATCTTCAGCTATATCACGAATAATTTTAATACCACTATTTTCAATCATGTACCTGAATGATTGTGTTTCAGATTGGTTGACAACAAGTGTTCCCGGACCTAATGGGAATTCATAAGCACCAATATCATAAGCCGTTCCCTGTGGACGTGAAACTCCAATTATATCACTTGTCACCCCTGCTATTATTTTTCCTGTATTAAAACAAGGTGAAGTTTGCAGAATACTTAAATCAATACTTTCTAATTCGTAAGCTTGATCTTCGTTTTCAGCAAGTCCTTTAAACTGAACATTACCTTTAAAATGGACATCACTGTATGATGCAAGATAAATATTATCTGCTTTCTGCCATGAAAAACCATCAATTGTAGCCTGAGTTAGTCCGGTTGCATTATTGTAAAATTGCAGGTTAGCATTTGTACTTCCTCCGGATATTACAGTACTTGCTCCGGTGCTTATTTCATTGCCCCAAACAATGTTATTTGTAAACTGATAAGCATTTGTATTGCTGGAGAAATAAATATTACCAATATTGTTTACAAAGGTACAATTAAACACATTACCCCCTGTTATAACAGAAGATGCTTTATCTGTCTGAGATTCATTATTAAAAATCAAACAATTAGACATCTCAGAAATAATTTGAGTTAAGCTTAATCCTGCACCTGAATCTTTACTTTCATTATCATAAATTTTTGAATTCTTAATCGACACCATATTTGCCGTCCCTTGTGCTCTGATTCCACCTCCCTGATATGCATAATTACCTCTAATGACACAATTTTCAAATAAAGTAAGGTCTCCTGAATTAGTATATATTCCACCACCATAACTACTTGCACCTGTTGCTGTATTATTTTCAATCAGACATTGACGTATTATACCTCTGGTCATATTGATTGCTCCACCATTTAAAGGAGTTGAATTGTTTCTAAAAACACAACGTTGATAAACAGCAAATGAAGTTCCAATGAACAACGCACCTCCCAGATTATTTTGATAGCTTGCATCAGCACCATTACCATTGATAAAGGTAATTCCATCCACTATCGATTCTGTTGTAACTCCAGATGTACTCTTCATTAGTCTACATTGATTTCCCCCGTCAAATATTGTAGGCAAAGTGAAATCCCATGGATTCCCATTTGCAGATAAAGGTCTTTCTTCAATACTTGTTTCTGTCCCAGCAAAACTACCATATACATCAACACCATTTTTTTGAGATATAGTTGTTGTAACAGAATAGGTACCACCTTGAATCCAAACATCCGTACCCGAAGACGCAGCATTGATTGCCGATTGTACATCTCCCATAGCATCATTCCAAGCACTACCAGAGCCTGTGCCACCGGGAACTACATATACAACACCTGCACTTTTTAATATACTTGCTGATAGCAAGAAAGCACAGACAGTAAATAATGTGTTAAATTTTTTCATATTTTTTATTTTAATTGTTTTTAAACTATTTATAAAAAAGTAGTGTGTTTACTGTGTTATTTGTCAGTTATATACAGACACAATAAACACACTACTTGAAATCATTCTAAAAAGAAGTCAGATTACAGAATTACCTTTTTAACAACATCTCCAATCCTTACTACATAAATACCTTGGTTTAACGGCACATAAATTTCAGTATCTGTTACATTGCCACTGAACACCTGTATTCCACTGATTGAATAAACAGTCACCATAGTCTCATCCGTGTTTCTAATAATTTTGATGCCATTACCTTGGACATACCATTTGAATGCATTATTTGAATTGTCATTAAGGATACTGACTGAAGTTCCCAAATCAAACTCATAAGCTCCTACATCATACGCATCTCCCTGAGGCCTGGACACGCCAACAATATCATTGGTAACAGCGGCAATGGTTTTTCCAGTATTAAAACAAGGAGATGTTTGTAAAATGCTTAAATCAATTGCATCCAATTCATATTTCTGGTCTTCATTTTCAGCAACACCTGTAAACAACACATTCCCTCTGAAATGAGGTGCGTTGGCAACAGCAGCACTTACATACTGGTTATCGGCATGTGTCCATCCCCACACAAGATCAAGATCATCTAACACAACTCCAGTTACATTATTGTAAAAGTGCAGGTTGGTATTATTTTTACCTCCTGAAATTACAGTAGTCGCACCTCCTTTTGTTTTATTTCCCCAAACAATATTATTCACAAATTGATATGTGTTTGAAGCATTTGATAGATAAACAATTCCGATATTATTAACAATTGTGTTATTATAAATATTGCCACCCGTAATAACCATGACATTATCCTTTTCACTTCTATTATTAAATATTAAACAATTTGACATCTCAATACCAACGGATCCAAAATCGGCTGCTGCACCTAGGTCATTACAGGAATTATTGTAAATCTTTGTGTTTTTCAAATACAACATACCATTTCCTTGTCCGCGAATTCCTGCACCACGATTTGATTTATTGCTTTGTATCACACAATTTTCAATTGTACTGGTATTGTCTGTAGCTGTATTCACATACAATCCACCACCACCACGTCCGTATGCTGTATTCGCCTGATCTTGTGTGTTTGATTCAATTAAACATTGGCGCACTGTACCCCCTGTCATCGAAATTCCTCCACCATACTCAAGCGCATAATTATTTCGAACAATACAATTTTGATAAATAACGTTCTTTGCAATAAATATTGCACCTCCCTGATTGGGGATATATTCATTCGAACTTACGCCATTTCCGTTAATAAAAGTGATTCCATCAACAATCGTTTCAGTCGCAATAGCAGAAGTGCTTTGCATAATCCGACATTTACCGCCTCCATCTAGTGTTGTAGGGAGCAAGTAATCCCAGGGGCCTCCTCCTGAAATTTTGGGTCTTTCGCTTAACGTGGTTTCAATTCCGGAAAAACCACCATAAACATTTACATCGGATTTCAAAACTATTGTTGAATTCACGAGATAAGTACCACTTTGAATCCACACATCTTTACTTGATTCAGCAGCAAGATCAATGGCAGCCTGAATATCACCTATACCATCAATCCATGAAGCACCTGTACCGAACCCATCGGGTACAACATAGACCACACCCTCACCCTTTAATATGCTCGTAGATATTAAAAGGATACATGTAAAAAATAAAGTCCGTAATTTTTTCATTTTTTAAATCTTTTAAATTAATAATAGTATTATTTCTCTCTAGTTATATTTCTTAATCGTTGATTATTCAATTCACTATCTTAATTCTATTTATTCATAATATTCTTATTTGCAAAAAGGATGTATTGATCCCAATCAAAGTCTGTAACATCATGTATTCCGGTTCTGACATGATAACTTACCACGTCGATTAGAGGGGAATCTATTTCAGGCATTTCAGAACAAATGAGTCCAGCAATTCCGTATAAGTTGTATACAACAGAAGCATGTTTTGCAGATAAAAACTCTCCTTTGGGATCTGCCCATCGATCTTCACTTGCACTGGCAACATATAATGGACGAGGAGCAATTAATGCCATGACCATGTGTTGATCTACCGGCAACATATATTCTTTTTTTGAGTACTTTTTAAAATTTCCACAAAACCAATGTGGAAAAGCTGTATTGATTACTTCCACTGTTTCTCCATAATTTCTTCTTGACAACGATGCTCCCATACATCCTGAATTGTTTGATATACATGCAGCAAAACGGGTATCAGATGCAGCTGCCCACAATGCAGTTTTTCCTAATCTGGAATGTCCCAAAACGATTACTTTCTCATGATCTATTTGATCGTCAGTTTCCAAATAATCCATAACACGTGACAACCCCCAGCTCCAGGCAGCAATAGTCGCCCATTCATCTGGACGGGGTTTGTTTTGTCCTTTATTGTAGAAAAGAGCATGGATGCCATCTTCAAAATTGTCCCAATCAGGGTCAATATCACCACAGTATAAAGTCACAACACCATAACCTGCTTTAACAATTTTTTCTATTGGCCATCTTCTTTTATTTATTCCACGTGAATCTTCATTCGCTTTATGTGAACTTAGTCCTATCTGAGGACGAACAGGTATCCATGAATTTGTTATATAAACATTTTTATCATCCGTAATCCCCTGATTACCATAAAAGTTATATCCTAAAAAGACTGGCACCTTTTTATCCGTTTTAGGTAGGTAAATTAAAACCTCAACCTGAAGTTTCTTTTGATCCTTAGTAAGTACCAAGGTTAACTGTTTTCTCTTTGCAATTCCATTCAACGCTTTTCCATTACTTTCTTTAACAACAACTTCCATCGAATCAAGTGCTCCCGGAACTCTTCCATAAATATGGGTTTCCAGTGCATGAAAGATCTCTGGTTTTCTAAACACTTCCCAGTCTTCAACATTGTTGATGACCATACCTCCCTGGCTTGTTAATAATGAAGGCAAAGAATACGGTTTTACATCAGATTCTTCATAATTAACTTTATATCGTTGTGAGTTGCCTGTTAACGCAAGCAACAAAAACATAATTAATAATATTCTCTTTTCAGTTACCATAGTTGTTCTAGTTAGTTCGTATTAAATAATGCTATTTTTCAAAAACCAATCATCAATGCCATTTTGATCTCCCACCTGATATCACTAAGAAATTCAACACTTCAAAATGACAATATAATTGCGCGTCAAGAAGCATTTCAGGCGTATGTTCAGCTAACTTTCCCCCTGACTTACGTGCGTAACCATGACTTGGTGATTCAACCACAATGCTCAAAGTACCTGAATGCAAATTCAATGCTCCATCTAAATTAAATTTGCCCATCTTAACTTTTGCTGGATTTGATTCCTCCTCAATATTTCTTGTCCTGAGAAGTCCCTCCGAAGCGAGTCGGGAATGGACATGCCTATAAATTGAATCAAATACAGGTTGAAGTTCCATTTCAGCGAAAGGTCTGAGCAAAAACATATAATCAGCCCCCGTATGCATATTAATTGTAACATCCGGTTTCTCTTTTGCTGTAATATTTAATAATGCTCTGGTTTCAGGCTGAATATTTCCCAGAAAATCATCATGCATGATATTAACACCTGCATCATTGGGATATCCGCCAGGGAACCCGGGTCTGTTAAAATCAAGTGGAATAAGGGCTTTTACCTGAGGCCAGCCAATTAATGTCCCATCTGGATTTCCACCAGTATTCAAATACTCATGAACCAAGTGATTTCCATCACGGTATTTTTGCATACGAATAGGGACACGTGCCCTTCCATCCGGATTAACAATTGGAATTAAAACTAAACGGTCAATTTGTTTAACTACTTTTGTTATTTCAGGCCATTCAACACCTCTTAGGTCTTTACCTGTTTCTATGATTGAAATTAAATTGATCGTTCCGACAATTCCTTCGAACTCACCACCATGAACACCCGAAAGACCCAGGTAAACCTTCTTATCATGATCGGGGCCACGGTATGCTTCTACATTTCTAAATCCAAGTGAACCTGAAAATGTAGTAGTTCCCCCCCACTGTCTTGATTTACCATAAGAAACAGAATAAATTGGCCTTCCTCCTGCCGATACGCCAATTATTTCCACCTTACCTTTTCTCACTTTTTTAAGGAGATACTTATTTACATCCTCATTGGTATTAACCCAGAAATCGGGAATATTTTCTCTTTCGTCAAGATATTCTTTCGGAACTTCAAAAGAATATTTACCATATTTCAATACTTCAATATCCTGCGATTTCAGTAAATTACTGATAAGTAAACTCAGTATCGTCAATAATAAAACTTGTTCCTTTCTCATTGTAACATTCACTATTATCTAATTAATAAATCTAGCCTATTCATCTAAGAGCCAATCCTGTTTGTTGTTTAATTGTTGATGTAAAATTCTCATCAACAATAGTAGACCCTCCTTCTGTAATCGTTATTTTTCCTCCTGCTTTACCCGTTGTTGTAAATAAAACCTTATATGTCTTATTGGCATAACTAAACTGTACTCCTTTCATCCCTGATTCTTCTGCCTTTTGAGCTGTGGGAAGACTCCGTACATCCGCCGACCTGTCCCCAACCTGTATCAAATGTAAAAATATATCATCATTCTGAGCCGTGGCTGGACTTACTTCAATCCTCCACTGACCATACAATGGATGGTTATCTCCTCCGTAAGGAAGAGCCCAGTTCTTCCAATCGGACCAAAACTGTTTGCCCGGACCGCCAACAAATTCCATGGTTGAATTCTCTGGATAAATAGTCTTGCAGACTAATCTTCCCTGCTCATGACTGGCATAAAACTCCTGCGGACTAACCTGCTGAGGGGGATAAGCTGTATGCAGCAACCATTTCTTGGGATAACTTGCATTGGTGGCGTTCAATCGGTCGAATACAACAAAATTATCAGGGGGTAAATACACAAACTGTCGTAGTACCAGATTCGTCTTTAAGGAATTATATGATCCCGTGGCATCACTGGCAATGTATACATATTCATCCTGCTCATCAAAAGCAACTGCCTTAGTAGATGTTAAATTGTTCTGACCGCCATCGTTAGGAACGGGGTCATCTGCTTCATGAGGAGCACGACTTCCCCAATAGCGGGGTAAAACTTCACCGGGCATTCGTATCGTCACACAATTATGAGCAATCGTCCGTGAATAATAATGTGATAAATGAATTCCATCCGGCCGAGTACCTGTATCTAAAGTAACAAAACCTTTCTTATATATTAAAAAATTATTGTTGTCGTAATGCTTATGATTCAGCAAATTACTGCTTACCGTAAACGTGGCATAGGTATCATCCGGACCGGAACCGGAACGCATGAAAAACTGGCCCATTGACTCAAAATATCTCGCCTTGGGAAGGCTCTTTGAGGGATTAAAGGCACTCACACCTTCATGCTTGTTGGTCAGGAAAAAACGTGCCATAGGAAAACTTGTAGGTTCATTAACTTTACGAGGATACAATTCATTCATAATATATCTGGCAACTGATGCGTGCATTGGAAAACGGTCTCCATAAAAATGAACCAGTTGTGACAAATGCATATTGATAATAGCAAAATCAATTGAATTGTCTGTATGATGAGCATCGCCAAATCCAAACTCTCGATTTTGAGGGAGTAAGTTCCAATACAAATAACTTACAAAATTCGGCAAATAATCATACTGTGTTGTGATATTATATCCGCCCGTCGCTGACATGAATGAGTGGAAAAAATTATTCTCTGCCCAAGGGTAATCGGCCAAACAGTATGGGAGTGTACCAGAGGCAGCCCCTCCATCATCTCCCGAAGCATTCTCCCGGTATTGAAGTACTGACTTGTGACTGTCGTATCCTCTCTTTAAGATCTCCAAAGCCTTCGTATCGTTAACTCCTGTACCATGGAATACCAGACCCAAATACCACTCCATCGCCTGATTATTATAAAAACCTCCATCAATGCCAGACCGGTTCTCTCTGTAAAAATTACTTCTGGAAGTTGAGGGAAGCATGAACTCAAGAGCATTGAACAAAGACCGGCCTATGGAAATCTTTTCTGCCTCTGAAAGATCATTATAAATCCAGTCATAAGCCATCAGGGCATGAAGACGGGAGTACACATACCAGGATATGTTCAGTTGATGACTATTCCGGTATTCGTAATACTCTATAACTTTCTCTAAAAGCCTCTTGGATAAATCAAAATAACGAACATCTCCTGTTACCTTATATATAAAGGCTGCTTCTGCTGCACTCGTTCCATATTTATGATCATTCGAATTAGTACCGTCAGCTATTAAAGGATCCTGAAAAACGATTTGTTTTCCTACAAGTTGGTCAATCCTTGACTTAATATTCAGAAACAATGTGTTTTCCTCATTTAATGCCCTGGCCTTAACATCATTAAAAGTATCCTGATTAAAAAAAAGACGAGGATGATCAATCCTGATTTTACTTACCCAAGCGTAGTTCTCAAATACATCTGAAGTTTCCGGATATGTTGAATTTATTGCTCCAATAAAAGTACTGTTCCTTAAAAATTGAGGAGCATTCTCAACATTGGTATCTAAAAAAATATTATTCTGATTTGTCCAACTCCAGTTATTATCAATCTCTGTTTGGGTTAGTTCTGTAGCATTATTATTGAAATAAACATTTGCATTGTTTTTACTTCCGGTTATGAATACGGGTATAGAGGTTCTGTCCGAGTTTAGCTTTTTATTATTCCACACAATATTATTCTCAAAATGATAAATCATTGGTGAAGCTGCGCTGAAGTAAATACCACCAATATTGTTTACCACAGTATTATTATAAAACTTTCCTCCATTTAGAAGCACTGATGTATTTCCAGTATTGTTATAAAATAAGCTATTAATAACCTCAAAGTTTTCACTATAAAAAGATGCACCCCCTGCTTCTTTTAAAATATCATTGTCAAAAGCTTTGTTATTATATACTTTTACATTACTGACATATGTCATTCCTTTGCCCTGTGACCGGATTCCTCCTCCATTCTGACTACTTATATTTCCTCTTATCACACAATCTGATATGTAAGTTCCCGGATCATACGAGTTTGTATATATTCCGCCCCCAAACTCAACAGTCATATTATTCTCAATGAGACTTTGCCTTATTGTTCCGCCGGTCATAGCAATACCTCCACCTGATTTAACTGCAAAGTTATTGCGAACAATACAGTTCTGGCATATGATATTCTTACCCATGAATAGAGCTCCACCCTGGCCATTAACTAATACACCTTTGCCATTGCCATTAATTAATGTAAGACCATCAATTATAGTTTCAATATTAACAGAAGAACCACTCTCCATAATTCTACAATTAAAGTTACCATTTAAAATAGATGGATAGACAAAATCCCATGGCTTGCTATTAATCTTAAGCAGACGGTCTTTAACACTTTTTTCTTCTCCTGAAAAACTACCATATACATTTACACCGGATCTATTCTGTATTGTTTCACTAACAAGATATTCACCTGATTTTATCCAGACTTCTTTACCAGAATCACTTGCCTGATTTATTGCTATTTGAATATCTCCCATTCCATCATTCCACGATGTCCCGTATCCAGTACCTGACGGAACAACATATATCACATTCTGCCCAATTGACAAAACAGCAATCGAAATATAAATTGATATGAATGTTAATTTTTTCATCATGATTTTAAAGTGGAAAAGATATTTTGATCAATATATTGAGAAAATATTTCATCTAAGAGCCAATCCTGTTTGTTGTTTAATTGTTGATGTAAAATTCTCATCAACAATAGTAGACCCTCCTTCTGTAATCGTTATTTTTCCTCCTGCTTTACCCGTTGTTGTAAATAAAACCTTATATGTCTTATTGGCATAACTAAACTGTACTCCTTTCATCCCTGATTCTTCTGCCTTTTGAGCTGTGGGAAGACTCCGTACATCCGCCGACCTGTCCCCAACCTGTATCAAATGTAAAAATATATCATCATTCTGAGCCGTGGCTGGACTTACTTCAATCCTCCACTGACCATACAATGGATGGTTATCTCCTCCGTAAGGAAGAGCCCAGTTCTTCCAATCGGACCAAAACTGTTTGCCCGGACCGCCAACAAATTCCATGGTTGAATTCTCTGGATAAATAGTCTTGCAGACTAATCTTCCCTGCTCATGACTGGCATAAAACTCCTGCGGACTAACCTGCTGAGGGGGATAAGCTGTATGCAGCAACCATTTCTTGGGATAACTTGCATTGGTGGCGTTCAATCGGTCGAATACAACAAAATTATCAGGGGGTAAATACACAAACTGTCGTAGTACCAGATTCGTCTTTAAGGAATTATATGATCCCGTGGCATCACTGGCAATGTATACATATTCATCCTGCTCATCAAAAGCAACTGCCTTAGTAGATGTTAAATTGTTCTGACCGCCATCGTTAGGAACGGGGTCATCTGCTTCATGAGGAGCACGACTTCCCCAATAGCGGGGTAAAACTTCACCGGGCATTCGTATCGTCACACAATTATGAGCAATCGTCCGTGAATAATAATGTGATAAATGAATTCCATCCGGCCGAGTACCTGTATCTAAAGTAACAAAACCTTTCTTATATATTAAAAAATTATTGTTGTCGTAATGCTTATGATTCAGCAAATTACTGCTTACCGTAAACGTGGCATAGGTATCATCCGGACCGGAACCGGAACGCATGAAAAACTGGCCCATTGACTCAAAATATCTCGCCTTGGGAAGGCTCTTTGAGGGATTAAAGGCACTCACACCTTCATGCTTGTTGGTCAGGAAAAAACGTGCCATAGGAAAACTTGTAGGTTCATTAACTTTACGAGGATACAATTCATTCATAATATATCTGGCAACTGATGCGTGCATTGGAAAACGGTCTCCATAAAAATGAACCAGTTGTGACAAATGCATATTGATAATAGCAAAATCAATTGAATTGTCTGTATGATGAGCATCGCCAAATCCAAACTCTCGATTTTGAGGGAGTAAGTTCCAATACAAATAACTTACAAAATTCGGCAAATAATCATACTGTGTTGTGATATTATATCCGCCCGTCGCTGACATGAATGAGTGGAAAAAATTATTCTCTGCCCAAGGGTAATCGGCCAAACAGTATGGGAGTGTACCAGAGGCAGCCCCTCCATCATCTCCCGAAGCATTCTCCCGGTATTGAAGTACTGACTTGTGACTGTCGTATCCTCTCTTTAAGATCTCCAAAGCCTTCGTATCGTTAACTCCTGTACCATGGAATACCAGACCCAAATACCACTCCATCGCCTGATTATTATAAAAACCTCCATCAATGCCAGACCGGTTCTCTCTGTAAAAATTACTTCTGGAAGTTGAGGGAAGCATGAACTCAAGAGCATTGAACAAAGACCGGCCTATGGAAATCTTTTCTGCCTCTGAAAGATCATTATAAATCCAGTCATAAGCCATCAGGGCATGAAGACGGGAGTACACATACCAGGATATGTTCAGTTGATGACTATTCCGGTATTCGTAATACTCTATAACTTTCTCTAAAAGCCTCTTGGATAAATCAAAATACCGAACATCTCCTGTTACCTTATATATAAAGGCTGCTTCTGCTGCATTCGTTCCATATTTATGATCATTCGAATCGGTTCCATCATCAATCAATGGGTTTTCAAAAACAATTTCCTTATCCAGTAACAAATCAATTCTTGACTTTATCCTGTCATATTCAGCTTTTTCTTCATTAAGCGTTCTGGCCTTAACATCTTCAAAAGTTTTTATATTGAAAAATAAACGAGGATGACTCCGTCTGATTTTAGTAACCCATTCATAATTATTATAGATATTTGCTGCTGGGTCAAGTACTTCTTCGTCTGTCTCATCTTCATCCTCTTTTCCCGGAACAGGCGGAAAATAGGGTTCTATATTTGGATCTTTACAGCAAGTAAGAAACATCATAAAAGTCAAGAAACAAAATAATATTTTTATTTTCATTTGTATTGTATTTGATATTTTATTCATTAAGCTTTTTATTTAAGATTGATACCTTAAGCTTAAAAAATAATTTATATTATTATTCCCACCCTGGATTTTGAGACAAGTTCGAATTGATAAACAATTCTGACTTTGGAATCGGGTATAAATACATTTTATTATCCCAAACACGCCTTTGTATTAATTTCTTCTCATAAGTAAATACAGCATTATTTTTTTCTATTGAGATTCCATAAATATTATTAACTACTTCACCTATTTTCCATCTGCGTATATCCCAAAACCTATGATCTTCAAAAGCAAGTTCAACTCTACGTTCATTTTTAACACGTTCTCTAAACGAATCTTTTGAAATTGCATCTGTTATAAGTGGCATTCTTACATATGTACGAATTCTGTTTAAAGCATCTCTGGCAGAAATTGTAAATATATCATCTGTATAATCCGGCCCCTTGTATTCATTTAATGCTTCCGCATAATTCAGAAAAACTTCTGCATATCGAAACAAAACAAAATGATGAGGTCTTTGAACCGGATTAACTGGATCTAAAGAAACACGGGCATCTATATACTTTCTAAGATAATAACCTGACAAAGAAGCTCCAACGATCGGCGTTGCATTCTTACCTCCTTTAAATGTTTCAACTGTTTCATTAATGATTTTAGCACCATTATATACAATAATTTTAGCTAAACGAGGATCTCTGTTTAAGTATGGATTTGCAGCATGTTCTGGGTTACTCCAGTCAAAAGGCGTTCCATCAATCATTTCAAAAGCGTCTACCAGATTTTGAGTTGGTGTGTTTCCACTTTTTGCAGTATAAAATCCTATAGGTAGATTTGTTTCTTCAAAAGATGAGCTTAATGCACCTCTTCTCTCAAAAATTAACTCTCTTGCTTTCAAAACATCATTTCCATTACTAAACAAATTCACATTGGGATCTAAAAAATACCAACTTTCAGAAGTTGAAACAGAAATTAAATCACCTGCAGCTTTGGCAGCTTTTCCCCATTTTTCCAGGTCATCTGTTAAATTATGCAAAGGACTTGCTGCATATAAAAGAGCTCTTGATTTTAAAGCCATAGCAGCACCTTTTGTCACCCTTCCCGTTTCGTTATAAAAAGTACGATGATTGGCAGGTAGATAAGGTATAATCGAGTCACATTCATTTGCTATAAATTGGACAATACTATCAAAAGGAGTTTGAGATACGGAATTAATTTTATCCTTCTCATAAACAGTAGTTAAAAGAGGTATATTTCCATATCTTTTTGCTAATTCAAAATAAAAGAATGCACGTAAAAACCTTACTTCATACGGATATTTTTCAGCCTTCTCAATGTCTTCTTTGTAATTAATATTGTTTTCAAATCGTTTCAGTCTGTCCAATGAATAATTATGTAAAAACAAATTTGCCGAACGAATTGCTGTATAATATAAGTTCCATTTGTTATCTACCAAATTGATAGAACTCCATGCATTATTATATACATCATAAATTTTTGAATCTTGCCAGGTATAAACTGCGTTATCAGTTGCCGATTCCATGAGTGCGCCGTTTAAAACTCCCCAATCAGGAGACATTTGCCCGTATATGTGAGTTACATGCCTTGATAATTCGTCAAAATAGCCGTATGCAATATCATCAGTTTTACCAATTGACTCATCGAAATCTAAAAAATTACATCCTAACAATACGATAGGCAAAGTAATCATTACAATATATTTTTTATACATAATTTTATAACTTAAAAGCTTAAAACTTAACATTAAATCCCAAATACACAGATCTTAGGTTTGGGTAATTTACACTAAGATTTTCTGATGTCAAATACTTGATTTTATCAAATAACAATACATTATTAGCTCTTACATATACTTGTAATTCATCTACCCCAGCCTTATTTAATGATGAAACAGGAATATTATAATATAAATTGACGTTTCTCAAACTTAAATAGGCTCCATCTTCCAACCACTGTGTACTGTTACGAAAATTATTTGCATTATCCAATGTCGTTAATCTCGGAAGATTTGCAACATCTTTGGTTTGTTCTGTCCATCGGATTTTATCTGTCAAATACCAGTTGGAAATATTGGTATTGTTCCTTAATGGCCAATATACACTTGGAGTATTAAGAACTACACTATAATTAGCTACACCTTGCCAAATCATATCCAATCCAAAGTTTTTGTAATTAAACCCTAATTTGAGGCCATAATAGATTTCAGGCAAATAAGTTGAGAAACCAAATGCTTTAATATCGTATTCATTGATAATATTGTCATTATTTTGATCTCTATACTTTATATCACCAGGTCGGACTTCTGAAAAAACTTGAATAGGACTATTCGAAATATCATTAAAGTCGTTAAAATATCCGATTGCTTCCAGTCCATAAAACTGACCAAAGGAATTTCCTTTTGTATATAAATAATCATACGGTTTATACCCTTCATTGTTTTCTATAATTTTAGTTCTGGCAAAAGTGAAATTACCTTGAATGTAGTATCCAAACTTTTGTTTTTTCTCACGCCAGGTGACAGAAACCTCTCCACCTTTAATATCTGTAATTCCCTCGAAAACATTTGGAACCTGAATGCCAAGTACAGAAGAATAAGTAGCACTTCCGCTCACCAATATATTATCTCTCCTTCTGTAAAAACCATCTATTGCTACTGATAACTTGTCAATTAACTTAGCATCAACCCCCAGATTAGCTTCACTAACTCTTTCATTTTTAATTACCGGAGAAGCAAGCGGTCCCTCTCTGGTACCCCCAGAAACAGTGTTTGCATCTCTGAAATAATAGGATGAGCCTGCTATCCAAAACTGTTTATCTAGTTCATAAGGAATATCATCCACTCCTGATTGTCCGATTGAAAATCGAACTTTTAAAAAATCTATAATTTTAATATCAAAGAATGATTCTTCTGATATAACCCAACCAGCTGACAAAGCAGGATATAAATTAAATCTATCTCCTTTTTTTAATACACTTGACCCATAATAATTTAAAGCAGCATCGAGCAAATACCGATTGTTTACATTATAGGCAAAAGTCCCTAAAATATTTTGACGTTTCCATGTATTGTTTCTCCCCAAGTTCACCAAAGACTCTTGTCCGTATAAAAGCCCTGCATTTAAGTTGTGTCCATTCTCAAACACTTTATCGTATTTTAAATTGAATTTTAGAGCAGTAGCCATGAATTGATCTAAAAGTGAACTCGAATAATCCAGATTACTTTCAGTTCCATAAATCATTGAATTTTTAATTGAGCCTTGTTTCTCATTCACCTCGTATATATAATCTTTTTGTTGAGATTCAGCATAGTTAACACTATTATCATACGCAACTCCAATCTCTGCACTTAAGCCCGGAATAAAATTTGAAAAGTTTTGAAGTAGCATAAAATCTGCTTGTAACAGCCTTTGATTTGTCTTTGAGAAACCTTTTGATGCGATATCAGCAAGTGGGTTTGAATTAAAAATATAATTGCTACCCCAATATCCGTTTTCAGTAAAAATTGGGAATGATGCTGATGGAACAGTTATTAATTTGTTGAAAATTTCATCATTTTCTGGAACTGGTCGAATGTTCTCAGTCAAATAACCTAGAAGATTCAATCGGGCACTTGTAGTCTTTGTGATATTGAAATCGAGATTCATCTGTGTAGAAAGTCGATATGAACGAATTTGGGATGAGTAACGATTATCAAAATCCGTATATTTAGGATTTAATATTCCAAAATTATTTTTATAATTTGTTGAACTAAAATATCTTATTTTATCGCCACCGCCTCTGATGTTTATACTCAATTGATTGTTATGGGTATTATTTCTCAAACCTTCATTCATCCAATCTACATTCGGATATAAATCCTGATCTCCTTGTCCGTTTGCAAACAAATTTATTTCAGACTCACTGAAACGTACCGGAAGTCCATCATAATAAAGAGCCTCATTTAATGCCCTTGCATATATTGACGCATCTGCCATTTCTGGAATTTCTGTTGGCATTCCTATACCATGTGTATAATTAACATCCAATTCTTTTGAATTGTATTTTCCCCTCTTGGTTGTAACAACAACAACTCCATTAGCACCTCTGGCACCCCATAAAGCAGTCGACGCAGCATCCTTGAGAATAGATATGGATTCAACCGACTCTTTCGACAAATAATCCCATGAACGCGGAAATCCGTCAACAACAATTAATGTATTGTATTTGACTCCTCTAAACCCAAATGGAGAAATACCCAGCAATGCATCCTTGACATTAAAAGAAGAATTATTTGTTATTTCATTTGCTTCAATAGTAGTTATCGCCTGGGTTTTAGATTGTTTATTTGTGAATGAATTTCCTAAATTGATTATAGTAGAATTATCATCCAGCACAACTGTTCCGACATATCCATTTTCAGGTACCTTAATTTGTTTTATCTGTGAGTCCATGATATTAACTCTTATAAAACTACAGTTTTCTGTCTCTAGAATAAACGAACCATTTTCTTTAGATATAGTACTGATTGATGGATTATCTGCATTGTAAACAAGAGCTCCTTTAATCGGCTTATCATTTTGATCAGCAATAATCCCGTAAATATTTCTTTGTGCATAGGCTGTAAAAGACATCCCATATAAAGCTATCACTATAAAAATTGATTTTTTCATGTTCTGTAAATATGTTATTACTTGCGCAAATCTGATTTAAAAAATTTTACTACCAACCTGGATTTTGTATCAATCCATATTTCTTATTAATTTCTGATTGCGGATATGGTAGTAATAAATAATAATCCTTCCAGAATTGTGAATTAACTCTTACTGTTGGTGAAGTTTTTATTTCGTATGAATATTCTTGTGCGTTTAGTAATCTGATTTCAAGAAGATTCAAACTGGCGCAGGCTTTAAATATATCATGTCTCTTAAATCGAATCAAATCAAAATATCTGACTTCTTCAAATGCAAACTCCAATACTCTTTCGCGTAGAATCTCCTCTCTAAGTTGATCTTTCGTAAAATCTTGTCTGATATTTGGTAAACCAACTCTATTCCTTACTTTATTAATAAATTGATAAGCATCTGCACTCCTGTCAAGTTCATTATAAGCTTCAGCAATACTTAAATAAACCTCAGGTAGTCTCAACAATGGCCATTGGTAAAACTTACCATTACTACTCACCTGATCCTGAAAGAATTTACGAAACCCAAAACCATTTTTTGCCATCATGCCTCTGTTATACTCTCTTCCACCAACATATGTTTCTGCTTTTCTACCCTGATATTTATCTTCATTGATAATACACGTTTCATACAACCGGATGTCCCTTGTATAGACACCATTTTTAAAAAATGGATATTGGGCATGTTCAGGGTTTTCCCAGCTAAAATCTGTACCATCTGCCATTGGAAACATATCGACAAGATTCAAAGTAGGATTACATACACCATAAATTAGTTGTCTGAATGCAAACATATTTGTCGAGTATGTAGTATGCCATCGAGACGACATTAAAACCTCTCCATTGTGCCTGTTAAAATAGGCAGCAAGAAAATCTTCACGTGGATTCCCGGTATTAACTAACTTATAAAACCCTTTAGAATCAAGTTCATTCATAAAATCTAATCCGGCATCTAACGCCCTTTGCCATCGTTGTTTGTTGTAATTTCCATACCAAACATATTTTTTGTCTGATGCCTCACCTGCATAAAAAGGCACATCACTGTTAAAAAGCGGACTGGCTGCAAATAACAACACCCTTACTTTCAATCCCATTGCAGCAGCTTTTGTCATTCTTCCATCATCATTTTGATTAACAGACCAAGGTAGAACTGCAGCAGCTTGATCCAAAAGAGAAACTATTGAATCGACGAGTTCTTCAACTGTAGCTCGTTCGATTTGAAAGTTTTCGTCCGGCTTATATGAATGATTAATCCACGGAACCCCTCCGTAAAATCTTAACATTTGAGAATAATGTAATGCAATGATTGTTTTAGCTTCTCCTTTTCTTATATTTTTCTCATTTTGAGTCATGTTTGGAACTTTATCAACATTCTCAATAAAAATGTAACCTTTTCTAATACCTTCCCACGGACTTCTGTTATCTCCTCCGTCATCCATTCGATATAACATATTCTGCCCATGTGTCGTCGAATTAAAAGTACCTCCGTATATGGGAGAGGACCCTCCTTTTCTATCATCTCCTAAATCAGTATAAGTATCTAACGAGCCCCAATACATACGATCCTGCTGTGGTATTCCATCAGGTAAAGTTCTATATACTTCTGCTAATGCTTGTTCGGCATAAATCTTATCTGAAAAAACATCATCTTTTGTTAAATCTGTACTTGCTTTTTTTTCTAAAAAATTTTCACCTAAAAGAAAATCTTCACAACCGGCAATTGTCATGATTAAAAATGTACAACCAACAATAAAAATGGTATTATAAAATGTTTTTTTCATAACCTGTTCTATTTAAAAATTAATGTTAACTCCAAGATTATACATTTTAGTGATTGGATATGCATATCCTGTATTAGTTGGAGTATTTTCAGGATCAATTAAATTAAATTTATCAAAGGTCAATAAATTATACCCGGTTAGGTTGATTGTTAACTTCGAAATTCCTAACTGAGATAAGAACCGGTTTTTTTTTATGTCATAACCTATTGTTAAATTTTTCAATCTGATGTATGAACCATCCTTAACAAACAAAGATGAATTTCTATTATAGTTATAATCTGCATTATTGGATGTGATTCGTGGGAAAGTTGCCGTTTCAGCTGTCTCAGGCGTCCATCTTTCATTTACATGATACATCAACAAACTTACTCCTGCCAATCTAAAGGGTTTTCTAAAATCATCTACCAACAATAAGTTTCTGTTTGTAGCTCCAATCCAATTGAAATGAACATGAAAACCTTTATATTTAAGACCATGATTGAATCCAAAAATATACTGAGGAATATCTGAATACCCTATAAAAGTCTGATCGTCAGAATCAATTATATCATCATTATTCAAGTCTTTGAATTTAACATCGCCTGGATATACTTTTATGATGGGATCTGGCAGACCTGATATTAAATTTCCCTGATTATCAAAATCATTATTATTATAAAATCCTTCTGCAATATAACCAAATTGTTCACCAACAGAACGGCCAGTCCTGGCCATATATGCCTCGTTAGGTTCAATCTCATCCATGTAAATAATTTTATTTTTCGCATAAGACACATTCGCGTTTATCCAATAATTAAAATTATCAATAGTCTGATTCCATTCTACTTCAATCTCGTAACCTTTATTATTTACTTTCCCTAAATTAACAACAGGTAAAATATCTGATGTCAGATTAGTTAATAAGGGAATTGTTAATCTGTTGATCAAAATATCTCTTCTACTCTCTTTAAAAAGATCCACAGTAAATTTAAGACGATTATCCAATACATATAAATCTAACCCTAAATTTTGCTTGAAAGACTTTTCCCATGTTATGTTAGGATTACCAATTCTATTTTCTTTTGCCCCAAGCATTAAATTTGCATTATCATAACCAAAGTTATATCCTCCACCATAATTTCCCCTTGAATCATGATAGGTTCCGGCCACATCTACCATATATGAATCCTGCAAGTATAGATATCTAAAGTTCCCAATATTGTCATTTCCTACTAAACCTAAAGATGCTCTTACTTTAAAATAATCTATGATGTTCTGCTCTTTCATAAAACTTTCTTCTGTAAGAACGTAACCTAATGATCCAGCAGGAAATAAACCAAATCTTTTTCCAGGTGCAAAGTTTTCAGAACCATTATATCCTACATTAAACTCTGTCAGATATTTACTTCTATAATCGTATGTCAATCGTCCGACTAAACCAACATAAGCAGTTGGTAATTCTGGATATTGCTGTGGATAATATCTCTTATTCTGAGTATATAATACGACTCCACCCAAATTATGATCTCCAAACTTTCTGTTGTACCTTAAACTTGATTCAAAGTACCAGTTTCTTGCTTTGCTGTTTGACTCTCTGTAATGTACCTGAGAGTTAATTCCTTCAACTCTGTATACTATTGTTTTATCAAAATTAGGATCAGTTAGTTCGAGCCCCGGATCTTTTAATGTAGACGTATAATATGGCGTATGAATCTCAATGTTTCTTTGATAAACTTTATCAAACTGATAAGTAGTATTATATGCGCCCTTTACTTCAAACGACAAACCTTTAGTTAAAAAGCTCAAGTCCTGTTTTAATGACAAGTCAAAATTTGCCCGGTTATTTACACTACTTTGGGTTCCCCTACCATAATGATGTTCCAAAGGTGTAACTAATTGAATTCCTTGAAAAAATATGTTGTCATTCTTGATCAGTTTTCCATCAATAATCCCCGGACTTGAAAAAGGCTGTGTTATTAACATTGAATACCATGGACCATGAGTATAAGTATTATATGGTTCACGGATATCTCCGACAATACCCCCAATTCCAATATTGAGTGTTGTAGTCTTTGTTATATTTAAGTCCAAATTTGTTCGGTAGTTATATCTTCGATAATTGTAATTATTATCATAATCAAGTTCCGGGAATTGTTTGAACAAACCATTTTGGTACAATAAACCCAATGAAACAAAATACTTTACATCATCTGATCCGCCGGATATATTAACATTATGCTGTGTCTGCATAGAACTCTTATTCATAATATAGTCAGTCCAATTGACATCTGGAAACATAATAGGTTCATCTTTGAGTCTAAATCTTTCCAATACGTAATCACTAAAAACCGGCACTCCATTATCATTGGCTCTCATTTCATTGTGAATAGTCGCGTACGTATAACTATCTGCTGTTTCCAGGACTCTTGTTGGCATCTGAAGACCTACTGACGAGGTTACAGATATTTTAGCTGCACCTTTCTTTCCTCTTCTGGTTGTTACCATGATTACACCATTAGCGCCTCTCACCCCAAAAACGGCTGTGGCTGAAGCATCCTTCAAAACAGAAATTGACTCAATTTCATTGGGATCCATTTGAGAGAATGGTCGTTCAACGCCATCAACCAAAATAAGCGGACTTGATGCACCTGGTGACAAAGATCCCAATCCCCTGACATAAATTGCCGGATCTTCCTTACCTGGTTGGCCTGATGACTGTACAGTTGATATACCTGTAACTTTTCCTGATAAAACATTTGCAACACTGGAATTTGGAGAATTGACTAATGCTTCAGTATCAATTGAAGTAACTGCCCCTGTTAAAGTTGATTTTGTTTGACTACCATAACCTACTACAATTACCTCTTCCAAGAAAGATGATGATTGTGATAAAAAAACGTTGTAAGTTGATTGGTCATTTATCACGATATCTTTACGTTCATAACCAAGGTAAGAAACATTCACATTTCTATCATCAGAAGATATGTTCAAAGAAAATTCACCATTTATATCTGTAATCGTTCCTGTATTAGATTCTTTTACCCATACATTTGCTCCAACCAATGGTTCACCTGTTTGAACATCCAACACTTTGCCTGTGACTTTTCGTCTAATTTTCTCGCTGGCATTCTTAGTCTCTTTGGCAGGTGTTTTTTTTGTTATATAAATCTGCTTCCCATCTATTCTATAATCATTCTGCGTGTTTTTAAACAATTCATCCAACACTTTTGTAAGAGGCTGGTTTTTGACACTTAAACTCACTTTCTGTGATATATTTATGTCTTTATCTATGTAAAAGAAAACAACTTTTCCTTCTTTCTCAATGATTGAAAGTAAAGCCTCTAAACTGATGTTTTGTTGCTGAATTGTCAACTGTTGTGTTTGTGCATTTACAACTGAAACAAAAAACAGATGAACAAATAATACAACAAAAGCTGCAATTAATCTCAGATTACTAAAATTGAAACGTTCTAATTGAATGTGATTTTTCATTTCTTCTATTAAATATTATTACAGTAACTAAAGTGTTTTTATATGATGAATGAATGAATGAATGAATGAATGAAATAATTATGACTATTCCTTCCTCATTAAGGTTATATTCTGAACTATTACTTTATAAAAAGCAGACTCTGTAAATGACGCTTTATTTCCCAGCAAAACTAATTTTATACTCATTATTATTGACCCCAAAGTTCAATGAAGTAATTTCAGATAACCCATTTAACAGTTGAGTTAAATCATCCTTTAGCTCCAACTTACCTGAACACGAAATACCTGATGGATTTTGAGGGAGTTTCATGGTGACATTATAATAGCGAGCCAACCTTAATAAGATCTTTTCAATTGGCTCATTTTTAAACATATAAACTCCATCTTTCCATGATGTAAAATGTTCGACATTTACTGTTGTAAGCGTTGTGGCCTGATCTGAATAGGACATCATCTGATTGGGATGAATAATTGTTGATTTGCCATTCCTGGGTTTAACATCTACTAAACCACTTACCAAAACTACGTTTGTGTTACTGTCATCTCTGTAAGCTGTTAAATTTAGCACTGTACCGAGAACTTTAACATCAACCTGATTTGTTTTTATAATAAATGGTCGGCTCTTATCATGAAAAATATCTGCATAAATTTCACCATCTACAAAAATCTCTCTGACTTCATCTGTAAATACAACCGGATAAATAACTGTAGTTCCTGTATTCACCCATATCATCGTTCCATCTGACAAAGTAAGAAAAGCTCTTTTTCCATACGGAACCCTTAACTCATTGTATTTTGTAACCTTATGTTTTTTTTCAACTATACTATTTTTTGACTCATCAACCTTTTTCTCTATCCTTGAATGTTTATTAATTTTCAAGCTCCCATCTGAATGATACTCTAATTCTGCCTCAACTCCATCAACATCAACTTTCTGGTCATCAGCAAGCAATTGAATTTTATCACTGAGATCTTTAGTGTGAATATTACGTTCGTTTGCGTAATCTAAAATTGATTGGTTCTGTATTGGTTTACTAGTATTAAGCAAATAAAACACAACAATACCGGCAATACTGCACGCTATTGCCATATAGCGAACTATTCTATACCTGTTTTTTCTTTTTTGTTTCGAATTAATAGATCTGATAATTTTTCCCCATATTATGTCGACACGTTCATCTGGTACATCTGGTTTATTCTTATGTAAACTTTTCAGCATCATATATGCCGAAATAAACTCATTTACATCTACTTGCTGATTGTCAATAAGTTTCTTCCAAAAAACTTCACTTTGATTATCTGGCCGTAACATTGATTCGACAAAATAATCATCGGTAAGAAAATCGGATGTTTGATATTTTGAGTAGTCTTTGTACATTTTACAGTATTGTGTTAAGTAGAGATGCTTTCTAAAAATTGGTACTCATTTGTTCAAAAATGAATTAATTGTGAAAAAATTACGACCAGCATAGTGGGTGTAAACAATTCAATTGATCTCAATTTCTTTATTGCTCTATGGAGTAAATTTTTTGCTGATTGATAGTTAATATTCATCACATATGCTACATCTTCACAACTTAACCCTTCAACAAAACGATAATAGATAGCCTCCCGCTGATTCTCATTTAATTTTGACAACAGATAGTCTAACTTATTTTGTTTTTCTTTAATCAGTTCCTGTTCTATTAAATATTCAAGATGGTCACGTTCTTCTATGTCCGATTTTATTTCACCTTCAGCATTAATAGATGTATTCTTTTTTGCGAGTAAAAATAACCTGTTACGAAATGCTGTAATTATATACAGCTTAAGATTCGTTATTTTTTCCAGTTTATCTCTACGTGTGTATATTTCAATAAAGACATCCTGAATCGCATCTTCAATTACCTCTTTCTGGACTCCGAACCACAATCCCAAAGCATACAGGTCTTTAGCATACAACGTATACATATCAGCATAAGCTGATTCATCTCCCGCCAGAAACTTATCACGTAAATTATATATATTAGACGTTAAATATTTATTATCCATTTTTAATATCAGGATTTAAGGGGTAAAAACTGCAACCATTTAGTTTGCCGTTTCTAATATAAGAGCTTTTAACATATTTAGTACTCACGTTAAGTGTTAAATATTTAATTAAGTCCTAAACAGGTCAAAATGAATTATGAATACTATATATAATAGGTTATCTATATCTTTTCAACTTAGTGAATTGCAATGTAACAAAATATAATTAACAAGCTAAAACTACACTTAAATGAGCATAATAAGAAAATAAAAAAGTGCAGACTAAAATTTAATCTGCACTTTTTACTAAAATTTGTCTAATTTTATAACTCCTGTACTTTTTCATTCCATTCCCGCTGCTCATTTACCATGGCATCAAGAACAGCAACAGCAGTAATATTGACAATGTCGCGGACCGAACTTTCTACGTCGACGATGTGGATGGGTTTGTTCAACCCCATTTGGATGGGGCCGATGGTGTCGGCAAGTCCCATTTCGATCAGCATTTTGTAGGCAGTGTTAGCCGAACTCAGGTTGGGGAAGATAAGTGTGTTAACTTTCTTTCCTTTCAGTTTGGAGAAAGGAAATTTCTCATCACGCAACTGCTGGTTCAGAGCAAAAGTCACCTGCATTTCACCATCCACACAAATTTCCGGGAATTGCTCGTGGAAGGTACGCACTACCTCATGTACGCTAGCTGGGCTGCCACTCTGTACCGAACCGAAGTTGGAGTACGACAACATGGCCATAACCGGCTCATGATTGAAGAACTTCACTGTATTATAAGTCAGTTTGGTGATATCGATCAGAGTTTCGGTGGTAGGGTGACGGTTAAATAAAGTATCTGCTAGGAAAAAGACTCCTTTCTTGGTATTCATGATGTGCATAGCACCGATGTGGTTGAGTCCGTCGCGAATACCCACCACTTCTTTGGCAGCTTTCACCGAATCGGCATAGCGGGAATACACACCGGTAATCAGCGCGTCAGCTTCTCCGGTTTCCACCATCATCATACCGAAATAGTTGCGTTCGTACATTTTCTCGTAAGCTTCGTCGAAGGTCATACCTTCCCTGCCTCTTTTTTCTGCCAGATAACGGGCATAACGGATACGACGGGTTTCTTCCCGGTCGTGACGCAGATTAATGATTTCGATACCGGTCAGATCAATGTGGTTTTCGGCGGCAATATTGCCGATTTTCTCTTCATTACCCAGCAATACCGGATAACATATCTTTTCTGCCAGAGCTGCTTCGGCAGCTTTTAGCATATTCAGGTGATTCGATTCGGAGAACACTACCCGTTTAGGATTCTGACGGGCAATCTCATAGAAACGACGAAGCATCTTATTGTCACTTCCCATCAGATCGCGCAGGCGATCGTTGTAAGCATTCCAGTCTTCGATGTTTTTACGGGCAACTCCCGACTCCATGGCTGCTTTAGCTACAGCCGGAGCCACCGTCGTCAGCAAGCGAGGATCAAGGGGTTTGGGAATGATATATTCCGTTCCGAAAGTCAACCGTTTAATGTTATAAGCTGCATTCACCACATCGGGTACCGCTTTTTTAGTAAGTTCGGCAATGGCGCGCACCGCGGCAATCTTCATTTCCTCGTTAATGCATTTTGCCCGTACATCAAGAGCGCCACGGAAAATATAAGGAAAACCAAGCACGTTATTAATCTGGTTGGGATGGTCGGAACGACCCGTTGCAAAAATAATATCGGGACGGGCCGACATAGCATCTTCATAAGAAATTTCCGGATTCGGATTGGCCAGCGCAAACACAATTGGTTTATCATTCATCGACTTAACCATTTCTTTAGACAATACACCGGCTACCGACAGCCCCAGAAACACATCAGAACCAGCAACAGCTTCTGCGAGTGTAGAAATATCACGAGAAGTAGCAAATGGTTTCTTTCGGTTATTCAGATCGGTACGTTTTGTATTGATAACACCCTTCGAATCCACCATCACGATATTTTCCAGTTTAGCGCCCAACATCATATACAATTGTGTACACGAATTTGCAGCGGCACCTGCACCGTTCACCACTATTTTTATCTCTTCTATTTTTTTACCGGTTAATTCCAGGGCATTGAGCAAACCTGCAGCCGAAATAATGGCCGTTCCATGCTGGTCGTCGTGCATGATTGGAATATCCAGCTCATTTTTCAGCCTCTCCTCAATCTCAAAACATTCCGGCGCTTTGATATCTTCCAGGTTGATTCCTCCGAAAGTAGGAGAAATGGCTTTAACTACCTGAATAAATTTTTCAGGATCTTTCTCATTGACTTCAATATCAAACACATCGATTCCGGCAAAAATCTTGAACAACAGCCCTTTCCCTTCCATCACAGGCTTACCGGCCATAGCGCCGATGTCGCCAAGTCCCAACACAGCCGTACCATTCGAAATAACAGCCACCAGATTCCCTTTAGCGGTATATTCATAAGCCGTTTCAGGATTTTTTTCGATTTCCAGGCAAGGTTCCGCCACTCCCGGTGAATAGGCCAGTGATAAATCACGTTGAGAACTGTATGGTTTGGTGGGAACAACTTCAATCTTACCGGGCTTACCCTGTGAGTGATACTTCAATGCATCGTCTTTACTTAATTTAGCCATTGTGATAAATCTTAACCTATTGTTAATAAAAAAATAAAAATTGTCGCAAAGGTAGAAAAAATTACGCTATTTTTGTACAAAAAAGTAGTAATAAATATGCCATGAGACTAAAATCTCTTTCCATTATCAATTATAAAAATATCGCTGAAGCAACACTTGATTTTTCAGATAAAATCAATTGCTTTGTCGGTGATAATGGCATGGGAAAAACCAATGTCCTGGATGCTGTTTATTACCTTTCTTTTTGCAAAAGCCATTCGAACTCCATTGATTTACAAAACATCAATCATGAGGCTGAATTCTTTCTGATTCAGGGCGATTACATCAAAAACGGTACACCGGAGCATATATATTGCGGATTGAAGCGCAGACAGAAAAAACAGTTCAAGCGCAACAAAAAAGAATACGAGAAACTGTCTGATCACATCGGACTCATTCCGTTGGTTATGGTATCGCCCGATGACAGTCAGCTGATTTCAGAAGGCAGCGAGGAAAGACGAAAGTTCATGGACGGAGTGATTTCACAGTACAATAAACAATACCTGCAACAACTGCTTCACTACAACAACACGCTGAAACAACGCAATGCCCTGCTGAAGTCAGAAAATCCTATCGATGAAACCGTTTTTGAAATTCTGGAAGAACAAATGGATAGTACTGGAAGATACATCCACGAAGCCAGAACGTCATTTATTCAATCCTTTATCCCTGTTTTTCGGGAATTTCACAGTAAAATTTCGGGAAACCGGGAACAGGTCAGTCTGGAATACAGTTCTCAGTACCAACGTCATGAAGATATGCGGGTCAGGATGGCTGAAACACGCGAACGTGACCGTATTCTAGGCTATTCAACTCAGGGCATCCACAAAGACGAACTGGAAATGACTCTGGACACCTACCCTATAAAAAAAGTAGGTTCTCAGGGACAAAATAAAACTTACCTGATTGCACTCAAATTCGCTCAGTTCGATTTTCTGAAAAAGATACATCAATGCGCTCCCTTATTGTTACTGGATGATATTTTCGACAAACTAGATGCCCGGCGTGTGGAAGAAATTGTAAAACTGGTAGCGTCCAATATGTTCGGACAAATATTCATTACCGACACCAACCGTGAAAATCTGGATAAGATATTACTCCGCCTGAAAAGCGAATCCAAAATCTTCCGGGTAACTGACGGTGAGATACATGCTTAGTATAACAAGAATTATCCGCACAATATTTACTCCTTCAATCAATTAAATTTTCTTTTTGGAAAACTTTTCTCCATTTTAAAAATAATATCATTCTCATTATCTTATCATTAGCAATTATTTTTGAAAACTTCACATTCTAAATAACAAATATTTTCAGACATTATGTTTGAAAACTGAAATTAATTGTCTAAACTTGTAGTCTGTTTTCAACAACAAATCATTAGTTGAACAACCCTCTGATTTACAATTTTAAAACTATAACTTTTTAAACAAATTTATTTATCGTGGAAACTAAAACCTACACACCTGAAGAAATTAAAGAAGCCTCTTTTAAATTTTTCCAGGGAGATGATTTGGCAACCAAAGTATGGACGACCAAATACGCCTTAAAAGATTCGTTTGGTAATATCTATGAACTGACACCTGATGACATGCACCGCCGTCTGGCAAGAGAAATCGCCAGAATTGAAAGCAACTATGCTAATCCGCTGGATGAAAACGAATTATTTGAACTGTTCCGCAATTTCCGTTACATCGTTCCGCAGGGAAGTCCCATGACCGGTATCGGAAATGATTTTCAGGTAGCCTCTTTGTCGAATTGTTTCGTGATTGGATTCGATGGTGATTCCGACTCTTACGGCGCCATCATTAAAATTGATGAAGAACAGGTACAACTGATGAAACGCCGCGGTGGTGTGGGACACGACCTTTCTCACATCCGTCCGAAAGGCTCACCGGTTAAGAACTCGGCACTGACATCCACCGGTATCGTGCCTTTTATGGAAAGATATTCGAACTCGACCCGTGAAGTGGCACAAGACGGAAGGCGTGGCGCACTGATGTTGAGTGTTTCTATCAAGCACCCAGATTCTGAATCGTTCATCGATGCTAAAATGGAATCAGGTAAGGTGACAGGCGCCAATGTTTCGGTTAAAATTCATGATGAATTCATGCGGGCTGCGCTTGAAAACCGTCCTTATACCCAACAATATCCGATATATTCCGAAGATCCTTGGTTCAAAAAAGATGTTAATGCCAATGCACTCTGGAAAAAAATCGTACACAACGCCTGGAAATCGGCCGAACCGGGTATCTTGTTTTGGGATACCATCATCCGCGAATCTGTGCCGGATTGTTATGCCGATCTCGGTTACAAAACGGTTTCGACCAACCCATGCGGAGAAATCCCTTTATGTCCTTACGACAGTTGCCGTTTGCTGGCCATTAACCTGTATTCATACGTGGTAAACCCGTTTAAACCGGATGCTTATTTCGATTTTGAATTGTTCCGCAAGCATGTGCAACTGGCACAGCGCATCATGGACGACATCATCGATCTGGAAATGGAAAAGATCGAAAAGATCATCGAGAAAATCGGTTCCGACCCGGAAGATGATGTAATCAAAAGGACGGAATTTCAGCTTTGGGAGAAGATTAAACTCAAGACTTCACAGGGTCGTCGTACCGGTGTAGGCACAACTGGCGAAGGCGACATGCTGGCTGCGTTGGGTTATCGTTATGGAACCGATGAAGCTACCGATTTCTCGGAGCAGGTTCACAAAACACTGGCATTGGCAGCTTACCGTTCATCCGTGAACATGGCCAAAGAACGTGGCGCTTTCACCGTATACGATGCCAAAAGAGAAGAAAACAATCCTTTTATCAACCGGTTGAAGGAAGCTGATCCGGATTTATACAAGGACATGGCAAAGTACGGACGGAGAAATATCGCATGTCTGACCATCGCACCTACCGGAACCACCAGCATCATGACACAAACCACATCGGGTATCGAACCGGTTTTCATGCCTTATTATACCCGTCGTCGTAAGGTAAATCCGAACGACAGGAATGTTACGGTTGACTTCGTGGATGAAAACGGAGATTCATGGGAAGAGTATTCCGTGTTCCATCATAAATTTGTAACCTGGATGGAAGCCAACGGATATCCTACCACCAAGCATTACACCCATGAAGAACTGGAAGAGCTGGTAGCCAAATCACCTTATTACAAAGCAACAGCCAACGATGTAGATTGGCTGAAAAAGGTGCAGATGCAGGGAAGAATACAGAAATGGGTTGACCACTCTATTTCCGTAACCATCAACCTGCCGGCCGATGTGAGCGAAGAATTAGTGGGACAATTGTACGAAGAGGCATGGAAATCGGGATGCAAAGGCGTTACAGTTTACCGCGACGGTTCCCGTTCCGGTGTATTGATTACCAGCACCGACAAAAAAGACAAGGATGACACTGCCAAACAAGTTTGCTTCCCTTATGATGAAGACAGGCTCGTTCGTCCGAAAGAACTGAAATGTGATGTGGTTCGTTTCCAGAATAACCGCGACAAATGGATTGCATTTGTAGGACTGAAAGACGGTCGTCCATACGAGATCTTTACCGGTATTGCCGACGACGAAGAAGGTATCCTGTTACCCAAAACAGTTACAGAAGGAAAAATCATCAAAACAACCGACGAAGATGGTAATAAGCGATACGACTTCCAGTTTACCAACAAAAGAGGATTCAAAACAACAGTCGAAGGACTTTCGCACAAGTTCGACAAAGAATTCTGGAATTACGCAAAACTCATCTCCGGCGTACTGCGTTACGGCATGCCACTCGATCAGGTTGTCAAACTAGTTTCCAGTCTGCAACTTGATAACGAATCCATCAACACATGGAAAGTGGGAGTGGAACGCGCCCTGAAAAAATACATTCCGGATGGCACGCAAATCAACGAACAACCTTGTCCGAACTGTGGAGAAAAGGCTTTAGTATATCAGGAAGGTTGTCTGACCTGTAAAAGCTGCGGACACTCCAAATGCGGATGATACTATTTTAAAATCAAACCCGGATGTAGCAATTACATCCGGGTTTTTAACTCTTAAATTTAAGGTCCATGACAAATTCAGTAGACGGATTATTTCAACCTTTAGTAAGTTTTTTAGACAAGATATTGTTTTGGGATCCGTTTGCTGCAATTGGCATATCCTTGCCTGTCAAAATTCCTTTCATCATCATCTGGCTCATATTCGGCGCACTATTCTTCACCATTTACCTGAAATTCATCAACATCAGGGGTATGAAACACGCGATTGAACTGGTAATTGGCAAATACGACAAGAAAAGTCACAGCGGAGAAATTTCTCATTTCCAGGCGCTTGCCACGGCGACAGCATCAACAGTCGGATTGGGCAATATCGCCGGGGTAGCAGTAGCCATCACAATGGGTGGACCCGGAGCTACTTTCTGGCTGATTATTGCCGGTTTTCTGGGTATGACGACCAAATTCACCGAATGTACGCTGGGTGTGAAGTACCGGAAAGTCAATGCCGACGGCAGTATTTCAGGCGGACCAATGTATTATCTCCGCGACGGACTCGCAAAAAAAGGTCTGGTAAAAACAGGGAAAATTCTGGCTGTAATTTTTGCATTATTTGCCAGTATCGGTGCTTTTGGCATCGGCAACATGTTTCAATCGAATCAAATGGTGGCGCAGGTGATAACAACTTTCCCGTCACTCGATGGCAGTCAGATCTGGATAGGTGCCGTACTGGCCATCCTTGTCGGCATGGTAATCATAGGCGGCATCAGAGGCATCGCGAAAGTCAATGACAAGCTTTTCCCGCTAATGGCAGGCATTTACATTCTGTCGGCATTAACAGTTATCATTATTAATTATCAACATCTGGGTGATACATTCCGGCTAATCTGGAACGGCGCATTTACTCCCGACGGTATCAAAGGCGGTGTCATCGGCGTAATGCTCATCGGTTTTCGCAGGGCTGCTTTTTCAAATGAGGCCGGTATCGGTTCGGCTGCTATTGCGCATTCGACCGTAAAAACCAAGCAACCACTTACCGAAGGCTATGTAGCACTCCTTGAGCCATTTATCGATACCGTCGTTATTTGTACCATGACTGCTTTGGTGATCATCATCACCGGTATGTATACAAACACAGGCAACTTAACTGGCAGTGCACTTACATCAGCTGCTTTTGAAAGCGTTTCACCCTGGTTCCCCTATCTGTTACTGATTACCATTATTCTTTTCGCCTACACGACCATCATTTCCTGGTCGTATTACGGGGTAAAAAGCATCGATTTTTTATTGGGAGATATCATAGAAAAGAAATTCGGTAAACGCATTCTGGTTACACGTGTGTACCAAGTAATTTTTCTGGTCATTACTGCACTCGGTTCGGTATTAAGCCTGAATGCAATTGTTGATTTTTCGGATATGCTGATACTGGCTATGGCGGTTCCCAACATCATCGGGTTATACATTCTGGCTCCCGAAGTTAAGGCCATGCTGAATCAATATATCAAAGAACCTTAAATAAACCTTTCAACATAACGTGTATGTAACAAGCGATGCGACAATGCACCCAAAGGCTTTTGCAGAAAATGATCATACAAATACAAAATTTCGGGATTTTGATGTGACTTACGGATAATCTTGTGGGCATCTTCCGCATAAATTGCTTCTGCCCGTTTCTTTCTGATTTCGGCAGTCGTGGGAATAGGTTGTCCCCCACCGCCAAGGCAACCACCCGGACAAGTCATTACTTCAATAAAAGTATAAGGAGAAGTCCCGTTTTCAATTTGCTCGAGTAAACTCCGGGCATTCTTCAGGGTATGTGCTACCGCCACCTTCACATCATTTCCATTAATATTGATTGTTGCTTCACGAATACCCTGCATACCCCGCACAGCCGTCAGATTAATATCGGGAAGCGGTTCACCGGTAAGCACTTCGTAAGCCGTACGCAAAGCAGCTTCCATGACTCCGCCAGTTGCTCCAAAAATGACCGCGGCACCAGAGGAACTACCCAACGGGTTGTCGAAATCTTCTTCTGGTAAGGCTCTGAAATCAATTCCAGCTTCTTTTAACATACGCGACAGTTCACGGGTTGTCAGTACATAATCCACATCAAAGAAACGATCGTTGGCCGACAAGTGCATTTTTTTCTTCCAATATTCGAAAGCCCCATCCATTTCAGGCCGCTGTGCTTCGTATTTCTTGGCGGTACAGGGCATGACAGAAACTACCACGATATCACGCGGATCAATGCCCTCTTGTTCAGCATAATAAGTTTTGGCAATGGCGCCGAACATCTGTTGCGGCGATTTGCAAGTCGATAAATGTGCCAGCGATTTGGGGAAGAAATGCTCGATAAATTTGATCCATCCCGGCGAGCAGGAAGTAATCATCGGCAAGGTTCCTTTATTCCGGATGCGGTGAATCAGCTCATTACCTTCTTCCATGATGGTGAGGTCGGCAGCAAAATCAGTATCAAAAACCTTCGAGAAACCCAGTCGACGGAGGCCGGCAACCATTTTTCCCGTCACCAGACTACCATAAGGCATACCCATCGCTTCTCCTATACCCACACGGATGGCAGGAGCTGTTTGTACCAACACCACTTTCTTTGGGTCGTGTATGACTTTCCACACATCGTTTACCGCATCTTTTTCGGTGATGGCGCCGGTCGGACAAACCAACGCACACTGTCCGCAATTGGTACAAGCTACCAGCCCAAGGCCCATATCCATAAAAGTGGAAATCCGGGTCTTCTGTCCCCTGCCCGCGAAATCAATGGCTTTCACGGTCTGAATTTCACTACAGGCCGCCACGCAGCGACCACACAAAATACATTTCTCAGGATCACGTACCAGCGATAATGAACTAAAGTCTTTCGGAATTGGCTTCTTCCTCGTTCGCGGGAACCTCCTTTCCGTGATTCCGAAATCATAACAAATCTGCTGCAATTCGCAGTGCAGGTTGCGTTCGCAAGTCTGACAATCGAGCGGGTGGTTCGCCAGCAACAATTCCACGTTCATCTTCCGGGACTGCATGATACGCTGGTTATTGGTCGTGATTTCCATGCCATCTGTCACTTTCGTGATGCACGAACGAAGCAGGGATTTTGCTCCTTTCACCTCAACGACACATACACCACAGGAAGCATTACTCGATACGTCCTTCAGATAACACAGCGACGGAATGTTAACTCCCGCAAACCGGCAAGCTTCCAGAATGGTAACTCCATCAGGAACAAGGTATTGTTGGTTGTCAATTGTGATTTTCATATGTCTATTGATTTACTATTTATTAGATTCCTCGCTTCGCTCGGAATGACAAATTAACACCTGTCATTGTGAGGAGCAAAGCGACGAAACAACCCCCTCTTAAATTGCACCTCGCTGTTTATAATCTTACATCACACCGTAAACATCGCCCCACTTCATTCCGGGCTTGTTCGCCGGTATAGCCACAATCCACTTCGTGGAAATTGCCGATTCTATCACGCACTGCCAATTTATAGGACACATTTTTAGCTGTTTTCTTCGGGTTGGCGGGCACCACATTGCGATAAGCAAACTTCCGGAACAAGAGGTGAAAACGTTTTTCCTGCATCAGTTCAGCATCAATGGCTTCGGCAGCTTTACGCGCCATCCCCATGGCTTCGGCAGCCGTCGAAGGTCCCGTTACCGCATCACCTCCGGCATAAATCTTATTACGTGATGTTTGCTGGGTGAAATGATTGATGACAATCCGGCCACCCGGCAAGGTATTGATTCCATTTTCTTTGAGTTGGTCATCATCGACTTGTTCGCCAATCGCGAATATCACCGAATCACAGGGAATTTCATCGAACTTACCCGTAGGAATCGGTTTTCTTCTACCCGAAGTATCCAAACCACCGCAAGTCATCAGCTCTATTTTCAATCCGCGCACCCGGTTTTTTTCATCTGTCAACACCACTGAGGGAGCCGACATAAAATGAAAATTAATTTGTTCCGCTTCCGACTCTTTGATTTCAGCCTGATTGGCCGGCATATCGCATTTCTCACGGCGATAGACAATGGTAACCTCCTTACCGAGCCGCCACAAACTGCGGGCAGCATCGATGGCCACATTACCGGCTCCGATGATCACCACTTTCTGTCCCAGGGCCGGTTGCTTATCCACCGCCAGCATCTTCAGTACATCCGTTCCCGCGAATACACCCTTCGCATCATCTCCGGAGATATTCAAACTCGTTTCCTTCCAGGCACCGATGGCCAGATAAACCGCATCGTACTGTTTTTCTAATGTATCTAAAGCAATATCTTTTCCGAATTGGGTATTAAAAACGAATTTCACCCCCAGCTTTTTAATCAGCTGTATTTCCTTTTCAAGCACTGCATGCGGTAGCCGGTATTGAGGGATACCATATCGAAGCACTCCTCCCGCTTCGGGGAAAGCATCGTAAACAGTTACCGCGTGCCCCAGTCGAACTAAATAAAAAGCAGCCGTCAGTCCCGCCGGACCAGCACCCACGATAGCAATTCGTTTTCCTGTATCAGGTAACTTTTCCTTGATTAACTT
>VSSQ01000259.1_pt1 | contig 55670 bp, 45 predicted proteins | sample 4763081 | NCBI WGS metagenome assembly VSSQ01 (sample SAMN12137344, study PRJNA551015) | bioreactor metagenome | isolation source: SDC9 anaerobic chlorinated ethene degrading culture | place: USA: Knoxville, Tennesee | collected 2015-01-01
GTCAACGATGTTGTGCTATGAAAAAAAGTGTCAACGATGTTGTGCTATTTATCAAGAAATCTCTTAATTTTTCTCTTTCCATTTACGGTATTCTCCTGCCAGGCTGAGCGAGGTTTCGTCGGGCGCACTAACCGATGTGGTGACCGTAAGTTTTCTTGAGCCTGCAGGCCAGAAAACAACCGGCATGTAGTCATTCCCGTAACTGCCGTTTGAACTGACATAGGTTTCTGAATCGTAGGCCGCACTGATGCACATCATCAAAGGGCTGTTTTTATCATACTGATAAAGCCTGGCAGCCGACAGTGAAGGGAAATCCAGGGTTACTTCGCCGCACAATTGTCCGTTTTGCTCATAAAGCCGGGTTTTGATATTTGCAGCGCCGGGGAAGTCCTGTTCCAATTGATCGCCGTTGATGTATTTATCAATAATCTCGGCAAAATCCTGGGCCGTAACATCTTTACCATCATCCATCACCGACATGATATTGATATACCTGATGGTCAGTTTGCCGGAATTTTCTCCGGTTAACTCAAAAGTATATTCCTTTTTCTCAACAGTCAGACAAGAGCTGAGCATAACAGCAATAAGTCCGAGAACAGTAACTTTCAGCATTCGTGCGTACTTCATAGCATCAAAATGTTTATTGGACTTCAAAGATAATCTAAATACGAATACCTGTACCTTTGCCACGTGTATTAACCTTTCTTCAACATTAACCCGGATGTCATGAAAATATCTGCCGAAATAAGTTACTACCCGCTGAATGAACAGTATAAAGCGCCGATAAAAGCGTTTATTACAGCCCTGAACAGTTATCATACCCTTGAGGTCAGGACCAATACAATGGCAACCCAGGTTTTCGGGGAGTACAACGAGGTGATGAATGCAATCCGCGATTGCATGAAGGATGCCTTCGAACTGCCGCATTCGGTATTTGTGATGAAATTCATCAACGCTGACCTGAGTGATTAGCTTCAGAAGTTCAATTTTGTAATGTTGAAATGCATCGTCATTCGTTGAATAAACCCTGGTAATTCCGCTGCTTCTACGGATTATCCTGTTTTCTCACAGAATATAATTATGCTCGATTTCTGGGACATTTTTACCGATAATTTATCTGATACCACCTGGATGGAGTTTGTTGCCGTAATTCTTGGGATTGCCAGCGTATGGTATGCCCGTCGCGAAAACATTCTGGTCTATCCTACGGGCATCGTCAGCGTATTGATTTTTGTTTTCATTTGTTTTAACGCGAGGCTTTATGCCGATGCCGGCATCAATCTGTTTTATTTTGGCATGAGCGTTTACGGATGGTATAACTGGACCAGGCCGGCAGGGAATTCCGGACAACTGGCCATCAGCGTGAACAGTTTAAAGCAGCAGTGGACCGGTATCGGCCTGACGGTAATTTCATACTGGGCAATTCTCGGGCTTATCTGGTTGTTTAATTACGATGATACCGTTTATATGCAGTCGTATGTCCCTTGGACTGACTCATTTACGACATCCGTTTTTCTGGTGGGTATGCTGCTGATGGCAAGGAAAAAAGTTGAAAACTGGGCATACTGGATCATCGGGGATGTTATTTCGATTCCCCTCTATTTTATGAAGGGGTTGGTATTTACAAGTTTCCAGTACCTTGTCTTCCTGATCATCGCCGTTATGGGCCTGATTGAATGGCGACGGCGTTACCGCAATCAACAGCTGCAATGATAAGGCGCATCTCCATTACAGGCCCGGAGTCCACCGGAAAATCATGGCTGGCTGAAAAGCTGGCCGGGCACTTTGATGAGCCATGGGTCCCTGAGTTTTCGAGATCTTATCTTCAAAAGCTGGACAGGCCTTATGAATTCTCAGATATAGCCGGGATTGCGGAAGGTCAGTATGCTTCCGAAAATTCAAAAGCGGAAATTGCCCGCAGGTTTCTCTTCTGCGATACCGATTTTCTGGTCTGTCATATCTGGTGCAGGGTAAAATACGGAAAATCGCACCCCTGGATTGAACAGATGGTGAACCGGCACCGTTATAATCATTATCTTCTATGTAATACCGACCTGCCGTGGGAAGCCGATCCGCTGCGCGAACATCCGCACTTCAGGGAGAAATTGCTTGAGATTTATATTGAAGCGCTTACTGACAGAAAGTTGCCGTTTACGCTGGTTTCCGGAGTGGGGGAGGCGCGGCTTGCCATGGCCCTTGACGCGTTGAAACAGGTTAATATCTGCCCATGATTGTCTGTTTTGAATCAAATTTGTAAACTTGAATATAGTATTAACATCAACCCGACGGGGGTACTTATACGCGCTGATCGCCACCATCTGCGGATCACTCGTCTACCTGTTCAGCAAAGCCGCACTGAATGAAATAAGCCTGGCCCGGTTTGGCTTCTGGTGGTTCAGCCTGGCCATTTTCTGGAATGCCCTGTTTGCGTTGCACCCCAAAGGAGGATTCTCCATTCGTTCATTTACCCGCCACGATTACCATAACCTGTTGCTCATCGGGATATTTGAACTTGCTGCCACAGTTACCTTCTATACAGCCATTAAGGTTACGGCTAATCCAGCTGTTCCCGGCTTTCTGCGCAATCTTGAATACCTATTTGTAACCTTGCTCGGGATCTGGTTACTTGCTGAACGTTTCAGCATAAAAACCGGGGCCGGGGCCGCGCTTATTCTGGCAGGCGCATTTGTGATCAGCTTCAGGGGAACCGCTTCTTCCGGATTCATGAGCACTACCGCCTTGCTGATGTTTGTGTCGACCTCCTTTTATGCCGTTCGTACTATTTTGGTTAAGAAACATATCAGAGAGATAGCGCCCGTTGTGCTGGCGCTCAACCGTGCATTTTTCCTGTTTTTCTTTGCCCTGGTTTTTACATTTATTACCGGAGACGCGGTCAGGATTCCGCTGAAACCCTTTCTCAATATATTGGCCGGTTCGTTTGTCGGACCTTTTCTGACTTCCATATTCCAATATTCTTCGCTGAAGTACATACCGGCAAGCAGAACGGCAATCATTCAGAGCACTACCGGATTGTTTGTGCTTACGGGCGCGCTGCTGATGTTTGGCAGCTTTCCTACGCCGGTTCAGGTAACGGGTGGTTTGATAACCATCGCCGGAGTCGGGGTGATGATGGGAAAAAGGACGAAAAGTCATGATTAGCAGGGGAGAAGGGCTTGCCGGTTTGTATTGTCATACTATTTTGTCATCCATAATACGTCATGGGCCGGATCTTACCGGAAGGTAATTGATGGCTTTTCGGATTTCTTTCAAAGGAATATGATTGCAATGATTATCCCGGTGAAATTTTTGATAAATTGCAGGAGATTTTAAGCGCAATTTACTGAAGAAATCAGCCATGTCTGCATTCAGAAATTTTATAGAATCCTACGTCCGGCTTCCTGATGAAGAATGGGATATTATTTCAGGCGCTTTTGAACCCCGGGTTTACAAACGGAATGAAATCATTCTTCAGTCAGGAGAAATCTGCCGCTTTTTCGGATTCCTGGAGAAAGGGCTTTTGCGTTTTTTTGTTGAGCATGACGGAAACGAAGTAACCAAATTCTTTACAATAGCCCCGTACTGCTTCACATCCGCCTTTAGTTTCAGGAATCAGGCGCCGGCAACAGAAAGCATTCAGGCCCTGGAAAACTGTGTGGCTTATACGATCAGTCTGAAGAATGCTGATTTATTGCTTGAGCTGAAACACTGGGCTATCTTTACCAGAAAGTTCACGCAGCAAGTGCAGTACCAGACCGAGCAACTGATGATGGAAGCCAAAACCACTCCGGCCGCGGAAAGGTACAGGTTGCTGTTGGAGAACTATCCGGGGATTGTTCAGCGGATTCCGCTTAAGCACCTTTCCGGTTTCCTGGGCATCGCGCCGCAGTCGCTGAGCAGAATCCGGAAAAATTACATCCGGGACCTCAGAAAGTAACATAGGTGAATTTTCAACCGGGAAAAACCCCGGATCTTTGCGGTATAAAATTTTAAGGTAAACATGCAAAGCATTCAGAGCAGGTTTTTCAATTTCATGTTGCGAAACCGCCACATTTTAAGCGGAAAATTCCGCAAGGAGATGTTTGATGAAAATACTTCAATCCAGGCTTTCAGGGATCGCTGTGAACAGGGAGCGGCCCGGTTTGCCAGGGTGCCGGAGGGGTTGGAAGTTAAACCATTCCTGACCGGTGACATGAAAGCGGAATGGCTGATTCCTGCAGGTGCGGATTCTGATAAGGCGATGCTCTATGTGCATGGCGGCGGCTATGTGTCAGGTTCATGCAACGATCATCGCGGGATTGTATCACGGTTCGCGGCCCGGGCGGGTTTCCGGACCCTGACCTATGAATACCGCCTGGCGCCTGAGCATCCTTTTCCCGCTGCACTGGATGATTCTGTTGAGGTGGTTCAGTGGATGTACACCCATGGATTTAAGCCTGAAAACATTGTGATAGCCGGGGAATCGGCCGGAGGGGGCCTGTGTCTGGCTTTGCTGTTGGAGATGAAGAACCGGAATATCCCCATGCCAGCCGCTGCCGTTGCCATGTCTCCCTGGACCGACCTTACCTGCTCCGGCGATTCGTACCGCACCAGAAACCGGTACTCCCTCGCCCCCATGAATTCCTGGACGGTTTTCAGCGCGCATTACTGCGGAAAACATGATCCTTCTTTGCCGGGCATATCCCCGCTTTTCGGCGACCTGGCAGGACTGCCGCCACTATTCATTAATGCAGGAGAAGATGATGAATTGTACGACGACGGAAAGAGTTTTTATCTGAAGGCTGAACAGGCCGGGGTCGAGGTGGTTTTTCGCAGCGGTAAAGGACAGGTACACTGCTATCCGTTGCTGGCGCCCATGTTTCGCGAAGCAACGGAAGCCATGAAGGAGATAACGGATTTTGTAAAATTTCACCTGCGTGCTGACGCGACATCTGCCTGAAAGCATTTAACTAAAGGAGGAGGCCGTGGCGGACGTCTGCGCTAACCGGATTGAATTCTTGATTTTTTTTGCCACTGAAACACCGAAACACCAAAACCCCCGGCTAGCGCGAGTCTTCCCGCAAAGAGGCGGGACGTGCCACGGCCTTCAACAGAATCAAACCTGCATAACAGATCCCACGCAAAGACGCAAAGCCGCAACGATTTTATTGGGTTTCCCGTAATTCCTGTCTTCCCCGCAGGGCCTGGCCGCAATAATCAACGAACCGGCCTGACAAGTTTTCTTCCAACCCCGGCTAGCGCACGTCTCCAGACGCGTGCCACGGACCCTGCAATGAAAAAAAACCACAATAGATCAACCCCGGCTAGCGCGCGTCACCGGACGCGTGCCACGGGCGGCGAATCTGTCTTGTATCGACATAGCCACAGGCTTCGCCGAACAGAAAAAAATATTTCTCGCAGATCACCGCAGATTAGTAACGCAGATTGCCGCAGATCTGCTTGAAATACCGGAACAAGGATACCCCGGCTAGCGCGCGCCACCGGACGCATGCCACGGGCGGTGAATCTGTCTTGTATCGACATAGCCACAGGCTTCGCCGAACAGAAAAAAATATTTCTCGCAGATCACCGCAGACTAGTAACGCAGATTGCCGCAGATCTGCCTGAAATACCGGAACAAGGATACCCCGGCTAGCGCGCGTCTCCAGACGCGTGCCACGGGCGGTGAATCTGTCTTGTATCGACATAGCCACAGACTGCGCCGAACAGAAAAAAATATTTCTCGCAGATCACCGCAGATTAGTAACGCAGATTGCCGCAGATCTGCCTGAAATACCGGAACACCCAGCTAGCGCGCGCCTTTCGCGCCAAGAGGCGGGACGTGCCACGGGCCTTTAACCAGCGCAGGGTCTAATCACAACATTTAACGAACCGACCTGACAAGTATTCTTCTAACTTGTCAGGTCTTCTTGTATTGATGTTCCAATCAATGCTTAGTGATGTCAGCACAAACGGTTGACTTTGTTCTTTTTATCCGCTCAGGCCGTAGGGCCTCGCATTCGCAACACGGCTGCCTAAACTTGACCATTGTTTCATTTCTTAGGCTGTCTATACCCTTCTTTGAAGATAGGCCTTTGAAGGTCAACTTTAGAAGGCCGCTTATGCGAATGCTGAAAATTCTTGGCACTGCCTTACGTTACTAGGATTACAAAGAAAAATTAAAATGAATTATATTACGGTTGGCTTGTTTCCATTTCTATTGGTGATAATGTTAGTGAGAGGTGTTTTACAAAACAATTGGATATTAATTGAGATAGGACCGGCCTTCCAAAAATGGCGTTAAGAAAACAGGCAGCAAATAAATAGAGAAGAAACGTGTGTGAAAAAGGTGGGTGATGCTCAAGTGATTTTTGTACATCGGTTTTAAGTAGAGGGATGAAGTAACAACCTTCGTTTCTTCCTGCCAAAACGCTCGCCTGTTTTCAGCCATTTTTGGGAAGCCTTGACTTTTTGCTACTTTTTGGTCAAGCAAAAAGTAGAAGAAGTAAAAAATGATAATCCGTTGGGAATAAGTGATTATCCGTGCAGATACGCTCCAACTTGTCAGGTCTTCTTTCTACTGATGTTCCAATCAATGCTTAGTGATGTCAGCACAAACGGTTGACTTTGTTCTTTTTATCCGCTCAGGCCGTAGGGCCTCGCATTCGCAACACGGCTGCCTAAACTTGACCATTGTTTCATTTCTTAGGCTGTCTATACCCTTCTTTGAAGATAGGCCTTTGAAGGTCAACTTTAGAAGGCCGCTTATGCGAATGCTGAAAATTCTTGGCACTGCCTTACGTTACTAGGATTACAAAGAAAAATTAAAATGAATTATATTACGGTTGGCTTGTTTCCATTTCTATTGGTGATAATGTTAGTGAGAGGTGTTTTACAAAACAATTGGATATTAATTGAGATAGGACCGGCCTTCCAAAAATGGCGTTAAGAAAACAGGCAGCAAATAAATAGAGAAGAAACGTGTGTGAAAAAGGTGGGTGATGCTCAAGTGATTTTTGTACATCGGTTTTAAGTAGAGGGATGAAGTAACAACCTTCGTTTCTTCCTGCCAAAACGCTCGCCTGTTTTCAGCCATTTTTGGGAAGCCTTGACTTTTTGCTACTTTTTGGTCAAGCAAAAAGTAGAAGAAGTAAAAAATGATAATCCGTTGGGAATAAGTGATTATCCGTGCAGATACGCTCCAACTTGTCAGGTCTTCTTTCTACTGATGTTCCAATCAATGCTTAGTGATGTCAGCACAAACGGTTGACTTTGTTCTTTTTATCCGCTCAGGCCGTAGGGTTGTGAATCCGTAGCAGGGAATACAGGCATAACGTATCCCACGCAAAGGCGCAAAGACCCTGCAAAAGTGGCGGGGCAGGCAGCAATGGTTTGATTATGGATGATTTGTTAACTTTAAGTAGGTTTTTATAATACGTTGTAAATCTATTTATTAAAATTTTTAATGGACTTTTGTGAATAACTACAGCCTCATTTATAAACTTACGAAAACGGTCTGCACTTCCTTTGCCTGATGCTAATGCAATGAACACAGGAAAAACTTAACAGTGAAAAGAATTTTTCTATTAACCTGTGGATAAAAATTCAGGAGTGGCGGTGTTTAAATTTTCCTCTATTAAAATACATTCCGCTTTAAGTTTGTTATCAGAAACTGACGGTGACTGATTGCCGTTTACGGAAACGTATTTAACCTAAGAAATTTATGCGCAATACCTTCAGAATCATACTCATCACCCTTGCTGCTTTCGGATTGTATTATTTACTGCAGCAGTTATTTTTCAGGGAAATCAGGCATTGGTTTATGCAGGCAGGTCTGAATGCAGGTTTCAGCCACCTGATTTCTTATTTTATTACAGGAACTCCTTTGTTTGCGGCTGTGCTGATCATCCACGGCCCTAAAAGGTTTGCCGAAAGCCTTGGATTGAATAAATCTGTTGGTAAAGGCTTCGTGTTTGCCTTGCTCTGCACATTGCCGATGCTTTTGGGATATGCCCTGTTGTTTGAGTTTGACCGGGAGATCACTTTTAACCAGGTTTTTATGGGTGCCGTGGTTGCCGCATTGATTGAGGAGTTGTATTTCAGGGCTTTTCTTTACGGACAGTTATTCAGGTTTACCCGACTTGGGTTTATTCCGTCTGTGCTGGCCGGAGCCTTGCTTTTTGCCTCCCTTCACCTGTATCAGAGCAATGAGTTTTCCACGCTTACCGGCATTTTCATTACAACATTCTCAGGAGCTGTGCTTTTTGCCTGGGTCATGTCGGAATGGCAGCACAACCTTTGGGTGCCGGTTTTCCTTCACTTTTTTATGAACCTTTTCTGGATGATGTTTTCTGCCGGCGACAATGCCCTTGGCGGATGGTATGCCAATATTTTCAGGGCGATCACCATCGCACTGATCATTGTGATCACCATCCTTTATAAACGGCGCAGCGGTGAGCGCATGGAAATTAACCGGGAAACACTCTGGATAAAGAAACGGCAAACCTTTCAGCCGGATGGAAATGCAACCTCCCGAATCCTGGATTAAGTATTCCGGGGAATTTTTCGGAAGAGGATAAGATCAAAATGGACCACTGCCGGGCTATTTTTCCTCTTTAACACTTTTCTCCAGCCGCTTGTCATAATACTCTTCGGCCTGAAGAAAGCCGTTCGACCATATTTCCTTCTTTTCGGCGACACCCTTGTCGTTAAGATGCATCCATACCCCATCCTTGAAGTTGTTTTTATAGGGTCCTGACACCATCACCCTGCCGTTCGGATGGAAAAAAGTGGCAAGTCCTTCGAGTTTGCCGTTTTTGTAAGTGGCTGATAGTTTTACTGGTCCGTCGTGGAAATATTGTTTCCAGGGCCCGTCTTTGGTTCCATTGCGGTAAGAAATCTCTTCGAGCAGTATGCCGTTCTGGTAATAGTTCTTCCATATACCCGACGGAATCCCGTTTTCATAAAACTCCTCAGAGATCAGGATGCCTTCTTCATTGTAAAACTTCCAGGATCCTTCACGTTTTTCGTTCAGGTAAAGACCTTCGGCGGCCATTTTTCCGTAACGGTTATAAGTAATTGTATAGGCCCGTGTCCCTTTTTCGGTAAATGTTGTCCTCGCTTTAACTTTTCCTGTAGTATCATAATAAATAAACTCCCCATCGGGCAGGTTATTCATGAAAGTTCCCCGGTAAACAGGTTTACCTGCACCGTCGGTTTTCAGCCATAAGCCCTGCTTCAGTCCACGTGCATCGGTATGATTGGACGCAGGGGGGAGGGTATCCTGGGCATGCAGGGACGGTATCAGTAACGCAATGAAAATTATAATAACGGCAGTCGTTGATCTCATCAGTTTCAGGTGCTGATTATCTTCAGCTGCCATACTCCGGAAGCAGGCAACCATTTGTTTCGTAAATTTGTTGCAAAAATAATCACTATTGCTTGTTATCCGTATGTTTTTTTGCGGCTGATGATCAATGAATTACTCACCTGTTGTTACACGATTGAAAGAGACAGATGCGTAAATGGTTATAGTATTGCAAATCAGTGGCTTACTGGTCATTTTCGTGAGTTCCTGTGGTTTTTTCTTTAACTCATATTGGTATCGGCCTTACAAATATCTGATCAATGAATACATATTCATCCCGTTTGCTTGAAGACGCAGTGAATGAACTTACCCGGCTTCCGGGCATTGGCCGCCGCACCGCCCTCCGGCTGGCACTTCACCTGCTGAGGCAGGATATGCAACGTTCGGAAGCCCTTGGCAATGCCATTATCCGCCTCCGGAACGAGGTGAGGTACTGCAAGCGCTGCCACAATATCTCAGATGCTGAATTGTGCGCGATTTGTGCCGATCATCGCCGGGATCATACCGTGGTATGTGTTGTAGAGGATATCCGGGATGTAATGGCCATTGAAAATACCGGTCAGTTCAGGGGCGAATACCACGTGCTGGGTGGGGTAATCTCGCCGATGGACGGTATTGGGCCCGGCGATCTGAACATCGCTTCGCTTGAGCAACGGGCGGCTGAAGAACCAGTTTCCGAACTTATTATGGCTTTGCCGGCCACTACCGAGGGGGATACGACGAATTTTTACCTGTACAAAAGACTTCATGAGAAGGTCGGAGCAATTTCTGCCATCTCACGCGGGGTGGCAATTGGCGATGATCTTGAATTCGCCGATGAGGTAACCCTTGGCAAGTCAATACTGAACAGGGTTCCCTATCACAAAGCGTTCTGACATGAAGGTTGAAATTCACCGGTCGGATCAGCGCGCCCGGGCTTCCTATGGATGGCTCGAAGCCCGTTACAGTTTCAGTTTTGCCGATTACTTCAATCCGGTGCGCGAACGTTTCGGGGTTGTCAGGGTGCTCAATGAAGTGTCTTTATCGGGAGGGCATGCCACCGCGCTGCATACGCATACCAACATGGAGATCATTACCATTCCGCTCAAAGGAGACCTGGAACAGCTTGATGCAAACGGAAACCGGGATCTGATCAGGGAAGGGGAGGTGCAACTCTTATCCGCCGGAACCGGTATTACCGTGTCTGAAGCGAATTTGTTATCCGGAGAACCGTGCAGTTTTCTGCAGATATGGATTTTTCCGGAGACGAAGCATACCAATCCGGAAGTTGATAAATTGGCTTATAATGCATTGGTTCGAAAAAACATTCCCCGGTTGATTGTTTCACCTGATAAAAAATCGTCCGTTCTTCGCATCCGCCAGCAAGCCTGGATGTATATCCTTGATATGGACAAGGGTTCCGGCCTGGATTATCAGTTGAATCGTACCGGCAACGGGCTGTTGGTATTTGTAATTGAGGGGGAGGTTAATGTGGCGGGCGGGCAAGTGCACCGGCGCGATTCCTTTGAAATGCGGGGGGCTGATCGGGTAACTGTTGTGGCACGGGAAGAAGCCAGGCTGCTGCTCTTTGAGGTTCCGGAAGACTGACGGATCAGAAAATTAATGCGGTCATCAGGGATCAAAGGGCGTTGCCATGAAATCCCCCGGGGGGACAAGGATTATAGTTTCATTGACCCGATATCTTCCACGATGTCAAAAATGCTCATCTGGTTAGGCCCGATTACCGGTTCGTGGCTGTTTTTCTGGTTTCCATAACCATTGCTCAGCAGATAAGCCATGATGGCTTTTTTGTACATATTCACCGGGGTCGTTCCGTTTTTCCTGCAAAAGGCATCCACGCGTTTCTTCTGTTGCTGGGTAAGCTTGAATGCAACAGGTTTGTATTTAATGGACTTTTTACGTTTCCGTTTTCCCGCCATAAGATGGTTTTTGAAATATCGGGCAATTTAGCAAATCTTTGATTGACAACGCACCTCAGCCTCAATTTTTTATACTTTCATCAACGTCTTTCATTCAACAGGAAGTTACTCCCTGATTATTTCCCTGATGTCATCAATAATTTTGCGGGCAAGCACGCCGGCTTTTACTTCGGAATCACTCTCGGAATAGATGCGGATGATGGGTTCGGTGTTTGACCGCCTCAGGTGCACCCATTCGCTGCCGAATTCTATTTTTACTCCGTCTTCGGTATTGATGGGATGTTTTTTGTATTTAGCGGCTATTTTACTGAGGATAATATCCACATCCATTTCAGGGGAAAGCTGAATTTTATTTTTTGACATGAAGTAGTCGGGATAGGTACTTCTGAGTCCTGAGCAGCGTTTGCCTGACTGGGCCAGGTGGGTAAGGAACAGGGCAATGCCTGCCAGCGCATCGCGGCCGTAATGAAGCTCGGGCAGAATCACCCCTCCGTTGCCTTCACCGCCGATCACAGCTCCCACTTCTTTCATCCGGGCTACCACATTTACTTCGCCCACCGCGGAAGCATAATAAGTGCCGCCGGCCTTTTCAGTGATATCGCGCAGCGCCCTGGTGGATGACATGTTCGAAACGGTATTCCCGGGTTTGTGCGAAAGTACATAGTCGGCAACGGCTACCAGGGTGTATTCCTCACCAAACATGCCGCCGTCTTCGGAAATAATTGCCAGACGGTCCACGTCAGGATCAACCACAAACCCGACATGCGCTTTGTTTTTAACAACCAGTTCCGATATTTCCTTCAGATTTTCGGGCAGTGGTTCGGGATTGTGCGGAAAACGGCCGTCAGGAGTACAATAAAGCTCATCGATGATCTCAACGCCCAGCGATTTTAAAAGCAGGGGGATGGCAATGCCGCCAGTCGAATTCACTGCGTCGACCGCAACCCTGAAATGGGCCATTTTTATGGCAAATGAATTCACATAAGGCAGGTTGATAATTTTCTCAATATGCTTTCTTAGCTGCGTATCATCATGCGTAATAGTGCCAAGTTTATCAACTTCGGCAAAAGTGTAGTTGTCCGATCCGGCAATGCTGAGCAGTTGCTCCCCTTCCTGCGCGCTGATAAATTCACCCTCGCTGTTCAGCAGTTTCAGTGCATTCCATTGCCATGGATTGTGGCTGGCCGTGAGGATGATTCCTCCTGCGGCACCAAGGTCTTTCACCGCCATTTCAACGGTAGGGGTTGTTGAAAGGCCAAGGTCGGTTACATCAACCCCCATCCCGGTAAGTGTGGCAGTAACAAGGCTGTTGACCATGCTGCCCGATACCCGCGCATCGCGGCCTACCACTACAGAGATTCGTTCTGATGAAACCGATGTCAGCATGCTGGCATAGGCAGCAGTAAATTTAACAATATCCACGGGACTGAGCCCCTCTCCGGGTTTGCCACCGATGGTGCCCCTGATACCTGAAATGCTCTTTATTAATGTCATATTAATTCTGGCTGGCTTGGAATGCAAATGTAATTGAAAATAACGGATGTCCGCATGTCATCATTTGCTGAGCCGCTGTTGTATTCCGGAAGGCCTGCACCAATGCTGATGAACCCGACTTTTCAACAATGGCCTGTCCATAACTTAATCTCAAACCACTGGCAAAACGGAAGAAATTGGTGTAATATTACGACTGAAACCGGCTGATTCAGTTTGCAGGTCATAACTTTTATATCCTGCCCCCGGAACATAAAAATGCATACCTTTGCAGAGGATTATTGCACTTGCAGTAATTGCGTAAAATGATGAATGATTTTTTTGAACACCGCGAAGAAGAAGACTCCATTTCCTACCTGACTGAACGTTTTGAAAACATGCTCAGGGAAGGAGGGCGTTACTTTTTTGATATTGAAGAATATGAGGATCTGATCGACCATTATTTAGCGCTTGGCGATCTGAAGAAGTGCGGGCTGGCCATCAGCCATTCCATGGAGCAGTACCCTGGTTACACCGGTTTTCAGATCAGGCAGGCTCAATTGCTGGTATCGTCCAACAAGGCAGAAAAGGCCCTCAGGGTGCTTTCGCAGGTTGAGGACATCGACCCTACAAACAGTGAGATTTATATCACCAAAGGGGCTATTTACAGTCAGCTGAAGCGCTATGACGATGCCATCCGCGAATACAACAAAGCCATCACCGACGATGAAGAAGACCTGGGGAATATCTATTCCAACATTGCTTATGAATATGAGAACCTGGGGAATTACGACAAAGCCATTGAGTATCTGAAAAAGGTACTGGAAATTGAGCCTGATAATGAGGCAATAATTTTTGAACTGGCTTTCTGCTATGAGATCACCGGGCAGAATGAGGAAAGTGTGGATTATTTCACCGCTTACCTTGACCGTTATCCGTATTCAAAGTTTGCCTGGTTCAATCTTGGGGTGGCTTTCAATACACTGGAACTTTTTGAGAAAGCGATAGAATCGTTTGAGTTTGCCATTGCCATTGACCCTTCATTTTCCTCTGCACATTTCAACAAGGCCAATTCGCTGGCCGGCATGCAGTTGTACCGGCAGGCGATAGAGGCCTACCACGATACCTTCGAGCATGAGCCTCCCGAAGGACTGACCTATTATTATATAGGTGAGTGCTACGAGAAACTGGAAGCCTGGGATGAAGCCATAGCGAACTTCAGGAAGGCTGTGGAAATGGATGAAAATATTGCCGATGCCTGGATCGGGATGGGGGTTTGCTACGAAGAGAAAGGCAACCTCAAAGCGGCTTTAAGGTATATCCGCCGCGGGCTCGAGATGGATCCCGATAATGCGGAATACCTGGCAACCCTGGCTGTAACCCAGCAACATGCAGGGTTTTATAACGAAGCAGCAGTTTCGTTCACAAAGTCAGCGCAGATCAATCCTTCGGACCCGGGTATATGGCTGGATTTCTCTGCCATGTTCGCCGAACTGGATGAATATGACCACGCCCTTGATGTTCTGGAAACAGGCCTCACGCATCAGCCGGATAATGTTGCCCTTTTTTACCGTAAGGTTGCTTACCTCTATAACATGGGAAAGCCCAAACAGGCAATGTCGGCCCTGCACACCGCGCTTTCAAAGGGCAACGACGGGCTGGATGAGCTTTTTGAATTCGCTCCTTATCTGAAAGATGATCCTTCGGTAGTTGAAATCATTGCTTCTTATCGTCTGCTTTGAAATTCCGCCCTCCTCTGAAAATCCAGCTTAAACCACTTAACTGAGACTATGAAAGAACACCTGAATCTGTTTCTTAAAGGTGTGGCCATGGGAACGGCCAACATTATCCCCGGCGTTTCCGGAGGAACCATCGCGCTGATTACCGGAATTTTTGAACGACTGATCAATGCCATCAAGTCATTTAATCTGACAGCAATCAAACTGCTGTTAAAGGGTCGGTTCAGTGAGTTTGCAAGGCATACCGACCTGGTTTTTCTTATAGTGTTGTTTGCCGGTGTGGGATTTGCCATCCTGAGCCTTGCCAGAATATTTGAATTTCTTTTCAGAAATTATCCGGTTTACATCTGGTCCTATTTCTTTGGCCTTATACTGGCATCGGTCTATTTTGTCGGAAAAACGGTATCCAAATGGTCGACTGCCGCTGTAATCTCATTTATTGCCGGCGCAGGTTTTGCCATCTCGCTTACCTTTATGAATCCGGCCACCGAGAACAGTAACTTTATTTACCTGATAATCTGTGGTGTGGCAGCGGTGTGCAGTATGATTCTTCCGGGTATTTCAGGTTCTTTCATCCTGATATTAATGGGAAATTATCAGCTCGTTTTTATCGATGCCATTAATAACATGCGTTTTGATATCCTGCTCCCGGTTGTGATAGGTGCAGCCTTCGGATTACTGGGCTTCTCCTATTTCCTTTCATGGATTTTCAAAAAATTCAGGGACCAGACCATCGCATTGCTTACCGGCTTTATTCTGGGATCACTCGGGATCATCTGGCCATGGAAAAAAACGGTTTACCTGCTTGATGCTGCGGGCGAAATTCTTGTGAAAAAGGGTGAACCTGTGGTTGAGCGTTATCTAATCTCACTGCCACCGTCAATGGATACTTCCTTCTTTATAGCTGTGGCCTTTATTATTGCCGGTATCGCAAGTATCTGGATTATAGAGAAGTACGCTGCCGCCAAACAATAGTTCATCCTTGTGCATATTTACGGACTCATCGGATCGACGCTGAAGCATTCCTGGTCGCGGGAATATTTTATCCGGAAGTTCGCGGCCGCAGGAATTCATGCTGATTATAAACTGTTTGAACTTGCCCATGTCGGTGATTTGCCTGCATTGGTCAGTTCAGAGAAACAGCTTTGCGGGCTGAATGTTACAATTCCTTATAAGCAATCCGTAATCCCCTTCCTTTCAGGCATTTCGCCTGAAGCGGAAACCATAGGCGCTGTAAATACAATCCGGATAGAGCGACAGGGCGGGAAAATCAGCATGACCGGATTCAACACCGATGCACCGGCTTTTAGTGCCGAACTGGGCAGATTTGATTTCAGGGATGATAAAAGTGCATTGGTTCTTGGTACCGGTGGCGCAGCGATGGCTGTGGCCCATGTACTCAAAAACGAAGGGTGGACGTTCAGCATGGTTAGCCGGGGCGGAAAGTTGCCCGGCTCCCTGACCTATGCTATGGTTACGCCTGAGATCATGGCATCTGTGAAGCTGATAGTAAATGCCACACCGCTGGGCATGTATCCTGACGTTGACGCTTTACCGCCATTGCCGTGGGATTGCGTTACTGAGAGCCATCAGCTCTTCGACCTGATCTATAATCCTGAGAAGACTTGTTTTATGCAAACGGGTATGGCAAAAGGGGCAATGGCGATCAATGGCCTTGGTATGCTGAAACGTCAGGCAGAAATGGCATGGGAAATATGGCAGAAAGCGCCGGGTCAGGAAAAATAGTATCCTACACCTTTAATGGTTTTGATACTTTCCATACCTATTTTTTCCCTGATCTTACGGATATGAACATCAATGGTGCGTTCGCCGACCACTACATCAGTGCCCCATACGCCGGCAAAAATTTCATCACGGGTAAATACTTTGTTGGGTCGGGAGGTCAGTAACAGAAGCAATTCGAATTCTTTCTTCGAAAGTCCGGTTTCAACGCCGTGGCGGATTACTACATATCTTTCCTTGTCAATAATCAGGCCCTCAAGTACCAGTTTTGTATCTTCCTTTGTTTTGTCGGGCATCCGGCGTAACAATGCCCTTACCCGGCTGATAAAGACCCTGGGCCTCACAGGTTTTCTGATATAGTCGTCTCCGCCGGCCTCGAAACCTTCCACCTGCGACATATCTTCGCCCCGGGCTGAGAGGAAAGCGATCATGGTTTCACTGAGGCCCGGTGTTGCCCTGATTTCACGGCAAGTTTCATAACCATCGGCGCCCGGCATCATGATATCAAGGATAATCAGATCGGGCGTTACCCGCCGGGCTGTCTCCACAGCCTCAAAGCCGTTGTGCGCACAATATACTTCAAAACCCTCCTTGCGCAGGTTATAGCTCAGAAACTCAAGAATATCCGTTTCATCATCAACAAGCAATATTTTTGCTTCAGGTTTGTCCATCAGGAAATTACATTTATTTGCAAAACTATCCTCATGATATAAAGTATAGGTAATCTGAATGTTAAGTTATTGTTATTTGTTCAGGCCGGGAATGACCCTGATTGCTTCCGATATTTGCGTACATTTGATCAAGAAATACGAACCGGGAGCTCTTAATCCTGTTCAGTCAATGGTAACATGGAAAAAACAACAGAAGCAGAACTGCCGTCCGCTCCGCCCGGGAGCCGCATAAAGCTTACCTGCCCTGCTCCGGGCGACATCCTGATATTAATTCCGAAAGAAGGGTTTACGCCGAGAGGGATTTTTATCTTTGCGGTAATTTTTTTCTGGTTGCTGATGATCCTGATATGGACGGTTCTCCTGCTTCAATATGGAATTGTCTGGACACTGCTGTCCGTTCCTTTCTGGCTTCTGGGACTGGTTACCCTGCGCATTTCAGCCAGGGAACTTTTCGCCTTTCAGTCAGTTGAAATCACCTCCGGAGCAGTAACCATAAGGAAGAAAACAGGAAAACAGACAGCTTCTGCAGAGCTGAAGAAAAAGGATATCTCGGCTGTTTCATTTGTTGAAGGCAGCTATAAAACCCTCTACGGAATGAGCCGGAAAGGTATTTATACGGCCATTATAAGCAAGGGGGAAGCCTTTGGCATCGGGGAACGCTGTCGTGTTGCTGAAAAGCAATGGCTTGCAGATGTTCTGAAAAGCCTGATTAAACAAGAAACCGTATGAAAGATATGAAGGATCATATAAAACTGCTTGACCACAAGGCAATTCGTGAAATCTTACTGAAACACGACAAAAGGGTCATCTTTGAGAAAACAAATGTAGTGCCCGACGAATCCATGCTGAGGGAAGAACTGCTGGAGTGCCTGGGTGTGGATGAAATCAGCAGTAAATCAGTGCTGGGGCTGGATATTTATCAGTACAGCTCATATGGTGAATCTGAACAAATGCTGATTCCTTTCCTTTTCAAAACCATGCTGAGTACTACCATTGATCTGTGCCTGGATAATCACCCGTTTATTTTTCAGTCCTATACACGCGAGAAGATAGAGCGCAGTTACATCAGTACAGGCGATGGTGGTTTCCTGATTTTCGACACCCCGCTTCATTCGCTGCTGTTTGCCAGCAATTATGCGATCGTACTCAGGATATACAATGCTTTTCATTTCTTTCCCCGGCTGCGCAAGATTATCGGGGGGATCAGCACCCGTTATGCCATTACCTACGATAAAGTTTATCGTTTTGAAGATAACCATTACGGAAGGGCGATCATCAACAATGCCCGCATACTTTCACGTGACAGTCTGAACCGCTGCCTGATCGACGAACATGTGCACCGCTGGTTTACGGTCAATATCGACGGTATTGAGAACCTACAGGTGCTTACGATCGATGATGTTGCACATATCCATGAGTTCAGCAATTACAATATGCTGCCGCTTGCAACCTCTTCCGATAAGATCTTCGGCAGGGAATCGAGCCGACGCGAAGGGATCATTAACTCCGACATTCTGAAGATCGGAAAGATCAAGGCCAAGGAAACCGATATCAATATTTACAATCTTCATCTTCAGGTATGCCTCAGCCTGGTTAACAATGACGACGATTCCCAGAAAAAGGTGGTCACAGTCAGCCTTGGCAATCTGAATACGACGGGAATCTGAAACATAATTTAAGATGCTGTGCTTAAATAAACCTGAGCCGCTATGTGTGCTTTGAAAATATTGCCTGTTGAAAAGATCAGGGAAGCGGATGCCTATACCATTGTGCATGAGCCGGTAAGTTCTACCGAATTGATGGAAAGGGCGGCCGCAGCCTGTTTTCGCTGGATTGAAAAAAAAGTGCCGGCCACAAAGAAGGTCAGGGTGGTTTGCGGCATGGGCAACAATGGCGGGGATGGACTGGTCGTCGCGCGATTGCTGCATGGTGCCGGTTACGCCGTTGATGTATTTATTATCCGCCATTCCGGGGAACCAGGTGTTGATTTTACTGTGAATTTCAACCTGCTGGCCGATCTTCCGGGCCTGGTGATTACCGATGTGTTTGAAGCGGATCCGCTGATCGAAATTGATGAGGACGATGTGGTCATCGATGCCATCCTGGGCTCAGGTCTTGCCAGGCCGGTGACCGGATGGATGGCCGATATCATCGATCAGATCAACCACAGCGGCGCAATGGTGATTTCGATCGATATTCCTTCTGGATTGTTTGCCGGTAAGGCGGTAAATCAGAAGTATCCGAAAGTAATCATGGCGGACTTCACGCTGACTTTTCAGATGCCGAAACTGGCTTTTCTGATTCCTGAAAACGAGCGTTTCTGCGGAAACTGGAAAGTGCTTGATATTGGCTTGCATCCTGCATTTATTGAGCAATGTGAATGCAACAATTACCTGATTGAGAAGGACGATTGCCGGAGTCTTTACAAGGTGCGGTCGAAGTTTGCCCATAAAGGACATTTTGGCCACGCGTTGCTGATATCCGGAAGCACAGGAAAATACGGAGCCTCGGTGATGGCTGCCAGGGCTTGTCTGCGTTCAGGGGTGGGTTTGCTTACCGTGCATACCCCTGCCGATGGGTTTCAGACCATTCAGGGGTCAGTACATGAGGCCATGGTCAGCATCGATCCTGACGACAGTTGCTTTTCGGCCCTGCCGGTGCTGGATGCATACAATGCCATAGGGATTGGTCCCGGGCTGGGAACGAGTGATCAGAGCGCAGCCGCCCTGAAGCTGCTGATACAGCAAACGCATGTTCCACTGGTTTTGGATGCCGATGCCCTGAATATGCTGGGGGATAATAAGACCTGGCTTTCTTTTCTGCCTCCGGGCAGTATTCTGACGCCACACCCAAAGGAATTTGAGCGGCTGTCAGAACCCACAGATAATCATTTCGACCGGCTTGAATTGCAACGCGCTTTTGCTGTGCGCTACAGGTTATACATAGTACTGAAGGGGGCTTTCACAGCAACAGCAACGCCTGAAGGCGATCTCTTTTTCAACCCTACCGGTAACCCGGGAATGGCCACCGGAGGCAGCGGGGATGTACTTACAGGCATTATCCTCGGCTTGAGGGCTTCGGGTTATTCAGCCCGCGATGCTTGTATCCTCGGGGTATGGCTGCATGGAAAAGCCGGAGATATGGCTGCTGAAAAATTCGGGCAGCCATCCATGCTGCCCGGCGATATGATTGAAATGCTGGGTAAGGCCTTTAAGAAAATCAGCTGAAGCGGTCAGGCTTCCGCATTCACAAAGTCTTCTTCCATGCGCAGGTTGTCCATAATAAATACCTGGCGGTCAGGAGTGTTACGCCCCATATAAAAGCTTAACAAATCAGGAATTTCCGATGATTTGCGAAGAATAATAGGGTCAAGCCGCATATTGGGTCCAATGAAGTTTTTAAATTCTTCGGGCGAAATCTCCCCGAGTCCTTTAAAACGGGTAATTTCAGGGTTGGGCCCCAGTTCGGCGATGGCAGATACGCGCTCTTCGTCAGAATAACAGTAAATCGTTTTCTTTTTGTTCCTGACCCTGAAAAGCGGTGTCTGCAGAATATACAGGTGGCCTGACTTTACCACGTCGGGATAAAACTGGAGGAAGAAAGTCAGCATCAACAAACGGATATGCATGCCGTCGACATCGGCATCGGTGGCAATGACGATGTAGTTATACCGCAGATTTTCAACGCCTTCTTCAATGTTCAGGGCAGATTGCAGCAGATTGAATTCATCGTTTTCATAAACCACGCGTTTGGTAAGACCGTAACAGTTAAGCGGTTTTCCTTTGAGGCTGAATACCGCCTGGGTGTTCACGTCGCGCGATTTGGTGATTGAGCCGCTGGCCGAGTCGCCCTCTGTGATGAAAAGCGTTGTTTCTAGCCTGCGGTTGTCGTTGCTGTTGTAATGAATACGGCAATCGCGCAGTTTCTTGTTGTGCAGACTTACCTTCTTAACGCTTTCTTTGGCCAGTTTTTTTATGTTGGCAAAATCCTTTCTTTCTTTTTCGCTTTGCATGATCCTGCGCAGCAAGGCTTCTGCAACATCGCTGTTCATATGCAGGTAATTGTCAAGCTGCTTTTTCAGGATATCGCCGATGTAGTTGCGGATGCTCTGACCATCGGGCTCCATCAGTTGAGAACCCAGCTTGGTTTTTGTCTGAGACTCAAAAACAGGTTCCTGCACTTTAATACTGATGGCAGCCACCATGCATTGTCTGATGTCGCTGGGATCGAAATCTTTTTTATAAAAATCCCTTATTGTTTTGACCAGCGCTTCGCGGAAAGCCGCCTGATGGGTACCGCCCTGCGTGGTATGCTGTCCGTTGACAAATGAATAATATTCCTCACCGTATTGCCTTCCGCTGTGGGTAAAAGCGCATTCAAAGTCCTCGTCCTTGATCTGGATAATAGGATACACCAGCGGATTGCCGTTGATGTTGCGTTGCAGAAGGTCCAGCAGGCCGTTTTTCGCCTGCATTCTGGTTCCGTTGTACCAGATCGTCAGGCCATTGTTCAGGAATACATAGTTCCAGAGCATCTGTTCGATATATTCGGAGATAAAGTGGTAATGCCCGAATACTTTCTCGTCAGGAACAAAACTTATGATGGTCCCGCTGCGGAGGTTGCTGGGCTCTTCGGGCAGGTCGCTGATGATCTCCCCCCGCTCGAATTCAACGATCTTGGTTTTGCCCTCGCGGATGCTCTGCGCGGTAAAACTGCCGGATAAGGCATTTACTGCCTTTGACCCGACGCCGTTGAGGCCGACAGCCTTTTTAAATACTTTGGAGTCGTATTTTGCCCCGGTATTGATCTTGGATACGCAATCAATTACTTTCCCGAGGGGAATGCCCCGTCCGTAATCCCTTATTGTAACCCGCTGCTCCTTGATGGCCACTTCAATGGTTCGGCCATTGCCCATAACAAATTCATCAATCGCATTATCGATAATCTCCTTGATGAGGACGTAAATACCATCATCCTGGGAGGAGCCGTCTCCGAGCTTGCCAATATACATGCCGGGCCTCAGGCGTATGTGCTCTTTCCAGTCAAGCGTAACTACAGCATCATCCGAGTAAGCGCCCGGATTGCTCTGTGTAATTTCCAGTTCTTCCATAGCCTGCAAAGATAACGCAAACCGCCGGAATTGTCCCTGGGTGTTGAAATCTTAGCCTGGATGTTGAAATCTTTGGCTGCTATATGCCAATTGTTGATTTACAGCCTGATAAATGAACAATTTATTAACTAGTCTCCCGTAAATGGAATGGGGGAGTTTTATTTGTTCATGATTCAGGTACGATCCTGAGTAGAATCAGAAGTGGCCATGGTTTCGCGGGCAGAACAGCCGGGATAATAATAAATCGCGGCGCTATTTCAAACCTGAATGGGCTAGGGCGCGTCAGGCTTCAGTACCCAGGCGTCGGGAAAACCGGCCTGTATCTCCCTGAGGTAACGTTGCGCTTCACTTTCGGTAGGATAATCTGCGATAGATATCCTGTAATTATTACCGGCTGGGATCAGTCTTGCTTTGGGATAACCCAGGCCGCGCAGCCGCGCGACTTCCCTGTTAGCCTTTTCCAGGGTGTTGAGCGATCCGGTTATTATTGAAAACACCGGTGATGCAGCGGATGGATTCTCCGTTAATTGTCCCCGTGTGATTTCCGGGTCTCCCGGAAGGGTAAATGCTGAGTCGGATCCGCAGGATGTGTAAATCTTTTCAGGATCATCACCTTCACCAAACCAGACGGCCGCGTAATCACCATAAATGCCGATGCCAATGGCTTTCCAGGGTTTGGCCCATTTGCCGCCGTTAGTCAGGTAGTCGCGGGTCAGCGAAATGTTTTTCCAGAGGTTGAAGGCATCTTCGGCCCTGGCGGGCTCTCCGCCTTCATATACGATTTCCCAGGCCTTTGCTTTATACAAGGTAAGCTCTTTTGGCTTTTCTGTCATGCAGGCTATGCGTTTTTCGTCGCGGGCATAGCAGCATGGCTTCCATTTGCCTTTATCTGACCAGCTGTGCGGGTTACAACCGCCAAAATCTGGACGGTTGACTGAAATATCCATCATGTGGACACGGGCAACGTATGACAATGATTTGCTGAAAGGAACGGGAGGGAGGTTATTGATTTTCCGGAAGGCGGTGATCAAATTATATAACTCTACCTCGGCGGGAGAAGCACAGTGTTCTGCAAAAAGGCCAGGTCCCGTTTCCTGCGCGGGTACCCGGTATGTGAGCAGAAATAAGCCGGATATAATCAGTGTATAAATTAGCCTTTGCCTTAACATGGAACAAATTTAGTGATTTTAAAAGGATTTTGTAACTGGACAATCATTGAATGACAAACGATGCTTGTCCGGAGTTTCTTGTTCAGCGAGCCGTCCGTCAGGTTCTCCCTCTTAAAATGTCTGCTACCTGCATAATATCTTCTTTTTTTATCAGGAAGTCCTGCCATTTGCATTCGGCAACTTTTTTGAAAATCAACAGCTGATAGGTCATTCCGGCTGTATAGGAAACGGAAGCCGTGATCCCTGCCCCGGTGATACCCATTGCCGGAATCAGTGTAAATCCGAGAATGAAGGTGAATATCAGCCCGATACCGGAGGATACTGTATTGTGCCAGGGTTTGCCGCTGCCGGAAAAATAATGACTGAACATCAGTGAAACGGCCACGGCGATGATGCCTGCTGAAAGACTCAGGATCACCTTGTTTACATTGCTGAAGTCGCTCTGGAAGATCAGCACGAAGAACTCGGAAGGCAACATCAGGAGTATGCCGGCGATCAGTGTGGTGAACAGCGCGGTAAATTTGATGAAACCAAGTGTCAGGTTGCGGGTGTACAGGCTGTCTTTCGAGTTTGAAATGCGCGCGTATTGTACCAGGGCGATGCTTTTGGAAATAATCCAGACGCTTTCGGAAATCTGCACGCCGATGGAGAAAACGCCAAGCGTGGCGCGGTCAAAATACTTCTCGATAATATAGTAACTCAGGCGGTAGTTGAACAACTGCATAAAACTGGCTGCCTGCAGATACCCTCCGAACCGGAATATTTCCCGGAACAGTTCCGGATTCCAGCGCTTTACCCTTTCCTTTCCACGGGTAATGCCGGTAAAACTCAGTAGTATTCCCAAAGAATAAGAGATAAACAGCGCCGTAATGTATGACTGAATGGTCTGTTGTCTGAAAATTTCAAAAAGTATGATCAGGGTGATCAGCACGGTAACCGTTTGCAGCACTGCCGCAATGTTGTACTGCAGTACTTTTTCCTGCCCCAGCTGTATGTTCTGATTGATCGAAAACAGCGACTGAAGGAGTGATACTGCGGCCAGGGCGGGAGTCAGTTCGCCGGGGATAAGTCCGAAAAGGCAGAGTAAGTAGCTTCCGGACAATGAAACGAAAACAGCCCAGAGCCATGAGGGCAGCAGTAACTGAACCACCGGGTAACGGGGTACAAGATAGACCAGTGCGCTTCCGCCAACCATGGCGCTGATCATCTGAACGATACTGATGCCTAGTATAAACAGTGAAATGGTGCCCATTCCTTCGGCCCCCAGCGTGCGGGCGGCCAGCCATACAATGCCCAGGTTGGCCGATGCGATCAGCAACCGGGCCGCGGTAGTTGAAAGTATCTTTCTGATCATAACTGTTTAATACCCGGTAAAGTATGCTTTTTTGACCTGAATCGTCTGCCTGCCTGGTAAAGAAATGAGGCCGGTGAAAAAACGAATTTTTTACAGTCAAAATACATATAGTCCCCGGCAAATGAAAGGTTATGAATGCCCTTGTATCCGGGGGGAGGATTCAGTGTGCTCACCGGCATTTCCAGAAAGGCTTCTTCCGAGAGGATTTTGATTTCGTTGATCACGACCCTTCCGCCATAGGTTCGGGAGCAATCCTGAGCCGGCCGGTAGAGTTTATCGTCTAGCCTGAATAATGAACCGGCCGGCCGGGCATTCCGGATATCGGCCTTTACAGGATTCAGTTCGTGTGGTTCAAAAGGTTGATCCAGGCCCGGAGAATGCCAGATATGCAGTTCCACATTGGTGGCATGCGCAGGGGTAAAAAACAGAAACCAGCGATTCTGATGAAATACCAGTGTCGGATCTGCGGCTGCAACCCCCGGAAGCAAGGTGCGGACAAAGGCAAGTTTCATGGTATCGCAATCGAGCCGGTACAACTCAACCGACCCGTGGTCCTTTGATTCAGGGATACAATAGTAATCATCCCTTTCTTTAAAAATAAACGGGTAAGACAAATGCCAGGGTTCTTCAAGGGCGCAGGCTATGTCGCTGAAATCATGGTCCCGTTCGTTGTACCATGCGGCTGAAATTCTGCCTTTGCGGTGCCGGTAGGAGTAATCTTCAAACAACAGCAATATCCGGTGCCGGACCCTGAGCGCAAATCCATCCGCAAAATAGCGGTCGTTGCTACCGGAATGAAGCCAGGAGACCATTTCAGGATCAGGGGAGTAATCAATATTGCCTGCCACTTCGGCGGTTCGCGCCCTGATGATGCCGGTCGACCATTTCTCTGCCTGAAAAAGTTCGGAAAAGTGAAATTTTACTTTGTTAAAAAGCTGTTTTGCAAGAAATTGCAGCATCGTAGTGTTTTCAGGCTCCTTGTAAACGGGCGCCGTGGTGCTGGTCGATTCCCCGCTGGCCGGGAAAGTGTGCTGGGCGATAATTTCGCGGCATACATCCGCCGGCCAGTTCACAGAAAGTGCAATTGCCTGATCGAGGTTGGCGCGCCATGAATGATAAATGGTGGGAAAAAAGCCTTTACGAAGGATCACTCCCCCGTCGAGGGTTTCGGTGAGCCGCTGCAGTATGGAAGCGGTAACTGCATCATTATTTAACATTTCATGGAAAGCAGGAGGTACCCCCCGGTATTTCTGCTCATCTCCGTGGTGGAACGACCATACCCCGTATGGCGCACAATTCAGAATCTCCCCGCGGATAATGCCAAATGCGAATTTCAGGATGAAATCAGGCTTATACGATCTGATGGCTTCAATATCCTCAGGGCTGAAGTATTCACTATACTTTTTTCTAAGTGAGGTAGTGCATCGGATAACTGGTATTTCAGCACTTCCGAAGTCTGCAATGGTCTTCCGGAAGGCTTGTGGATGAAATAAATACTGATAATATTTTCTGAAAATGATTTTCTTCCAGGGATAGGCGGTTATCTTTTTCCGGAAGGTCTTTCCTGCTTTAATATTCTTACCTGACGGCATGATCAGCAGCACAGGTTCGGAGCAACCCGACGACAGCAGGGCGTCAAGTGTCTGCTTCTGCCATTGGTGCATTCCGGTGGAATTGCACATTACGGCAAACCTCAACCGCCGGCTATCGTTGTTCTCTGCCATGCTTTCTTTTGTTCAACACACTTTGATATAATACGTCCAGTTTATCTGATACCATCTTTTCACTGAAATTCTGCCTGACTGCTTCAGCCATACCGGCACGATCAAATTTTTCAGGATGGCCGAGTACATCCAGCAAAGCGGCGGCAAATCCGGAACTATCGCCCTGCTGTACAATCTTTCCGAAATCATTGCCGATAAACGGCTTAAGATCCGCAACATCCGTAGCAACAACAGGAATTCCGGATGCCATCGCTTCAAAGGCTACAATACCGAATGTTTCGTAATTGCTGCTTAAAGCCAGGCAGGCCGAAGTGCGGATTTCAGCGGCCAGCGCTTCATCCTGCAACATGCCCGTGAACCGGACGGTGCCTGGTTGAAAGTTTTTACCGTTGACGTATGCGATGGTTGCCTCAAGGTCGGCGCCTTCACCCACAAGCACAAGCCGGGCATCAGGCATAACGTTATGAACCAGCGTGAAAGCATCAATCAGCATTTTCAGGTTTTTGGATCTTTCCTCAAAACAGGTAACGCTGATGATCTTGTACGGATCTATGAGCTCCCCGGCGGGGTGAAAAAGGACTGTATCGACCACGTTGGGCAACAGTTCCGTATCGAAACGCAACCCCTGCTTATGCATGGCATTCGCAAGACGATCTGAGACCACCGATACGCTTCCTGCATTTTTTAACAGAAAACGGGTGATCAATTTTCGTAACCAGCCTTTATATTGCAGATTTTCAGGATAATATCTTGACCAGTGCTCGGTTACCAGATATGGAATCCGCCAGGCAAGCGACAACAGGGCTGCAATGACGGCCGTTCTGGTCAGGATATGTGCGTGGACAAGTTCCGGCCTGCCTGATTGCCGAACGCACAATTTTATGGCTTTCTTCCAGGCAGCAACCTGCCGCCAGTGGCTTGAAAAGCCTCCGGTGTTAAGGTAAGCTGTTATAACTTCTGTAAATGCATCTTCCTGCTTCACTTCTGTGCTATACTTGATGCCGCCGGGCAGTTCTTTATCGGGCACTGCATAAGCCACACTTACCCGGTACCCTGCTTTAACGGCAGCCAAAGCATGTTTCTTAACAAACAGGCCAAGCATGGGATCCTGTTTGCAGGGATACCAGCGGGGGAGGTAAAGAATGTGAAGATGCTTATCAGAATTCATACACCGGCATGAAAGGCCCAAAGGTACAAAAATAGCAGGGTTGCGTACAATATCAGGCCTAACGCAAAACAGGAGCGCTTATTGCGGCCGGGTGATCAGCCGGCAAGCAGGGAGGTCAGTTCTGTAACAGATTGCAGTACAGGATGTCCGGAGGCGCGCAAGCGGCTTTCCGACTGGTGTCCGTCGGCGATGAGTATGCACTTTATGCCAAGCTTTTCCGCTACCTCGGCGTCATGAAGTGTGTCGCCGACCAGGCAGGTTTGTTCCGGAATAAAACCGGTATCAGCAATTGCTTTGCCTGCAAGCCCGAGCTTGCCCCCTCCGAGATGGTCGCTGATGCCGAAAATCCGCTCAAAGAATGGTTCAATGCCGTTTTTTCTGATCAGTTTCGTCAGCTCCTCCTGCTCCATGGCCGAAAGGATAATCTGCCTGTATCCTTTTCCGGTAAAATGCACCAGTACTTCGTTTACACCCTGATGCAACGGGGAATAGGGCGCCCTGGCCAGGTACAGGTCCATAAATTCCACGGCAACGGTTTCAAAAGATTCTTTTTCGAAATCAAAACCGGCAATGCTGTAATAGTCCCTGACGGGAAATGTAAATATTTCAAGATAACGTTTCCTGTCGAGCCGGCTCAGGTTGCGGCGCTCCAGCAAGGTGTTGATGGAATCAATGCAGATATCCAGATCATTCAGCAGTGTCCCGTTAAAATCCCAGATAATATTCCTGACCGGGCTCAGACCGGATTTATTAAGGTTCTTCATTTTTAATAATCTGCAGGTTTTCTTCCTTTCCGGATACAGTGAATCCCACACTCCGGAAATCAGCTGCGGTAAACCCGTTCAGCCCGAATTTTTCCAGGTAATGGTCGCTCAGTAACAGATAGTGTATGCCCAGACTGTCGGCCATCTTCAGAAAAGATTTACCATAAAGGTCATGTCCGGCTTTCTGCATATCTGCAAAACTCAGGTCTCCCTGAATCCTCTCAAAATCATCTATCTCATTAAAAATAAATTCCATTGGCGCAATCACACGAACAGTGTCTTGTCGGGTGCCCATGTATTTTTCTGTAAGGCCAGCGTACATTTCAGGATCAAATTTTCTTACACTGATCTGAACATTCCGGATCAAACCTATGGAAAAGTAGATCATCAGCAAAGCGACCGCCCACGGACAGGCAGTTCCGGCCTTGATGCCCCTCAGCAGTTTCAGGTCTTTTTCCCGCTCATTAAATATATGACTGAAGGTAATTGTGATGATATAGATTATAAATGGCATATACATCAGCATATACTTCGAAGTGGTATGCACGGCCACCATTGAAAGGGAAATCACCAGAATCATGAAATACCGCAGTAAATCCTTTTTCTGCTTAAGGAATGGGTAACCCAATACCAGGCAGAACAACAGCAACAGGCTTTGACTGATTTCCGCCGGGCTGTGGAAAAACCGCATATGCTCCCGGAAAATCTTACCGAAGAAGGAGAGTGAATGCGGCAGGATAGAGGACTTATGCAGTGCCGGGGCGTCGTTGAGTTGGTAAAGCCAGTATGAAAATCCGTATTCGCGGCTAAAATCGAAAAAATAAACCGAAAGCGACGGCAGCACTGAAAGCCCGAAAATGATTGCCGGAAACAGTTTCCTGTTCCATACCAGCAGCAATCCGCCGGCCATGATAAAAATCAGTCCGTTAAGATGGGCGGCCGCAGCAAGTCCGGCAAAAAGTCCGCTGAAGATCAGTGCGGGACTGCTTCTGTTTTGAAGATATTGATCGAGCAACAGCCATGAGATGAAGCCAAGCGTCATCACCATGATTTCAGGCCTGTAAACGAATGAATACTGAAAAATAAAAGCATTGACAGCCATCAGCAACATCGCGAACCATGCGGCAGGCGAACCTTCTTTCCGCCGGATGGTGATAAAAAAAACGATTGTAAAGATTACCAGCCACATCAGGCTGACCGATTTGAGTGTCCACAACGAGAAGCCAAAAAGTGTGATGAACAGGGCTCCGTTCAGGGTGAAAAGTTTATGGTGAACGATATTTCTTTCCTGCTGGTTGGTTATTCCATGCATCAGTTCGGACTTAACATACCCTTTCTCAGCAAGCCAGTATGCATGCTCACCTATCCATGCATCATCCACATCGGGCTCTCGATGCCAGAGGCTGTAAAGGTACAAAAGGGCAACGGCAAGCAGGGCAAGCTTAACCAGAATAACCGTTTTTATCATGCTTCCGGGGCAAGTAATTTTGATAATAAAGGCATTGTAAACGGCTTTAAATATCCGGCACTTATCTGTATTGGCATCATTGACCGGAAAATACTCAACAGTTTAAACCGCTGCAAAGTTAATCGATTTTCAAAAGCACATAAATACATATTAATCCTTTACATAAGGCATACAGTTTTTATCTTTGCAGAAAACTTAGCCGACCATGATACAGCGAATTCAGACCCTTTACCTTGCCATCGGTGCGATTGCACTTTCAGTAGCTTACTTTCTTCCCCTGCTCACTTTTATTGACAATAACCAGATTTACCTCGAGGTATACATAAAAGGGTTAGTGGATAGCTCAAGTCCATCACTGGGGATTTCTGAAAATATCCTGATCGGACTTCAGATTGTGGTAATTGCTGTAATTGTGATGTCGGTATTGTGCATTTTCCTTTACAAAAACCGGAAATCACAACTTAAACTTGTCAGGTTTCTGGTCGGCCTGTTACTGGTTGCCATCGCCCTGGTGTTTTTCCAGTTGGGCAGTGCCATTACCAAAGCAACCGGCATTGAAGCAGACTTCAACCATCCGGCCGTCTACCTTATGCTGGTCAGCCTGGTAATGTATGTACTGGCTTTCAGGGGGATACGTAAGGATGAGGCCCTTGTGCGCGCGGCAGACCGCCTCAGGTAGATTTTATTTCAGTATTTCCAGGATTTCCAGATCGCGGATATTTTCATCTTCGATAACAAACCGAACGATGGTAGAGACATGATGAAATCCGGATTTTCCTGCCGCCCCCGGATTGATGTGGAGCAATCCGTTTTTAGGATCATTCATTACCTTCAGGATGTGTGAGTGCCCCGAGATAAATAGTTTTGGTTTTAAACGGCTGATCAGTTCCCGCGCTTCTTTTGAATATTTTCCGGGATATCCGCCGATGTGGATAATCAGCACCTTCACCTTTTCGCAGGTAAATTCCTGATACAGCGGATAAAAAGACCTGATGCCGGTTCCGTCGATGTTGCCGTAAACAGCCTTTAAGGGTTTCAGGGAAGCCAGCGCTTTAGCCGTCTCCAGGTCACCGATGTCGCCTGCATGCCATATTTCATCACATTCGGCAAAAAATGAATGTGCCTTGACTGGCAAATGCCCGTGTGTATCTGAAAGTAATCCGATTTTTTTCATAAAACAATAAGCCCGGCAGGCTGATGGTGAGAAGGGAAGTGTATCTGGTTCATAACCGGCTTTGCGTCGGTTTACCGGAGTACCTGATACTGCATGCCTTTTTTGTCAAGTTCTGTAAGCAGGGTTGGCAACTGTGTAGTATCCTGCAGGTTAAAGGTAATGGTTACCTGCACATATCCGACCGGAACGCTGGTAGTGGAGCGCTCGTGTTCGATGTCGTGGATGTTCGCCTTCATTTTTTCAAGGATGGAGATGATGGACTTCAGCATACCGGCCTGGTCGGGGATCAGCACCTGAATGCGCGCCCTCAGCCCTTCGTCCATAACCCCCTTGTCGAGTATCTGCTCCAGGATGCTCATGTTGATGTTGCCGCCGCTGATAATGGGAACGACCTTTCGCCCTTTAACATTGGTTTTCTGGTAAAGGATGGCTGCCATCGCGGCAACCCCTGAAGGCTCGGTGAGTATTTTTGCACGCTGCAGCAGCAGGTAGGCGGTACGGGCCATTTCGGCATCGTTGACCACCACAAATTCATCCACCAGTTTACTGGCGGCTTCAAAAGTGAGGTTTCCCGGCGATTTCACCGCGATGCCGTCGGCAATGGTATTCACGGAGTTAAGCGCAGTGGGTTCACCCTTTTCAATGGACACTTTCATCGACTGTGCGCCGTCGGCCTCAACGCCTATAATGCGGATGCCAGGGTTAAGCTGCTTCAGGGCAATAGCGATTCCCGCAATAAGGCCGCCGCCACCGATGGGTACCAGTACATCATCTACTTCACGCAACTGCTCAAAGATTTCAAGGCCAACCGTGCCTTGCCCGGCAATAATATGAGGATCGTTAAACGGATGCACAAAAGTGGCTCCCGTTTTCTGCTGAAATTCCAGCGCGGCATTGAAGGCATCGTCAAAAGTATCGCCTGTCAGGATTACCTCGGCACCGTATGAGCGGGTGGCAATAACCTTGAGCGGGGGGGCAAAAACCGGCATAAACACCGTGCTTTTTACCCCAAGCTTCGTGGCTGCATAGGCTACGCCCTGCGCATGGTTGCCCGCAGAAGCACACAATACGCCTTTGGCAGATTCCTCCTCGGTCAGGTTGCTGATTTTGTAGTATGCACCCCTCACTTTAAAAGAACCTGTCGTCTGAAAGTTCTCTAGTTTCAGGTAAACATCTGCGCCTGACATGGCTGAGAAGGACTTACTCCGCTCAAGCGGGGTTTGTTTGACTACCTTACTGAGTGTTGACTGTGCATTGATGATGTCCGAAAAACGGGGAAGCGGATGTTGATTTACAGCTACTGACATGGCATGAATGTTTGTGCTGCAAAGGTATAAAAAGCCGCGGGGCAATCAACGGAATTCGCGGAGAACCTCCGGAAGCCTGTGTTCGTTATGTTTAGCCGTGATGATATGGAATGAAAGCGCCGTTTCCGGGGTGTAGTGACCGCCGGACAGGCGGGATGCGGATACAGTCACACTTTATTCCGGCTCCTTCCCTGACAGTTTCTTTTGTATCCGGGACATCACCAGCGCAGCGATGGCATCGTAGCCACGTCCTTCGGGATGAACCGCCGGTAAAAACTCAACCCTTACCCTGGCCCAGAGCCGGGCAAAACGCTTCCCCTTGGGCAATGCCCTGAATGCCCCGTCAATCGCAACTGGAACAATGGGTACATTGAGTTCGCTGGAGAGTATGGCAAAGGTTTTCTTAAAATGTCCCAGCTCTCCGTTCAATGTGCGGGTTCCTTCAGGGAAAATAATCAATTTCTTTCCTTGCCGCAGCACTTCCGCCAGGGCCTGTATGGATTGCTTCAGATCAACATTCAGGTTGACAATGATGATGTTGTTTCGGGCTGCCAGGTATTTCAAAAATTTCTGCCTGAAATGCTGTTCCTTGGCATAAAAGTAGGTTTCCCTGATCTGTTTGGTTTTCATCACGGAAGCAACGAAAAGCCCGTCGAAGGAGCTCTGGTGGTTTGGTGCGATGATGCAGGGGCCGTCAGGGATATTGTCAACCCCTTTGCTGCTGTATCTGAAATAAAGCTGGAAGATATGGCGCGACAATCTGAAAGCCAGGCTGCCGATTTTCCATGTTGAGGGTAGCTTCAGATCCAGTTTTTCCCGAAGAATATCGTTCCAGTTGATATCGCCTTCTTCCATCCTGACCTTATGATCGCTGACCCATTCGGCCAGTTGCGCCAGGCTGGCGAATTCGGCCATCTTCTGCGGTGGCAGATCAATGCCGAAAGTTTGCTGCAACCAGGCCTGGAATCCAACCTTATCGAGCGAATCCATGCCCAGGTCCATTTCAGGATGGTAGGAGGGGAGCACCCGCTGACCTTTTTCTTTCTCAAGATAATCTGCGATCAGCGCGTATTCCGGATGGTCAAAAACAGGCTGGCTGATGTCGCTGATATGCTGCTTATGAACCAGCTCAATCAGTTTATGGTGCTGCAGTTTGCCCAGCCTGGTCCGGGGAAGTTCCTGGTCGGTCACATGGATGCGCATAATTTTTTTGTAGGCGGAAACCTTTCGGTTAAATGGCTCGATCACCTCCCATTTCAGGATATCTTCAGCATCACGATCCGGAAATGTTGCCAATCCTGCCGGATCAGGAAGTATAATGGCCTGAAGTTGTTCGTTCTCGAAAAATATGCCGCAATCCTTTATATAAGGTGAAGTAAGCAACTCATCTTCAAGTTCTACCGGATTAACATTTTTGCCGTTTGACAATACAATAATTTCTTTTTTCCGGCCGGTAATATAAAGGAAGCCATCTTTGTCGATATGCCCCAGGTCGCCGGTATACAGCCAGCCGTTTTTCAGCACTTCAGCCGTGGCTTCAGGGCTTTTGTAATAGCCTTTCATAATGTTGGGCCCTTTGGCTACAATTTCGCCGTCAGCAATCTGAATCTGCATCTCGGGCATACATTCACCCGGAGACCCGATTCTTACCCTTCCGGGCCGGGTGAATGTGATCATGGGGGCCGCTTCAGTCATGCCGTAACCTTCCAGCACCTCAAAGCCCAGGGTTTTAAAGTCATTGCCGACTTCCACATCCAGTGCTGCCCCGCCGGCAACCAGTGTTTCGAGTGCGCCGCCGAATTTGCGGTGCACCGTGCCGAAAACCGTTTTAGAAAATTTCTTTGAATTAAGTTTACGGGCAATCCTGAAAAGCAGGGTGGCCACAGAACTCTGATCGATCTTGTCCATGACCCCTTTCCGGATGGCTGCGTAAAGCCGCGGAACCCCGATCAATATAGTAACCTTATTGACCTGCAGGGTTCTTATAATATCTTCGGAAGCCATACTCGGGCTGATTGCGATCATTCCGCCCAGGTACAAAGGGATAATCATGGTGCCCAACAAGGGGAACACATGATGCAATGGCAGCAATACAAGTACACGGGAATCGGATTTATAAATGGGAATATGCCTGCTTACCGCATCTATATTCACAATGATGTTCCTGAAGGTTAGCATTACGCCTTTCGGGCTGCCGGTGGTCCCGGAGGTATAAATAATCACCGCAGTGTCGTCGGGCTGATGTTCGGGAAGCCCTGCCGAAGGCAGTGGTTCACACCCGGCGGCCTCGTGTTCATCGAGGAGAAGCACCGGGGCTGCACATCCCGCAGCGTCGGCTGCCTGGCGCAGGATGTCAGCAGTGCCTGATGAACAGAATATGGCTGCAGGATCACAGTCGCCAAGTATATAGGCCACTTCAGCCGCCGTAGCCATGTAATCGACAGGAACCACTACAGCTCCCTTTTTCCAGGCAGCGTAAAACGCATAAATCCATGATGGCCTGTTCTCCGAAAATATAACTACATGAGCGCCAGGCTCAACGTGATAAAGTCCGGCAAAATGGTGGATCTTTCCGAAAAACTGCGCATAAGTCAGTTTGTCTGACCCGTATGTAATGGCTGGGTGCTGCCCCGTTCCTGTTAACATAAAGTGCTTGTATCTGAATGAACGGATAATCCAGGAATTTACCGGCCTTTAGATGTGAACACGGGCTGATGCACAGTGACAGTGATTGACCGGAAAATCTTACGGTTATCTTCAATTTACAAAAGTACGCAAATATATGCATGTAACGGGAATAATATTGGCAGATACAGATAAGTAACGGATTACCTTAATCCGGTATGACCGTGGTAGCAGCAAGGCTGCATAAGGTCCGCACTTCGCTGAGGATCTTTTTCTTTGAATTTTGACTGAGCGGGAGCATATCCAGCAATCCCGGCTTTTTGCAAAGGTCGGCACACAGCACGGTGCCGTTTTCGATCAGCAATTGTTTCTGCTTTTTATTCAGCCCGGTAATGGCCGTTACTGGATACAGACCGTTTTGCTGGATCAGCTCCTTCAGGCTGCCGCGGCGGGGATAGTCCCAGCCAACCAGATGCAATCCGGCGCATTTGCCAAAATCTGCCGCATCATCCGAAAAACGGGTATTGGTGACCACCCAGCCCTGGAATGATCTGGAGTTGTTTTCAGGCTGTGATTCCCATACAGCTTTTATGTCGAGAAACCTCGATTGAATATACAGGGGGACCTGAACGCTGCATACTTTACCGGCCGTATTGTGGAACTTACACTCAATCATATTCTTACTTTTCCCGTTCCAGGCAACCACATCCACTTCATGCGAAACGCATTTACCCGGAAGAATCTGCCCGGTCATAACTTCATAGCCCATCCGTTTCATCAGTTCACCGATAAACTTTTCAAAAGGATAACCGGTAGGACCAAGCTCCATGATCGCATTTTTGAGGCTGTAACGCGCTGCCAGCGCATTCATCCGCCTGCGAAGCATGGCAAAAGCCTTGCGGTAAATCGTTTTGGTCGGTATGCCTTCGTAAAGCGATTTCCTGATTTCAGGCAGTATCGACCGGATGATATCTTCTGATGCACCGGAATTTAACAGTGACTGCCAGAGTTTTTCCTCGGAAAACTCCTGTGTTTCTCCTGACGATTTTCTTACGGAAATATGATTGGCCATTGCTCCATTTGATCTTGATCGCAGTAAAATTAGTAAAAGAAATCATCAGGCCGTGAAATCAGCAGTTTGGTTGTGGAACCTTGATTTTCCGGTTTTGATGCATCTCCGGACTATGAACAGGATGACAATCAGCAGGATAAATTCTCCGGTGCCAAACAAAAGCCAATTGAAATTTCGGGGGATAAAAGCGGAAATTTTTTGCATCAGTTCTCCGGATGAAGTCCGGTCGGGCGTTACGGCCATTAAGTTCAGATACGGTATGGTAAAGGAAAGGACGACAATAAGGCTGCCGGTGATCATCATCGACCAGTCGCGGAATTTTATCATTACCGGGCATCTGCGATGCTGAAGGACAAGAATTGAAACGGCATAGCATAACATCGTCAGAGAAAGCAGGCAGGGCGCCAGCACAGGACCTGCCCAGGGGACAGGTATCAGAAACAGGATATCCCATTCAAGAAGGGTTGCCGGCCAGCCGATGAGCATCCATAGAAAGACATAATAGAAAATATCCCATATGGCGAAGCAGAAAAGAAAAAATGCAAAGCGTTCAGCCCGATTTCTGCCTGCAAGTATGGCGATACTCAGCAGCATTAACAAGGTGGCAGCCTCGCGCAAAAGCTCAGTAATCAATACATTGTAATCCATGTTGACAAGTGGGAATGAAAATACATGGGGATAGTATATTTCCCTGAGATAGACTACCACAGCCGATTCCAGAAAGCCCATGGCCAAACTGAAAACAAAAAGCAGGAACAGGGTTTTAATTGAGGTTTTCATGACCGCATGTTTTCGGATGGGTAGAGGCGCCAATTTAAAAAGGCTGCACAATCAATACGTTATTCTGTTGACAATCAATAATATGAAATTTTCAGTAAAAGCATAAGCGTTTTCCCTCACTAACATAATATTACCTTTCAGGATTTGTGGTTTATGCTTTTAATGAAGAAGAATCAGGGTATCGTTCCGGATTTCTGGCTGGCTGACATTGATATATAGTCAGGAAGCTATGTCAGTCCTTTATACATCTTACCGAATGGCCGAAATTTCCACTTCTTTCAGCCATAGGCGCAGCTGGTCCCTGGTCAAGGTTAAGGTAAAACCCGTGTCCGATGAGGTACTCACTACTGCACCAGAATTTTGTCATGCTGCCTTCATGTAAAAAGGGGGTGTTCCCGCTGATCCCCCTTTCGCCTCCCGGCAGCGCGAGAAAACCACTGAGGTTGTTGCCATTGCCGGTAACCCATCCATATTCAGCTTTCATCATTTCGCCGGCAGTGATATGCCAATCCAGGTATAATGATCTAAGCACTGCCCAATCGTTCTGGTCAGGCACATGCCATCCTGCCGGGCAAAGTTTACGGTCATCGGCCACGGCATACCAGTTATATAGGGCTCCGTAGATTTCTCCGTAGGATATTTCGTTATTGTACCAGCAGTAAGCGCCGCTACGCGTGTTGTTCCATAGATCATTGCTTGTAATATTAGTAATGCTTTCTCCATTGCAATAGCTCATGGTTCTGAGGTTTTCAGCCATCCATTCCTGCGTGCCAATGATCACTGTGTTATAGTAATTCCCATCCGTGTCGGTGAGTCCGTTTCCTTGAGAATAAAGGGTTGTAGTGAATATGATCTGGTTCCCGTATGCCGCACCTTCATTGTTGATGCCATAACTACGGATGAAATACTTCGTATTGTAATTCAAGCCTGTAATCATCCCGGAAAATGTGCCGGATCCGTTTCCGCTGTTGTAATGCAAACCATTGGCTTTGGGCTCTGATCCGGTATGCCAGCAAAACCCGCGTTCCGTTACCGGGGAAGTACCTGCTTTGGTAACCTTGCCATAAGCCACTGCCGAGATGCCGTCTACAACAAGCACTGAATCTGTAATTGACACAGGAAGTTGGGTGCTGCATGGAATGACTTTCTGTCTGAAACCCGCTGCATTGTTATCCAGAATATTCATATCCCAGGTATCGGTCTGCCCGTCGCCATTCAGGTCGCTGACAAGATATCCAGAAGCAAAAACTGAAGCAGCGTTGTAAATCAGGGTCATATCATCCGGATCCGTTATCCCGTCCTGATTGATATCCCCGGAAAATATAACGAACCGGTTGCCTGCTGCTTTAAGGTTATTTCCGTAAGCCTGGCTTTGCGCAAGTGAAAAATCGTAATTCACCATACAATCAGCAAATGAAACCGGTTGCGCTGACCAGGTTTCAATACTGTTGCGGTGTCTTGCAGTCAGATAGTGATTATTGCTGAATTCGACCGGGACATTGATGCTGGCAATTCCTGTTCTGTCCATAAAAACGGAATCAGCAGAAAATATCCCGGTATGGCAGGGCATCACTGAGTGAAGGGCAAGGGTAATCTGATCAGAAACATCTTCCGGATAAACCGGTCCGTTGCTTCCCAGGGCAGGGTTCAGGCTGTCGCTGACCGGGTCATACAAACCTTCCGGAAGAACCTTTACCTGCAACTTTCTGACAGAAGGCCCGACACTCCCGTTTATATAATAATCTGAAGCCGGTTCATCAATGGGTACCAACTGATAAACATTGATAAAGGAGCAGTCGCGGAATGTGAGTGCCGTCGCTCCACCTGCATAATCGAAACATAGTTCTGCCAGCTTTTCATAATCCGGGCATTCCATATAGACATCAATCGGACATTCAAACAGAATTTCCAGGAATGCAGAATCGGGAGATATCACGGTAGCCCATGCACTTGTAAACCATCCGATATATGCTCCCAGTCCGGTAAATGTAAGTACTGACGGGTTGTAACCAATAAAATAGTGTGCCTGATAAATATAGTTGTAGTCCTTTACCCTGAGTTGCACAATTACAGAAGATCCCGGCTCTGCCAGTATATTTCCCAGGGTACTGACAGGAGCATTCCCTGCTTCGCCATCCACAATAATATCGGCGGAAGCGGAGCAGCCTGAACTATTGAAATAAATCAATGCATGCCGGTCGAACCAGCCAGGGCAGAAACGGATATATAAAATGGTGTCTATTTGTCCGTTATGTGGTGTAATCTCCAGCGAATTGCTGTAGTCAAATTTATTGGATAAAGAAAGGTAAACCATGCCATCTTCGTAAGGGCAGACTCCTGTGACAATCAGATTTTCAGTCAGATTGCCGGCGTAAATGCGGGTTGTAACAGCCGGGTAACAATTCAGAAAATAGTTGCCGGTTTGGAATATGAAGTCCGGGTCCACAATAATAAACGGGTCACATGACAAATCAAGTGGGCGCTCTTTTGGCTGCAGGTGGGATATGACCTTCCCGCCGGCTTGCTGAAACGCCGGATCATTTATGGCTGCTGCAGCTCCAAAGCAGCCCAGCAACAGGAAAATGATCAGTTTTTTCATACCATTACTCAACGCCGGATAATATTTCTTTTACAACATTATCCGGGTAAAACATAAATGTTCGCTTTATAAATCTGATCCCGGTAAAGCCATCTTCATATTCTTTCAAAGACCAGGTTACCTGTCCGGAGTTTTTTTTATCAGCATGATAAAGTTCTAAATTTACAAAATATATGCTTGAAATACAAGTTTTTACCCGGATTGTTCAGATGTTGTGCGGCAGAAAATAAGCCTGCAGAGAGATCGGGCCGGATTAAACGACCGGTTTCTTACCGGCAAAGGCGTTCCCTATCTATTGCTCAGCAATTGCAATGGATGTAAATGAATGCTAAGGTTATTAAGCATAGCATATTAATGCACATATTAAGCTTATATCGCTTCAATGCCTCCGGATAAAGAAAGACCGGGGATGAATCGATTAAAATAATTCCGGATTTGTATTGAGATAACACAATAAATTCTGCCTATCTTTGCGCTTTCTCAAGGGACGTTAGCTCAGTCGGTTCAGAGCGCTTGCTTCACACGCAAGAGGTCACTGGTTCGAGTCCAGTACGTCCCACAATTGATTATTAACTTTTGACCTTTCCTCAACAGTTAATCTTTCAATAGTAAAAATATAAGGGTGCTGTTGATCGGGTAGTGCTTAATGTATTTGATTGATCCAGTCTTATTTCTGATCCGGCGAGTGATATTCAAATCCTTTTCCACGGAAATAAATCAACTTTCCTCCAAGGCTTCTTAAAAAGCTGTCAAGTCCGCCGATTCCTTCAATAACGGTGCCTTTGTAATAGTAGTGATTTTGGTAAATTTATAGGTTTTAAGCGATTTACCGTTAATAATTGTGGTAATAACAGAATCAACCGTGTAGGTATTTGCAATGAATCCGTTCCATGCATTAAACGGCAGTGTGTCGCCGGCTTTAAGGCTGAAATTTTAAAGGATTTTAACTCATTCTAAAGGGTACAAGAGAATAGGGGTAAAAGCAGCCGCCTTCAGGATCAGGAAATACAGGCCCAGTGATTATACCGGTGGGCAGGTTTCTTCTTATGAGTTCGTCAAAGGCGCAGTTTGTGGTGTTTGGACCCTCTTCCTTTGAAATAACCTTCTTTTTCGCTTCAAAAAGTTAAACAGTTGCAAAGTATTGCTTTTGTGTGGTTTGTTAGTTTTGTACTTATGTGTCTGTATAAAGGTAATGGGAAGTGCGTCCTTAAGATATCTTGTTATATGCTGTACCGTTGAGCATCCGTATATTATATCTATATATATAGATAATCAAGAAGATGTCTTGGATTTGGTTCTTTTGGAAAAGTGATTATGCTACAAATTCATAAATTATTTTGTATATTGTTTTTACAGATTGAATTTTGGTTAACAAGCATCAATAGCTTGAAATATTAACATACAATTAATTCCACTGAAACTATTCCTTAACATCTGCAGTGTTCTTTTGCAAAATCTTTTTTAAGTCACACAAAAAACACCATGATGAAAAGAATTCTACTTTTTATTGTAATACTCTTTGTTTCGGGAGTTAGCAATTTTGCTGTTTCTCAGCAGCAGGTACTGTCAGTAAAAATCGTTAAAACCGGCAATGAAGGCGGTGTAGATGTTTCTTACGATGACGGTGAATTTGAAAACGATGCCATTGACAAATTTTATGACGATGACCTCGATATGGGTTGGGAAGGTGAAGACCTGAACATCATGACAACATTTCTGCGTTTCCAGAACATCAGTATTCCTTACGGTGCAACCATTGACTCTGCATTCCTGAATCTTTATGCACATGAAGACGAAGCTGATGAAGCCCGGGTAACTATTTTTGCGCACGATGCCGACAATTCTCCGGCATTTGTTGAAACCGAACTTCTCAATGACCGCGCATTTACTCAGGCCAGCGTTCGTTGGGTGATTACTGAACCCTGGACCATCTGGCAGCCTTACAGATCACCAGATATTAAATCAGTTATTCAGGCAATTGTCAATCGTTCGGGTTGGAATGCCGGCAACGCAATTACCCTGTATTTTAAAGGGGAAGATCAGGGTGCCAGCCTGCTTGACAATGCCCGCGATTTTGAATCATTCGAAAACATTGAAGATCCCGAAGATGGTGGTGATGGCCTTCATCATCCTGAAAGAATTCCTGAGCTTAAGATTTATTATACTCTGAAAAGTCAGCAGCTTGTTCTACGAATCATTAAAACCGGCAACGAAGGTGGTGTAGATGTTTCTTATGACGATGGAGAGTTTGAAAACGATGCTATTGACAAGCTTTATGATGATGACCTGGATATGGGCTGGGAAGGTGAGGACCTTAACGTTATGACCACTTTCCTCCGTTTTCAAAACGTTACCATCCCCAAAGGTGCAATTATCGAGTCAGCTATTCTTCATATCTATGCCCACGAAGACGAAGCCGATGAAGCTCGTGTAACTATTTTTGCCGAAGCTGCAGATAATTCAGCCGCTTTTGTTGAAACCGAACTTATTGGCGACAGAACCTGGACAACATCATCTGTTCCGTGGACAATAACTGAGCCCTGGACTATGTGGCAGCCCTATTATACTCCTGAGCTAAAAAGCCTTATTCAGGATGTAGTAAACCGCGAAGGTTGGAACTCAGGAAATGCACTTACTATTTTCCTTCGTGGTGAAGATCAGGGTGCCAGCCTCCTGGATAATGCCCGCGATTTTGAATCATTCGAAAATGTCGAAGATCCTGAAGATGGTGGTGATGGCCTGCATCATCCTGAAAGGATTCCTATGCTGGTTATCAACTATACAACCAACAGCTCTGGTTTCGGATCATTCACAGCTCCTCTGAATACCCTCAGGGTTTATCCTTCAGTTTCAACAGATGGTATGTTTAAAATAGTTCCCGAGCAAACTACTTCAACTCAGATAGATGTTTACAACACTAGCGGTAATCTTGTAAAATCATTGTCCTCATCAGGCAGCGAAATCCTGCTTGATCTTTGTAAGTTCAGCAAGGGAGTTTACATCATCAAAGCATTGCAAAATAACTCAGTTTATACCCGAAAAGTAGTAGTTGAGTAAATTGGTGTGGTTAGTATGGCCTGTCTGTTGGTTGCAGACAGGCCTTTTTACTTTTTAAACATATTCCTTATGTCCATTGCTTTTCATTTTCGGTCAATCACTCTTTTGTTACTTTTTACCTTGTCACTTGGCGTTCATGCTCAGTTTTCAGTTACAGGAAGGGTTGTGAATTCATCTGATAACAGCGGGCTTCCGGGAGCTACCATTGAGTTGCTTGGCAGCAACCGCGGTACAGTAACTGATTTTAACGGAAATTTTACAATTTCCGAAATCGTTAGCCAGAAAGCTGAGTTGCGAATTTCATACCTGGGTTTCAGGCTACTTATTGAAAAGCTAGACTTTTCCGATAAGAAAAACTTAAAAGTTCTTATCAGGCTTGATGAGGCCACCGCCGATCTGAAACAGGTAGATGTTGTTGCTCAGTCAGAAGGGCAGGTTCAGGCTATGCTCAGGCAGCGCGAAGCCAACAGCATTAAGAATGTTATCAGCGCAGAACAGATTAAACAATTTCCGGATGTAAATGCAGCTGAGGTGGTTCAGCGTATTCCCGGCATTACGGTGCAACGCGATCAGGGAGAAGGTCGCTTTGTTCAACTAAGGGGAACAGCTCCAGAGTTTACCAATTTCAGTATTAATGGAGAACAGATTGCTTCACCCGAAGGTGGAGCAAGGTATGTTGGACTTGATGTTATAGCCGCTGACCAGATTGAGCTGATTGAAGTTACCAAAGTGCCTACTCCTGATATGGATGGCGATGGAATCAGCGGCAATGTAAATATTATTACCCGGTCTGCCAGGGATACCATACCCGATATTATTGCTTCAATATCAGGAGGATACAATAATCTGATGAAAACTGGCAATCAGCAACTTCAGTTCTCATTCGGTCAAAGACATAAAAAACTGGGTGTTCAAATCAATACCAGCTACTACAGAAATAGTCAGGGTTCGCATAACATGGAATTCGACTATACACGTGGACCTTTGCTCAGCCAGGCGCAGGATACAACAAACAAGGATAATTTCTATATTCTATACAAAGATATAGAACTGAGGCATTATACAATTCTTCGTCAAAGAACGGGTTTGAGTACAAATCTTGATTACAGATTTAATCGTAACCATCAGATTTATCTCAGGGGAATGTACAACTCATTTTCTGATGACGAGCAAAGAAGGCGAATCAGCTACAAATTCTCCGATGCTAACGATCTGCTGATTTATCGCGAAGCATCTATAGAGCACGATGTAAAAGACAGGATTAAAACTCAGGAAATTTCGGCACTCAACCTGGGTGGAGAACATGTTATAGGCAATGGACTCAAATTGGATTATGAAGTAGCGTATTCTGTGGCTTCTGAAAAACAACCCGACAGAATGCTGGCATCATTCGATAATGGCGGTATTACCATGGCCATTGATAATTCAGATTTAAAGTGGCCCCGCATCAGTTACCCTTTTTATGAAGATTCTCTGGATGCTGCAACACTGAAGAATTATGAATTTAATGATCTTCAGTTTTATAAAGAGCTTACCAAAGATCGTACTTATACAGCCAGGTTTAATCTTGAGATTCCTTACCTTACAAACTCTTCATCAAGGCATTCAGGCTTTCTGAAATTCGGAGCCAAATTCCGCATGAAAGAAAAGGTGCGCGAAAACAGTGCCCGGGCTTTCAACAAGTATTTCCAGAAGGTTTCTTTGTATTCTCAAACCGGTCCGGTACTTAACCTTACCACTATTGAGGATGCATTCCGTGAAGATAATCTGCTTAATCAGGCATACGATATAAATCATATGATTGGAGTGGATAACATGAGGGAGTTCTATGAGAAATATCCTCAACTGTTTAAGTACGATGAAATCGAAACCTGGTCAAGAACCTACAGACAGGATTATAAGGCTCACGAAGATATTTATGCTCTTTATGGAATGTTCAGCCATAACATCGGAAAGCTGCTGATTATAGGAGGGTTGCGTTATGAGATGACTCAAATTGATAATCAGGGAATTGATGCTGGTGTGGATTATCCAGCTGGTGGTATTCTTTATGCCGATACCATCTATGACAAACGAACACAAAACTTCTTATTGCCACAGTTACAGTTTAAATATGCGCTTAATCCGCTCACAAATTTCAGGGCTGCCATAACTTATACTTACACCAGGCCGAATTTTGATGATATTATCCCTTTCAGGGAAAGCGAAGACGATGAAGTAACCATTGGCAATCCTTCACTTAAATATCCACTCTCCATGAATATTGACCTTTTGGCAGAAACATATCTGAAAAACAATGGAATACTTTCAGGAGGCGTCTTTTATAAGAAAATTGAGAACATTGCATTTAACTTTGTGCGAAATGCTCATATGGGGACCGATTTTAACCGCTATGGCCTGATGGAAATAACCATGGCAGTAAACGGACAGGATGCCAATGTGTTTGGAGCTGAAACACAGGCGCAGTTTAAACTGAGTTTTCTGCCGGGACTATTGGCAAATCTGGGAATTTATGGCAATTATACTTTTACCCAATCCTCAGCTACTATTACTAAAAGGTATCCTCAAAACGAAAACAACAAAGTTTTTATTTTTAACGAAGACAATGCTGAGTTTTTTACCAGCAGCGGTGAAACCGAAACCATTCAAATGCCTGGACAGGCTCAGCATGCCGGAAATTTCGCATTGTATTACGACAATAAACGTATTTATGCAAAACTTTCGGCCAATTTCCATTCACCTTACCTTATTGAGTTAGGTAATGATGCAGGACTTGATGTATATTACGATCAAAGTTTTCACCTCGATTTCAATGCCAATTATCAGGTTAATAAGGTTTTAAATATTTTTGCCGATGTAGTAAATCTTACCAATGAACCACAGCGGTATTACATGGGTAGCACCGATTATTTCAAAAAACAGGAGTATTATTCCTGGTGGGGCAGGTTAGGCCTTAAAATTAACCTCTTAAAATTTTCGCCAAATAAATCTGTAAAACAAATGAAAAAAAGAACAATTGGTTTACTCCTCACTTTTCTGGCTCTGGCTTTTATGTTCCAGGCCTGCAACAACAACTCAAAACCCGAGGCCGACAATTACCCCGGTGTAATTGATTCATCTTCACAAATTATAAAACCTGTTTATATCAGTGAGCGTTCATTGAACGATACTGATGATCCTGCCATCTGGATCAACCCGGTCGATCCTTCACAAAGTCTGATTTTGGGAACCGATAAAGGGAATTTGAACGGAGGTATTTATGTGTATGATCTCGAAGGAAAGATTGATTCTGCACGCAGTATTTTTAACCTGAAACGACCGAACAATATAGATGTGGAATACGGATTTCCGTATAAGGGAGGTAAAACCGATATAGCTGTTTTTACCGAGCGTGGCAGGAATATGATCAGGGTGTATTCACTTCCTGATATGATGGCTATTGATAACGGCGGAATTGAAGTGTTTGCAAGTGCAACCGACCGCGATCCTATGGGGATTGGAATATACCATGACAAATCAGCTTCAAAGTTTTATGCAGTTGTGAGCCGAAAAAGTGGCCCCGACGGTGCTTACCTTTGGCAGTATGAACTCCGGGAGGAAAATGGCATTGTTGCCGGAACAAAGGTTCGTGAATTCGGACAGTTTAAAGGTAAAAATGAAATTGAGGCCCTGGTGGTTGACGATGAACTCGGATATATTTATTATTCAGATGAAGGAGTTGGAGTACGGCAATATTTTGCTTCTCCCGACAGAGGTAACGATGAACTTTCTGTTTTTGCCACTTCAGGTATTAAGGAAGATCACGAAGGGCTTAGTATTTATAAACTCACCGATACAACGGGATACATTCTGTTGTCAGACCAGGCTGCCGGCCGTTTCCATATTTTCAGCCGCGAGGGTACCAAAGACAACCCTTACGAGCACCGACTGTTAAAAATTATTGGTGTGGAAGCCAGAGACAGCGATGGTTCCGATGTTACATCAGTGGCTGTAAACAGTACCTTCAAACATGGACTTTTTGTGGTAATGAGCACCGATAAAACTTTCCATTATTACCGTTGGGAAGATATTGCCGGTAAAGACCTCAAAATGAAATGGACTGATTTATAATTGGCCTTACGTATACGAAAGCGTTGTATTTCAAAATCATGGAATAAGGTAAAATCAGTTTTGAAAACAACAGCAAAGCAACTTTTGATTGACGGCGCAAAATGAAATTCACCCCTCAGGATGCAAAGTAAGGTAATTTCAGCAGAATTGTTTTGAGTGATGTAACATTGTTTTTACAATCAGATAAAGGGAAAAAGAAACTCCATCGAAAAGGCTACAAGCGAAGATGAAAGTTCTTCGCGAAGAGTCATTTCTAAAGACCTTAAGGCTGTTATTATGATATCCGACCGCTAGAAAAAATTGACCTGAGAATTGCGATTCCTTGACGCTTGTGTGAAGTTGTTGACATTGAAAATGCTATCGAAAGCCGTATTGAGAAGAGCATCATCATTTGTGCAGATGTTCTTGAAAGGTATTATGGTTTTGCCAAATAAAAGCAGTTTTCATTGGTAATATTGCGGGTAGACCTTAATCAGTTTCTGAAGAATGGCATTTACCAAATACAATTTTGTAGATTCAATACATAACAGGATGACGAAGGGGAATCAATCTGCATTTTAGGGCGTTTCAAAAAAAAACTTTCAATAATTCAACTAGCCCCAAAATAGCAGATGGCTGAGTGTGAAACAATTATATTACGTAAACAAAAGAGCTTTCAAATTATTGGAGAGAACTATTAAATGGTAATTACTTAGTAATAATAAACTTCAGCCAATTTATGGTAATATATAGGTTTTATTATATTTGTTACAATAAATAGATAAATCAAGGGAATCGTGACCTCTGCACCTAATGTTGAAGACTCGGTATTAATCCGGATTTTATTTCCTGAAAATAGTCTCCTTGCATCTAATACTGCAAGTTTACAGCGATGCAATGCCATTAAGGCAATGAAATTTGGCAATTGTTGATGATAACTTCAGAATTATTCCGGTTTTTGATGAAATATTCTGGACACTCTGCTACTCTTTGCGCTTTCTCAGGGACGTTAGCTCAGTCGGTTCAGAGCGCTTGCTTCACACGCAAGAGGTCACTGGTTCGAGTCCAGTACGTCCCACAATTGATTATTAACTTTTGACCTTTCCTCAACAGTTAATCTTTCAATAGTAAAAATATAAGGGTGCTGTTGATCGGGTAGTGCTTAATGTATTTGATTGATCCAGTCTTATTTCTGATCCGGCGAGTGATATTCAAATCCTTTTCCACGGAAATAAATCAACTTTCCTCCAAGGCTTCTTAAAAAGCTGTCAAGTCCGCCGATTCCTTCAATAACGGTGCCTTTGTAATAGTAGTGATTTTGGTAAATTTATAGGTTTTAAGCGATTTACCGTTAATAATTGTGGTAATAACAGAATCAACCGTGTAGGTATTTGCAATGAATCCGTTCCATGCATTAAACGGCAGTGTGTCGCCGGCTTTAAGGCTGAAATCATATAGTATGTACTCTCTTTCGAGCGGGTAGGAATAAAAGTAATCACTGTTCGGATCAATATATACCCGCCTGGTAGCAGTGTCCTGCCTCAGAAAAGCCGCGTATCCTGTGGTTACTGTCAATGTTCCGGGGTGTTGGTCAGGTATCTCTTCCGGCAGGTTCCACCGGTAATTCTTCCTTACCCAGAAAAGCTTTTTGTACAGGTGCGGCTCTTCGGGCAAAAAGTCGTTATATCCCAGCATGGTAGGCCTGCTGAGTGTGGTATCACCCGAAAAATAGAAATATGATGTATCGATGTTATAAAACCAGAGATCATAATAAGGATGACTAACGCCTTCCTCATAACTGCGTGTTTCTATCCAGAGCGCAGAGTCAGGGAAAAGAAAATAATCTTCCTCAACAATAAGGCTGTCAGGATCAGGAATTACAGGGTCAGGGTTTTCAACCGCAGGCTCCTTTTTGCAGGATGAAATCAAAAAACTCAACAGTACTGTCAGAATCAGCAGGCGATTTTTCATAGTTTGTTTATCATACATTATAAAAGTGGACTTTCATGAGCCCCTGCATTTCCGCTTAACAGAAACATGCTGTTTTTATATCACAAGTAAAGATACAAACCTTTAAAGGCTGTTGGCTATAATCTGATAATTTTAATGGGAAAATGTCTGAAAAGATATGGAATTCAGCATTGGTTAAGGTTTCATAGAAATCAAAAACCAAATAGCCCCATGTTCGGCTTGCCTTCTCATCATAATCAAACCTGACGGGTAACAGATTGAATAAATTGACAGAGAAATCAATACAAAAATTTATCAGTTGTTTGTGTATTTGCATAAATTCATGTAGGTTTGATCTTTAATCTCCGAAGCATATAATCGATCCCCATGAGCAAAAATGACAAACCGGATGAATCAGGACGCCGGAAATTTTTTAAGCTGGCAGCAGCCGGCAGTCTGGGAGCCATGATCGCTCCTTCACCCCTTAAATCGGTTTTAGCGCAGGTTCAGGACACAGAAAAGCCCGCTACCAACATCGCCGATGCGCTTAAGTATCCACGGAAGGAGGGGTCCCTCCCGGGGAAATTCCCGGCAAGGGTGGTAAAAGTTGTGGACAGCGCTTCCGTGCAGGATGACAAGCCGGTGAAAACGGCGGTGTACAATATGCTGTCGGAATCTATGCTGTTGCTGACCGGGGCCACCACCTTGCAAGAAGCCTGGCTGACCTTTGTCCGGCCGGACGAGAAAATCGGCCTGAAACTGAATCCCATTGGCGGCACCCTGCTCTCCAGCAGTCATGAACTGGTGCAGAGTATTATTGAACAACTGCTCGAAGCGGGAATTCCAGGGGAAAATATTGTGCTGTGGGACCGCCGGGAATTTCAGCTGCACGAAGCCGGTTTCACCCCTGAAGCTTATCCGGGCATCACCATCACTGGCACAGAACGCAAAGGTGCCGATGGCGCCTATTACGGCAGTGACGGAAAGCTGCTCAGCGAAGCCGTGATTGACCGCGATTGGTTCTACTTCGCCGATGTGGAAGGCGAATACGATGATTACACTATGCCTTTTATGGTCAATGGGGGTAAATACTCCTATTTTACAAAGATATGCACTCAGGAACTGGATAAGATTATCAACGTTCCCGTGCTGAAAAATGCCGGGGCCTCCATTACGCTTTGCCTGAAGAATCTGGGCTACGGGGTAATCACCAATACAGGCCGCCTGCACGCGAAACTCTGGGGCGAAACCAGCGCCGAAGTCTGCTGCTTTCCGCCGGTGCGCGATAAGGTGGTGCTCAACATTGCCGACGGCCTGCGCGGCTGCTTCCAGGGTGGTCCGGGCGCCAATCCGCAATACATCTGTAACTACAACACCCTGCTGGTTGGTACCGATCCCGTGGCAGTTGACCGCATCGGTTACGACATCGTCTTGCGGAAGCGCATTGAGGAGGGTATTCAGCAGGAAGACGTTCCCCGCGGCCGGCAGTTTATGGAATATGCATCCCGCCTGGGACTGGGCGAGTGCAATATGGAAAAAATAGCGCTGGTGGAAGTTGTCCGCTAACAATGATTTTACCGTTTATTACGGAATGAAGTGATTTTTACCTGAATACCTTATGAGGCTATTTAAACTTGTATTACTGATTTTGCTGGCCGGAGCTGCATTTGCCCAGCAAACACCGGCGCTTGATCCCGCTTCCATACCCGGCTTTGTCCCGGTGAATGTCAGGCAGTTCGGCAATGAGGAATTGTGGGGCTACATCAACGGCGGGGCGGATCTTTATCTGGAATACGGCTTTGAGGAGATTCATGTGTTTGACGTAAAGGCTTCTAACCTTGATTATAAAGCAGACCTCTACTGCATGAAATCTGCCGCGGCGGCATACGGCATATACAGCATCGCCCGGTTCAGATGCCGCACCTCCGGAACGCTGACACATCATGATTGCCTGACGCCCTATCAGTACATCGCGGCAAAGGGCAAATACTACCTTTCGGTATCAAAGCCCGCCGGCAATGCGGAAGGTGAACAGGGGATGCTTGCCATCGCTGCCAACCTGCTTAACCAGTTACCCGAAGAAGAAGCGGAGGTGCCCGCTCTTTTCAAAGTGGAATTTCAGGATTCGGATCTCCGAGACCTGAAACTGGTTACCGGCCGGTTGGGAATACAGAACGGCTTTGTCCGCTGGGACGCGCTCTTCGGGGATCTGAGCAGTTATGAAGCATGGATTCTCAATGTGAAGACAGACGGGAAGCCGTATTATGTTGCTGAGGTCCGCTTTAATGATGAAGCTGACAGGGAAAAATTTATGCAGCAGAACGGCTTTACCGGACTTACTGATTCCACGGAGGAAGCTAACGGATTCCGGCTGTTCCTCCGCGGACAAAACCGGCTTTTACTTACCGAAGGCGTCGCCCCGGCCACACTGCTTGAAAATCTTGCAAAGGGCCTTTATTAGTCTTCTGGAAGTTATCTGTCGTCGTTTTCCGGCTCTATCAGTCCTTTGCGGATCGCGTATTTCATAAGTCCGACAATGGATTTGGTTTTAGTCTTGATAAAGATATTGCGCCGGTGCGCTTCCACCGTACGCTCGCTGATAAACAGCTTTTCGGCAATCTGTTCGTTGCTGTATTCCCTGGCCACCAGGTTCAGCACCTCGATTTCGCGCGATGACAGTGATGGACGTGCATCTTCTTCAGGGTCAGTCTGTTCCGTAGTGCTTCCCAGATTTTCCATAATGATGTTCTGGGTGTTGATGCTCAGGTATTTGCCGTTTCTATGCACAATCCGCAGGGCCTCAGTCACTTCGTTCATATTGGTGCGTTTCAGCACATAACCCGACGCTCCGGCTTTAATCATTTTTGTAATGACGGAGATGTCATCATGCATGGTAAGCGCAATGATCTTCACCGAAGGGTATAAAGCCCTGATTTTTTCGGTGGCCTCGATGCCCGAACCGTCCGGCATATTGATGTCCATCAGTACCACGTCGATGACATTTTTCTCCAGAAAAGCCATGGTTTCAGCCATGGAATTGGCTCCGGCCACAAAAGCGATGTCCTCTTCGCCTTCGAGCAGCGATTTCAGTCCTTCAATCATCAGCTGATGATCGTCAACAATCAGGACTCTGATGGGTTTTTCTGACATAAGCCGTTTATTGCAATGGAATTAGTATGCTGATGATGGTTCCCCTGCCGGGATTGGAATCTATAAACATGGTTCCGTGCAGGTTTTCTATCCTCGATTTCATATGTGCCAGCCCGTAACTGGAGTGCTGTTTGATCTCGTCAAAATTAAAGCCTTTCCCATCGTCTTCCGCCATCAGCGAGATCTCATGGTCGCCCTGCGTGATCTGAATAAACAGGCTGCCGGCCTCGGCGTGCTTGATGGTGTTGTTGACAATCTCCTGTATGGTGCGGAAGAGTGTGTTCTCTATCAGGTTGTCAAGCTTGTCGCTCAGCCCGAAAGTGTCGAAACTCATGTTCAGGCGCGTACTTTGGTTTACCCTGTCGGAAATGCTTTTCAATGCCCCTTTCAGGCCGCGTTCCGAAAGCAGTGAGGGAGCAAGGTTGTGCGAAATCGTCCTGACTTCATCAAAGGCATCGTCAATGCTCTTCATCAGCGATTCAAGCAGCGTTTTCTTCTTTTCATCACTTAGTTCCTTCCGGCTGTAAAGTACACTGGCATTCAGTCCGGCCAGACTGAGCAGATGGCCGAGGCTGTCGTGCAACTCACTGCCGATGCGTTTCCGTTCCTGGATTTCCGCCTCCAGCACGGCATTCGTTTTCTTCTCCGTTAATTCGATCACTGTCTTCTGTAGCTTTACGTTCTGCCGGTGCCGGTGATTGAGGTAGAGCAGGTAGAGACCGGTCAGCAACATGATGAATGTCAGTGATATAAAAAACAGCAGATTGTTCTTTTTGCTGATAGCAAGTTCTTTTTTATCCAGTTCGAGTTGCTGCATTTTGTTTAGCTGGCTTAGGTAATTCAACTCAACATCATACACCTGGTGCACTACCGCCTGATTGATCAGCTCCTGCTGTGCCTTTTTGTGCTCACGGTAGTGAAACAGGCTGTTTTTGTAATCTCCCGTTTTTTCGCAGATGTCTGACAACACCTCATGGGCATCACTTTTGAGCACCAGGCTGTTTTGTTCGCCCGCCATCTGCAGCACTTCGCGGGCAATGGCAAACGCCTGGGCGGATTGGTTCAGCCGGTTCAGCGCTCCGGCAGTGCCAAGTCGTGCCACTGCCAGCTGGTAGGAGAGGTTAGTCTCGCGGGCAATGGCTGTGCTCAGTTTAAAAGCTTCCAACGCCTGCTCAGGCCTTCCATGTACCAGGTAATAATTGCCCATCAGCTGATATGAAATGCACAAACCATATTTGTTGCCGATTTTCCGTGAAAGCGCCACAGCCTTGTTCAGGTATCCGAGAGCCAGGGGCGGATCGTTTTCAGAGATGTAGCAGAGCGCGATGTTGTTCAGCACTGAAACGATAAGAATAGAGTCCCTTTGCACTCCTGAAGAGTCAAGTGCTTTGTTGAAGTATGTCAGTGCTTTGTCGTAATTTTTCAGGTTCAGGTATATCAATCCGATATTGTTATAGGTCCCGGCCATTTTTTCCGGGACTCTGGCCAGGCTGTAATTGTTCAGCGCCTCAGACAGATAGAGGTAGGCAGTTTTATAGTTACCCGTCTCATTGTATATCATGCCCAGGTTGTTGTTGATATGGGCAATCTCCAGATACAGCCTGATCTCTTCGGCCAGGGCAAGCGCCTGGTTGTAATACTTAATGGCTTCCGTATACCTGGTTTCAAACGCGTATGATGAACCGATATACTTCAGCAGCCTTATCCTGGCGGGCAGGTTGTCCGCATCCTGATCTTCGAGGAGCTGCTGAGCCATAATCCGCGCATGCGAAGGATTCTCGTAGATAATCTTATGAATTTCCTCCGAAAGGCTGTCTCCCGCTGCCGTATCTGCGGGTGACATGCCTGCTTTATCACTGCCGCTGCAGGCAGCAAGCAACAAAATAAAGGATAGCATACAGGTGTAAAAAACTGATTTTACGATCGTATGGGGCAGCGCTCCGGATAATGCCAAGGCTTTCATCTGAAAAAAGTAATCTGAACAGCAATGCAAAGCTAAGGCTTTCCCGCTCAGGTCAGTCATTTGATTTCTGATAATGAATAAAATAGGCGTTGATACGAAACTATACTAAGTGCTGGCACGGATGAAAGATTCAGGTGAAAATAGCGTGCAATACCAATTGAATTTTGTTGCTGATTCAGTTTACTTTGCCAAAGTTTTATTTTCAAAATCAACTTTCATGAAAAACCTTTTTACTTCTTTTGCTGCCCTGCTGATGGCCGGCATGTTCTTTACTCATTATTCCGCCATGGGGCAGGAGGTGCTTTACAGCAATCATTTTAATGATCCCACCGGACAACTCCCTCCGGGATGGGTACTCGACGGGGCACAGGCGCCCTGGTCGGTTGCCTCGTCAGCAATGGCCGGTGGCGAAGCCCCCGAACTCTTCCTTGGCTTCAGTTTTGCCTCGGGCCTCAGCCGCTTGATTTCTCCTGTTATCAATATTGAAGGCCATCAGGAGTTATGCCTCAGGTTTAAGCAATACCTTTTTAACTACGAAATGGATTATGGCGAAATCATCGGAGTGGATGTTACCTACGATGGTGGCGCAACCTGGGAGGCGCTGATGGAAAAACCCGTCGGGCTGCTCAATATTCCGCAGGATGAGTTTTCGTATTATTTCACCGCACCGCAGGGCTCCGGACAACTGCAGTTTGCCTTCCGCTTCGAGGGCAACAATTACGCCATCAACTTCTGGGCCATTGACGATCTGTTTGTGGAATCGCCGGTTGATCACGATCTGCTCACAGGATATTTCTCCGGAAATAACACCCCTGCGGCAGGAGAGGAGCAGCTTTACTTTCTGGAGGTCATCAATGGCGGAGCGATTGCCCAACAGGATTACACCGTGAACCTTTTCAGCGGAGACGGTACCCTACTGTCAACGGCGGCAGGTTTGCCCGTAGCCTTTGGAGAAAAGATGTATCACCTGTTCTGGTGGACTCCTTCCACCGATAACATCGGCAGCATGGATATTTATGCCGAGATTGAGTTTGCCGATGATCAGCATACTGACAACAACCGTACCGCCAGCCTTGTCATTTATGTGCAGCCTGCCGGAATTGAATATGTCCAGATCGGTAGTGGTTCGCACCCGCTCAACTCCCTTCCCTGCAATTTTTTTAATCTGCACAGCTACACCCAGTCGTTGTACCTGCCTGAAGAAGTGGGCGTCAGTGGCTTCCCGCTTACCGGCCTGCAATACACCTGCCAGTTCGATGTAGACCTTGAGGAGGTGACAGTGCAGATCTTACTGGGGGAAACCGCCCAGACCAACCTGGCCGACAACTGGATCAATCCCGCAACCCTGACTCCGGTTTTCAACGGAACCATCGATTTTTCAAAGGGTTTTAACAACCTATATATCCCGCTGGACAATCCCTACACATATAACGGCGGAAACCTGGTGGTGCAAACGGTTAAAAGCTTTAGTGAAATGGTGGTGGGCGCGGTGTTTATCAGCTCCATCGACACCGGGGCAAGCCGCTCCCGCATCGCTGAAAGGGATGATATGCCTTTCAATCCCATGACCCTCCCCGAATTCGGCTATTCAGTAGATTACTATCCCAACATTACTTTGTTCTACTCAACCGGGATTACATCTGCAGAGCCGGCTCTGGATCTGCCGGTAGTTTCGGCCTATCCCAACCCTGTAAGCAGCCGTTTGTTTGTGAAGTCAGGTGAGCGCATGACCGAAGTCAGGATTACGGATCTCGCCGGTAGAGAGATTCTCCGCGAAAATGCCGTAAGTCAGGAGTACGCCCTGAATGTGGAAAACCTCACCCCGGGATTGTACCTGTTGCAGGTAAAAACTGCCGCCGGCACCGCCACCCGCAAGGTGCAGGTACTCAGATAAGTTATTGGAGGAGGGAATAGCTGAAGGCTGTGCTGCAATGCGGTACAGCCTTTCGGTTTTATAAGGAGTGGAGTACTCTGATTATAAATCCTCGTCCAGCAGAGAGCACAGCCCTGAAAGAGCGTCATCCATTAACCCTGGGCTGAGCCCGAGGTCATCCGGATGCGACGGGAGATTAGCCCAGAAGGGGCGAAATCCCCTAACGTGTGGCTCAGCCCCGTGGAGTCCAGCCCAGGTGGGAGATTAGCCCCGAAGGGGCGCCATTCATTAACCCTGGGCGGAGCCCGGGGTCATCCGGATGCGACGGGAGCTCAGCCCAGAAGGGGCGAAATCCCCTAACGTGTGGCTCAGCCCCGTGGAGTCCAGCC
>VSSQ01000261.1_pt1 | contig 55423 bp, 55 predicted proteins | sample 4763081 | NCBI WGS metagenome assembly VSSQ01 (sample SAMN12137344, study PRJNA551015) | bioreactor metagenome | isolation source: SDC9 anaerobic chlorinated ethene degrading culture | place: USA: Knoxville, Tennesee | collected 2015-01-01
ACATCATCCGCACCGCCCGCGCCTGAGGGCAACGGGCCAGACTGTGACGCCCCCGCACGGGGCGTCCCCGAAACAGGAAGAGGGGGGCGCTGCCCCCCTCTTTGCTTTCAGCAAATTCACCCCCCGGGATATTTCGGGCAATTGGAAGCGGGAAGGGCGCCTGCACCCCGGTCCCGTCCCGGGTGTCTCAGGCGTCCTCGTCCTCATCGGCGGCATTGGGGTCGGTCTTTGCGATGCGCAGCACCGCATAGCCCAGCACCGCCGAGATCAGCGAGCCCGCAAGCACCCCCATGCGCACCGCGTTCATCTTGTCGTCGGTCTCGAAGTTCAGCGAGCCGATGAAGAGCGACATGGTGAAGCCGATGCCGGCGAGGCAGGCAATGCCGTAGAGCTGCACCCAGGAGGTGGCGGCGGGCAGGCGGGCGACGCCCAGCTTGACCATCGCCCAGGTCGCGCCGAAGACGCCGAGCTGCTTGCCGAGCACGAGCGCGAGCGCGATGCCGAGCGGCAGCGGCTGGAACAGATCGCCGATGCCCATGCCCGAGAGGTTCACCCCGGCGTTCGCATAGGCGAAGATCGGCACGATCAGGAACATCACGTAAGGGTGCAGCGCGTGTTCGAGCGCATGCGCGGGCGATTTGCCGTAGCGGTCCTTGAGCGGGATGAAGAAGGCGGTGACGACACCCGCGAGCGTGGCGTGCACGCCCGATTTCAGCACCAGCACCCAAAGCACGGTGCCGAGGATCAGCGTCGGCGCCAGCCGGTGGCCACCGGTCAGGTTGCGCAGCAGCATCAGCGCGATCGGGATCAGCGCGAGCAGCAGATAATGCGTCTTCAGATGCTCGGTGTAGAAGATCGCGATCACCAGGATAGCGCCGAGGTCGTCGAGAATGGCGAGGGTGAGCAGGAAGATCTTCAGCCCCGCCGGCACCCGGGTGCCAAGGAGTGCGACGACGCCGACGGCAAAGGCGATGTCGGTCGCGGTCGGGATCGCCCAGGCCTTGGCGTTCGCGGCGTCGCTCCAGTTGAAGGCGAGGAAGATCAGCGCCGGGGCGAGCATGCCGCCAAGCGCCGCCACCCCGGGCAGCACCACATTCGCGGGCTTCTTCAGCCGGCCCTCGACGATCTCGCGCTTCAGTTCGAGCCCGACGAGCAGGAAGAACACCGCCATCAGCCCGTCGTTGATCCACAGGATCAGCGGTTTCGACAGCCCGTCATCGCCAAGCAGGACGGAGAACTTCGTATCCAGCACGTCGGTGTAGAGCGTCGACAGGCTCGAGTTCGCGGTCAGGAAGGCGAGCACCGTCGCCAGCATCAGCACGATGCCGCCTGCCGCCTCGTGCTGAAATAGTTTCTCGATACGAAGTAGCGCCTTCATCCCGTCCCCTCGGTTGTTGTTGGTAAAGTCCTCACGCAAATGGGCGCGAAAGGGGTCGGATTTCAACCCTGTGATGGCGAAAACCGGCCTCGGGTGGGGGAAAAAGCGGGATTGCACAGTCCGGAGGCAACAGGCAGTGTCGCGCCGGACAGGAGCCGCGGGGATCTGCCCCGGTCCCGTTGCCCCGTGCCGGCCCGGCACCGCCGCACGCCCGGCGGGCCGCGATCGATTTCCGGGCGGCGGGGGCGCGGAGCGGGTGCATTGGTGCGGCGGAACGGGTAGGATCGGGCCATGGACAAGCCGCTTTCCCTCTGGGGCCGCATCGCAGCGGCGGTGGGCGCTCTGGCGCGGGGCGAGGGGTTGTCGGCGGTCTTCGACCCGCTGCGCAGCCCGCCCGAGCGCTCGGTCGCCTTCACCATCGCGGTGATCGCGCTGGGCGCGAAGATGGCGAAGGCAGACGGGCAGGTGACGCGCGATGAGGTCGCCGCGTTCCGGCGGATCTTCCAGATCCCGCCGGGCGAGGAGGCGAATGCGGCGCGGGTCTTCGATATGGCGCGTACCGATGTCGCGGGCTTCGACGCCTATGCGCGCAAGATCGCGGCGATGTTCGGGCCGGGCAATCCGGTGCTGAAGGACCTGCTCGAGGGGCTGTTCGCGATCGCCATGGCCGACGGCAGCTATCACGAGAGCGAGGACGCCTTCTTGCAGGAAGTGGCGCGGATCTTCGGGCTCGAGGAGTGCTGCTTTGCTGCGCTGCGGGCGGCATTCGTGCCCGATGCCGAGCCCGATCCCTGGGCGGTGCTGGAACTGCCGCCGGGCACGCCGCTGCCCGAGGTGCGGGCGCGCTGGAAGGCGCTGGTGCGCGAGGCCCACCCCGACCGCGCCATTGCGCGCGGCCTGCCCGAGGAGGCGGTGCGGCTGGCCGAGGCGCGGGTGGTGGCGCTGAATCGCGCCTGGGAAGACTTGCAGGCAAGAGGCGGGAATGCGGATCGCCACCTATAACGTCGAATGGTTCACCAATCTCTTCGATCGTCGCGGCCGGCTGCTCGACGACGACCAGTGGTCGGCGCGCTACAACGTGACGCGGGCGCAGCAGCTGGGCGGCCTTGGCATCGTCTTCACCGCGATCAATGCCGATGCGGTGCTGATCGTCGAGGCGCCCGACGACAATTCGCGGCGCAAGACGGTGCCGATGCTGGAAAGCTTCGCGGCCTATTTCGGCCTGCGCCAGCGCCGCGCGCTGATCGGCTTCTCGAACGACACGCAGCAGCAGATCGCGCTGCTGTACGACCCCGACGCGGTGAGTGCCGTCTTCGACCCGCAGGAGGGCACCGAGGAGTGTCCGCGCTTCGACCGCAGCCTGAAGATCGACCTCGACATCGATGACACGCTCGACACCGTGACCTTCTCGAAGCCGCCGCTCGAGGTGGCGCTGACCACCAGGGCGGGCAAGACGGTGCGGCTGATCGGGGTGCATATCAAGTCGAAGGCACCGCATGGCGAGATCGACGCGACGTCCGAGGTGCGGATCGCGATCGAGAACCGGCGCAAGCAGCTTGCCCAGTGCATCTGGCTGCGCCGGCGCATCGACGCGCATCTCGATGCAGGCGACAGCCTGATCGTGCTTGGCGATTTCAACGACGGGCCGGGGCTTGACGAATACGAGCAGCTGTTCGGCCGCTCGGGGCTCGAGATCGCGGTGGGCGAGGGCAGCCCGCCCGAGCGGCGGATGCGCGACCCGCATGCGCGGCTGCGCCATGGGGGCCATTCGCTCGCCGCCCAGCCCGCCTCGGCGCGGTTCTGGCTGCCCGAGGCGCATCAGTATTTCTCGGCGATGCTCGACTATGTGCTGCTGTCGCCCGACCTGTGCGCCGACGATCCGGCCTGGCGGATCTGGCACCCGTTCGACGACCCGGTGTGCTATCGCACCCCCGAGCTGCGCGAAGCCTTGCTGCAGGCCTCGGACCATTTCCCGGTGACGGTGGACATTCCGATCTGAGCCCCCATATCGGGGGCATGAACCGGATTGCTCTCATCGCCCTTCTGGGCAGCCTGACCTTGACCCCGGCGCTGGCCGAGGACGCGCCCGCCGTGCCCGAGGCCGCGCCTCCGGCGGCGGAAGACGAGGCGCCCGGCCTGATCGAGCAGGGCGCGCGGCTGTTCCTGCGCGGGCTGATCGAGGAGATCGGGCCGCAGGTCGACGAGATGACGGCGGGGATCGAGGAGGCGGCGCGCAGGCTTGGCCCCGAGCTCGAGCGGTTGCTGGCGCTGGTCGACGACGTGCAGAATTACGAGCCGCCCGAGCGGTTGCCGAACGGCGATATCGTGATCCGCCGCAAGGCCGGTGCGCCGCCGCCCCCGCCATTGCCCGAGGGCAAGGACGCGGCGCCCGACGGCGCGGTGCCCGCGGCACCCGCGGCACCGCAGATCGACCTCTGATCAGCCTTCCGGGCGCAGCACCACCGGCGTCGCCTTCAGCGCCGCGGCAAGCGCGCCGAAGCGCGCCTCGACGACCTCGCCGAAGAGCCCCGCGCCGCGCTTCGTCAGCTTCAGCTCGAGCGCGTTCTTCTTCGCCTTGTAATCGAGCGCGCCGACATCGGCCGGGTCCTCGATGGTGAACATCGCGGCGAAGCGCATCGCCTTGCCCAGCACCTCGGCCTCCTGGATCTGCTCGGGGGTGAGCAGCGCGAAGAGCGGCTCGAAGCGGGAGCCCGCGCGCGAGTTCTTGTAGCGGTGCAGCAGCGCAAGCCCGACGAAGACGCGCTCGGGGTGGCTCAGCGCGGCAAGGTTGGCGCGGGTGACGTTGTCGAAACAGGCCTCGGCGCGATAATCGGGATGGGTGCGCCAGGTGGTGTCGTGCAGCAGGCAGGCGGCGCGGTGCAGGCGGAAGACCTCGGGCGGCACCTCACCGAAGAGCGGCGCGATGAAACTGTGCAGCTTCTTGCCGAAACCGGGCATCCGCGCCATCACCTTCTCCGAGAAGCGGCAGGCCTCGACCAGCGGGTCGCGCTTGCGCAGCCGTTCGGGCATCTGCTCGTACAGCAGCCCCTCGCGGATGCCGTAGGAGGAGGTGTCGATCTCTTTCGGGCGGAAGGTCTCGATCAACTCGCGCAGCACGAGGGCGGCAAGCGGCACGAGCTCCATGCGGGCCTGCGAGGTGCCGGTGCGGGCGCGCAGCATCGCAAGGTCGCTCTTCTCGATCCAGTCGAGCGTCTTCAGCAGGCTTTCGGGCTCCATCCGGTATTCGTGCAGCACCAAAAGCGGATAGTTGCGCCGCTCCATGTCGAGGCGCGCAATGGCGCGCCACGAGCCGCCGACGAGATAGATCCGGTCGTGGTCAGTGCCCACGGCCTGCGCGAGCTCGGCGACGGCGGCGCGGATATGGGCGACCAGTTCCTTGCGGCCGCCCTTCACCTGCTGCAGCCGGAACGGGCCAAGCTGCGAGGTGGCGCGACGGCCGACCCGGCCCTCGCCCACTTCGGCAAGCTCCATCGAGTTGCCGCCGATGTCGCAGATCAGTCCCTGCGCCTCGGGCCAGCCCAGAAGCACGCCCTGCGCCGACAGCCGCGCCTCCTCGGCGCCGTCGATGACATGCAGGTGCAGCCCCGTCTCCTTCTCGACAAGGCGCTGGAACTCGGGCCCGTCCTCGGCATCGCGCACCGCGGCGGTGGCGACGCAGGTCAGCGGGCCGATGTCCATGCCCTTCGCCAGCAGCGCAAAGCGCTTGAGCGCGGCAAAGGCGCGTTCGCGGCCCTGCGGGTTCAGCCGGCCGGTTTCGGCCAGCCCCTGGCCGAGGCCCGCCATCACCTTCTCGTTGTAGAAATACGCCGGGCTGCGCGCCGCGCCGTCGAACACCACCATCCGAACCGAGTTCGAGCCGACATCCACGACGCCGACGCGGCTGAGCGCGCGGGCGGAGGGGTCGTCGAACAACGGCTTGCCGAATGCATCCCAGTCGTCGGCCAGTGCCTGGCGCGGGGCTTCGGTCTTTCCGATCATCTTTCGTCCTGCCGTGAGAGCGCCTGTGCGCGCCGGTCCAAACTAGCGCCTAGTCGGTGCTGTGGGCAAGCTCGGGCACGTCCTTTGCCCCTGCCGATCCGCGGCCGGAGAGCGAGGGGTTCTCCATGAAGAAGCGGTGGCAGGAGAACAGGTCCTGGCCCTCGGGCAGGTGGCGGATGAAGCGGCCGTCGGGCTGCAGGATCCAGCTCTGTGCCTCGTCGGCCATATTCGCCGCCATGATCTGGCTGAGGATCTGCGCCTTCACCGTGTCGTTCTTCGCCTCGACCAGCGTTTCCACGCGGCGGTTGAGGTTGCGCCCCATCCAGTCGGCCGAGCTGAGGAACACCCGCGCCTTCTTCGAGGGCAGGCCGTGGCCGTTGCCGAAGCAGACGATGCGCGAATGCTCGAGGAAGCGCCCGACGATCGACTTCACCCGGATGTTCTCGCTCAGCCCCTTGATCCCCGGCCGCAGGCCGCAGATGCCGCGGATGACGAGCGAGATCTTCACCCCGGCGGCACTTGCGGCATAGAGCGCGTCGATCACCTCGGGGTCGATCACGCTGTTCATCTTCGCCCAGATCTCGGCCGGGCGGCCCGCCTTCGCATGCTCGCCCTCGGCGCGGATCAGCTCGAGCAGCCGCGGCTTGAGCGAAATCGGCGAGATCGCCAGATTCTCGAGCCCCTCGGGTTGCACGTAGCCGGAAAGATAGTTGAACACTTTCGTCGCATCGCGGCCAAGCGCCGGATCGCAGGTGAAGAGGCTCAGGTCGGTGTAGATCTTCGCGGTGATCGGGTGGTAGTTGCCGGTGCCGAAATGGGTGTAGGTGACGAGCGCATCGCCCTCGCGCCGCACCACGGTCGAGATCTTCGCATGCGTCTTCAGATGCATGAAGCCATAGACGACATGCGCCCCCGCGCGTTCGAGCCGGCGCGACTGGCGGATGTTCGCGGCCTCGTCGAAGCGTGCCTTCAGCTCCACGAGTGCCATCACCGACTTGCCGTTCTCGGCTGCCTCGCACAGCGCGTCGACGATCGGGCTGTCCTTCGAGGTGCGATAGAGCGTCTGCTTGATCGCCAGAACGTTCGGGTCATTCGCCGCCTGCTGCAGGAAGCGGATGACCATGTCGAAGGTCTCGTAGGGGTGGTGCAGCAGCATGTCCTTCTGCCGGATCGCGGCGAACATGTCGCCGTCGTGATCCTGCACCCGTTCGGGCACGCGCGGGGTGAAGGGCGGCCAGAGCAGGTCGGGGCGCGAGGACAGCACCAGTTCCTTCAGGTCGGCGACGCCCAGCAGGCCCTTGACCTCGACCACCTCATCGCGGTCGACGTGCAGCTCGTCCATGATCAGCGAGCGCAGGCTTTCCGGCGCGCCCGAGGTGATCTTCAGCCGGATCACCTGGCCGCGGCGGCGCCGCTTCAGCGCGGTCTCGAATTCGCGCACCAGATCCTCGGCCTCGTCCTCGACCTCGAGGTCGCTGTCGCGCAGCACGCGGAAGGCGCAGGAGCCGGTGTCGGTATAGCCCGGGAAGAGCGAGCCGAGATGCAGCATCAGCAATTCTTCGAGCGGCAGGAAGCGCGCCTCGCCCGGCAGCCGCACGAAGCGGTCGATCTGCTGCGGGATCGGCAACAGCGCCTGCAGCCGGCGCTTGTCGGTCTGCCGCTCGAGCTCCAGCGCCAGGCAGAAGCCGGTGTTCGGAATGAAGGGGAAGGGGTGCGCCGGGTCGATGGCAAGCGGCGACAGAACCGGGAAGACCTTGGCGAGGAAATGCTCGGCCAGGACGTCGCGGTCCTCCTTGGTCAGCTTGCCGCGGGTCAGGATGTGGATGCCGGCGGCCTCCATGCTCCGACGCAGCGCATTCCAGGTGGTCTGCTGCGTCTCCATCAGGCGCCGCGCGTCGGCGTTGATCAGCGTCAGCTGCTCGGACGGCGTCAGCCCGTCGTCCGAGGGGATGACATTGCCCTCGCGCACCAGTTCCATCAGCCCGGCGACGCGCACGGTGTAGAACTCGTCAAGGTTGGTGGCCGAGATCGACAGGAAGCGCAGCCGCTCGAGCAGCGGCACCCGCGGGTTCGTGGCCTCCTCGAGCACACGCCAGTTGAAGGCGAGCCAGCTCAGCTCCCGGTTGAAGAAGCGGCGCGGGCCGGTGACCTCCTCGGGCGGAAGCTCGACGGCGGCGGGGAACGGGGTCTTGAGGAAATCTGCCTGGGTCATGGAGCGCTTATGGATCTGAAATGTAATGGCCTGGTGACAGTTTGCGCGTCTCAGCCGAGACTGTCCAGAACCTCGGCGGCCAGCGTGCGGGTGACTGGCCGGCCCTCGGCAACGGCGCGGGCGTCGAGGGCGGCGACAAGCCTGCGCGCGGTGCCGAGCGAGCGGTCCATGCGGGTCACGAGCCAGGGGATCAGACTGTGCGGCACCTTGGTCTGGCGGTCGGCGAAAAGCTTGACCAGTACCGCGGACAGAAGCGCATCGTCGGGCGGCGTGATCCGGACCGAGGCCGTGGCCTCCATCCGGCTGGCAAGGTCGGCGAGCGTCAGGCCCCAGTCGCGCGGCGGGGCCGCGGCGGTCAGCAACAGCCGCCCGCCCTCGGCCTGCATCAGGTTGTGCAGGTGAAAGAGCGCGGCCTGTGCGACGGGGCTCGCGGCCACGCGCTGCGCATCCTCGACGACGCAGGCGCCGGCGCGGACAAGGGCAGGGGCGGCCTCGTCGGTCAGGCTGGCGGCGGCGACGATTGGTGCGCCGCCCTGCGCCTCGGCCCAGATCGCGGCGAGATGCGACTTGCCCGCGCCCTCGGGCCCGATCAGCAGCATCCGCCCCGAGGGCCAGGCCTCGGGCGCATCAAGCGTCGCGAGCGCGAGCGCGTTCGCGGGGGCGACGAAGAAATCGTCGCGGCCCCGTGCAGAGCGCACGGGCAGGTCGAGGATCAACTGGCGGATCATCTCAGGCGCCTTCCGTTTCGTCGGCGAGGGTCGCGGGCTGGTCTTGCAGCGCCTCGAGCCCCCGGTAGAGCCGGCCCTCCAGATACCGGTCAAGCGCGAAACGGGCAAGCACCCCGATCACCGCGGCAACCGGCACCGCGACCAGCATGCCGACAAAGCCGAAGAGCGTGCCGAAGGCCGAGAGCGCGAAGATCAGCCACAGCGGGTGCAACCCGACCGACGAGCCGACGAGGCGCGGGGTGATCACGTTGCCTTCGAGGAACTGGCCGGCGACGAAGATCCCGGCGACGATGCCGATCGACATCCAGTCGCCCCAGAACTGGTAAAGCGCGAGCCCGATCGACAGCACGCCGCCGATCACCGCGCCGACATAGGGGATGAAGGTCAGCCCGCCGGCGATCGCCCCGGCGATCAGGCCGAAGTTCAGCCCCGCGAGCATCAGCGCGATGGCATAGAAGCTGCCGAGGATCAGACAGACCGAGACCTGCCCGCGCACGAAGCCCGACAGCACCTTGTCGATCTGCCGCGCGATGGCGCGGATTTGCGGGGCATGGTCGCGCGGCAGCCAGCCGTCGACCTTGGCCACCATCCGGTCCCAGTCGAGCAGCATGTAGAAGGCGACGACCGGCACCACGACGATGAAGACGACGAAGTTCACCACGCTCATCGCCGAGCTGAGCACGGTCTGTGCGAGCTCGCCGCCGCGCGCCTTCACCGCCTCGCCGAGCGACAGCAGCGTCTCGTTCACCACCGAACCGGGCTCCATCATCGAGGGGAAGCGGGCGGTGAGAAATTCCTGCAGGTGCAGCGCCATCTCGGGCGCGGTGGCGACGAGCTGGCTGAGCTGGCGCACCAGCATCGGGATGACGGCAAGGCCGATCACCACGAAGACGAGGGTGGCGATGAGGGCGATGGTGGCGGTGGCAAGCGCCCGCGACAGCCCCATCCGCTCGAGCCGGTCGGCGAGCGGGTCGAGGAAATAGGCGATCGCGCCGCCCACCAGAAAGGGCAGGATCACCGCGCCAAGCCACCACAGCGCGGCGAAGAAGATCACCGCGGCGATGCCCCAGTACATCAGTTGCGCGCGTGCGGGCAAGGTCATGGCTCCTCCGGTCGGGCAGTCTCTCTCAGATTGCCGTTCCGGCGCGGATTTTCAAGCCCGCGCCGCGCTGCGGCGTCAGGACAGGCGCTCGATCGCCATCGCCGTGGCCTCGCCGCCGCCGATGCACAGCGAGGCGACGCCGCGGGCAAGGCCGTGGGTTTCGAGCGCGGCAAGCAGCGTCACCAGCACCCGCGCCCCCGAGGCGCCGATCGGATGGCCGAGCGCGCAGGCCCCGCCATGCACGTTGACCTTGTCATGCGGCAGGTCGAGATCGCGCATCGCCGCCATGGCGACGACGGCGAAGGCCTCGTTCACCTCGAAGAGATCGACATCGCGCAGGTCCCAGCCAGTCTTCTGCGCGAGCTTGCGCATCGCGCCGATCGGCGCGGTCGGGAACAGGTTCGGCCGGTCGGCATGGGTCGTGTGCCCGACGATCCGCGCGCGCGGGCGCAGGCCGTGCCGCTCGGCCTCGGAGGCGCGCATCAGCAGCAGCGCCGCCGCTCCGTCGGAAATCGACGAGCTGTTTGCCGCGGTCACCGTGCCGCCCGGGCGGAAGGCGGGCTTCAGCCCGGCGATCTTGTCGGGCCGCGCCTTGCCGGGCTGTTCGTCGGTGTCGATCTGCGCCTCGGTGCGGCCCTGTCTCACCGTGACCGGGGCGATCTCGCCCGCGAAGCGGCCCTCGCGGATCGCCGCCTGTGCGCGGGCAAGCGAGGCGAGCGCGAAGGCGTCCTGGGCCTCGCGGCTGAACTGATAGGCCTCGGCGCAATCCTCGGCGAAGGTGCCCATCAGGCGACCGCGGTCATAGGCGTCCTCAAGCCCGTCGAGGAACATGTGGTCAAGGACCGCGCCATGGCCCATGCGCAGCCCGGCGCGCGCCTTCGGCAGCAGATAGGGGGCGTTCGACATGCTCTCCATGCCGCCCGCGACGATGATCTCCGCCCCGCCCGCGACGATCTGGTCATGGGCGAGCATCGCGGCCTTCATCCCCGAGCCGCACATCTTGTTCACCGTGGTCGCACCGGCGCCAAGCGGCAGCCCGGCGGTGAGTGCCTCCTGCCGCGCCGGGGCCTGGCCCTGGCCCGCGGGCAGGACGCAGCCCATCACCACCTCCTCGACCGTCTCGGGGGCAAGCCCCGCCCCGGCCAGCGCCGCGGCAATCGCCGCCGCGCCGAGCTCGGCCGCCGTTGCGCCGGCCAGATCGCCCTGGAACCCGCCCATCGGCGTGCGCGCGGCGCCGACGATCACGATCGGATCCGCGCCGCTCATTTCGGCGCCATCCGCAGCGCGCCATCAAGGCGGATCACCTCGCCATTCAGCATCCGGTTCTCGCAGATGTGGCGCACCAGCGCCGCATATTCCGCGGGCTGGCCAAGCCGCGCCGGGAAGGGAACCGAGGCGCCAAGGCTTGCCTGCACCTCCTCGGGCAGCCCGGCCATCATCGGCGTGCGGAAGATGCCGGGCGCGATGGTGACGACGCGGATGCCGCTGCGGGCCAGCTCGCGTGCCGCGGGCAGGGTCAGTGCCGCGACTCCGCCTTTCGAGGCGGCATAGGCGGCCTGGCCGATCTGCCCGTCGAAGGCCGCGATCGAGGCGGTGTTGACGATCACCCCGCGCTCGCCATCCTCGCCCGCCGGGTTCCCGGCCATCGCGGCGGCGGCCAGACGCATCATGTTGAAGGTGCCGATCAGGTTCACCCGGATCGCGCGCTCGAAGCTTTCCAGCGCATGCGGACCCTCGCGGCCGAGGATCTTCTCGCCCGGGGCGATGCCGGCACAGTTCACCAGCGCATCGACCCGCCCGAAGGCGTCGCGTGCCGCTGCAAGAGCCGCCTTCCCCTCGGCCTCGCTCGTCACGTCGGTGCGCTGGAACCGCGCGGCATCGCCCAGCTCCGCTGCGCTCGCTGCCCCCGCCTCGGCGTTGACATCGAGCAAGACGGCCCTCCCGCCGCCAGAAACCACCATCTGCGCCACCGCGGCGCCGAGCCCCGAGCCCGCGCCGGTGATCAGGAACACCCGATCCTCGATCTGCATTGTCTCCTCCCTCTCGTGGCCCGGGCGCCGCAGCGCACCGAGCCGGGGACAGGATCGCGCGGTGCAAGGGTTGCAGACAATGACATTGCAGATCACATTGTGTGATCGGAAATGCCATGGGTGACGGGGAGGGGAGAAGGCGATGGAACGGCGGATGATCGCGCCCGGCTTCGTCGAGGATGCGCTCGCCTGTCTGGCGGCGCAGGGGATCGAGGCGGGGCCTTTGCTTCGTAAGGTCGGGCTGCCGGCGGTGGTGACAGATCCGATCACCGGGGCCGAGTTCGGCGCGCTCTGGCTCGCCATGGCCGAGGCCGCGCGCGACGAGTTCTTCGGCCTGGGCGCGCGGCCTATGCGGCCGGGCAGTTTCGCGCTGATGTGTCAGGCGGCGCTGCACACCGGCACGCTCGGCCATGCGCTGCGCCGGGCGCTGCGGTTTCTGAACGTGGTGCTCGACGAGCCGCAGGGGCGGCTGGTGGTGCACGGCGCCGAGGCCGAGGTGGTGCTGTCCTCGAGCGTGCCGCGCAGCGCCTTCGCCTATCGCACCTATTGGCTGATCCTGCTCGGCCTTGCCTGCTGGCTGATCGGGCGGCGCATCCCGCTGCGGCAGGTGGAATTCGCCTGTCCGGCGCCGGCGCATCGGGTCGATTACCGGCTGTTCTTCGGCGCGCCGGTGCATTTCGACCGCAAGGCGAGCCGGCTGCGCTTCGACGCGGCCTATCTGGCGCTGCCGGTGATCCGCTCGGAACGTGCGCTGAAGGTGTTCCTGCGCGGGGCGCCGGCAAATCTTCTGGTGCGCTATCGCCACGATGCGGGGCTGGCGGGCCGGCTGCGGGCCGAGTTGCGCGCCGCGCCGCCCGGGCAATGGCCGGGGGTCGAGGAGATCGCGGCGCGCTTCGGCCTGTCGCCCGCGACGCTGCGCCGGCACCTGAAGGCCGAGGGGCAGGGCTTTGCCGCGATCCGCGACGAGGTGCGCGCCGTCGCGGCGCAGCGGCTGTTGCGCGACAGCGACCGCCCCATTGCCGCAATCGCGGCCGAGCTGGGCTATAGCGAGCCCGGCGCCTTCCACCGCGCCTTTCGCAAATGGACCGGGCTCAGCCCCGGCGCCTTCCGCGCCACCGCGGGCTAGCGCGCGCGGGCGGCGCGCAGCGTGGCCGAGGGCGTCTCGCCGAACCGCGCGGCATAGCCGGTGGAAAACCGGCCCAGATGCACGAAGCCCCATTTCATCGCGACCGCGGTGACGGTGGTGTCCTCGGCCGCCGCCCGCAGCTCGCGCCGCGCCCCGTCGAAGCGTTGCCGGCGCAGCCAGTCCACCGGGCCGATGCCCACGCTTTGCGCGAAGGCGCGGCGCAGCTCGGCGACCGGCACGCCGAGCTCGTGCGCGAGCACCGTCACCGAAGGGGTTTCCAGCTCGCCCCGCCGTAGCAGCGTCTCGGCACGGCGAAACAGCCGGTAGTCGTGGCGCGCCGGTGCGCCGTGGAAGGCCGCGCCGAAGCGGGCGCGCTGCCACAGCTTGCCGAGGTTGTAGAAGGCAAGCTCGGGGATCAGCGCCGAGACCGCCCCGGGCGCGTCGAGCAGCATCACGAACCACTCGGCCAGCGCGCGCATCTCGGCGGCCTCGGGCAGGGCGAGGAAGGCCGCATCCAGTGCCATCCGCGCCGCGGGCACGCCCTGATCGGCGGCGAAGGCCTCGGCATCGGCCTCGACCATCAGGATCTCGGTGCCGGCCGGCAGTTCCGCCAGATGCTCCTCGCCGCCGCGGATGAAGCCGGTGAGCCCGCCCGTGCAGGACTCGGCGTTGAAGCGCCAGGGCGCGGGGGCGGCGAGCGCCTGCACGAAGATCACCTTGCCCTCGGGCGGTGCCGTGCTCTGCTCGACGCCGATTTCGAGCCGCTCGCGCCAGATCGTCAGCCCGGGCAGGGTGAGCCGGTCGATCGCGCCGCGATAGGCGCCGGGCTCGCTTTGCACATAGCGCTGCGACCAGCCGGCCAGACCGCGCTCCTGCTCGGCGCTGTCACGGAAGGTCTGCACGCTGCGGCTGGCGGGAATCGGCTCCAAGGGGCACCGGGGGTGAGGGGACGGGGACCTCTCCATCGCCGGGCCGTGGCCGGAGCGTGTAAAGATGTCGCACCCCGGCGCGGGGGGCGGAAACCGGCGCCGCCCGGAATTTGGGCGCCTCCGCGCCGCCCCTGCGCGATTCGCGACCGGGACCCGGTTCGGCGTGTCGGAGGCGGTTTCCGAATCGCCCTGATTTTGGGCGGAAATACCCGGCGCGGGTGGATAGCGGGGAAAGTGCGGCCGCCGCTAGCCTGATCACGGGACCTTCATGGAAGGAGAGAAACCGTGACCGAAACGCCCCAAGCCCGCCGCCGCCTGCGGCCCCTTGCGCTGGCCCTGCCGCTGGCGCTGAGCCTTGCGCCCGCGCTTCATGCCGAGGATTTCGTGCCCGAGGTGGTGACCGCGAAGGAGACCATCGACCCCGGCGCAAATGTCTTCGTGTCGCAGCAGCAATGGATCGGTGCGGGCTCGATCGCCGTCTTCGATCAGGCGACGCTGGCGCTGAAGGCGCTTTTGCCGACCGGTTCTATGCACCAGATGGTGATTTCGGCCGATGGCAAGAGCGCCTTCGCGCAATCCTCCTTCCCGAAGCGGATCACCTATGGTCCGAACGAGATGGTGCTGACCTCCTATGACGTGACCACCGCCAAGGTCGGGCCCGAGGTCGTGCTGCCGCCGAAGGCCGCGATGGCGCTGGGCTATACGCCGCTGCTGCGCCAGACCGGCGACGGGAAATTCGTGCTGGTGCAGAATGCCACCCCGGCCTCCTCGATCACCGTCGTCGATCCGGCGGCGGGCACGGTGGCGCAGGAGATTCCGACGCCCGGCTGCTGGGCGATCTTCGCCGCTCCGAAGGGCGCGGCCTTCTCGACGATCTGCGGCGACGGCACCTTCGCCACCTATGCGCTGTCGGCCGATGGCGCGACCGCCGAGAAGACGGTGAGCAAGCCGGTTTTCGACCCCGAGAAGGACCCGATCTTCATTGAGGGCGCGCGGGTCGGTGACATGCTTTATTTCGTCACCTATTCGGGCAAGCTGATCGGGCTGAAGGACAGCGGTGCGGCGATCGAGAAGGTGTCGGAAACCGATCTCGTCGCCGGCGTCGAGAGCGGCTGGGCGCCGGGCGGCTACGAGCTTTTGGGCGCGAACCCGGCGAAGGGCGTGCTGTTCCTGTCGATGCACCCGGATGCCAAGGACGGCAGCCACAAGGCGGCCTCGAAGGAGGTCTGGGCGATCGAGCTGGCCACCGGCAAGGTGCTCGCGCGTTCCGAGGCCGAGGGGCTGACCTCGCTTGCCGTCACCCCGGGTGCGACGCCGCTCGTCTTCGGCACCTCAGAAGAGGGCAAGCTCTTCAAGTTCACCGTGGGCGACGACTTCAAGCTGACCAAGGCGGGCGAGGCGGGGCTTGCGGGCTTTGCCATGCAGCTCGCGGTGGTCGAATGAGCGGCGCCGGGATCGAGGCCTCCGGGATCGGGGCGCTCGCCTCGGCGGCGGTCGCGGCCTTCGCGGCGTTCCTCTTCGCCCGGGCGGCGCTGCACAAGGCGTGGGATTTCACCGCCTTCACCGGTTTCGTGCAGGACTATCGGCTGCTGCCCGAGGCGCTGGTGCGCCTTGCCGCGGCGGCGCTGCTGCTGGCCGAGGGGCTGGTCGTTGCGGCGATGCTGATCCCCGGCGCGCGCGCCTTCGGGCTGATGCTCGGCGCGGGGCTGCTGCTCGGCTATGGCATCGCCATGGCGGTGAACGTCGCGCGCGGACGGCGCCACATCGAATGCGGCTGCGGTGGCGCGGTGCAGCCGGTGACTCCGGCGCTGCTCGCCCGCAACGCGATGCTGGCCATGCTGCTGATCGCGGGCGCGCTTGCCCCCGCGGCGCCCCTCGGGCTTGCCGAAGCCGCTGCGGCCATCGCCGCGGGGCTGATCGCCTTCGCCGGCTATCTGATGGCCGACCAGCTTCTCTCGAACGCCGCCTATCTGGTGCGGCGCGAACAAGGAACCCTGCAATGACTGCCCTGACCTTTCTCGTGGCCGTGCTCTTCGCGATGGTGATCGCGCTGACCGTGGCCGTCTTCGCGCTTGCCCGGCAGGTCGGCGTGCTGTTCGAGCGGATCGCCCCGATGGGGGCGCTGGTGAACGACTCGGGGCCGCAGATCGGCGCTGCCTCGCCGCGCTTCACGCTGCCCTCGCTGACCTCGGCCGATCCGGTCATCATCGGCCCGCGCGAGGGGCGCGCGACGCTTGTCTTCTTCCTCTCGCCCACGTGCCCGGTGTGCAAGAAGCTGCTGCCGATCCTGAAGTCGGCGCGCAGCGGCGAGGCCGGCTGGCTGGACATCGTGCTGGCCTCGGACGGCGACGAGGCGAAGCTCGCGCGCTTCATCGGCACTGCCGATCTGGCGGCCTTCCCCTTCGTCAACTCGACCGAGCTCGGCCTTGCCTATCGCGTCTCGCGCCTGCCCTTCGCGGTGCTGATCGCGCCCGACGGGACGATCCGCTCGAAGGGGCTGATCAACTCGCGCGAGCAGCTCGACAGCCTGTTCAACGCCCACGAGATGGGGGTCGACTCGATCCAGTCCTGGCTCGACCGCCCTGTAATCACCGCCTGAGGAGAGATCATGAGCATTTTCGACAAGATCACCGACTGGATGGACCGCATGACCGAGGTCTCGGTGCGTGGCGTGGCCTCCACCACCGGCCGGCGCAGCTTCCTTGCCAGGGCCGGGCTTGGCCTCGTGGGCGCGGCGGTGCTGCCGGTGCTGCCCTTCGACCGCACCTTCGGCGGGGCGGGCGGCATGGCACTGGCCGCGACGGCGGATGGCGACGAGTTCAGCTGCGACTACTGGCGCTATTGCGCGCTCGACGGCAACCTGTGCAACAGTTGCGGCGGCACGCTGACGCAATGCCCGCCGGGCTCCGAGGTATCGAAGGTGAGCTGGGTCGGCACCTGCCGCAACCCGACCGACGGCAAGGACTACCTCGTCAGCTACAACGACTGCTGCGGCCGGGCGGAATGCGACAACGCGCCGTTCTGCAATGCGAACCAGGGCGAGCGGCCCGGCTATCGCATGGGCCTGCACAACGACATCAACTGGTGCATGGCGAACGCGAGCCAGGGTTATCACTGCACCGTCGCGGTGCTGGTGGGGATCGCCGAATGATCCTGCGGGCAACGATCGCGGGGGCCGCTCTGGCCCTCGCTCCACTGAGCCCGGCGGTTGCGGCCGACGGCGCGGCGGTCTTTGCCGATGTCTGCACCGCCTGCCATGGCGCAAACGGTGTCGGCACCCCCGGGCTGGCGCCGCCGCTTGCCGATCCGCCGCTGTGGGACCGGCTGGGCGAGCGGGCGCCGGCCTTCCTCTCGGGGGTGCTGATCTCGGGGCTGTCGGGCACGCTGATGTCGCAGGGCGTGGGCTATTACGGCCTCGTCATGCCGAGCCAGCGCGACCTGAGCGACGAGGAGCTGGCGGCGGTGGCAAGCTATGTGCTGGGCACCATCGCTGGCACCGGGATGCAGGTCACGGTGGACGAGATCACGGCCGCGCGCGCCGCGGCGCCCGGCCACAAGGCGCTGATGGAGATGCGGGGAGGCGGGATGTGAGACGGACGCTTGCGGCACTGATCCTGGGGCTTGCCGCCGGGCAGGCGGGGGCCGAGGGCTATACAGCGCGCACCAATTACATGCTGCGCTGCACCGGCTGCCACGGCATGGACGGCTCGGGCAGCGAGCAGGCCGGCATCCCCGATTTCCGTGGCTATGTCGGCTCCTTCGCGCGCTCGGAACCGGGACGCACCTACCTGATGCACGTGCCCGGCGTGGTGAACTCCTCGCTCTCGGATGGCGAGATCGCGGCGGTGATGAACTATGTGATGGAGAGCTATGCCGGCGCCTCGAAGGCGGCCGATGCAGCGCCCTTCACCGCGGAGGAGGTGGCGGTGCTGCGCGCGGTGCCGGTGGCCGATGTCGTGGCGCTGCGCCGCGAGGTGGTTGCGGGCTGCACGCAGGCGGGCTGGCCGGTTGCGGGCTATCCCTGGCCCTGAGCCGGCGCGACCTGCAACGCAAAAGGCCCCCGGGCAGCGCGCCGGGGGCCTTTGTTGTTTTCGGTCTGCGCTGAGCCTCAGAGCTTGCCGGCGCGCTGCTGGATCATCATGAAGGTGTCGTAGTTGTAGTCCGCCACCTGCGCCCAGAGGTAATGCTCGGCACGGAAGTCCTTGATCGAGCCCCAGATCTTCTTGAACATCGGGTTCGTGGCTTCCATCTCGGCATAGACCTCGTTCGCCGCGTCGAAGCAGGCCGAGAGGATCTCCTGCGAGAACGGCCGCAGCTGCGCGCCATTCGCAATCAGCGATTTCAGCGCCTTCGGGTTCTTCCAGTCGTATTTCTGCAGCATGTCGGCGTCGGTCGCCCGGCAGGCCGTGTGCAGCAGCGACTGATAGACCTTCGGCAGGCCCTCATAGGCGGCCTTGTTGAACATGAAGTGGACGGTCGGGCCGCCTTCCCACCAGCCGGGATAGTAGTAGTAGGGCGCGACCTTGTAGAAGCCGAGCTTCTCGTCGTCATAGGGACCGACCCATTCGGTGCCGTCGATCGTGCCCTTCTCGAGCGCCGGGTAGATGTCGCCGCCGGCGATCTGCTGCGGCACCACGCCAAGGCGCTCCATCACCTTGCCGGCGAAGCCGCCGACCCGCATCTTCAGCCCCTTCATGTCGGCGACGGTGTTGATTTCCTTGCGGAACCAGCCGCCCATCTGGGCGCCGGTATTGCCGCCCGGCAGCGCGAAAAGGCCCTGCTCGGCCATGAACTCGTTGTAAAGGTCGATGCCGCCGCCATGATACTGCCAGGCGTTCATGCCGCGCGCGTTGAGCGCGAAGGGCACGTCGGCGGCCAGCGCCCAGGTCGGATCCTTGCCCCAGTAGTAATAGGCGACGGTGTGGCAGGCCTCGACCGTGCCCGCAGCGGCGGCATCGGCCGCCTGCAGCCCGCCGACGATCTCGCCCGCGGCGAAGACCTGGATCTGGAAATTGCCGTCGGTCGCTTCCGAAAGCATCTGCGACAGCACCTCGGCAGCGCCGTAGATGGTGTCGAGCGATTTCGGGAAGGACGAGGTCAGCCGCCAGGTCACTTTCGGCATCGACTGCGCGAGGGCGGGGGCGGCAAGGGTGGCGGCCGCGCCGCCGAGCGTACCGCCAACCGCGGCCTTGGTCAGAAATGAACGACGATCCATGAAACTCCTCCCGGGTGTCCGTTCCGCCCTCCGGTCCGTTTCCGGCTCCTCTCCGGAAGGGCTTGCGGTGGTCACTTTACTTGACCGCGGGAGGCTGTCCAGTCTGGCGACGCGCGTGCAGCGCGAATTCCGCAAGAAAGTTTCGTGACCGCCAAAAGACGCCGCCCCGGCGCGGCAGGGGCCGGCACCGGGGCGGTGGATTTCCTCGGGCATCTGCCGCAAGTGCCGGCAGATGCTGCATCTTTCAGCGATCAGAGCTTGCCGTTGCGCTGCTGGATCATCATGAAGGTGTCGTAGTTGTATTCCGCCACCTGTGCCCAGAGGTAATGCTCGGCGCGGAAGCCTTTGATCGAGCCCCAGATCTTCGCGAAGGTGGGGTTCGAGGCCTCGAGCTCGGCATAGGTCTCGTTGGCGGTGTTGAAGCAGGCCTCGAGGATCTCGGCCGAGAACGGGCGCAGCTGCGTGCCCTCGGCGATCAGCTTCTTCAGCGCCGTCGGGTTCAGATAGTCATACTGCTGCAGCATGTTGGCATCGACGCCCTGGGCGACCGAGCGCAGCAGCGACTGATAGTTCTTCGGCAGCTCGTTCCACTTGTCGAGGTTGATCATGAAGTGGACGGTCGGGCCGCCTTCCCACCAGCCGGGGTAGTAGTAGTAGGGCGCGACCTTCACGAAGCCGAGCTTCTCGTCGTCATAGGGGCCGACGAATTCGGTGGCGTCGATCGTGCCCTTTTCGAGCGCGGCATAGATGTCGCCGCCGGCGATCTGCTGCGGCACCACGCCGAGCTTCGCCATCACCTGACCGGCGAAGCCGCCGATCCGCATCTTCAGCCCCTTCAGATCTTCGAGCGTGTTGATTTCCTTGCGGAACCAGCCGCCCATCTGCACGCCGGTATTGCCGCCCGGGAAGCCGATCAGCCCCTGCTGCGCGAGGAACTCGTTATAGAGCTCGATGCCGCCGCCGAAGTAGTGCCAGGCGTTCATGCCGCGCGCCGACAGGCCGAAGGGCACGGCCGAGCCGAGCGCCCAGGCCGGATCCTTGCCCCAGTAGTAATAGCCCACCGTATGCGCCATCTCGACGGTGCCCGACTGCACGGCATCGGCCGCCTGCAGACCGCCGACGAGCTCGCCCGCGGCGAAGGACTGGATCTCGAAATTGCCGTCGGTCGCCTCGGCGATGCGTTTGCCGAGCGCCTCGGTGTTGCCATAGAGCGTGTCGAGCGATTTCGGGAAGGACGAGGTCATCCGCCAGGTGATCTTCGGGTTCGACTGCGCGATCGCGGGGGCGGCAAGGCCGGCCGCGGCGCCGCCGATGGTGCCGCCGATCGCGGCTTTGGTCAGGAAGGAACGGCGATCCATCTGGATCCTCTTGTGCAAATTCGGTGTGTTTGCGCTGCGCGAGGGCCGGGAAGCCCCGCGCGGCGGCGCGAACCTGTCAGGTTGGGGCGACCGAGTCCAGAGCGGGGGATTAAGATTTTTCGCAAAACGCGCAATAAAATGTCAAAAACACCCCTGTTGCGCGCAAGAGTCGCAGCGTCAGCCGCGGCTGTCGGGCAACTGGATGCGGGCGACCTGCTCGGCGATCGGGTCGACGGAGAGCGGGTGGGTCTCGCCGCTGTGGTCCTCGGGCGCGCCGATGTCCTGCCAGCGGCCGCCCTTGTAGATCTCGAGCGCGCCGAAATTCGCCTTGTAGCCCATCTTGCGCGAGCCCGGCACCCAGTAGCCGAGATAGACATAGGGCAGGCCGGCGCGGCGCGCGATGTCGACATGATCGAGGATCAAGAAGGTGCCGAGGCTGTCCTCGTGCCGGTCCGGGTCGTAGAAGCTGTAGACCATGCTCACCCCGTCATCGAGCACGTCGGTCAGGCACACCGCGGCGAGCGCGCGGGTCGAGCCGGGCGAGGCCTCGGTCTCGCGGTATTCGACGACGCGCGACTTCACCGGCGTCTCCTCGATCATCGCGGCGAATTCGAAGATGTCCATGTCGGCCATGCCGCCATCGGCGTGGCGCGCGTCGAGATAGCGGCGGAAGAGGGCGAACTGTTCCTCGGTGGCCCAGGGGCTGGTGGCGGTGCGCTTCAGGTGTGCGTTGCGCTTCAGCACCCGGCGCTGGGTGCGGCTGGGCTCGAAATCCGCCACCCGGATACGGGCCGAGAGGCAGGCCGTGCAATCGGCGCAGGAGGGGCGGTAGAGCACATTCTGCGAGCGCCGGAAGCCCTGGCGCGAGAGCGCGTTGTTCAGCTTTTCCGCCCCCTCGCCCTGCAGCGCGGTGAACAGCTTGCGCTCCGAACGCCCGTCCAGATAGGGACAGGGCTGCGGCGCGGTCACGTAGAACTGCGGTGCAAGCGGAAGCGAATGGCGCATTTCGACAGCTGTGATGGGGTTGAGGTGGCGGGGCTGGGCGTCAGGTCCCTGGCAAAGTGCGGGCAGGCTAGCAAGATCGATCCTCGCCGCCAAGCCTTTCATGCCATTGCAGATATGCGAAGCCCCGCCTTTTTCAAGGCGGGGCGGCAGGAAGGGGCAGGTTGCGTGTTTCGCGATCAGCTGCGGGGCGCCTCGGGGGCGTCGGTCCCGACCGGCGCAGTGTCGGGCATCGCGGCGGCGGCACGGGCGCGTTCGTCCATGTACTGGTCGAACTCGGCCTTGTCGCGGGCCTCGCGCAGGCGGGCAAGGAAGGCCTCGAATGCATCCTGTTCGCGCTCGAGCCGGGCCAGCGTGTCGGCCTTGTAGGCGTCGAAGGCGCGGTTGCCGGTCGGGCGGCTGGCGTGGAAATGCATCCGCGGCGCGCAGGCGGCAAAGCGTTCGGCATTGCGCCGGCAGCCGCGGCCGAAGCGGCCGGTGATCAGGATGAAGCCGAGCACGAGCAGGCCCAGCGGGCCGGCGAAGATGAAGGCGCCGACCATGACCACGATCCACGAGATCGGGCCGCGCTCGTCAAGCCAGTTCAGCGTGCGCGCGATCCAGCCCGGGCGGGCGGGAACGTCGGTGTAGGCGTAAGCGGACATGGGAACCTCCGGGGTGGGGATGTGAATGCCTTTCACATTCCGGAAGATGGGAGACCCTGCGCCGCCGATCAAGGGATGATGTAAAAGATTTTCACATTATCCTGCCGCCCGCCAGTCGATCCGGTCATTCGGTGAAGTCGGCGGGCTCGGCGCCGGTGATGCGCAACAGCTCGGCCGGGGCGATCGAGAAGATGTGGCGCGGCGTGCCGGCGGCGGCCCAGATCAGATCGAACTCGGCCAGCCGCGGGTCCCAGAACAGCCGCACCGGCTTCAGATGACCGACGGGCGAGACGCCACCGATGGCAAAGCCGGTCTCGGCGCGGATCAGATCGGCATCGGCCTTGCCAAGCGGCTGGCCGGCGACGGCGCTGGCCTTCTCGGCGCTGACCCGGTTGCCGCCGGCGGTGAGGAACAGCACGACATGGCCGCTGTCCTCGCCGCGGAAGATGATCGATTTCGCGATCTGGTCGACGGTGCAGCCTGCGGCTTCGGCCGCCTCGGCGGCGGTGCGGGCCTGGCCCACCTCGCGGATCTCGACCGTGGCCCCGGCCGCGGCCAGCGCCGCCTCGACCCGTTTCAGCGACTTGCTCATTTCGCGCTCCTTCGTCCTTGCTCGCCTAGGTCTAGCGCCCGGGGCCGTGACAGGGAAGGGCATTGACCGGCGCGGCCGCAAGGCTAGTCTGCCGCCATGAGCTTTGTATCCCGCCTGACCCGTTGCCCCATTCCACATGACCCCGACCGCGGCGCCGATCTGGCCGCGCGCTTTCCGGGGCTCGCGCCCGAGCTGCGCGCGCTGATCGCCGGCACCGCGGGCTGTTCGCCCTATCTCGTCGGGCTGATGGAACGCGAGGCCGACTGGCTGGTGCCGGCGCTGGCGGGGGCGCCCGAAGAGGCGCTCGAGGCCGAGCTTGCCCGCGTCGCCGCCACCCCCGGCGAGGCGCTTGGCAGCGAGCTGCGCCGGGCGAAGCGGCGGCTGGCGCTGCTGACGGCGCTGGCCGATCTGGGCGGGGTCTGGCCGCTCGAGACGGTGACGGGGGCGCTCACCCGCCTGGCCGACAGTGCCGTCGATCTGGCGATGAAGCATTTCGTCGCCGAGGAGATCCGCCGCGGCAAGATCCCCGGCGCCGGCCCCGACGACATCGCCACCGCGGCCGGCATGGTGGCGCTCGCCATGGGCAAGATGGGGGCGGGGGAACTGAACTATTCCTCCGACATCGATCTGATCTGCCTGTTCGACGAGACCCGCTATGACCCCGACGACCGGATGGAGGCGCGCGCGGCGCTGGTGCGGGCGACGCGGAAGATGGCGGCGCTGCTGAACGACCACACTGCCGAGGGCTATGTCTTCCGCACCGATCTGCGGCTGCGCCCCGATGCCTCGGTGACGCCGGTGTGCCTGTCGATGGGGGCGGCGGAGCTTTACTATGAAGCCGAGGGCCGGACCTGGGAGCGCGCGGCCTATATCAAGGCGCGGCCCTGCGCGGGCGACCTTGCGGCGGGCGCGCGTTTCCTCGAGACGCTGACCCCCTTCGTCTGGCGCAAGCACCTCGACTTCGCCGCGATCCAGGACGCCTATGACATGCGGCTGCGGATCCGCGAGCACAAGGGGCTGCAGGGGCCGCTGACGATCCCCGGCCACAACATGAAGCTCGGCCAGGGCGGCATCCGCGAGATCGAGTTCTTCACCCAGACCCGGCAGCTGATCGCCGGCGGGCGCGACCCCTCGCTGCGCGAGCGCACCACGGTGGGCGGGCTGGCGCGGCTTGCCGCGCAGGGCTGGGTGCCCGAGACGGTGGCGCAGGAACTCACTGACATCTACCGCGCGCATCGCGAGGTCGAGCACCGGGTGCAGATGGTGAACGACGCCCAGACCCACCTGTTGCCGACCTCGGCAGAGGGGCTCGACCGCATCGCGCGGATGATGGGCGAGATCGACACCGCGGCCTGGGAGGCGGGCCTGCGGGCGCGGCTCGAGCGGGTCGAGACGCTGACCGGCGCCTTCTTCGCGCCCTCGGAATGCGAGGGCCGGCCCGATCTCTCGCCCGCCTCCGAGGCGCTGGTCGAGGGCTGGCGCGGCTATCCCGCGCTGCGCTCGGACCGGGCGCAGACGATCTTCCGCCGCATCGAGCCCGAGATCCTGAAGCGGATGACCCGGGCCGCGAACCCCGAGGAGGCGCTGCGCCAGTTCGACGGCTTCCTCGCGCGGCTGCCGGCCGGGGTGCAGCTGTTCTCGCTCTTTGAATCGAACCCGCAGCTGATCGACCTGATCGTCGACATCTGCGCCACCGCGCCGGGGCTTGCGGCCCATCTGTCGCGCAATGCGGGGGTGCTCGACGCGGTGATCGGTGGCTCGTTCTTCGCGCCCTGGCCCGGTGCCGAGGCGCTGCGGGCGGGGCTGGCGGCGGAGCTGGCGGCGGCGCCCGATTACGAGAAGGCGCTCGATGCGGCGCGCCGCTGGGCGAAGGAATGGCGCTTCCGCGTCGGCGTGCATCACCTGCGCGGCCTTGTCGACGCGGCCGAGGCGGCAAAGCACTACGCCGATGTCGCGGGGGCTGCGGTCGCCGCGCTCTGGCCGGTGGTGGTGGCCGAATTCGCGCGCAAGCACGGGGCGCAGCCCGGTCGTGGCGCGGTGGTGCTGGGCATGGGCTCGCTGGGCGCCGAGCGGCTGAACGCGGCCTCCGACCTCGACCTGATCGTGATCTATGACGCGGGCGGCGAGGATGCCTCGTCAGGCCCGAAGCCCTTGCCGGCGCGCACCTATTTCGCCCGGCTGACGCAGGCCTTCATCACCGCGCTGACCGCGCCGATGCCGGAGGGGCGGCTGTACGAGGTTGACATGCGGTTGCGGCCCTCGGGCAAGCAGGGGCCGGTCGCGGTGTCGCTGCAGAGCTTCCAGACCTATCAGATGGAAGAGGCCTGGACCTGGGAGCACCTCGCGCTGACGCGGGCGCGGGCGCTGGTGGGCGACCCGGATCTCGCCGACGAGATCGAGGCGGTGCGGCGGATCGTCCTGCGCGCGAAGGGCCGCGAGGCGCGGGTGGTGCCGGATCTGGCCGAGATGCGGGCGCGGATCTTTGCCGCAAAGGCCCCCGATGGCGACTGGGAGGCGAAGATCGGTCCCGGCCGGCTGCAGGACATCGAACTGCTGGCGCAAAGTTTTGCGCTGCGCGCGGGGGACCCGGCCCGGCGGGTCGAGGCGCAGCTGCGCGCGGGCCCGCGCGCCGGGCTGATCGACAAGGCGGACGCCGAGGCGCTGGCCTCGGCCTATCGCTTCCTGTGGCGGTTGCAGGCGGGGGGGCGGCTGCTCACCGACCGGCCGCTCGAGATGGAGACGATCGGAGAGGGCGGGCGGGCGTTCCTGCTGCGCGAGGCGGACGCGCCCGACCTTGATGCACTTGCCGCCCGGCTGGCCCGCACCACCGACGAGGCCGCCGCGATCATCGAACGCGCGCTGGCCTGAGAGGGTGGCTCAGCGCGGCAGAGCCGCCGCCTCGCGCGCCAGCGCCTCGATCCCGGCCCAGTCCCCGGCCCGCACCTTGGCGTCGGGGGTGACCCAGCTGCCGCCGGCGCAGGCGACGTTGTTCAGCGCAAGATAGTCGGGCGCATTCGAAAGGCTGACGCCACCGGTCGGGCAGAAGCTCACCTGCGGCAGCGGCCCGCCAAGCGCCCGGATCGCCGCCGCCCCGCCCGAGGTGCCGGCGGGGAAGAACTTGAGCATGTCATAGCCCCATTCCATCGCCCGCATCACCTCCGACGCGGTGACGGCGCCGGGCAGAAGCGGCAGCCCCTCGTCCTCGCAGGCCTTCACCAGCCGCTCGGTCAGCCCGGGCGAGACGCCGAAGCGCGCGCCCGCGGCCTTCGCCGCCCTGACGTCGGCGGGGGTCAGCAGGGTGCCCGCGCCGACAATGCCGCCCGCGACATCGGCCATCGCCCGGATCGCCTCGAGCGCGCAGGGCGTGCGCAGCGTCACCTCGAGCGCGGGCAATCCGCCCGCGACCAGGGCGCGGGCGAGGGGGGCGGCATCGGCCACCTGCTGCACCACGATCACCGGGATGATCGGGGCAAGCGCGCAGATCCCGCGCGCGGCGGCGGATTGTTCGGCAGGGGTCATCGGCGCTCTCCTTCGGCGGCCGCGCGCGGGCGGCGGGGGCGGGATGCCTCCGGCGAGAGTATTTGGGCCAGGAAAATCGGCATTTCCCTGGGGAAATACTCCCGCCGGAGGCTGGAAACTCAGACCACGACGGCGGCGCCCTCGGTGGCGGGGCCGACGTTGCGGCGGAAGGCGGCGAAGAGCTCGCGGCCGAGGCCATGGGCGTTCTTCGTCAGATCCGCGGTCACCGGCGGCCGCGTCTCGAAGTCCGGCGCAAGGCAGGTGAGGGTGCCCGCCACCGCGTCGAGGCGCAGGATGTCGCCGTCGCGCAGTTTTGCCAGCGGGCCGCCACAGGCCGCCTCGGGGCTGACATGGATCGCTGCCGGCACCTTGCCCGAAGCACCCGACATCCGCCCGTCGGTGACCAGCGCGACCTTGAGGCCGCGGCCCTGCAGCACCGAGAGCGTCGGGGTGAGCGAATGGAGCTCGGGCATGCCATTCGCCTGCGGCCCCTGAAAGCGCACGACGACGATGGTGTCGGTGGTGAACTCGCCCGCCCTGAAGGCGGCCTTCACCTCCTCCTGATCGGCGAAGACGCGGGCCGGGGCCTCGATCACGTGATATTCCGGCGCCACGGCCGAGATCTTGATGACCCCGCGGCCGAGGTTGCCCGCAAGCTGCTTGAGCCCGCCCTGCGGCTGGAACGGCGTCGCGGCGGGGCGCAGGATGCGGTCGTTGAGGCTGTCGCGTGCCCCCTCGACCCAGTCGACGCCGGCGCCCTGCAGCTTCGGCTCGCGGGTATAGGTGGCGAGCCCGTCGCCCGCCACCGTCTTCACGTCGGGGTGCAGCAGACCCGCGCCCAGAAGCTCGCGGATCAGGAACTGCAGTCCGCCCGCGGCGTGGAAATGGTTCACGTCGGCCAGCCCGTTCGGATAGACCTTGGCCATCAGCGGCACCACTGAGGAGATCTCGTCGAAATCCGCGAGGTCGAGCGCGATCCCCGCGGCGCGTGCCATCGCCGGCAGATGCAGCACCAGGTTGGTCGAGCCGCCCGTCGCCATCAGCCCGACGATGCCGTTGACGAAGGCGCGTTCGTCGAGCACCTCGGCCACCGGGCGGAAATCGTTGCCAAGCGCGGTGATCTCTGCGGCGCGGCGCGCGGCCTGGGTGGTGAGCGCGTCGCGCAGCGGCGTGCCGGGGTTGACGAAGCTCGCGCCCGGCAGATGCAGGCCCATCACCTCCATCAGCATCTGGTTGGTGTTCGCGGTGCCGTAGAAGGTGCAGGTGCCCGGCCCGTGATAGGAGGCCATCTCGGCCGCCATCAGCGCCTCGCGCCCCACTTCGCCCGCGGCGAATTGCGCGCGGATCTTCGCCTTTTCGTCATTCGGCAGGCCCGAGGTCATCGGCCCGGCCGGCACGAAGACCGCGGGGACATGGCCGAAGGTGGCGGCGGCGATGACCAGTCCCGGCACGATCTTGTCGCACACGCCAAGATAAAGGGCCGCGTCGAAGCAGTTGTGGCTGAGCGCGACGCCGGCGGCGAGGGCGATCACGTCGCGCGAAAAGAGGCTCAGCTCCATCCCCGGCTGGCCCTGGGTGATGCCGTCGCACATCGCGGGCACGCCGCCCGCGACCTGCGCCGTGGCGCCCACGGCGGCAAGGGCCGCGCGGATCTGGCCGGGGTAGGTTTCATAGGGCTGATGCGCCGAAAGCATGTCATTATAGGCGGTGACGATGCCGATGTTCGGCGCGCGGCCCTCGGCAAGTTGCGTCTTCTCCGGGCTTGCGGCATAGGCATGGGCCTGGTTGCCACAGCTCAGATGCGTGCGGGCGGGGCCTGCGGCGACGGCTGCGTGCACCCGGGCCATGTAGTCGTCCCGCAGCCCTTTCGATCGCGCACGCACCCGGTCGGTCACTCGGGCGATGGTGGCGTTCAGCGGCGGGCTGGTCTGGGTCATGGTGTCTTCCGTTCGGATGGGCGAGCGCGGTTTCGGCGACAGCGCCTCTGCTCTATACCGTTAGCGCTAACAAATCAACTCGTCTGGAATGTTTCAATTTTGGCCTCGGTTCCCGTGGCCGCAAGCGGCATTCCTTCAAAATACACGACAATAAGCCACATCCTGCCACAATCCGCAGCGAGTTTCAGCAGCTGAAACAAAGCTGACGGAGTATCGGGCATGAAAACGCTGCGCTTTCCCGCTGTCCTCGCCGGGCTGACGCTGCTGGCCGCCTGCGCCCAGGTGCCGCCGGCGACGCGGGCCGCGACCGAGGTCACGGCGCTTGACGAGATCGTGGTGAGCGGCGCCCCCGCGGTGACGCAGCCGCGCTATGACGTGCGGGATGTGCGGGTCACGGTGCCGCGCACGCTGCATGTGTCCGAGGCGAACCTCTATTACCCGATCGCCGATCTCGTCTGGCGCGGCGATGCGCGCGGCGACCGCTATGCCCAGGTCTCGGAGATCTTCACCGAGGCGGCGGGCCGCGCCACGGCGCAGATGCATGCGGGCAGGCCGGTCAGTGTCGACATCGAAGTGCTGCGCTTCCACGCCCTGACCGAGAAGACCCGCTACAGCGTCGGCGGCAGCTACGGGGTGAAGTTCTCGCTCACCGTGCGCGACGCGCAGACCGGCGCGCTGATTGACGGGCCGCGGGTGGTCAAGGCCGGGCATCCGGCCTCGGGCGGGCAGAAGGCGATCGACGAGGAGGCGCGCGGGCTGACCGAGAAGGTGGTGGTCACGCAGTTCCTCGACGACCTGCTGCGCGCCGAACTGGCGAAGCCCGGCGTGCCTGCCGCCGCGGCCGAGGACCGGATCTCGCTGCTCGGCCTTGGGCAGTGAGGCTTTCCTCGCGGGCCGCGGCGCGCTAGAGGGGGCGGCAACGCCCCTTTTTTCATGCGAGGCCTTCCCCATGTCCGATACCGATCTTCCGCAGCCGCGTCCCGTGGTGCGGCTGCGCCCCAAGGCCGAGGCGCGTGCGATCCGCCACGGCTTCCCCTGGGTCTATGCCGACGAGCTGGTCGCCGACCGGCGCACGCAGGCGCTGACCCCGGGCACCATCGCCACCCTCGAGGATGCAGAGCGCCGGCCGCTGGCCACCGTCACCGTCAATCCGAACTCGAAGATCATCGGTCGCGTGCTCGACCGCAACGCCGAGGCGGTGATCGACCGTGCCTGGATCGCGGCGCGCATCGCCCGTGCGCTTGAGCTGCGCGCGCGGCTCTTCGATGCCCCCTTCTACCGCCTGGTCCATGCCGAGTCGGACGGGCTGCCCGGGGTCATCATCGACCGCTTCGGCGATGTCGCGGTGGTGCAGCCGAACGCCGCCTGGTCGGAGGCGATGATCGAGGATATCGCTGCCGCGCTGACCGAGGTCACCGGCGTGACCACCATCGTCAAGAACGGCTCGGGCCGGTCGCGCAGCCTCGAGGGGCTGAACGAGGAGACGGTGGTGCTGAAGGGCGCCATCGCGGGTCCGATCGAGGTGCCGATGAACGGCGCGATCTACATGGCCGACGTGCTGGGCGGGCAGAAGACCGGGCTGTTCTTCGATCAGCGCCCGAACCATGCCTTTGCCGCGCGGCTGGCAAAGGGGGCGCGGGTGCTCGACGTGTTCTCGCATGTGGGCGGCTTTGCGCTGGCCTGTCTTGCGGGCGGCGCCACCTCGGCGCTGTCGGTCGATGCTTCGGCCGCGGCGCTCGGGCTTGCCACGCGGGGCGCCGAGGCGATGGGGCAGGGCGCGCAGTTCGCGACGCGGCAGGGCGATGCCTTCGCCACGCTCGAGGCGCTGGCCGCCGAGGGCGCGCAATTCGATCTGGTGATCTGCGACCCGCCGGCCTTCGCGCCGGCGAAACCCGCGCTGCAGGCCGGGTTGCGCGCCTATGAGCGGGTGGCGCGTCTCGCGGCGCCGCTCGTCGCGCCGGGCGGTTTCCTGGCGCTGTGCTCGTGCTCGCACGCGGCCGATCTCGAACAGTTCCGCGCCGCCTCGAGCCGCGGCATCGGGCGCGGCGGGCGCCGGCCGCAACTTCTGCACACGGGCTATGCCGGCCCCGATCACCCGATGCTGCCGCAGCTGGCCGAATCGGGCTATCTGAAGGCGCTGTTCTTCCGGCTCGACTGATGAAGGTCCTGCTCGACGCCTGCGTGCTTTACCCGACCGTGCTGCGCGAGATTCTGATCGGCGTGGCGCGGCGCGGGCTCTACACGCCGTTGTGGTCGGCGCGCATTCTCGAGGAATGGGCGCGCGCCGCCGCCCGGCTGGGCCCGGCGGACGAGGCGATCGCGCGCGGCGAGGTGGCGGCGCTGCGCGCGGCTTTCCCGCGCGTCGAGGTGGCGCCGAAGCCGGCGCTCGAGGCGCGGCTCGTGCTGCCCGACCCGAATGATGTGCATGTTCTGGCCGCCGCGATCGCGGGCTCGGCCGATGCCATCGTGACCTTCAACGCCGTCGATTTCCCGCGCGCGACGCTGGCCGCCGAGGGGATCGAGCGGCGCGACCCCGACGGCTTCCTCTGGGCGCTGTGGTCGGACAGCCCCGCGCCCGTCGCCGAGGTGGTCGAGGCGGTGCGCGCCGAGGCCGAGCGGCTGTCCGGCGTGCCGCAGCCGTTGCGGCCGCTGCTCAAGCGCGCCAAGCTGCCGCGGTTGGGCAAGGTGCTGGAGGCGTGATGCTGGGCTTCGTGACGATTGCCGAGAAGGGCGCGGCGGACCGGCTGCTGGCCGATTTCGCCGCGGGTCTTGAGGCCGCAGGGCGCCCCGTCGTCGCCATGGTCCGCGCCGAGCTGCCGGCCGCGCGCGCCTGCGAGATGGCGCTGCGGCTTTACCCCTCGGGAGAGGTCGCGCCGATCTCGCAATCGCTGGGCGCGGGCACCGATGCCTGCACGCTCGATGCCGGCGCGCTTGAGGCGGCGGTGATGACCACCACCGTGGCGCTTGCGACGGCCGCGCCCGGCGCGCCGCTGATCCTGAACAAGTTCGGCAAGCAGGAAAGCGAGGGCCACGGCAGCCGCGCGCTGATCGCCGCGGCGCTCGAGGCCGGGCATCCGGTGCTGATCTCGGTGCCGCCGGCGACACGCGCTGCCTTCCTCGACTTCGCCGGCGATCTCGCGACCGAACTGGCCCCCGAGCCGCAGGCGCTCGGCGACTTTCTGGCACAGCTCTGCGACGGATCTTTCAAACCGCTTTGACCTCGGCATCCGGGGGACTAGACTGTTGCGCAACGCGCCGCTAGAACGCGGACAGTTAGCGCTAACATCGGAGAGGTTCATGGTTTCGCGCGTCATCCCGGTGGACCCGTTCGACGTGGTGGTTTTTGGTGCCACCGGCGACCTGTCCACCCGCAAGATCCTGCCGGCGCTCTACCGGCGCTTCTATGCCGGGCAGATCCCGCCCGAAGCGCGGATCATCGGTGCCGCCCGCACCGAGCTCGATGCCGAGGGTTTCCGCGCCCTCACCCGGGCTGCGATCGCCGAACATGTCGGCGCGGCGAAGCGCGACCCGGAGCAGATCGAGGCCTTCCTGAATTGCGTCGATTACGTTCCGGTCGACGCCACCGGCACCAGCGGCTGGCAGGAGCTGAAGGCGATGATCCGGCCCGGTGTGGTGAATGCCTTCTACTTCTCGGTGGCACCGGCGCTGTTTGGCGATCTGGCCGAGCGGCTGCATGGGCACGGTATCACCTCCGACGACTCGCGCATCGTGGTGGAAAAGCCCTTCGGCCGCGACCTCGCCTCGGCGCAGGCGCTGAACGCCACGCTGGCCGCGCATTTCGACGAGCATCAGATCTACCGCATCGACCATTACCTCGGGAAGGAGACGGTGCAGAACCTGATGGCGGTGCGCTTCGCCAACATCCTGTTCGAGCCGCTGTGGAACAGCCAGTATGTCGATCACGTGCAGATCACCGTGGCCGAGACCGTGGGCGTGGGCGGCCGCGGCGGCTACTATGACCGCTCGGGCGCGATGCGCGACATGGTGCAGAACCACATGATGCAGCTTCTGTGCCTGATCGCGATGGAGCCGCCCTATCACTTCGACCCCGACGCAGTGCGCGACGAGAAGCTGAAGGTGATCCGCGCGCTGCAGCCCGCGGCGCAATCCGACATCGTGCGCGGCCAGTACCTGCCGGTGAAGGGCGATGCCGCGCGGCGCGGCTATGTCGAGGATGTCGAGAACCCCGACAGCCGTTCGGAAAGCTATATCGCGCTGAAGGTGCAGGTGGCGAACTGGCGCTGGCAGGGCACGCCCTTCTATCTGCGCACCGGCAAGCGGCTGCGCGCGCGCACCTCGGAGATCGCGATCACCTTCAAGCAGCCGCCGCATTCGATCTTCGACGAGGCTGACGACAGCTGGCGCGAGAACGTGCTGGTGATCCGGCTGCAGCCGAACGAGGGGATGAACCTCAAGGTGATGATCAAGGAGCCGGGCCCGGGCGGCATGCGCCTCGTGCAGGTGCCGCTCGACATGTCCTTCGCAGAGGCTCTGGGCGAGGAGGGAGCCGACATCCCCGACGCCTATGAGCGGCTGATCATGGATGTGATCCGCGGCAACCAGACGCTCTTCATGCGCGGCGACGAGGTCGAGGCGGCCTGGGCCTGGACCGACCCGATCATTGCCGGCTGGGAGGCGCGGGGCGACCGGCCGCAGCCCTATGATTCGGGCTCCTCCGGGCCCGAGGATGCGCTGATGCTGATGCACCGCGACGGCCGGCGCTGGCGCGAGATCCGCGAATGACCCTCGTCACCTACCCCGACCGCGAGATGCTGATGGTGGCGCTGGCCGACACCATCGCCTCGCAGCTGCGCGAAACCCTCGCACGCGAGGGGCGGGCGGTGCTGAGCGTGCCGGGCGGCACCACGCCGGGGCCGGTCTTCGACATCCTCTCGGGCGTGGCGCTTGACTGGGAAAACATCTCGGTCCTGCTCAATGACGAACGCTGGGTGCCCGAGGACAGCCCGCGCTCGAACACCCGGCTGCTGCGCGAGCGGCTGCTGCGCGACCGCGCTGCCGCGGCGCGGCTGGTGCCGCTTTACGCCCCCGCGGCCCACCCCGAGGACCGGCTTGACGAGCTTGCCGCGGGCGTCGCCGCGGTGCTGCCGATCACCGTGCTGCTGCTCGGCATGGGGACGGACATGCACACCGCCTCGCTGTTCCCGGGCGCGGATCGGCTCTCCGAGGCGCTTGCCCCTGACGCGCCGGTGCTGATGGCGCTGCGCGCCGAGGCGGCGGGCGAGCCGCGCATCACCCTCACCGCTCCGGCCTTGCGCAGCGCGATGCACTGCCACATTCTCATCACCGGCGACGAGAAGCGTGCCGCCCTCGACCGTGCGGCGCATCTGCCCGAGGCCGAGGCCCCGGTCCGCATCGTTCTGAACACCGCCACCATCCATTGGGCCCCATGATGAACCGCTTCGACGACCTGCTCTCCCACGCTGCCGCGACAAAAGACCGGCAGATCCGGGAATTGTTCGAAAATGACAAGCGCGCTGCCGAGTTCAGCGCGGAATTTGGCGAGTTCCTGTTCGATTACTCCAAGACCTCCATCGACGAAACCGCGCGCGCGCTGCTTCTTGCGCTGGCCGAGCGCTGTGGCGTTGCGGAAAAACGCGAAGCGATGTTCTCCGGTGCGAAGATCAACGAGACGGAGAATCGCGCCGTCCTGCACACCGTCTGGCGCAACATGGCGGCCGAGGTCTCGGTCGACGGGCGCGACGTGATGCCCGAGGTGCGCGCGACGCTCGGCCGGATGCAGGCCTTCGCCGAAGAGGTGCGCGCGGGCCGCTTCACCGGCCAGGGCGGTGCGATCACCGATGTCGTCAATATCGGCATCGGCGGCTCCGACCTCGGCCCGGCGATGGCCACGCTGGCGCTTTCGTCCTTCGCCGACGGGCCGCGCTGCCATTTCGTCTCGAACGTCGATGGCGCGCATATCCATGACACGCTGAAGGGGCTGAACCCGGAGACGACGCTTGTCATCGTCGCCTCGAAGACCTTCACCACAATCGAGACGATGACCAACGCCGAAACCGCGCGGAAATGGATGGCGGCAAAGGTCACTACCCCCGCCGCGCAATTCGCCGCGATCTCCTCGGCCGTCGACCGCACCGCCGCCTTCGGCATCGACCCCTCGCGCGTCTTCGGCTTCGAGGACTGGGTCGGCGGGCGCTATTCGGTCTGGTCGCCGATCGGGCTGAGCCTGATGCTCGCCGTCGGCCCGGGCTATTTCGCCGAGTTCCACGCCGGCGCCGCGGCGATGGACCGCCATTTCCGCGAGTCGCCCTTCGCGGAAAACCTGCCGGTGCTGCTCGCCCTCGTGGGCATCTGGCACAATCAGGTTCTGGGCCATGCCACCCGCGCCGTGCTGCCCTATGAGCAGCGCCTCGCCCGGCTGCCCGCCTATCTCCAGCAGCTTGAGATGGAGAGCAACGGCAAGCGCGTCAGCATGGACGGCGCGGATCTGCCCTACAACTCGGGCCCGGTGGTCTGGGGCGAGCCGGGCACCAACGGCCAGCACGCCTTCTATCAGCTGATCCATCAGGGCACGCGGGTGATCCCATGCGAATTCCTGGTGGCCGCGACCGGGCGCGAGCCCGATCTCGAGCATCAGCACCTGCTGCTCGTCGCGAATTGCCTGGCGCAATCCGAGGCGCTGTTGCGCGGCCGCTCGCTGGCCGAGGCGACCGAGATCATGCGCAAGAAGGGGCTGAGCGGTGCCGAGCTCGAGCGTCAGGCACGCCACCGCGTCTTTCCGGGCAACCGCCCCTCGACGACGCTGCTGTTCAACAAGCTGACCCCCTTCACGCTCGGCGGTATCATCGCGCTTTATGAACACCGGGTCTTCGTTGAGGGGGTGATCCTCGGCATCAACAGCTTCGACCAATGGGGGGTGGAACTGGGCAAGGAACTTGCCCTTGCACTCGCCCCGGTGCTTTCGGGCGAAAGCGACGGTGCAGGCAAGGACGGCTCGACCCGCGCGCTCGCCGCCCGCATCCGCGCCCTGCGCGAGGCCTGAGCCGCGCAGGGGGGGCGCTGCCCCCCGTCCTTCGGACTCCCCCCGGAGTATTTCGGCTAGGAAAAATCGGCTTTTTTCTTGGAAAAAATACTCTGCGGGGGTCCGGGGGCGCAAAGCCCCCGGCGACCTGCCTTACCGTGTTTCCTTCGGCCGCATCACCAGCCAGATCAGCGCCGCGCCGGCGAGCGTCAGGAATGGCAGCATCGCCAGGTTCACCGCCTGCCAGCCCGCCTGCGGATCGCCCGCCGAGGCGCAGTTCATCAGGCTGCCCGAGCTGAGCGAGGCGAGGAACACGCCGCCGAAGACGACGAAATCGTTTATCCCCTGCACATGGCCGCGCTCGTCGGCGGTGTGTGCCGAGGCGAGCATCGCGGTCGAGCCGATGAAGCCGAAGTTCCAGCCGAGCCCGAGCAGCATCAGCGCCAGGAAGAATTTCTCGATCTCGACCCCGCTCATCGCCACCGCGCCCGAGGCCGCGAGGATCACCAGGCCGATGCCGACGATCATCTCCTTGCCGAAGCGCGCGATCAGATGGCCGGTGAAGAACGACGGGATATACATCGCCAGCACATGCGCCGAGACGATATTGGCGGCGTCGCCCGCCTCGAAGCCGCAGCCCACCACGGCGAGCGGGGTCGAGGTCATCACGAGATTCATCAGCGCATAGCTGACCATGCCGCAGATCATCGCCACCGCGATCACCGGGTCCTTCAGGAGCTCGCGCCGGCTGCGGCCGGGATGGGCGACGCCCTTCGCCCGCCGGCCGGGGGCCGGGATGTCGAGAAAGGCGAAGAGGAGCGGCCCCAGCAGGTTGATGACGATGATCGCGAGATAGGTCGCCATGAACGGCACCACCATCGCCTGCGCGGTGAATTTCACCAGCTGCGGGCCGATGATCGCCGCGGCAAGCCCGCCGGCCATGACGTAGGAGATCGCCTTCGGCTGAAACTCGGGGCTGGCGCCATCGGTCGCGGCAAAGCGATAAAAGCCCTGTGCCGACATGTAGACGCCGGTGAGCGCCGATCCCGTCATGAAGAGGGCGAAGGAGCCGATGTAGAGCGCATAGGCTGCGATCGCCGCGCCGATCCCGCCCGCGAGCGTCGACAGGATGAAGCCCGCGCGCCGCCCCTTCGCCGCCATGAACTCCGACATCGGCTGCGCCGAGAGCACCGAGCCGAGCACGATCATCGAGAGCGGCAGGGTGGAGAAACACGGGTTCGGCGCCAGCGACTGGCCGGCCAGCCCGCCCACGGTGAAGATCATCGACATCTGCGCGCCAAGGAGGGCCTGGGCGAGGACGAGGACGGCGACATTGCGCTTTTCGCGCGCGTCGGGGCCGGCGGGGGGAGAGGCGAGATCGGTCATGGCCAAGGCCTAGCCTTCCGCGCAGGGGCTGGCAAGCGCCGCGACAATCGGGCAGGGTGGGCGCCATGGTTGGACGGATCATCACCACCGAAGACGATGTGGCCGAGGGCGCGGCCTGGCTTGCCGCGCGCGAGCCGGCCTTCGCGCGCGCGCTCGACGCCACCGGGCCCTGGCCGCTGCGCCGTCGTGCCGACGGCTTCGAGGCGCTGCGCGACGCGATCATCGGCCAGCAGGTCTCGGTCGCGGCGGCGAATGCGATCCGGGCCAGGGTGCTGGCCGCGGGGTTCGGCGCCGAGGCGGCGCTGGTCTCGGCCTCGGAGGACGCGCTGCGCGGCTGTGGCCTGTCGCGGCAGAAGGTGCGCTATCTGCAGGCGCTGGCGGGCTCGGGCATCGACTTCGCCGCGCTGCGCGGGCTTCCCGACGAGGAGGTGATCGCGACGCTGCTGCCGCTTCCGGGCATCGGGCGCTGGACCGTCGAGATGTATCTGATCTTTGCGCTTGGCCGGGCCGATGTCTTCGCCGTCGACGATCTGGCCCTGGCCGAGGCGGCGCGGCTGCTCTTCGAACTGCCCGAGCGGCCGAAGCGACGCGCCTTCAATGACCTTGCCGCCGCCTGGTCGCCCTGGCGGGCGGTTGCGGCGCGCGGCCTTTGGGCGTGGTATGCCGCGATGAAACAACGAGAGGGAGTGGCGCCATGACGCGCGAGCTGAAATCGGGGCGCGTGGCGCCGCAATCGGGCGAGGTGAAATCGCTCGTCGTGTTCCTGCACGGCTATGGCGCCGACGGGGCGGACCTGCTTGGCCTCGCCGAGCCGCTTGCCCCGCACCTGCCCGACACGCTTTTCATCGCCCCCGATGCGCCCGAGCCCTGCGCCGGCAATCCCTTCGGCCGGCAATGGTTCCCGATCCCGCGGCTTGACGGCTCGTCCGAGGCCGAGGCCGCCGAGGGGCTGGCGCGCGCGGCCGGGGACCTGAACGCCTTCCTTGACGGGCTGCTTGCCGCCGAGGGGCTGAGCCCGTCGCAGCTGGCGCTGGTGGGCTTCTCGCAGGGCACGATGATGTCGCTCGAGGTGGCGCCGCGGCGGGCCGAGCCGGTGGCCTGTGTCGTCGCCTTCTCGGGGCGGCTGCTGCGGCCCGAGGCACTGGCGGCCGAGGCGGTGTCGAGACCGCCGGTGCTGTTGCTGCATGGCGACGCCGATCCGATGGTACCGTTCGAGGAGATGAGCGTGGCGGGCGACGCGCTGGTGGCGGCCGGATTCGAGACCTACGGCCATGTGATGAAGGGCACGGGGCACGGCATTTCGCCCGACGGGCTGAGCGTGGCGCTGGCCTTCCTGAAGCAGTATCTGCCTGGCTGATCCGCGCCTTGCCCGGAAAACGGGCAGCTGTCATATCCCTGTCGTGCCGCCATGCGATCCATGCTGCATGGCGGCGAGGTCGCAGATCGCGATGCTTGCCAGACGCGGAACGCCATATATAGTTGAGACATGGCAGGGGCGGGCTCCCCGCCCCGGTGCCGGATCGGCGACAGGGCGGAAGTGGGGTGCACATGCTGGACCATGGCGACAGGTCGGAGTTTCGAACGCAATTCGTGCGCGAGCCATCGGCGCTGCGCCATTATCCGGCGCTGGTGCTGAATGCCGATTTCCGGCCGCTCAGTTACTACCCGCTCTCGCTCTGGCCCTGGCAGGAGACGATCAAGGCGGTCTGCCTCGACCGGGTTTCGATCCTCGCCGAATACGAGGAGGTGGTGCGCTCGCAAAGAGAGGCGATACGCATCCCCTCGGTGGTCGTGCTGAAAGAATTCGTCCGTCCTCAGAAGCGCGTGGCTTTCACGCGCTTCAATCTTTTTCTGCGGGACGGTTTTTGCTGCCAGTATTGCGGCTCGAAGGGGGATCTGACCTTCGACCACGTCGTGCCGCGCTCGAAGGGCGGCGTGACAAGCTGGGAGAATGTCGTCGCCGCCTGTGCGCCGTGCAACCTGAAGAAGGCCAACAAGTCGCTGCGCGCCTCGGGGCTGCGGCTGAAGCAGGCGCCGAAGGCGCCAACGCCGGGCGAGATGCATGAGGCCGGACGGCGCTTCCCGCCGGGGCATCTGCACGAAAGCTGGATCGACTTTCTCTACTGGGACGCCGAGCTCGACGAATGAGGCGGCAGGGCCCGGCCCGGGGCCGGGTTATTCGACCCTGGCAATCAGCCGTACCAGCGCCGCCGCGCACAGCAGCGCGATCGCCAGAGCCGCGAGCGGCACCCCCGCTTTCGCGGCCATCCACAGCGTCACCCCGGCGGCCAGGATCACCGCACAGATCAGCAGCAGGAAATGGGGCAGGGGTATCGGTTCCATCGCGGGCCTCCTGATTCATACTATGGGCATCCGCGGCGCAAAGGAAAAGCCCCCTGTGCACGCGCAGCACGGCAGTGCCCATCACGCTTGAGTGCGTGCGAATCGGCTTGAATATGTTCCTGTTTCGTTCCAGATTCCGCGCATGACCGAGCTGCCCCTGATCCTGCCCCCCGCCGATCCGCGCCAGCGCCTGAAGGCGCGGGGCGCCGCGAGCCGGCCGGTTGGCCGGTTCGAGCCCTATGAGCGGCTGTGGGAGCCCGACGGCTGGGACCTGCCCGAGGACGAGGTGCTTTTGCGCACCGAGGTCAGCATCGAGCATCCGCGCAGCATCATCACCCGCAACGACAGCCCCGACGTGCCCTTCGACCGCTCGATCAACCCCTATCGGGGCTGCGAGCATGGCTGCATCTACTGCTTCGCGCGGCCTTCGCATGGCTATCTGGGCCTGTCGGCGGGGCTCGATTTCGAGACCCGGCTGGTGGCCAAGCCCGAGGCGCCCGCAGTGCTCGAACGCGAGCTGCGGCGCAAGGGCTACAAGGTGGCGCCGATCGGCATCGGCACCTCGACCGATCCCTATCAGCCGATCGAGGCGAAGATGGGGGTGATGCGCGGCGTGCTCGAGGTACTCGACGCCTTCAACCATCCGGTGACGATCACCACCCGCGGCGCCGGCGTGCTGCGTGACCTCGACCTGATCGCCGCGATGGCGGAGCGGGGCCTCGTGCATGTGGGCATCAGCCTGACCACGCTCGACGAGGAGCTGGCGCGGAAGATGGAGCCGCGCGCGCCCGCGCCGCGCACCCGGCTGCGGATGATCCGCGAGCTGGCGCGGGCCGGTGTGCCGGTGCGGGTGATGGCGGCGCCGATCATCCCGGGGCTGACCGATCACGCGCTCGAGGCGATCCTGACCGAGGCGCGGCGGGCGGGGGCGCAGGCGGCGGCGATGATCCCGCTGCGCCTGCCCGACGAGGTGGCGCCGCTCTTTGCCGACTGGCTGCAGCGCCATTACCCGGCGCGGGCCGGGCGGGTGCTGAACGCGATCGCGGCCTTCCGCGGCGGGCGGCTGAACGATCCGCGTTTCGGCAGCCGGATGACCGGCGAGGGCACCGAGGCCGAACTGCTGGCGCAGCGCTATGCGCTGTCGTGTCGCCGGCTCGGGTTGGACCGGCCGCTGCCCGCGCTCGATGTCACCCGCTTTGCGCCGCCGCCACGGGCGGGAGACCAGCTCGAGCTGTTCTAGGCGCGGCGCGCGGCGGTGATCGGCTGCGCCTCGCCAAGCCGGGCGGTGATCTCGTCATGCGTCGGGCGCGCGTCGCGGGGCGTGGTTTCCAGCGCTCCGCGCATCGCGCCGAGATGCGCCGCCGTCAGCCCGGCACCGCCGCCGATGATCCGCGCGCCGGCGTCGCGCGCGAGCCGGGCGAATTCCGCCATCCGGCGCGGATCGCTTTCGGTGCCGTCCTCGGTCAGCGTGTCGGCCTGCGCGTCGGCCTGCGCGATCAGCGGATGCTCGACGCCTGCCGCGCAGAGCGTCAGCAGCGTGTGCAGCAGCCGCGCAGGCCCCGGCCCCTCGGCGCCAAGCGCCTCGGGCTGTGGTGCCAGCGCGCCGGCCTGGGCCGCGAAGGGGGCGGGGGCAAGGCCCATCAGCGTGCGCCCGGCACTGTCGAAGCGCATCGTGCCGCACCAGCCGAGTCCGGCGCGTTGCGCCGCCTCGGCCGCCGCCGCGAGTTCCTCGAGTGCGGCGAAGCCGCCGAGCCACAGCACGCTTGCGCCGCCCTCGCGCAGCGCCTCGGCCTGTTCGTGGAAGATCTCGACGGCAAGAGCGTGGCGCAGCGTGCCCATCGGCGCGAAGATCTCGCCCGTCGGCCCGATTGCGCCGGCGACGACCACCGGCCGGTCGGTGCGCTCGGCCGCCTCCTGCGCGATCTCGGCCGCGGTGCGGCTGAGCATGCCGGCGCGGGCCTGCGCGCCATAGGGGCGCAGCCGCGAGGCATTGGCACCGGCCGAGTTCGTGCGGATCAGATCCGCTCCGGCGTCGATCGCGGCCTTCGCCACCGCCTGCATCCGGGCGGGGGCGGCAAGGGCCGCGGGCGCGCCGCGCTCGAGCGCAAGGCCCGCGGGGCCGCGCTCGGGCAGGCCGTCGGTCAGCATCCAGTCGCGCGCGGCAAGCAGATGGGCGAGGGTCTCGGCAGGCATGGCGTCACTTCCTGTGCGGCGCGGCGGCGGGCAGCTTGCGGGCGCGGATGTGAAAAACCCCCCGGCAGCACCGGAGGGCGTGTTTCGGGATCGGCGGGGCCAAGCCCCGGATCAGCCCTCGGCGATCTGTTTGGCGGCGGCGTGCAGCGCTTCGGCAAGCTTGGCGCGGATCGCGGCCTCGTCGGCGCGCGGGCCGAGATCGGCCACCAGCTTGCGGATCACGTCTTCCTTGCCGGCTTCGAAGAAATCGGCGGTGAGCAGCGAGGAGACGTAGGTGTCGGCCTCCTCATCCGCCTTGCCCATCAGTTCGGCGGCCCATTGCGCGACCATCTTCACCGCGCGCGCGCCCTCGCGAAAACGTTTGTCGGTGTCATGGGCGAACTTCGATTCATATGCCTGTTCGCGGTCGTCAAAGGTGGTCATGGCCGTGTCCCCCCGGGAAATTGGTTGCCCTTAAACTGACATATGCCCGCCTCGGCGGGGCACTTCAAGGGTGCAGATCGGCGCAGAACGACCGCTAGCGCTAATGCTGCGGGCGCGAATGGCGCCTGGCAAATCGGCAGCGGCCACACGCCTTTGCCTTGCGGCGCCGCAAGCCTTGTCCTATAGGGGCGAAAAGGGCCCTGCGCCCGTTTGCCCGGTGCGGGCCCAGGGGAGCTGCCCCCCGGGCAGCCGGGCCGCAGAAGGAACCATTGCCCATGTCACCGCGCCGCAAGAAGATCTACGAAGGCAAGGCGAAGATCCTGTACGAAGGCCCGGAGCCCGGCACGCTCGTCCAGTATTTCAAGGATGACGCGACCGCCTTCAACGCGCAGAAGAAGGCGACGATCGAAGGCAAGGGCGTGCTGAACAACCGCCTGTGCGAGTTCTTCATGAACGGGCTGACCAACGTCGGCATCCCGAACCACTTCATCCGCCGCCTGAACATGCGCGAGCAGCTGATCCGCCAGGTCGAGATCATCCCGCTCGAGGTGATCGTGCGCAACTTCGCCGCCGGCTCGATCGCGAAACGTCTGGGCATGGAAGAGGGTACCGCCCTGCCGCGCCCGATCGTCGAATACAGCTACAAGAACGACGCGCTCGGCGATCCGCTGGTGCCCGAGGAATACATTGTCGCCTTCGGCTGGGCGAACCAGCAGGATCTGGACGACATCGTGTCGCTGGCGCTGCGGGTGAACGACTTCCTCGCCGGCGTGTTCTACGGCGTCGGCATCAAGCTCGTCGATTTCAAGATCGAGATCGGCCGGGTCTGGGATGGCGATTTCATGCGCCTGATCGTTGCCGACGAGATCTCGCCCGACAGCTGCCGGCTGTGGGACATGAAGACCGGCGCACATCTCGACAAGGACGTGTTCCGTCGCGATCTGGGCAGCCTGACCGACGCCTACACCGAGGTGGCGAAGCGTCTTGGCGTGCTGCCGACCAATCCCGAGCCGATGAAGCCCACCCTGATCAACTGAGGAGCGCCCGCGATGAAGGCCCGTGTTCATGTCATGCTGAAGGATGGGGTGCTCGACCCGCAGGGCGAGGCCGTGCGCGCCGCGCTTGGCCACATGGGCTTCTCGGGGGTCGAGGCCGTGCGCCAGGGCAAGGTGATCGAGCTTGATCTCGCCGCGACCGACAAGGCCGCGGCGGAGGCCGAGGTCAAGGCGATGTGCGAGAAGCTGCTCGCCAACACCGTGATCGAGAAATACACCGTCGAGATCGCCTGAGGGCGCCGGGGCTCTGCCCCGGACCCCGAGGTATTTGCGCCAAGAAGAAGCAGGGAGCCCCTGAGATGAAAGCCGCCGTCATCACCTTCCCCGGGTCGAACTGCGACCGCGACCTCTTTGACGCCTTCGCGAAGGCGGGCGACGAGGTGGTGAAGGTCTGGCACAAGGAGACCGAGCTGCCCGCTGGCATCGACGTCATCGGCATTCCGGGCGGCTTTTCCTTTGGTGACTATCTGCGCTGCGGCGCGATCGCCTCGCGCTCGCCGATCGGTCAGGCGGTGGTCGATTTCGCGCAGCGTGGCGGCTACGTGCTGGGCGTGTGCAATGGCTTCCAGGTGCTGACCGAGATGGGGCTGCTGCCGGGCGCGCTGATGCGCAACGCCGGGCTCAAGTTCATCTCGAAGCCTGTCGCGCTGACGGTGACGACCACCGACAGCGCCTTCACCTCGGGCTATGGCCCGGGGCAGGAGATCGTGATCCCGATCGCGCATGCCGAGGGCAATTACCAGATCGACGCCGAGGGGCTGAAGCAGCTTCGGGGCGAGGATCGCGTGGCTTTCCGCTATGTGGAAAACCCGAATGGCGCGACCGACGACATCGCCGGCGTGCTGAGCGCCAACCGCCGGGTGCTGGGCATGATGCCGCATCCCGAGCGGGTGGTGGAGCCCGCGCAGGGCGGCACCGACGGGGCGGCGCTTTTCCGCGCGTTGAGCTCGGTGATGGCGCTGGCGTGATCGCCGCCGCCTTGTTGGTCCGGCGCCTTCGGCCTAGATTGGCGCCATGCCCGCAAGACGCATGACCACAGATCAGACGAGCCTTTCCGAGCCCGAGCGGCGCGGTCGGCGGCGCGTGTTCGGGCGGATTGCCGGGGCCGGGGTCGTCGCCGTCGCGGTGGCGGTGATCTGGTCGACCAACGCCTGGCTGACCGAGCGGTTCACCGAGACGACGCGGGTGCGCACCGAACTGCGGCTGGCGCTTTACTCCGGCAACATCCTCTCTGAGCTGCAGCGCACCTCGGTGGTGCCGCTTCTGCTCGCCCGCGATCCGGTGCTGACCAATGCGCTCGAGACCGGGGATTTCTCGAAAAGCTCGGCGCAGCTGATCTCGGCGCGCGAGGATATCGCCGCGGCCTCGATCCGGCTTCTCGACATGGACGGGCGGGTGGTGGCGGCGACGAACCGCAACCTTCTGGGCACCTCCTATGCGAGCGAGCCCTTCTTCGTCGAGGCGCAACGCTCGCGCGAGACGATCTTCACCGCCGCCTCGGGGGCGACCGGGGCGACGGAATTCGACTATTCCCGCGCCCTTGTCGCCGATGGCCGGGCGATCGGGGTGATCGTCGTCGAGGCGGAGCTATCGAAATTCGAACGCTCCTGGGCGGGGATCTCGGATGCGGTCGCGGTGACCGACAGCGAGGGCCGGATCATCCTGACGACCGAGCCGAAATGGCGCGGGCTGACGGTGGCCGAGGCGCTGTCGGCGCGCTCTGCCCCGACCGCGATCGAGCGCGCGCTGCAGGTCACGGCCGATTGGGCGAACGAGCCGCCCGACGCCTATCTGAGGGGGCAGGCGGTGATGCGCACCGAGACCCGCATCCCCTTCCGCGGCTGGCGGATGATCGCCTTCACCAGTTACGAATCGGTGCGCGAGAAGGTGAATGCCGTCCTCGCGATGGAGATCATGGGCTTTGCGATCCTGCTCGCCGCCGGGTTTTACGTGCTGTCGCGGCGGGCGCGGGTGCAATCGCTCGCCTATCGCCGCGAATCGGCCGATCTGCGGGCGCTGAACGCGCGGCTGAGCCGCGAGATCGCCGAGCGCGAGAAGGTGCAGAAGGATCTGGCCGTCGCCGAGCAGACGCTGGCGCAATCCTCGAAACTCGCGGCGCTTGGCGAGATGTCGGCCGCGGTGAGTCACGAGCTGAACCAGCCGCTTGCGGCGATGAAGACCTACCTCGCCGGCGCGCGGCTCTTGTTGCAGCGCGCCCGCACCGAGGAGGCGCTGAGCTCGTTCCAGCGCATCGACGATCTGATCGAGCGGATGGGGGCGATCACCCGGCAGCTGAAATCCTATGCCCGCAAGGGCGGCGAGGCCTTCGAGCCGGTCGATCTGCGCGCCGCGATCAGCTCGGCGCTGGCGATGATGGAGCCGCAGCTGAAGGCGCGCACGGTGCGCATCACCCGGGTGTTGCCGCGCGAGCCGGTGATGGTGATGGCCGACCGGATCCGGCTCGAGCAGGTGATCATCAACCTTCTGCGCAACGCGCTTGACGCGACCAAGGGGCGGGCGGAGCCGGCGATCGAGCTGATCCTCGCCACCGGCGAGACCGCGGTTCTGGGCGTGCGCGACAACGGGCCCGGGATCTCGGATCTGCAAAAGCTGTTCGAGCCGTTCTGGACGACGAAGAAGCCGGGGGAGGGGACGGGGCTGGGGCTCGCGATTTCCTCCTCCATTGTCAGCGATTTCGGCGGTCGGCTGACCGCACATAATGCCGAGGAAGGGGGCGCGGTCTTCGAGATGCAGCTGCCGCTGATCTCGGAGGACACGACAGCGCCCAGGGGCGCAAAGGCAGCGGAGTAGCACATGGCACGGATGATGAAGGTGGCGATCGTCGACGACGAGGAAGACATGCGCCAGTCGGTGAGCCAGTGGCTGGCGCTCTCGGGTTTCGACACGGAGACCTATGCGAGCGCCGAGGAGGCGCTGAAGGTGATCGGCACCGACTGGCCGGGGGTGGTGATCTCCGACATCCGGATGCCGGGGATGGACGGGATGGCGTTTCTGAAACGCCTGATGGGGCTCGATAGCGGGTTGCCGGTGATCATGATCACCGGCCATGGCGACGTGCCGATGGCGGTCGAGGCGATGCGGCTTGGCGCGATGGACTTCATGGAGAAGCCCTTCAACCCCGACCGGATGACCGAGCTGGCGAAGCGCGCGACGCAGGCACGGCGGATGACGCTCGACAACCGCGCGCTGCGCCGCGACCTCGCCGAGGGGGCGCAGGTGATGGGCAAGCTGATCGGCACCTCGGCGGCGATGGAGCGGCTGCGCGAGGATATCCTCGATCTCAGCCAGGCCGACGGCCACGTGCTGATCGACGGCGAGACCGGCACCGGCAAGTCGCTGGTGGCGCTCGCCCTGCACGCGACCGGCCCGCGTGCCGGCAAGAAATTCGTCGTGGTCAGCTGCGCCGCCTATGCCGAGGAGGCGCTCAGCGCCAAGCTCTTCGGCCCGGTCGAGGAGGGCGGCTCGCTGCCGCTCGTCGAGGAGGCGCGCGGCGGCACGCTGGTGCTCGAGGATGTCGAGGCGCTGAGCCAGTCGCTGCAGGCGCGTCTGCTGACCTTCATCAACGAGCAGGGCACACCGGCCGAGACCCGCATTCTTGCCGTGTGCAACGCCCATGGCGAGGGCCGCACGCTCGAGGACGCGCTGCGCCCCGACCTTTACTTCCGCCTCGCCGCGCACAAGATCACCCTGCCGCCGCTGCGCGCGCGCGGCGAGGACATCCTGACCATCTTCACCCGCATGGCCGAACAATTCGCCGAGGAATACGGCTGCGACGCGCCCGAGGTCTCGGCGCAGGAGGCGGCACAGCTCTTGCAGGCGCCCTGGCCCGGCAACGTGCGTCAGCTGATCAATGTGGCCGAGCGCGCCGTGCTGCAGGCGCGCCGCGGCTCGGGCTCGATCGCCTCGCTGCTGATGGCCGACAACGAAGAGGCCGGCCCGGCGATGACCACCGAGGGCAAGCCGCTGAAGGAATATGTCGAGAACTTCGAGAAGATGCTGATCGACAACACGATGCGCCGGCACAAGGGGGCGATCTCGGCGGTGATGGATGAGCTGTGCCTGCCGCGCCGCACGCTGAACGAGAAGATGGCGAAATACGGCCTGACCCGTCAGGACTACATCTGAGGGACAGGCGCGGCCCACGGTCCGCGCCGCCCCCTTCCGCTTCCAATTGCCGCAAATATCCCGGGGGTGAGGGCGCAGCCCGAGGGGGCAGCGCCCCCTTGCGCGGCAACCGCTGCGCTCCGGCCTTCCCGCTCCGCGCCCGCCGCGACGAAAAAGCGATTGTCATTGCCGCGGCCGCGCGGCTATTGTCGTTTTATGTCGGCGCGACGCTGCCTCTTGGCGTTTCGTCCACGGATTTCGCTGATTTCGGGGCCAGGAAGTGCGCGATGGCGCCTTCGCGCCCGGATCAACCGATTGGCCGAAAGGCCGCTCTCTTGCCCCCAAGGCCTTGATCCGCGGGGGTTTCAATTGGGTGACGGGGCCTCCCCCGCACTTGGGAAAGAACCGCGATGATGCGTGGACAGGATGGGCTGGTGATGACGGGCGGGCCTTTGGCCGCCGCCGCCGGCGTTTCGGTCCCCGTGCTCGCCTCAACGAAAAACCATGTCCGCGCCGCCTCTCCCCCCGGGGAGGGGCGGCCGCGGGTGTGGGGAAACTGGATTCATGGCAAAGAAAATGCTCATCGATGCCACCCACGCGGAGGAAACCCGCGTCGTGGTGGTGGACGGCAACAAGGTCGAGGAATTCGACTTTGAGACCATCAACAAGCGGCAGCTCGCCGGCAATATCTATCTGGCAAAAGTGACGCGGGTGGAGCCTTCGCTCCAGGCCGCTTTTGTCGATTACGGCGGCAACCGCCACGGCTTCCTCGCCTTCGCGGAAATCCACCCCGATTATTACCAGATCCCGGTCGCTGACCGGCAGGCGCTGATCGAGGAAGAGCGCGCCTATGCCGAGGCCGAGGAGGCCGAGGAGACCCGGTCGCGCTCGCGCCGGTCGCGCTCGCGCTCGCGCAGCCCGGCGAAGGCCGAGAAGGCCGCCGAGACCGATGCGGTCGTCCGCTCCGAGGACATCCCGGGCATGGCGGTGGTCGATCTCGGGGCCGAGGCGGCCGAGGGCGAGGCGCTGATCGCCGCGCCGGTCGAGACCGTCGACGTGCTCGGCGCGCCGGAGCCGGCCGAGGCGCCCCGGGCCGAAGACTTCGCCGCTGCCGAAGCAGGGGACGAGGGGCGCGACGCCGAAGACGAGAACACCGACGAGGACGGCGCGGCTTCGGCCGATGACGGCATCGAGTCGGTTGCCGAGGAAGATGTCCGCGAGGAGATCCACGCGCCCCGCAAGCCGCGTCCGCGCCGCTACAAGATCCAGGAAGTGATCAAGGTGCGCCAGATTATGCTGGTGCAGGTGGTGAAGGAAGAACGCGGCAACAAGGGCGCGGCGCTCACCACCTATCTGTCGCTTGCCGGCCGCTATTGCGTCTTGATGCCGAACACCGCGCGCGGCGGTGGCATCTCGCGCAAGATCACCAACGCCGCCGACCGCAAGAAGCTGAAGGAGATCGCCTCCGAGCTCGAGGTGCCGCAGGGCGCCGGGCTGATCATCCGCACCGCGGGCGCACAGCGCACCAAGACCGAGATCCGCCGCGACTACGAATACCTGATGCGGCTGTGGGAGCAGATCCGCGAGCTCACGCTGCGCTCGATCGCCCCGGCGCCGATCTATGAGGAAGGCGACCTGATCAAGCGCTCGATCCGCGACCTCTACTCGAAGGACATCGACGAGGTGCTGGTCGAGGGCGAACGTGGCTATCGCGTGGCCAAGGACTTCATGAAGATGATCATGCCGTCCCACGCGAAAAGCGTCACCAACTATCACGAACAGCTGCCGCTCTTCGCGCGCTTCCAGGTGGAGAGCTATCTTTCCTCGATGTTCAACCCGGTGGTGCAGCTGAAATCGGGCGGCTACATCGTCATCGGCGTGACCGAGGCGCTGGTCGCCATCGACGTGAACTCGGGCCGGGCCACCAAGGAAGGCTCGATCGAGGACACGGCGCTGAAGACCAACCTCGAGGCCGCCGACGAGGTCGCCCGCCAGCTGCGCCTGCGCGACCTGGCGGGGCTGATCGTCATCGACTTCATCGACATGGAAGAGCGCAAGAACAACGCCGCCGTCGAGAAGCGGATGAAGGAAAAGCTGAAGACCGACCGCGCCCGCATCCAGGTGGGCCGGATCTCGGGCTTCGGGCTGATGGAGATGAGCCGGCAGCGGCTGCGTCCGGGGATGCTGGAATCGACCACGCAGCCTTGCCCGCATTGCCACGGCACCGGGCTGATCCGCTCGGATGACAGCCTGGCGCTGCAGGTGCTGCGCGCGATCGAGGAAGAGGGCACCCGCAAGCGCTCGCGCGAAGTGCTGGTGAAATGCCCGGTCGCGGTGGCGAACTACCTGATGAACGCCAAGCGCGAGCATATCGCCGGGATCGAGGCGCGCTATGGCATGGCGGTGCGGCTCGAGGCCGACCCGATGCTGGTCAGCCCGGACTTCTCGATCGAGAAGTTCAAGACCGCAACGCGCGTCGTGCCCGATCCGATGAGCCAGGCGGTGCACGCCACGGCCGAGCTGATGGCCGAGATCGACGAGGCGGAGATCGACGAGGACGAAGATCTCAAGGAGATCGAGGCCGAGACCGAGATCGAGGCGGAGGTCGAGGATAACGCGGCCGAGATCGGCGAGGGCGAGGATCAGCCGAAGAAGAAGAAGCGTCGGCGTCGGCGGAAGAAGAAGTCGGGCCCGGGGGCCGCTGCGGCGGCGGGCGAGGCGTCGGATGCCGAGGACGAGGACGAGGGCGGCGAGCCCGTCGATGAGGACGAGGCGGCCGAGGATGCGGCGCGCGCGGCGGCGGCGGCGGCTCTGGCCACGGTGGATCTGCCCGAGCTGCCGGTGGATGCCCCGGCCGACGTCGTGACCGAAGCGGCGGCGCCGGCCGTGCCGGTCGAGGCCGCTGCGACGGAGGTCGTCGTGACCGAGACCGAAGCGCCCATCGAGGAAGCCCCGAAGAAGTCGAGCCGTTCACGCTCGACGAGCGCGAAGTCGTCGACGTCGAAAACCACGGCGCCGAAGACCTCCTCGTCGCGCAAGAAGACGGTGAAGGCTGCCGAGGGCGAGGAGGGGGAGGCCGCCCCCGCGCCGAAGAAGACCACGAGCAGCCGCTCGCGCAAGAAGGTGGTTCCGGCCGAGCCCGCCGCCGAAGCGGTGACAGCGGCCGAGCCTGCAGCGCCGGTGGAAACGCCCGCGGCGCCGCCGGCCGAGGCCCCTGCGGCCCCGCCCGCGGAAACGCCGGTCGAGACCCCGGTCGAGGCGCCGGCGGCGCCGGTGATCGAGACCCCGGTCGAGGCGCCCGCCGAGATGCCGGACGAGATGCCGGGCGAGGAGGCGCGCGCCGCGACCGCGCCGAAGCGCCGTGGCTGGTGGTCGGCCTGATCCGATTGCACGGAAGATGACGAACGCCGGGCCCTGTGCCCGGCGTTTTTCGTTTCGGGATTATCCCTTGCGCACGAGATAGCGCAGCCCGGCCGTGTCCTCGGCCGAAATCAGGACATGTCCGGCCCCGGCACAGAAATGCGGCACGTCGATCCAGCTGGCGCCGTCGGTCGCCAGAAGCTCGACCACCGCGCCCGCAGGCAGGGCGGCGAGCACCCTGCGCAGGCGCAGGACGGGCAGCGGGCAGAGCAGGCCCTGCGCGTCGATGGTGATGGCGATGTCCATGGTTTCGGGCTAGCCGCGCCGCGCCGATTTGTCCACGCGCTTGTGAGCGGCAGGCCGATGACGGGCGGGGGCGGGGATGCTAAGGAGGGGCATGTTCGGAATTGACCTCATCGACGCCGCCTTCCTGCCCGCCGCGCTGGTCGCGCTGGTGGCGGGGCTTTTGTCCTTCCTCAGCCCCTGCGTGCTGCCGATCGTGCCGCCCTACCTCGCCTATATGGGCGGGGTCAGTATGGGCGATCTGCGCGAGGGGCGCGGTTCGGCGGTGCTGCCGGCGCTGTTCTTCGTGCTGGGGCTCTCCACCGTTTTCCTGCTGATGGGCTTTGCCGCCTCGGCCTTCGGCCAGTTCTTCCTGTCGAACCAGGAGCTGTTCGGCCGCATCGCGGGGGCGGTCATCATCGGGCTCGGGCTGCACTTCCTCGGCCTCTACCGGATCCCGATCCTCGACCGCGAGGCGCGGCTCGATGCGGGCGAGCAGGGCGGATCGAGCCTCGGTGCCTATGTGCTGGGCCTTGCCTTCGCCTTCGGCTGGACCCCCTGCATCGGGCCGCAGCTGGGCGCCATCCTGTCGATCGCGGCGCAGGGCGGGGACCTTGCGCGCGGCACCGGTCTGCTTGCGGTCTATGCCGCGGGGCTCGGCATTCCCTTCCTGCTCGCGGCGATCTTCATCCAGCGCGCGATCGGGGTGATGAACCGGATCAAGCAGCACATGGGGCTGATCGAGAAGGTCATGGGCGCGCTTCTGGTGATCGTCGGGCTCTTGCTGCTGACGAATGCCTTCTCGGCGATCAGCTTCTGGCTGCTTGAAACTTTCCCGGGGCTGGCACAGCTTGGCTGATGGAGCCAGGGGGCGCTGCCCCCTCGGGCTTCGCCCTCACCCCCGGGATATTTGAGGCAATTGGAAGCAGGAGCCCCCGTGTCTTCCAATTGCCTCAAATATCCCGGGGGTGAATTTTGCCGAAAGGCAAAAGAGGGGGCAGCGCCCCCTGCTTTTCAGACCGCCCAGTCGGGTTTGCGCTTTTCGATGAAGGCGCTGATCCCTTCCTCGGTGTCGCGCCAGAGCATGTTCTCGACCATCACGGCCGCGGTGTGCTCATAGGCGGCGGCGAGATCGAGGCTCATCTGGTCGTAGAAGGCGCGCTTGCCGATCTTCACCGCCGCGCCGAGTTTCGCGGCAAGGGTCTCGGCCAGCCGCCCGGTCTCGGCGGCGAGGGCTTCGTGCGGGGTGATGCGGTTCACGAGGCCGACCTCGCGGGCGCGGGCGGCGTCGATGAATTCGCCCGTCGTCAGCATCTCGAAGGCGACCTTGCGCGGTACGTTGCGGGTGAGCGCCACCATCGGCGTCGAGCAGAAGAGCCCGATGTTCACCCCGTTCACGCCAAAGCGCGTGCCCCCGGCCGCGACGGCGAGATCGCAGCTCGCGACCAGCTGGCAGCCGGCCGCGGTGGCGATGCCATGCACCTCGGCGATCACCGGCTGCGGCAGCGCTGGGATCATCTGCATCACCTCGGCGCAGCGGAAGAAGAGATCGGCGAAATAGGCGCGGCCCTTGTCGGCGGCCTGCCGGCCCGCCTGCATCTCCTTCAGGTCATGGCCGGCGCAGAAGGCCTTGCCCGCGCCTTTCAGCACCACGACCTTGACCGAGCCGTCCCCGCCCAGCTCGGTGAAGCGCGCCTTCAGCGCAGCGAGCATCGCGTCCGACAATGCGTTCAGGCTGCCCGGGGCGTTCATCGTCAGATGCGCGACGACGCCACGTCGCTCGAGGTGCACGAGATCCGTCATTGAAATTCCTCCCTGTCGCGGAAACTCTAGGGAGGGAGATCCGGGGAGGAAAGATGGAAATCGCAATGGACGGGGCGCGGCTTGCCGCCTTCATGGAAGAGGAATTCCCGCAGGTGGCGGGGGATTTCGTGATCGAGAGCGTGGGGGAGGAGCTGGTCGTGCGGCTGAAGGTGGGCGAGCTGCATCTGCGCCCGGGCGGCACGGTCTCGGGGCCGACGATGTTTGCGCTGGCCGATGTCTCGGTCTGGCTTGCGATCCTGAGCCGGATCGGGCCAGTGGCGCTGGCGGTTACCACCGGGGCCTCGATCGACTTCATGCGCAAGCCCGCGGCGGGGCGCGACCTGATCGCGCGGGCGCGGCTTCTGAAGCTTGGCCGGGTGCTCGCGGTGGGGGATGTGCTGATCTTCTCGGAGGGGGAGGCGGCGCCCGTTGCGCGCTCGTCGATGACCTATTCGATCCCGCCAAAGGGGTGACTCGGGGCGATTTTGTGGGGTATCTTGATACCAATTTTTCAAGGCTTTGATTTTGCGTTGAAAAATGGTGCGAGACGGGCTTGCTTTTCGCGCGCCGATCGCGGAAAAGCCGGCATCCGAATTCCACAACCCTTCAAAGGGCGATCGAAATGAAAACCTATACCGCGAAACCGGCGGAGATCGAGAAGAAGTGGATCCTGATCGACGCCGAGGGCGTCGTTCTGGGCCGCCTCGCCACGATCGTTGCCATGCGCCTGCGTGGCAAGCACAAGCCGACCTTCACCCCGCACATGGACATGGGCGACAACGTGATCATCATCAACGCCGACAAGGTGCAGATGACGGGCACGAAGCGTGAAGACAAGCGCTACTACTGGCACACCAACCACCCGGGCGGGATCAAGTTCCGCACCGCGCGTCAGGTGCTCGAAGGGGCTCACCCCGAGCGCGTCGTGATCAAGGCCGTCGAGCGCATGATCTCGCGCAACCGTCTTGGCCGTGCGCAGATGTCGAACCTGCGCGTCTATGCCGGCACCGAGCATCCGCATGAAGCCCAACAGCCTGAAGTTCTGGACGTCAAGGTCCTGAACAAGAAGAACACCCGGAGCTGATCATGGCCGAAGAACTCAAGTCCCTCGACGATCTGAAGTCGGCCGTGTCGGGCGTCGCCGTGGCGACCGCCGAAGCCCCGGTCACCCGCGAGGCGCAGCGCGACTCGCTGAACCGCGCCTATGCCACCGGCAAGCGCAAGGACGCGGTCGCCCGCGTCTGGATCAAGCCCGGCTCGGGCAAGATCACCGTGAACGGCAAGGAAATGGCCGTGTATTTCGCGCGCCCGGTGCTCCAGCTGATCGTGAACCAGCCGTTCGGTGTCGCTGGCGTCGAAGGCCAGTATGACGTCGTCGCGACCGTTGCCGGCGGCGGCCTCTCGGGCCAGGCCGGTGCGGTGAAGCACGGCATCTCGAAAGCGCTGCAGCTGCACGAACCGGCGCTGCGTGCGCCGCTGAAGGCCGCGGGCTTCCTGACCCGCGACTCGCGTGTCGTCGAACGCAAGAAGTACGGCAAGGCGAAAGCCCGCCGCTCCTTCCAGTTCTCGAAGCGCTGATCTTCAGACCATCGCATCCGGAAAACGCGGTCCCTCGGGGCCGCGTTTTTCATTGTGCCGCAGCGGTGGCGGGGCAGGCGGGCGGCCTGGCTGTTCCCATGATCCGCGCTTTGCGGTAGAAACAGGGCAAAAGAACCATAACACAAGGCAGGCGCATGTCCGTATCGATGCTTTCCACCTTCATCAAGCCGATGCACCCGGAGGGGCGGAAGTTCGTCGCCATCTTCGCCGGTATCACGCTTGTGCTGTTCCTGATCTGGGTGCCGCTCGGCTGGCTCGGCACCGGGCTGACGGTCTGGTGCTATTACTTCTTCCGCGATCCGGTGCGGGTGACGCCCGCGCGCGAGGGGCTGATGGTCTCGCCCGCCGATGGCGTGGTCTCGCTGCTCGAACCCGCGGTGCCGCCGGCCGAGCTGGGCCTGGGCGATGCGCCAATGACCCGGGTTTCGGTCTTCATGTCGGTGTTCAACTGCCATGTGAACCGGCTGCCGCTGGCGGGCCGCATCACCCGCATCGCCTACCGGCCGGGCAAGTTCCTCAATGCCTCGCTCGACAAGGCAAGCTCGGACAACGAGCGCAATGGCCTTGCGGTCGAGACCGCCGACGGCCGCCGCTATGGCGTGGTGCAGATTGCGGGCCTCGTGGCGCGGCGGATCCTGTGTGAGGTCAAGGAAGGCCAGGCGCTGATGACCGGCGCGCGATTCGGGCTGATCCGTTTCGGCTCGCGGCTTGATATCTACCTGCCCGAGGGGGTGAACCCGCTTGTCTGCATCGGCCAGACGATGGTCGCCGGCGAGACGGTGATCGCCGATCTTGCCTCGGACGAGGCCGCACGCACGGGCGGGGAGCGCTGAGATGGAGCCGCGCGAGCGCGAACAGATGCCGTTCCTGTTGCTTCTGCCCAACCTCGTGACGATCGCGGGGATGTGCCTGGGGCTGACCTCGATCCGCTACACGATGGTGGCGCAGTTCGAGACGGCGGTGGTGCTGGTGCTGCTCTCGGCGCTGATCGACGGCATGGACGGGCTGATCGCGCGGCGGCTGCGGGCGACCTCGGAATTCGGGGCGGAGCTCGACAGCCTGTCCGATTTCCTGTGCTTCGGCGTGGCGCCCGGGCTGCTCGTCTACCGCTTTGCGCTTGGCGAGGTGAATGCGATGGGCTGGGTGCTGGTGCTGGTCTTTGCCGCCGCCTGCTGCCTGCGGCTTGCCCGCTTCAACGTGATGCGCGGCGAGGACGGGGCGGGCAAGACCCATTTTACCGGGGTGCCGGCGCCGGCCGGGGCGATGCTGGCGCTGCTGCCGATCTATCTGAGCTTCTCGGGTCTGCTTGATGTGCGCGGCGCGCCGATGGTGGTGGCCTTCTGGCTCGGCCTTGTGGGCGTGCTGATGATCTCGCGCGTGCCGACCTTCTCGCCGAAGGCGCTGCGGGTGCCGCGCTGGGGCGTGGGGGCGCTGCTGATGGGCACGGTGATCGGCATGGGGCTGATCTTCACCCGGTTCTGGCTGCTGATGGTGATCGTCGATCTGATCTATGTCGCGACGCTGCTGCCGGGGGTGTGGAAGGTGCGCGGACGGGTTTTGCGCTGAGCCGCGACTCGATGGACGGAGTGGCCGGGCCCTGTGCCCGGCTTTTTTCATTTCTGCACCTGGGGCAGGGTGTGGCATCCCCCGAAAGGGAAGATTCGGCGCCTCGTCCGACGCGAATCTGCCCCGATTCCGGGGGATCCGACGGTGAAGGCGGCCGGCATTCTGTGGATAAGTCGCGCATCCCATGCGCGGGCTGTCCGTGCGAAGCGCAGGACGCCCAAAAAATGCTCAATGAAATAAGGGCTACCCGAAAAAAGTGACAGTTCTGCGAAAAATCTGCTTGCGGAGGTCGGCGTGCAGCCGTAGAACCCCCCTCACCGAAGCGGAACACACCGCGACGGTCGCTGAAAGCGCCGAAACGGAAACGGATCGAAGCTGGAAGTGAACGAGGTTGATCGGCCGGAAGCGCCAAGATTGGTGCTGAAGGTTGTTTTTTGCCTCTGCTCTTTGAAATTGATAGATATCTGAAGAGATATGCGGGCGGTTTGGTCGACAT
>VSSQ01000115.1_pt3 | contig 55035 bp, 66 predicted proteins | sample 4763081 | NCBI WGS metagenome assembly VSSQ01 (sample SAMN12137344, study PRJNA551015) | bioreactor metagenome | isolation source: SDC9 anaerobic chlorinated ethene degrading culture | place: USA: Knoxville, Tennesee | collected 2015-01-01
CCTGTCTGGTTGGGACTCTTGTAGTAGAGGTCGGTAAATGTAGGCTTTCTGAAAGAGTTGTTTACCCATGCGTTCGCCTCAAGATATGGTGATATGCTGTATGCAGCACTTGCACCGCCATAGATGCGCATGTTCTCTGCTACAAGCACACCTGCCGTGAATCTCCACTTTTCCATCTGAAGAATATGTTTAGCATAGGCCGATGGTGTCTGCCTGCTTTTGCTTCGCGTATACTGAGTCCCCTCCGGAGAGTAGTGCCCGCTCTCCCCCTCAATGGGATCGCCAAGCACAGTACTGTAAATGTTTTCAAACCTGTATCCGGCACCAACGAGTGTTGTACCTGCTTTGCCCCAGCGTCTTGCTGCCTGAATATCCGCTCCGGCTACATCGCTTCTGTGGTAATTATGTCCCTGATACCATGAAGCCGGCTCATTTCTGAATAGTTCGAACCTGTCGAAATGCCTTCTGTGATATACAACCGCCTTCAGCTGCCATTTAGCTGTCTGGTATGTATACTGTAATGAGGTGAGGAAGAGGCTTGTCTCTTCAAATTGCTCCGGATAGGCTGCAGTGTAAAAGCTGTTTGCCCCAAAGGCCTTATGCTGATATCCGGCCTGAGCGGCAAGTCTGTGCTTGTTCCCTCTCTTTAGAGTGACATTTGTGAAGAGGTTAAGAATGTTAAAATCTGTATTTTGTGTATAACCGTCTGACCGGCTGTATCCACCTCCTGCCTGGGCAGAGAGATTCCATGAACCGCTCTTTTTTGCAAACTGAAGATTTGCATCGCCCTTAAAATATCCATAAGAGCCTCCCGTAAGGGATAGTGACGCCCCTGTTTTTGCAGGATTTTTTGTGATTATATTGATTGCACCGGCATATGCCACTGAGCCCTCTGACCAGGCCCCGGGTCCGTGCAGGATTTCAATTCTTTCAATTTGTGAAATTTCAACCGGAAGATTCAGAGAGTGGTGTCCGGTCTGAGGGTCGGTGAAGTTGACCCCGTTAATCATGACCATTGTCTGGTCAAATGTTCCTCCAAGAATGTTCAGATCAGACTGAACCCCTTCGCCTCCCCGTGTACGGAGGTCGGTTCCCTGGAGATATCGCAACAGATCGGGGAGGTTGTTCACCGCAGCCCGCTCAATCTCTGCCTGCTGAATTACTGCGACAACTCTTACCAGAGGCTGGAAGGGCGTGGGTCGTTCTGTATTGATTATTAATTCTTCAAGTGCGCGGATAGTGTCGTTTCCGCTTTTCTGGTTGCTCTGAGCCAGCAAGGGCTGACCATTCATCACTAAAATTGAGTAGGCGACAGAGAGGACACCAATCTTAATCACCTTTCCCAGGGAAGCAAAAGCCGCCCAGGGAGTCCGTTTCCATCTTTTAAAACAGATGGGTTTGGTTTTTCTTTTGTTGTTGTACATAAATTTAGTTTTTCTGTTGCGAAGGCGCAAAAATAGAAACTAAAAGGATGAGAGCACAAATAAAAATTGTAAATTTGATTAATTAACCAGCAATGTCAATACCAGAATGGAATCCCTAAATCTCGCCCTTGTCAGGGCAGAACTTCACTTAACTCCGGAATATTCCCACAAGGAGAATCTTACCGCAGATACCATACTCAGATATATCAGGGCAACAGAACCTGATGAACTCTACACCGGAATTGGAGGGCATGGTATAGTGGCCGGCTACAGGGGTGTCTGGCCGGGAGACTCGCTTATGTTCAGGTGTGAGATGGATGCCGTTCCAACAGAACATGGTCCGGACCACCTCTGCGGACATGATGGCCATATGGCAATCCTCATTGGTGTGGCAAATGTTATTTCAAAGGCACGGGACTACCCGGGTAAGGTGTGGCTCTTTTTTCAGCCTGCAGAGGAGATAGGAGAGGGGGCTGCCCGTATGGTGGTGGATATATCAAAGCACAGAATCAGCTTTGATTACTCCTTTGCCCTGCATAACAATCCAAGACACGAACTAAACAAGGTTATAATGTACAGCGATGTTTATGCGGCCGCATCTGTGGGAATGGAACTGCTCTTCTCAGGCTCGCCTTCACATGCTGCCTTCCCCGAGCAGGCTGCCAACCCAACCTACGCAATCATTAACATTGTGGAGGAGATTAAGCGGATGAACTCAGACAAAAGGCTTTTTCATAATTTTGTTCTGGGAACCGTGGTAAACGTTCATATTGGTGAGGCAAACTACGGAGTGACTCCCGGTTCGGGAATTATCAGGGTTACACTCAGAGCCTATGACGAGAATGATCTTAACCTCTTCTGCCGCAAGATAGAGAGCTTTGCAGGCGAAAAGGCATCGGCCTCCGGTCTTAAGGTAGATATAACATATCATGACCGCTTCCCCTCTACAAGAAATAATGTACTTGCATCCAACATGGTACTTGAGGCTGCTCAAAAACTGGGAATTCCTGTTGAATGGGCTCAGGCCCCATCAAGAGGTTCGGAAGATTTTGCTCACTTTACATCTATCTCAAAAGCATGTTTCTTTGATATTGGAAACGGCATGGAGAGCGATGATATTCACCGCGAAGGTTACAGGTTCTCGGATGAAATACTGGAACCTGCAGTAAGATTATACAGTTCAATAATTTATAACAGACAATCAAAATGAATTTCAGGAGTTTGACAATTGCAATTCTTGCATTAATCCTAACTACATCAGTTATGGCACAGACAACACCAGCAATTGAAAATATATTTGCCCGCAAAAGTGTCAGGCAATACACAGAGCAGAAGGTAGAGCAGTCTACCCTCGAGCTGCTCATTAAGGCAGGAATGGCTGCGCCTACAGGAATGAACAAACAGCCGTGGGAGTTCATTATTGTAACAGACAGGGCAATGCTTGAAAAATTTGCGGCACTTCTTCCATATGCAAAGATGGCTGCAAAGGCTCCTGCCGCCATTGTTGTGGCAGGAAATCCAAAGGTTTCTGAATACTGGTATCTCGACTGTTCAGCTGCAACGCAAAATATTCTGCTTGCTGCCGAATCCCTGGGCCTGGGAGCAGTATGGACTGCCGCATACCCCTATGAAAAGAATATGAACATCATTAAGGAGGTTCTTTCAATTCCGGAACCATACCTTCCACTTTGCCTGATTCCTCTTGGATATCCAAAGAGCGAAACAAAGGCAAAGGATAAATGGAAACCAGAAAAGGTACATCAGAACGGCTGGTAAGATGAGAAAAACCCTCTCTCTGATAATCTTTGTCTTAGTCTCATCCACTCTTAAAGGTCAGATATACTCAGGCAGAGTTACCGACAAAGAGGGGCGGGCGATTCCTTTATATTCAGATGTGAAATGGACGCTGTGCCAACAGAGTCAGGTCCTGTTCATTTATGCGGACACGACGGACACATGGCTGTGCTGATCGGCCTGGCAGAGGAGTTGGGAGAGGGAGCATTACTAATGGTAGCTGAACTCTCACGCCTGAGAGTGAATTTTGACTATGCATTTGCTCTTCATAACAAACCAAATAAAGAGCTTAATAAAATTCTGATGTACAAAAATGTCTATGCTGCATATCAGAGATTTTGCACTGGGCACTGTTATAAATGTGCATATTGGTGATGCAAATTATGGCGATACACCGGGAACAGGAGCAATCAGAGCTACTTTAAGGGCATACGACGAGATGGATCTCAATCTTTTCTGTAGAAGAATTGAAACATTTGCGAGGGAAAAATCAGCAAAAGCTATGTTAAATGTTGAGATTACTTATCATGATAGATTTCCTGCTACAATTAACAATGCTTTTGCCTGCAGTATGGTTGAGGAGAATGCAAAAAAACTGGGTATGAATTTTGAATACTCAAAATCTCCGGAAAGAGGATCTGAGGACTTTGCCCATTTTGCCAGTATATCTATAGCTTGCTTTTTTGATATTGGCAATGGATTTGACGGAGACGATATTCACAGGGAGGGTTACAAGTTTAATGATTCAATACTTGAAAGTGCACTTAGATTATACTACACAATAATATTCAAATGACATCTTACCCAAAGAGCCTCTCTAAACTTATCTTGTTGCTGATGTTTACACTCTGCGTTTACCGGTCAAATGCTCAAATGTTTTCAGGGAGGGTAACAGACAGAAGAGGTGAGGGTATCCCATTTGCTACTGTATATATACATGAACTTAAGTCCGGAATAAGTGCGGACTTAAACGGCGAGTTTCTCTCAAAGTTATCCCCCGGGAGATACACACTGGAAGCCTCCTCACTTGGTTTTAAAAGGGAGCAGTTTGTTGTTGAAATGGGTAATATAAACTTATACAGAACTTTAGTCCTTGAAGAGATCTCTTATGAGCTTAACGAGGCCCTTTTTTCAGGCAGAAGAGATGACAGAGGGAGTGTGATTATGAGAAAAGCAATAGCCAAAGCGCCCTATTTCAAGTACCAGGTCAGAGAATATGATGCAGATAGTTATCTCAAGGGAACTTTTAAGATAACCAAGGTGCCGGCCCTGCTTAAACTCAAGTCAATGAAGGATAAGGTGAATCTCTTCACCGGGAAGTTGTTTCTTCTTGAGTCTTTTTCAACAGTAAAGTTCTCCTTTCCGGATAAATATGAGCATACTATAAAAGCCTTTTCAAGTACAATCCCTGATGAGATTAGCCCCGGTGATTACTCTGTGCTTATGAAATCCTCAATTTACGATCCTCAGATATTTGGACTTGTATCACCTTTGTCTCCAAAAGCATTTTCTTATTATAAATTTATTTACCAGGGGGTATCAAATGAATCAGGCAGAGTAGTCAACAAGATTCTGGTTGTCCCAAAAAGGGGGAATTCGAAACTTTTTGCAGGAACACTTTATATTGTTGATAATATGTGGAGTGTCTCATACGCAGAGTTAGTCTCTGAGCAATCGGGAATTAAGACAAACATAAAGGTAAACTATAATGAGGTGGCAGACGAAGTTTTTCTTCCAACAACATATAACATTAATGCATCAATTGATGTTATGGGAGTTAAAGGGGAGGGACGGTTTTACTCATCAATGAAATATACAAATCTTAAAAGGAACTCAGCCACTATCTCAAATCCTGTCACTCAGGTTAAACCAGTCGTAAAGGAGAGGAGTCTTGAAATTAAAGAGACTCCATCAAATACAACAGTTAAGGTAGACTCCTCTGCCAATAAAAGAGACTCGGCCTATTGGCTTGAAGTAAGAAAGGTGCCTCTCAGGGTTGATGAGGTTGTCTCTTACCAGAAATCCGATAGCATCAAGATTGAGTTCAGGGAGATAGAAAAGAGGGATTCTGTAAAAAATCAGAATAGTGGTAAAGGAGGCTCAGCACTTGAGCAAATTTTGTTTGGACATAAATATAAAGTTTCAAAAGATCTCTTTTTTTCATTCGGGGGTCTTTCAAAAGTTGTAGGAGATTTTAATTTCGTTGACGGATACCAGTTGGGGCAGAATATTTCTATCAATTATAACGCTATAAAATTTACCCCTTTGAAATTTGATGCATCTGCATACTACTCACTTCAAAGAAGGCTTATGTTGTGGAATACATCGCTAAGTGTGAGACATTCTCCGCTAAAAAATGGTTTTGTGAATATATCTGCAGGAAGAGAGAGCTCAGACATCAGTGATAACCCGGGGGTAAACAGGTTTATTAATTCATACTCATCCTGGTTATTTGCAATAAACCCTGTTAAACTGATGGATAAAAAATATTTTGAAATAACAACAGGGATTGATATTGCAAACGGGCTGCAATCATCTGTATCTATTGCTCATAATACCTATTCACAACTTGTAAATGGTGATTATAAAAGTCTTTTTGGTGCCCTCCCGGAGTTAAATATTCCCGAGAATATTTATGGAGGAGAGGTTCTTAACTTATCTTCATTTATGGCATCGGCTTCTCTGCAATTTACTCCAAGGTATTATTACAAAATTGATAATGGATACAAGAGGTATGTAAAGTCTTCATATCCCACATTTACGGTTAAGTTCATAAAGGCTTTCAAAGGTTTTAATGCACAATCATCCTGGTCAAGGTTAGAGACAGGCATCAGGCAAAAAATTAAAACAGACATATACTCTTCTCTTTCCTATAATATTAATGCAGGGGTATTCCTATCCTCTTCAGTTGTCTCTTTGCCGGACTATAAACATTTTGCTGCCTCTGATCAGATATTTTCCAACGAACTTTTTGATAACAGATATTTGATGCTTGGGGGATATCTCCTCTCTACAAGGGACTCCTGGGTAGATTTAAAAGTAAATTACAATACTGAGTATCTTTTACTTAAAAGGTTGCCTTTTCTCAATACACCGCTAATAACAGAATCTTTGCACTTAAAATCACTTTGGCTTCCAGGAGATGGAAGACATCATACTGAATTAGGTTATTCTATTGGAATGGATGATTTGGGCAGAGCAGGTCTCTTCGTCTCGTTTAACGGAATAAGATACAAAGGGGTCTCATTCAGAATCACTATTCCCCTTTTTAAAGCTCAATAGATAATTTTCAACAGTTTCCGGGAAATATCTGTACTCAAGCAAATGAATTTTTGATGCAAGAGTATCAGGTGTCTCATCTTCATTTACATAACAAATACTTTGGAAAAGGATTTTCCCATTGTCATAAACTTCATCAACAAGATGTATAGTAATTCCACTCTCTCTCTCGCAAGCGTCTATAACAGCTTTATGAACTTTTAGCCCGTACATCCCCTTCCCTCCATATTTTGGGAGAAGCGATGGATGTATATTTATTATTTGATCTCTGTACCTTTCAATGATTCTGTTTGGTATTTTCAAAAGAAATCCGGCCAGAATAAGGGAGTCTACTTTATACTTATCAAGGACTGAGTCTACTAACATTGTGTCATTCAATTCAAATGGTGAAAAAGTATAAGAAGGGACATTAAGATTTCTAGCCTTTTCAAGCACAAGGGCATCATTTTTGTTTGATAAAATGAGTACAACTTTTATGTACTTTGAATTAGAGAAGTGTTTTATAAGATTCTCTGCATTTGTTCCTGAACCAGAAGCAAATATGGCGATATTAATTTGACACATTATCAGAAATTTAGCTCCAAAGTTAATTAAAAAAAATTAACTGAGAAATGCCGGAATAATTACACTCTGTTTATAACCACTCAGTTAATTAAGGATATTAGGTTTCACTTGCAGAAATTTTTATAATTCGTTTTTTTTACTTTCCTTTGCAAACTAATTTTGAAATAACTAAAACCAGATTTATTAACTAACTATTTAAAATTATGGCAGATATTACATCTAAGGTTAAAGCCATCATCGTAGACAAGCTTGGCGTAGACGAGTCAGAAGTTACTCCTGCAGCCTCTTTTACTAACGATTTAGGTGCCGATTCACTTGACACTGTTGAGCTTATTATGGAGTTCGAAAAGGCATTTGGTATAACCATTCCGGATGAGGCAGCAGAAAAGATCTCTACAGTTGGAGATGCGATAACATACATCGAAAACAACGCTAAGTAATAATTACACAAGTATAAAAATGCAATTAAAAAGAGTAGTCGTTACAGGGATTGGAACGATAAATCCACTGGGAAACAATATTTCAGAATATTTTAATAATCTGGATAATGGTAAAAGCGGTGCATCTCTAATTACCCGTTTTGACGCTTCACTTTTTAAAACCAAATTTGCTTGTGAAATTAAAGACTTCGATCCTGAAAAACATGGTATTGACCGTAAAGAGGCAAGAAAACTTGACCTGTTTGCTCAGTATGCGCTTGCTGCCACTTCAGAGGCAATCTCAGATTCCGGTATAAATACGGAAACTGTTGATTTAGACAGAGTGGGGGTAATTGTTGGTTCAGGAATTGGCGGAATTGAAACGATGTTTCAGGAAATAAAGGGCTATGTTGAGGGTGGATGCACTCCTCGATTCAGCCCTTTCCTTATTCCTAAAATGATTCCGGATATTGCGGCGGGTCACATATCTATGAAATATGGCTTCAGGGGACCAAACTTCACAACTGTGTCGGCTTGTGCCTCCTCTACTCACGCAATGACTGATGCCTTTAATTATATCAGACTTGGTAAGGCTGATATTATCGTTACCGGTGGGTCAGAGGCGGGAATCTCTGTACCGAGCATTGGTGGTTTTAACTCAGCCCAGGCGCTCTCAACAAACAACGAAAATTGGCAAACAGCTTCCAGACCATTCGATAAAACCAGAGATGGTTTTGTTATGGGAGAGGGAGCAGCAATGCTTATTTTTGAAGAGTACGAGCACGCAATAGAAAGAGGAGCCAGAATTTACGCAGAGGTCTCAGGCGCAGGTCTGAGCGCAGATGCTCACCATATCACTGCACCACATCCGGAGGGATTAGGTGCTTTGCAGGTTATGAAACTTGCTTTGGAGGATGCTGAATTTAAACCGGAAGATGTTGATTACATTAATGTCCACGGAACTGCAACTCCACTTGGAGATATTGCTGAACTTAAGGCTGTTAAGAGTCTCTTTGGAGAGCATGCTTATAAATTAAATATAAGCTCTACAAAATCAATGACCGGTCACCTACTTGGTGCAACTGGTGCTGTTGAGGCTCTTGCATGTATTCACGCAATTAATTCAGGAATGGTGCCACCTACAATTAACTTTGAGCACGAGGATCCTGAGATTGATTATAAACTCAATCTTACCCTTAACAAAGCTCAGAAGAGGGAGGTAAATGTTGCAATGAACAACACTTTTGGATTTGGAGGACACAACTCCTGTATTATCTTCAATAAGCTAAAGAAATAACTTTAGTCTTTACTAAAATTTAACAAGCCACATCATACCGATGTGGCTTGTCTCTTTATATATAAGCTTCAAGGAAAATCTATGGTATAATAGCGTAAACAATCTTAAGTTTAGGTTTCCTTACGGCAGTGTTGCCATTTAGGACACCTTTGTAGTAGATTGTATTGTCAATAAAATAATTGACCTCTCCTGTCATAGAATTTGTACTGGATGAAACAGGCATAATATAAGCCTTAAGTTCATAGCTTTTTGTAAGCTCTCCTTTTAGCAGGCTTTGGAAATATGATGTTATGTTGAGATTGTATGTAAGAAGTGATTTGTTCATATTTCCTTTGTCATCAGTAAAGGAGATCTCATTCAGAAGCTGATAATATTTTCTGCTGTTGTATGCCTCTCCATCTGATTTTGTAGCCAGGTATAATTGAGGAGGATATTGTGACAGGACTTTGTAGTTCTGCGGGTATTCATATGGGAAAACAAGTTCAGCTTTGGATATTACTATCTTATCAACGGGAGTATTTATACTGGCTGCCCAATCTGATATCATACCCCTGACTTGTGTCATATCAATGAATGGCTTAACTCCTGCAAGCCCCTCAACAAACATCTTTTCACCCGGATTTTCTGTTTCAATAACAGATGATGTGTGATTTATTATATTAAGATTTAAGTCTGTGTCTGTTGTATAATAGAATATTACACTGTCTTTTTTCTGAATCTTGGAGTCAGTGTGGTTATATGAGAGAGCCATAGTAATTGATGATGGTACAATAATATTAAATCTCCCACCAACAAGTGAACCTGGCAAAGGGTCTGTTTTAATTACAAATCCCTTGAACCGTTTAACAAATAATTCCAGACTATCCATCTCTTCATGAGAAGCAGTAAGGAGCTCTCTTGCATAATCGGCAGGGAGTTCAATATTAAGGGTGTCGCCCCCAAAGTATGTATTGCCTCCAGGATTTAGAGGATTTGAATCGTAGTCTGCCTCAGAAATGGAGTTATTGTACATTTTGAGTGAATCCAAATCTGTAAGGAGTCTGTGTATATATATATTCTGAGGTATTCTGCTGTCAACTTCGTCAAGTACAATATTACCTGTAACCTGGATAAACATCCTCAGGTAGTTTATTCTGGGGTCTGTACCAAATCCGTTAGTGTCTTTCTGAGGATACATTCTGAATGCTCCGTATGATGTTGTTACACCCAGATCACTATCTTTGTTTGCTCCTACAACAAGAGCCCCGGAGGTCATAGTCTGAAGACTGTCAGAACTTTTCATCTGTACAGGAAGATCAAACTCCTTTATGGCAATTTTGAATATCTGGTCAGATGGAACAAGTCCTTCACCGGCCTTTTTGTCAACTGTAATACAGGAAGCCACCAAGAAAAGAGAGGCGGCAAGCACAATAATTTTTGAAGGGTTAAACCTTTTTGTCATCTCTACCCAGAATTTGGTCATAAAAATTTTTGTAATCTTGTATATAAGAGTTTTCCGGGTGGTCTATCTCCCTGTATGGGAGAAATTTTGCATGGGATGATGCAATGGCCGACTCCAGTTCGGCAGGCAAATCGCTGCTTCCGGCTATAACTCCGTTTGAGTACTGTATGGCTAACTTAGCAAGATTTATGCCATTTGCCGGATTTAAAACTTCCAGGTCTTTATTCCTTATGCCTGGTACTATAATTTTTGATTTAGTCTCTTCGTTAAACTCCAGGTCAAGAGAGTCATTATATAAAGAGAGAACTACTTTACTATCTGTAAAAATAGGGTCGTCGCTGTAAACTTTCCTGAGATACAAAGGCAGAAATTGAGAAATCCACCCCTGACAATGTATAATGTCCGGTTTCCATCTTAGCTTTTTCACAGTCTCAAGCACGCCTCTTGCAAAGAAAATGGCTCTTTCATCATTGTCATTGAAATAATTATCGCTGTCATCCCTGTAAACATACTTACGATGAAAGTAGTCTTCATTGTCTATGAAGTACACCTGCATTCTGGCAGCTGAAATTGAAGAGACTTTTATAACAAGAGGTCTGTCAATATCGTTAATAATAATATTCATGCCGGAAAGACGGATTACTTCGTGGAGCTGGTACCGGCGTTCGTTTATAGTGCCGTATCTCGGGACGAAGGATCTGATTTCAGCTCCGCTCTCCTGTATCCCTTGAGGAAGATATCTGCCCACTGTCGCAATAGTTGACGAAGGCATGAAATGTTCCATCTCTGAGTTTACAAAAAGAACTTTTACAGGTTCGCTCATATTCAGAATAGTGTATAAGTTAGGCAAATTCACTACAAAGATAATAAATTTAATTTAATTGATGAGTTTTTATATCTTTGGGGCTTTGTATATGAAGAGGCGAGATAACAAAAGTGTTGCAAGGAGGTTTCTGCATTCGTACCTCTCTTCACTGATTAGCATAACTTTAGTGCTTGTGCTTGCTGGTACAGGTGGTTTGGTGGCTGTCAATGCTGCCGGCATGAGAGATTATTTCAGGGAGAATCTAACTCTTTCTGTGATTTTCGATGCAAGTGTTTCTGATGAAAGTGCAAAGAGGCTTACTGAGATTATTGCTGCTAAAACTTTTGTGAAGAGTGCAGATTTTATTTCACAAGAGCAAGGAACACAAGAGATGAAAGAAATATTGGGAGAGGACTTTCTTGATGTATTTGATTTTAATCCTGTTCCTCTTTCAGCTGATATTCATCTTAAATCCGAGTATGTTCACCCGGACAGTTTAGAGAATGTTGAGGCTGAGATTATGCTCAATCCAGGGATAAGAGAGGTTGTATGGGAGAGAACCCTGATAGAGGTTGTAAGTAATAACCTGGAAAAAATAGGTGTTGTTTTACTTATAATAATTTCATTGCTGCTTTTTATTTCATTCTTCCTCATAAATAATACAGTAAGATTGAATGTGTTTTCAAAAAGGTTCACTATTCACACAATGAAACTGGTGGGGGCTAAAAGCTCTTTTATAAAAAAACCGTTTATGACTCACGCTGTTGTTCAAGGGCTTATTTCAGGAGTTCTTGCATCCGGTATTCTCTGGACAATTCTTTTTTTTATTAGAAGGGATTTTCCTCAGATACATAATATGATGGACCCCGTTCTTTTAATTTACCTTTTTGCAGGAATTTTATTGTCGGGAATAGTACTTTGCATAATAAGCACTCTTCTTGTCCTCAATAAGGTATTGTCACTTCCGGCAGACGATTTATACTATTAAAAATCAATTTATATGACAAAGAAAATTGCAGAAGATGATCCAAGGTTTGCAATACATCCGAAAAACCTGATTCTTATTATAGCCGGGTTGGCTCTTATGGTTATTGGATATTTACTGATGATTGGCGGTGGCACTAAAGATCCGGATATTTTTACCGGGGATCAGCTATTCAGTTTCAGGCGTATTGTTGCAGCACCCGTGCTGATAATTGCCGGTTTTGTTGTTGAGATTTATGCCATAATGAAGAAACCTTCAAAATAATGGAGTGGTTTGAAGCAATATTGCTTGGATTAGTTCAGGGACTTACCGAATTTCTGCCGGTCAGCAGCAGCGGGCATCTAACTATAGGTAAAGCATTACTGGGAGTTGATGTCTCAAACCTTAAATTTGAAGTTGTGGTTCATGCTGCAACAGTTATGAGTACACTGGTTGTTTTCAGAAAAGATATCTTTAGCCTTTTAAGGGGACTCCTGAAATTCAAAATGAACAAGGAGACTGAATATCTTTTTTTTATTGCAGTATCAATGATTCCTGTTTTTGTAGTGGGAATGTTTTTCAAAGAGCAGGTTGAGAGTATTTTTGGTTCAGGTCTTCTAGTTGTGGGAATATCTCTTATTGTAACGGCGCTCCTTCTCTATCTGACAGGTGTGATAAAACCTGCAGAGAAAAAACTCACATACGGCAGAGCATTTGTAATCGGAATTTCCCAAGCCATAGCGGTATTGCCCGGATTATCAAGATCCGGAGCAACAATTTCAACGGGGATGCTGCTAGGATTAAAGAAAGAAGAAATTGCAAAATTCTCCTTTTTAATGGTTCTTGTCCCGGTTTTGGGAGAGGCATTTCTGGAGTTAATTTCCGGAGAGTTCACCGCCCCTTCCTCTGAAATATCGCCGTTAGCCCTGGCTTTGGGATTTGGAGCTGCATTCATATCGGGACTCTTTGCATGTAAAGTTATGATTGCACTGGTTAAGAGAGCAAAACTGCTCCCCTTTGCAATATACTGTGCAATTGCCGGAGCAATTTGTCTTCTCTCTTTGATTTTTTAAATTGTGGTTAAAATGGAATTAGAAAGAGATTACTCCTGTTTCATATCTGATGTTCACCTTGGATTAAAGGTGGGTGATTATGCAGAGAGAGAGAAGAGACTGGTCTCTGTTATTGAGTCTCTTCCTGCAGAGACCACATCTTTGTACCTGCTTGGAGATATATTTGATTTCTGGTATGAATACAAATATGTGATTCCAAAGGGATATTCAAGGTTTTTTGGAGCATTGTCCAGACTTAGTGACAGGGGGGTGAAGATATATTTCTTCAAGGGAAATCATGATGTATGGGCATTTGGATATTTCACTGATGAATTTTCTGTGAAGATTTTGGATCAGCCTTACTATACCAGAATTGGCAACAAAACCTTTTGCCTTGGTCACGGAGATGGATTATCCGGGGACGATAAAAAATATCTGTTTTTAAGATCAGTGTTCCATAGTAAGATTCTGCAGAGGCTTTTCAGTAATATTCATCCAAGATGGGCATTTGCCCTTGCAAACAGATGGTCTACCCATAACAGACTATACAAAGGGGGAGAGTACAAATTCAGAGGGGAGGAGGATCCGTTGTATGGCTATGTATGCAAGGCCGAAATCTCATCTCCGGCGGATTATTTTATTTTTGGGCATCTCCATACACCAGGAGAGATTTCTACACCTTTAGGGGGCAGAATGTATGTGTTGGGAGAGTGGATTAATGGTTGTCAGTATCTTCTTTACGAATCCAAAACTGATACAATGGAGTGGAGGAGCGGGTTGATTAAAAAATAGAGTAAAACAGATAGTCAAATGTTCCGTTATTGTACATCTGTACAAGATCTTCAGTAATTCTGTCTTCTCCGAATTTATCATATGGTTTCCTTAAATCAGACCCGAACAACCGTGCAATACCCTGCCAGAATACAGCATTAAAACCACCTTTATACTCTTTAATCAACTGGTAAGAACTCTGTCCAATCTCTCGGTCAATAAGTTTTAAGAGCAATTTTCCCTGAGATATTGTCATCTTTCTGAGAGGTTTTTCAAATTCTGCAAAAAGCTGTTTCTCAAAATCCTTAATAAACTTTTCTCTGCCCTTTGAAGTAAACTTCCTGCTTGCAAGAACTGAATCTGCTACCAGAACCTTCTCTTTTGCCATAAGGGCATACGGGTATGCCATTCTAAAGTTGTAAACAAGCCTGGAGAACTCTCTCCACTCTCTTCCTCTCCTCTTACTGTCCGGCCAGTTAAAAAGGTAGGTGTCTCTGATTCTTATCTGATATACTGTATCCCCATCCTCAATTTTGTACCCTACCTCATATCCCCTCCTTTGTTCCTGGGCAAATGCATTAACAGGAGAGAAAAGAAGAAGCTGTGTAAATAGGATAATTCCCAGATTAAAAAAGAGTATTCTATTAAGTTTCATTGCAGATATCTCAAATTTCTTATTTTTGAGGTTCACATGCAAATTTAAAGCCATGAAACACTTTCAGGTACTTGTACTAACAACGATCTTATCTTTAACTTTCACCTCTTTATGGGGGCAAAATGAAAAAGAGCTTACTGAGGCAGCTGAAAAATTTCACGCCAGGTATTTCACTATAGACACACATAATGATACAGCACTACATCTTAACAATCCTGACAGAGGGCACAGTGTTACAAAAGGGCAAGTCACTTTTCCCATGATGAGAGAGGGGGGGCTTGATGCAGCCTTTTTTGCAATTTTTCTTGCTCAGGGACCAAGAGATGATAAGTCTCACATTGATGCAAGAAACAATGCAGAGGGGGAGCTTGTTAAGTTCCTGGAGTATGTGAAAAATCAGGATGGTGTAAGAGTCGCTCACAGTGCTCTGGATTTAATAAACAATAAAAGAGATGGGTTTCTCTCCGTAGTACCAGCTCTTGAAAATGGATATCCTATTGGTAAGGATTTATCGCTGATTCAATATTTCCATAATTTGGGGGTTAGGGCAATAACTTTGTGTCACAATAAAAATAATGAAATATGTGATGCCTCCATGGATACAATAAGAGAGCATAACGGGCTCTCTCCGTTTGGAGTCTCTGTTGTAAAAGAGATGAACAGGCTCGGGATAGCTATAGATGTCTCTCACGCATCTGTTGAGACGCTAAAAGATGTTCTTGAGGTGAGTACAATGCCCGTAATTGCTACTCACTCAGGGGTGTGGTCCATTAAACATCATAACAGGAATCTCAGAGATGAAGAGATAATGGCAATTGCTCAGAGAGGTGGGCTTATCCAAATAGCTACTGGTAGATTCTTCCTCTCGGACAAACCAAAAGACCAGGTAACTGTAAAAGACATAGCAGATCATATTGACCACGCAGTTAAAATTGCGGGGATTGAGCATGTAGGGCTTGGTACCGATTTTGACGGTGGGGGAGGAGTAGTTGGGCTGGAAAATGTATCTAAAATGAAAAATCTGACGATAGAACTTATGAGAAGAGGGTATAGTGAGCATCAGTTGTCCAGATTTTGGGGAGAAAATTTACTTGACTTTTTGAGAAGAATTCAAAAATGATTGAATCGCATCTCTCGCTGTAAATCAATTTTTTTGGTGCAAAAAAAATCTGTCGAAAATGTGTAAAAAAAGTCATCATTCTTTTGCACGTTTGATTTTTTGTGTATATTTGCAACCCGCTAAAAGTATGTCCTGTATTGATATAGGTCTAAGGGACAGACATTTAGCCTATAAATATAGTTGACCAAAGCGCAATTAGATATTTACCGTTATCGTTAAACTGTAAAAGAAAAAATGTTACAACCTAAAAAAACCAAATTCAGAAGGCAGCAGAAAGGCCGTATGAAGGGGATCGCACAAAGAGGGAATCAACTCTCTTTTGGATCTTTCGGGATCAAGACAACAGAGTCTTGCTGGCTTACAGGTCAGCAGATAGAGGCTGCCCGTCAGGCTGTTGTTCGTTATATGAAACGTGAGGGACAGATTTGGATTCGTGTTTTCCCCGATAAACCATTTACCAAAAAACCTGCAGAGGTTCGTATGGGTAAAGGTAAGGGTGCACCTGAGGGATTCGTTGCTCCGATTACTCCGGGCAGAATCCTGATAGAGGCAGAAGGTGTTCCGCTCGAGATAGCTAAAGAGGCACTCAGACTTGGCGCACAAAAACTGCCGGTAGTTACCAAGTTTGTAGTTCGCAGAGATTACACTGAATAACATTTAATGAAGAAGTAAGATGAAAACTCAGGAAATTATAGAGTTGTCCGTAAAGGATCTTAGAGAGCGCATCGAGTCTGAGAAGGCTAACCTGTTGCGTATGAAGATGAATCACGCTATTTCTCCGTTGGATGATTTATCTCAGATTAAGAAAGCAAGAAGAAACATTGCCAGAATGCTCACTGTATTGAGCCAGAAGGAAACAAATCAGAGCAAATAGAAGACATGGAAAGAAATCTTCGCAAAGAAAGAATTGGTGTAGTGGTCAGCAGCAAAATGGATAAATCTATTGTTGTAGCTGTTAAAAGAAAGGTAAAACACCCTATATACGGCAAGTTCGTAAATAAAACCACTAAGTTTGTTGCTCATGACGAAAAAAATGAATGTAGTGAAGGTGATACCATCCGCATCATGGAAACCCGTCCGCTGAGTAAGACAAAGCGCTGGAGACTAGTAGAAATTGTAGAAAAAGTTAAATAAGCTATGATACAGCAAGAATCGAGATTATTGGTGGCTGACAACAGCGGAGCAAAGGAGGTTCTTTGTATCCGTGTGCTTGGGGGAACCCGCCGCCGTTATGCCGGAGTAGGCGATAAAATTGTTGTTACCGTAAAGAGTGCTATTCCCGGCGGTGACGCTAAAAAGGGAACTGTTTCAAAGGCGGTGATAGTAAGAACTAAAAAGGAGATCCGTCGTCAGGACGGTTCATATATCCGTTTTGATGATAATGCTTGTGTGCTGCTCAATAACCAGGGAGAGGTAAGGGGTACCCGTATCTTCGGCCCGGTTGCCAGAGAGCTTCGCGAAAACTATATGAAGATTGTATCATTGGCACCTGAGGTGCTATAATTAAATGGTATTAGTAATATGAATAAGAAACTACATATTAAGAAAGGCGATACAGTCTATGTAAATGCCGGAGACGACCGCGGAAAGACAGGCAAGGTTCTCGAGGTACTTACAGATAAAGATCGCGCCATTGTTGAGGGAATCAACATGGTAAGCAAACATACCAAGCCCAATGCAAAGAGTCCGCAAGGCGGAATTATCAAGCAGGAGGCTGGTGTTCATATCTCAAACCTGCAGGTGGTAGACCCGGTTAAGGGTGGCCCGTCTCGCATTGGTCGCAGATTGAATGATAAGGGAAAACTAGTTCGTTACGCGAAAAAATCTGGAGAGGAGATTAAATAATGGCAAGTACAAAACCAACAGCAGCACCTAAGGCTGCAAGCAAAGGAAAAGCTGATAAAGCTGCAAAAGTTGAGGGAGCTCAAGTTGTAGCTAAGGGTTACATTCCTACTCTGCAGAAGAGATATAAGGAAGAGATAACTGCAAAGCTTATGAAGGAGTTTGGATACACTTCAGTTATGCAGGTTCCCAAACTCTCCAAGATTACAATCAATCAGGGAGTGGGCTCTGCAACAGCAGATAAGAAACTGGTTGAGATAGCTCAGCAGGAACTTACAATAATCAGTGGACAAAGAGCTGTTCTTACATATTCACGTAAGGATATATCAAACTTCAAACTTCGTAAGGGGATGCCTATTGGAGTGAAGGTAACACTTCGCGCAGCGAAGATGTATGAGTTTCTGGAGAGACTTGTAGCTATTTCGCTCCCAAGAATCAGGGACTTCAAAGGTATTAACGAGAAGTTTGACGGAAAAGGAAACTATACGCTTGGCGTAAAGGAGCAGATCATCTACCCTGAAATAGACATAGACAAGGTTACAAAGATTCTCGGTATGGAGATAACTTTTGTAACTACTGCCAGCAAGGATGAAGAGGCTTATGCACTTCTCCGCGAATTCGGTCTGCCTTTCAAAAATATTAAGAAATAATATAAAGAGATAGATAATGGCAAAAGAATCAATGAAGGCACGCGAAGTAAAACGCGCTAAACTATGTGCCAAATATGCAGAAAAACGCAAAGCACTTAAAGAGGCTGGCGATTATGCCGCTCTGGATCTGCTTCCAAAAAACGCCAGCCCGGTTCGTATGCACAATCGTTGCTCGCTTACCGGTCGTCCAAAGGGTTATATGCGTGTTTTCGGTATCAGCCGTATCCAGTTCCGTGAGATGGCAAGCAAGGGCCTTATACCGGGCGTTCGCAAGGCAAGCTGGTAGAGAATTTGCGACTTGATGTCGCGTTTACATATTAATTTAATAATCATTGGATATCGGGCACCTTTTTGGGTGTCGCATTACCAAAGCAAAAAGAAAGAAAAAATGACTGATCCAATTGCAGACTTCCTGACCAGAATTAGAAATGCTTCTATGGCAGGACACAAAGTTGTAGAGATTCCGGCTTCAAAAATGAAGCTCGAGTTAACCCGTATTCTTCACGAAAAGGGTTATATTCTGAGTTACAAACTTATTGAGGGAACTCCATTCAACACAATTAAGATAGCACTTAAGTATCATCCTGATTCTAAGAAATCTGCTATCAAAAAGATTACAAGAATAAGCACACCTGGTCTAAGAAGGTATGTAGGCGTTGAGCAAATGCCTAGAGTACTGAATGGTCTGGGAATTGCCATTATCTCTACATCAAAGGGTATCATCACTGATAAAGAGGCGAAAGACCTTAATGTTGGGGGAGAGGTAATTTGCTATGTATATTAAAAGAATTATTTATTAAAACAATTTATTAATAATGTCACGAATAGGAAAATTACCTGTAAACCTTCCGTCCGGTGTGACTCTCTCAGTTGAGCCGGGAAACGTTGTAAAGGTTAAAGGCCCCCTGGGTGAGATGGTTCAGAAAGTGGACGCAGACATCACCGTGGAAATTGAGGGGAGCACTGTAAAAGTAACTCGTCCTACAGATCAGCCACGCCATCGTTCAATGCACGGTTTGTACCGTTCACTTATTCAGAATATGGTTACCGGCGTATCTCAGGGATTTACCATCAAACAGGAGTTTGTTGGTGTGGGTTATCGTTGTGAAGTTAAGGGACAAGTTATTGAGATGAGCCTTGGTTACTCTCACGACATCCACTTGATGATTCCTTCTGAAGTAAAAGCCAGCGCAGAGGTTGTGAAAAAAGGTGCAAACCCTGTGTTAACACTTACCAGCCATGACAAGCAACTGCTGGGTATGGTAGCTGCTAAAATACGCTCGCTGCGTAAACCTGAACCATACAAAGGAAAAGGTATTAAGTTTGTGGGTGAACAACTTCGTCGTAAAGCAGGTAAATCTGCCAGCGCTAAATAATAAGGAGAAGAGATATGGCTTTAAATAAAATTCAAAGAAGAAAGAGAATACAGCACCGCATTCGCAAAGTTGTAAGTGGTGTTTCAGAAAGACCAAGACTGGCTGTATTCAGAAGTAACAAGCAGATATATGTTCAGCTTATTGACGATGTCAATGGAGTAACTCTTGCAAATGCAAGCTCTCTTGACAAATCTATCGTTGAGGAGTGTAAAGGGAAATCCGGAGTAGAGGTTGCTAAACTGGTTGGTAAACTTGCCGCACAGCGCGCTATCGAAAAGGGCATTAATGAGGTGTCTTTCGATCGTGGAGGCTACCTATATCACGGAAGAGTTAAAAGTTTGGCAGATGCCGCCCGCGAAGGTGGTCTTAAATTCTAGTAACTGACTATGACAAATATAAACGTAAAGAAAGTTAAAACAACCGATCTGGAACTTAAGGACAGATTGGTGGCAGTTAAGAGGGTTACCAAGGTAACCAAGGGTGGACGCCACTTCAGTTTCGCAGCCATAGTTGTGGTTGGTGATGAAAGAGGTGTTGTAGGTTACGGCCTGGGCAAAGCTAACGAGGTTACTACTGCTATCTCTAAGGGTATTGAGGATGCTAAGAAGAATCTGGTTAAGATTCCTCTTAACAAGAAGACAATCCCTCACGAGCAGGAGGCTAAATTTGGCGGAGCAAGGGTATTTATGAAACCGGCTGCCGAAGGTACAGGAGTAAAGGCGGGTGGTGCGATGCGTGCAGTATTTGAATCTGTAGGTATTCACGATGTGCTTGCAAAATCCAAAGGCTCTTCAAACCCTCACAATCTTGTAAAGGCTACAGTTGCAGCTCTTCTTGAAATGAGGGATGCATACACCGTTGCAGGTTTGCGTGGTGTTCCAATGAATAAGGTATTTAAAGGCTAGGAGGAAAGAAGATGACAAAATTTAGAATCACGCAAGTCAAAAGCAGCGCTCGCGCTACAGAAAGACAGCAGGCAACCCTGGCCTCTCTTGGAATTCGCAAAATCCACCAGATTGTGGAGGTTGAAAATAATCCTGTGATCAAGGGTATGATAGAAAAAGTTTTACACCTTGTAAAGGTTGAAGAAATTAACTAATAGGAGAGCATTGAAATGAAATTACATAATCTAAAACCAGCTTCAGGAGCCACAGGCAGAGAAAAAAGGATTGGAAGGGGTGAAGGTTCGGGTCACGGTGGTACATCTACCCGTGGTCACAAGGGTGCTCAGTCTCGTTCCGGTTACTCACGCAAGCCGGGTTTTGAGGGAGGTCAGATGCCTCTCCAGAGAAGGCTGCCAAAATTTGGATTTAACAACATCAACAGAGTGGAGTTTAAGGCTATCAACCTTTCAACTCTTCAGGAACTGAACGAGAAGAGGGGAGTTGAGATAATAAATCTTGACACTCTTGCCCAGTTTGGTCTTATCTCAAAAAATGATAAGGTTAAAATTTTGGGAAATGGTAATCTTACCGCAAAACTTGATGTTACAGCACACGCATTTTCAAAATCGGCCATAGCACAGATTGAGGCACAGCAGGGTAAGGCTACAAAAATCTAACGAAGCCCATGAAAAAATTTATTGAAACAATCAAGAACATTTTCAAGATAGAGGAACTTCGCAAGAGGATAGTTTACACTGTACTTTTGTTATTGGTTTACCGCCTTGGAAGCTATGTAGTTCTTCCGGGTATCGACCCTACTCAGTTGGATCAGTTGCAGAGTCAGGCATCCGAAGGTTTGCTGGGACTTCTCAATATGTTCTCGGGTGGTGCATTCGGAAATGCTTCAATTTTTGCTCTGGGCGTGATGCCGTACATTTCGGCATCTATCGTTATACAGCTTCTTGGAATTATGATTCCATATTTCCAAAAGCTGCAGAGAGAAGGAGAGAGCGGAAGGAGAAAGATGAACCAGTGGACAAGGTATCTTACCATTGTTATTCTTGCACTTCAGGGTCCTGCCTACATGGCAAACCTGCATGTGCAGCTTCCTGAAGCGGCATTCCTTTTCAAAGGGTTTACATTTAATGTATTTGCAACCGTAGTACTCGTTGGTGGAACAATGTTCATCATGTGGCTGGGTGAGCGCATTACCGATCGCGGCTTAGGTAATGGTATATCACTCATAATCATGGTGGGAATCATCGCAAGACTGCCTTTTGCCCTTTTAGCCGAGGGTGGAGCCAGGGTAAGCCAGAGCGCCGGAGGTGGTGTTTTGATGCTTATTGTGGAGGGCATAATACTGTTCTTTGTATTTGTTGCTACAATAGCACTGGTGCAGGGGACAAGGAAGATTCCTGTTCAATACGCCAAGAGGATTGTTGGTAACAAACAATATGGTGGAGTTCGTCAGTATATCCCGCTTAAGATAAACGCAGCCGGCGTTATGCCGATTATCTTTGCACAGGCTCTGATGATGTTCCCGCTAATTTTTGCCGGCTTTGACGCAACTCGCGGAATTGCCGCTACACTTACAAATCCTATGGGATTCTGGTATAACTTTATATTTGGACTCATGGTTGTGGCCTTCACTTACTTCTATACAGCAGTAACAGTGAATCCTACAATGATGGCAGAAGATATGAAGAAAAATGGTGGATTCATACCTGGTATCAAGCCTGGTAAGAAAACAGCAGAGTACCTTGATTCCATAATGTCTCGCATTACGCTTCCGGGATCAGTTTTCCTTGCGATTGTTGCAATCCTTCCGGCTTTTGCCAGTATGTTGGGAGTTGATGGTCAGTTTGCCCAGTTTTACGGGGGAACTTCACTGTTGATTCTTGTAGGTGTAGTACTGGATACACTACAGCAAATAGAGAGTCATCTCCTGATGCGCCACTACGATGGTCTTATGAAGACCGGTCGTCTGAAGGGCCGCTCAGGAATGTAATGACTCATTAAGTTCTTTCAAATAATGATAAGACTAAAAACTGAGGAGGAGATTGAGATACTTAGAGAGAATGCTCTCCTTGTATCAAAAACTCTTGCGGAGGTGGGACGGCATATAGCTCCGGGGGTAACAACCCTGGAACTTAATAAAATTGCTGAAACATTTATCCGTGACAATGGCGCTGTGCCTGCGTTCCTTGGATATGGTGGTTTTCCCTATACTCTCTGCATTTCTGTTAATGATGTTGTAGTCCACGGATTTGCATCAGATTACAGACTGACTGAGGGCGATATTGTTTCATTGGATTGTGGAACCTATATGAAGGGATTCTATGGTGATTCGGCATACACATTTCCGGTAGGAGAGATCTCTCCGGAGACTGAGAATTTGCTGAGGGTTACAAAAGAGTCTCTCTATAAAGGGATTGAAAAAGCAGTACACGGAAACAGGATGGGGGATATATCTTTTGCAGTTCAGGAGCACGTGGAAAAAGCGGGTTTCTCTGTTGTAAGGGAGATGGTTGGGCACGGAATCGGAACTAAACTTCACGAGTCTCCTGAAGTGCCAAACTACGGAAGAAGAGGTGACGGGAAAAAACTTACTGAAGGTCTTGTGATATGCATCGAACCAATGGTTAATGCAGGGGCCAGAAATGTCTATCTACACGATGACGGATGGACCCTAAGCACAACTGATAAGAAGAAATCTGCACACTATGAATTAATGGTGGTGGTTAAAAAGGGGAAACCCGATGTCTTGTCGACATTTGATTTTATAGAGAACAACAATAGTTAAATTATAAGGAGTACTATTAACAATATATGGCTAAACAAGCAGCTATAGAAAAAGAGGGAACAATTATTGAGGCCCTATCCAACGCGATGTTTCGCGTAGAGTTGGACAATGGTCATGTTATAATCGCCCATATTTCAGGCAAGATGAGGATGCACTACATCCGTATTTTACCGGGAGACAGGGTGAGGGTTGAGATGTCCCTGTATGATTTGACAAAAGGAAGAATTTCTTTCAGATACAAATAATAATTACAGATATGAAAGTTAAAGCATCCATTAAAAAGCGTAGCGAAGACTGCAAAATTGTAAAGCGCAAAGGTCGCTTGTATGTAATTTGCAAAAAGAATCCAAAATTCAAGATGCGCCAGGGTTAATTTAAATTGTAAACAATAAAGAGAATAGATACATATGGCACGTATAGCCGGAGTTGATTTACCAAAAAACAAACGCGGAGAGATAGGTCTTACCTATATCTACGGAATTGGTCGCAGTTCTTCACAGGCAATCCTTACCAAACTGGGGATTGATTACAACACAAAGGTGAAAGACTGGAATGATGACCAAATTGCTGCAATTCGTGGAATGATTGCATCGGAATACAAAATTGAAGGTGAACTTCGTTCATCGGTACAACTGAACATCAAGCGATTGATGGACATTGGCTGCTACAGAGGCATCAGACATCGTCTGGGACTGCCTACTCGTGGTCAGTCTACTAAGAACAACGCCCGTACTCGTAAGGGTAAGAAGAAAACAGTAGCTAACAAGAAGAAAGCAACTAAATAGAACCTAGATCATGGCAAAAAAGACAGGAACAACAAATAAAAAGAGAGTTGTAAAGGTTGAAGCATACGGGCAAGCCCATATCTCTTCTACTTTTAACAATGTAATTGTTACTCTGACCAACAACGAAGGTCAGGTAATCAGCTGGTCGTCTGCAGGCAAAATGGGTTTCAGAGGTTCTAAAAAGAATACTCCTTATGCTGCTCAAACAGCAGCTGCTGATTGTGCTAAAGTAGCTTTTGACCTGGGATTGCGCAAAGTTAAGGCATATGTAAAAGGACCGGGCGCAGGCCGCGAGTCGGCTATTCGTACAATACACGGAACCGGCATTGAGGTTACAGAGATCATTGATGTGACTCCGCTTCCTCATAACGGTTGTCGTCCAAAAGGCCGCCGTAGAGTATAAACTATCAATAATTGATTTAAATAAGTTAATATGGCAAGATATACAGGGCCTTCTACAAAAATTGCCCGCAAATTTGGAGAGCCGGTTTTTGGCCCCGATAAAAGTTACGAAAAGAAAAACTATCCTCCGGGACAGCATGGTCTTACAAAGAAGCGTAAAAAGACTTCTGAGTACGGCACACAGCTAAAGGAGAAACAAAAAGTTAAATATACTTACGGAATTCTTGAGAGACAATTCCGCAACCTATATGAAAAGGCCTCAAAGATGAAGGGTCGCAAGGGTGAAAACTTGCTCTTCCTGCTTGAGACTCGCCTTGACAATCTTGTGTACAGAATGGGTATTGCCCCTTCAAGAGCTGCCGCAAGGCAACTTGTAACACACTGTCACATTGTTTTAAATGGTGAGATTTGCAATATTCCTTCAACTTTGATTAAGCCGGGCGACATCATTGGCGTGCGTGAAAGGTCAAAGAGTTTAGAGGTTATTCAAGACAATATCTCTCGTGGTACAAGCAGATTTGCTTGGATAGAGTGGGATGCGGCATCACTGTCGGGAAAACTTCTCAACCTGCCGGACAGAACTGAAATTCCGGAAAACATAAACGAGCAGTTAATTGTTGAGTTATACTCTAAATAAAAAATCAAATGGCAATATTAGCATTTCAAAAACCGGATAAGGTAATAATGCTCGAATCAACCGATACTTTTGGTCGTTTCGAGTTCCGTCCGCTGGAGCCGGGTTACGGCATCACAGTTGGTAACGCTTTGCGCCGCATCCTACTCTCATCTCTTGAGGGTTACGCAGTAACTTCTATCAAGATCCAGGGTGTAGATCATGAATTTGCAACCATACCTGGTGTAGTTGAAACAGTTGTTGACATTATACTTAATCTTAAGCAGGTAAGGTTCAAAAGAATGGTAGAGGGTGAAGACTCAGAGGTTGTTACCGTAACTGTTAGCGGAAAGCAGGAGTTTACCGCGGAAGATATCTCAAAACAGCTTTCTTCATTCAAGGTGCTTAACCCTGAGTGGCATATTTGCACAATGGAACCATCTGTTGCGCTTACAGTTGAGCTGAGAATTAACAAGGGAAGAGGATATGTTCCAGCAGAAGAGAACCGTGTTGAGGATGCACCTTTTGGACTAATTCCAATTGATGCCATTTTCACCCCGATAAAGAATGTTAAATACTTCGTTGAGAACTGGCGTGTAGAGCAGAAAACAGACTATGAAAAGCTAAACCTTGAGATTACTACGGATGGTTCAATTCATCCTAAGGAGGCTCTTAAGGAGGCTGCAAAGATACTTATTCATCACTTTATGCTTTTCTCAGACGAGAAGATCTCTCTTGAGACACCTATTGAGGTGGTAAGCAACGAGCTTGATGAAGAGTCTCTGAGAATGCGTCATCTGCTTCTCACAAAACTTTCAGATATGGAACTCTCTGTCAGAGCTCTGAACTGCCTTAAGGCAGCAGATATAGAGACTTTTGCAGATTTGGTTTCTCTCCAGAGAAATGAACTGATGAAGTTCAGGAATTTTGGAAAGAAGTCACTTACAGAGATCGATATGCTGGTAGAGAGACTCAAGCTGAGCTTTGGCATGGATGTAACAAAGTATAACATTGAAAAGAAAGTAATTAAACATGAGGCACAATAAAAAATTTAATCACCTGGGCCGTAAGAGCGGACATCGCAAGGCGATGCTTGCAAATATGGCATCATCTCTCATCTTGCACAAGAGAATTGAGACCACTGTTGCTAAGGCAAAAGCACTGAGAGTTTATATTGAACCACTTCTTACCAAGTCAAAGGATGATACAACTCACTCTCGCAGAATGGTATTCTCATACCTTAAGCAGAAAGAGGCTGTAGCAGAACTTTTCCGCACAATTGCTCCTAAAATTGCCGATCGTCCGGGTGGATACACCAGGGTTCTGAAGACCGGTTTCCGTCAGGGTGATGCTGCTGATATGGCAATGATTGAACTTGTTGATTTTAACGAAGCAATGATTGCATCTGCAAAACCAGAGACTAAGAAGCCTTCTACAAGAAGAGGCCGTACTAAAAAGGCCGATGCTGCTGAGGTAAAGGAAGAGGCTAATGCTGAGCCAAAAGCAAAGGCAAAAGCTCCTGCTAAGCCTAAAGCTAAGAAGAGCGAAGAGAAGAAAGAGGAGTAATCTTTTTTCAAAATATTGAAAAAACCGGCATACCTGAAAGGTTGCCGGTTTTTCTTTGTCCTAAAAGCTGTAAATTTGTAAAAAAATCAGAAAGGATGAGAATTCTAACAGAGGTTTGTGCAGATAACCTGAATTCAGCAATTACTGCAGACAGAGCAGGAGCAGACAGGATAGAATTATGTCAGGGGTTGTCTGAGGGGGGGCTTACACCATCGCCAGCTTTAATCAGATGGTGCAGTTCAAATTTGAAACTGGGAGTAATGGTACTGATAAGACCACGGGGGGGAGATTTTCTGTATAATGATCAGGAGTTTGAGATTATCAAAGAGGATGTCAGATTTTGCAGAGATGCTGGTGCAGGCGGTGTCGTTGTCGGCTTTCTGGAGAGAGATGGCAGCGTAGATAAAGAGAAACTCAGAGAGATTGTGCAGATAGCCGGAGAGATGGAAGTTGTCTTTCACAGGGCATTTGACAGATGTTCAGATTGGGAGCAGGCTTTAGAGGATATAATTGAGTGTGGATGTGTCAGAATTTTAACATCAGGTCTTCACGATACAGCATATGAGGGGAGGTCTCTTTTGAGAGAAATTATTAAAAGGGCAGGAGAGAGGATTGCAATACTGGTAGGTAGTGGAGTTGTTCCCTTAAATGTAAAAGAGATCTATGAAGCAACCGGATTCAGGGAGGTTCATTTTTCTGCAAAGAGGAGCGCAGAAACAGAGATGAGATTCCAGGGGAAAACAATAAGGCCCGTAAAGGGCCATATTGAAACTTCTCCGGAAGAGACAGCAGAGATGCTTGAGATCTGTGCTGCCCTTTAAAATTTAGACTATAAGCATACCTATCATTGCAGCTGACATAAGTGCAACAAGGGTCGCACCCAGTAGAGATCTAAAACCGTAAGCCGAAAGTGTTGGCTTCTGATTGGGAGCTATTCCGCCAACTCCCCCAATCTGAATTCCTACAGAGGCAAAGTTTGCAAAACCACACAATACATATGTTGCCATAATAATTGATTTTGGATTTGCAAAGGCTCCGGTCTGTATCATATCAGACAAGCTCTGATACCCAACAAACTCTGTTAGAATAAGTTTTTCACCCAGAAGTCTTCCTACAAGAGCAAGGTCCTCTGCAGGTACTCCGGTAAGCCAAATTACAGGAGCGAAGAGATAAGAGAGCAGGAATTGCATATTCAGAGCTGTAAATCTTCCGTCAGTTACACTTGCAATAATAGGATTGAGTGAGGTCCAGGAACCGATATGTTCAAAGATGTAGTTAAAACCGGCTATAAGTGCATAAAATACAAGCAGCATTGCGGCTACATTGGCTGCCAGTTTAAGACCATCTGTTGTTCCGTTTGATATTGCATCAAGTACATTTTTTCCGATTTTCTCTTTAGGCACATCAACCGAATTGTCAATCTCCTCTGTCTGAGGCCTGAGAATTTTTGCAATAGCAATAGCTCCCGGAGCAGCCATAACAGATGCAGAGAGCAGGTGCTTTGCAAACTCTATCTCCATAATTCTGTCACCGCCCCCAAGCATACTAATATATGCTGCAAGCACTCCCCCGGCCATTGTGGACATACCGGCTGTCATAACAAGCATAACCTCGCTTTTGGTCATTCTCGGGATATACTCTTTAACCATTAGAGGAGCCTCTGTCTGTCCCAAGAAAATATTTCCCGCTGTTGAAAGTGATTCAGCACCTGTGAGATTAAGGGCCTTCGATAAAAGCCAAGCCATCACCCATACAACCTTCTGGAGCACTCCCAGATAGAAAAAGAGACTTGTTAATGCCGAGAAGAAAATAATTGTTGGAAGTATTTGTAATGCGAAGATAAAGCCAAAGTTAGAGGTGTCTACAAGCGGTCCAAACAGAAACTCAGAGCCTGCTTTTGTCCAGTTAAGAACTGCTACGAACATTTTACCCACAAACTCAAAGATATCCTGAACAAATGGGAAGGCTATAACAGAGATGGCAAGTAATAGTTGGAAAAGGAGCGCTATTCCCACCGTCTTCCAGTTAACTCTTTTTCTGTCAAGTGAAAAGAGCCAGGCAATAAAAATAATTACGGCCATCCCGAGAATTCCCCTAAGTATCGAGTAGATATTGAAGGCAAACTCCTTTTTTGCAATTATATCTTTATATGGATTTGGAGCGATTCCTGCGGGCTGGGTCTCCTGTGATAAAGTGGTTGTTGAATCTGTTTGAGTAATTACTGCTGTTTCTGCAGTCTGAACTGTATCCTGAGCCATAATTCCAGTGAAGGTGAGGCAGAGGGCTAGAAGTAACAAGAATTTTTTCACGTATCTAATTTGTTATGTTGTTCTCTATAACTAGTATCAGGCAAATATAGTCATTAAATTATTATCTTTGAGCGCTCAATTTGCAATATGAAATTTGAACTTACAGCAACTGATTCAGGCTCATCCGCAAGGTGCGGAAAGATTTATACAGACCACGGAGTGATAGATACTCCCATTTTTATGCCGGTTGGTACTCTCGGTACTGTAAAAGCGGTATATCACCGGGATCTTAAGGAAGATATCAAAGCTCAGATTATACTGGGCAATACTTACCATCTCTATCTCAGGCCAGGGACAGATATTTTAAGAAAGGCGGGAGGCCTTCATAAATTCAGTACATGGGAGGGACCAATTCTTACAGATAGTGGAGGGTATCAGGTATTCTCTCTCTCTGAAAAGAGGAAGCTGACAAACGAAGGGTGTACATTCAGTTCTCATATAGATGGCTCAAAACATCTTTTCTCACCGGAAAATGTTGTGGATATTCAAAGGATTATTGGAGCAGATATAATTATGGCGCTTGATGAATGTCCTCCCGGAGACTCTACACACGCATATGCAAAGAGCTCATTAAAACTTACTCAAGGTTGGCTGGAGAGGGGGTGCGAACATTTTGACTCCACAGAGCCCCTTTACGGACATTCTCAGTCTTATTTCCCTATTGTTCAGGGTTGCGTTTACCCTGACTTAAGGAGAGAGGCTGCAGAGCACGCTGTATCGCTTGAGAGGGAGGGCTATGCAATTGGTGGACTTTCTGTAGGAGAGTCAACAGAGCAAATGTATGAGATGCTTGAGGTAGTTAATCCAATTTTGCCAAAAGATAAACCTCGTTACCTTATGGGGGTGGGAACTCCGGCAAATATTCTTGAAGGGATTTCCAGAGGTGTTGATATGTTTGATTGTGTAATGCCCACCCGTAACGCCAGAAATGGGATGCTTTTTACATCAGAGGGTGTAATAAATATAAGAAATAAAAAGTGGGCAGATGATTTCTCTCCCATTGATCCTAATGGTGTCTCATTTGTAGATAATTCATATTCAAAGGCATATCTGAGGCATCTTTTTATTTCACAGGAGATTCTGGGTGCTCAGATTGCAAGTGAGCACAATCTGGCCTTCTATTTGTGGCTTGTGAGAGAGGCTGCAAAACATATTGAGAGGGGAGACTTTACCTCCTGGAAAACAAATATGGTTAAAAGACTTGAGACTAAACTTTAGAAATGATTAAGCTAAGACCCACGATACTTGACAAGTATATAATCAGGAAGTTCATCGGGACCTACCTGGCGGCTTTGCTTATAATCATAGGAATTGTTATAATATTTGACATAAGTGAAAAGATTGACAATTTTGTTCAGAATCAAGCTCCGTTAAATGAGATTGTATTCAACTATTATTCAAATTTCATCCCTTACTTTATAAATATGTTCAGCCCTCTGTTTGTATTTATAACGGTTATTTTTTTTACTTCAAAACTTGCTGCTAACAGTGAGATTATAGCAATTCTGTCAGGAGGGGTAAGTTTTAACAGGCTACTCTATCCGTATATGCTTTCAGCATTATTTATTACAATATTTAGCCTTGCCCTTAATCTGTACATAATCCCTCCTGCAAATAAAGGGAGGCTGGCTTTTGAGAATAAATATGTTAAAAAGCAGTTAGTCAATACAAACAGAAATATTCATTACCAGATTAATCCCGGTGAGTTTGTGTATATGGAGTCCTTTAGCAATTTCAGCAAGAGTGGAGTGAAATTTACGCTGGAAAAGATGGATGGACATAAGATGATTTCAAAGTTATCGGCAGAAAATGCAGTATGGGATAGTCTTTCCGGTAAGTGGAAGCTCTATACTTACTACATGAGATCGTTTGATGAAAGGGGGGTACAGACAATTACCCAGGGAGATCTTCTGGATACAACCATCAATCTCACTTATGAAGATTTGAGCAAGAGAAACAATGTCGTTCAGACACTTAATAGAAACGAACTGAATGATATGATTGATACGCAAAAGCTTAGAGGGGACAAGATGATAAAGTATGCACAAATTGAGAAACACACCAGACTTGCCCTCCCCTTTGCTGCTATAATTCTCACTCTGATGGGAGTCTCACTCTCTTCAAAAAAGAAGAGAGGAGGGATAGGTATCAATATTGGAATTGGGATTGCCCTGAGTTTTTCATATATTCTTTTTCTGAGATTTAGCCAGATGTTTGTCCATTCAGGGGTATTACCACCCTGGCTGGCATTATGGGTTCCAAATATTCTATACGGAGCTGTAGCTTTGTTTCTTTACAGAATAGCACCAAAATAACAGAAGCGGCACATACTTTCGTATATGCCGCCTCCGCGGTTATTAAAAAAGGTTAAAAAAGGTTCAGATTTGTTTGTTCTTTATTGCTGAGAGCATGTCGTCAATCATCTCTTCCATCCCCCATTGAGGGTTCCATCCCCACTCCTCTCTTGCACAACTGTCATCCATGTTATCAGGCCAGGAAGCCGATATCTCTGCTTTAACAGGGTCTATATCATATGAAAACTCTGCCCCTGGTACTCTTTTGGATATTGCAGCAAATAGTTTTTTTGGAGAGAAACTCATTGAAGTTACATTAAAACTATTTCTGTGAACAAGCATTGATGGATCTGCATCCATAAGCTGAGTGCATGCATTTAATGCATCAGGCATATAAAGCATATCCATATATGTATTTTCAGGAATAGGGCAAGTGTACTTTCCACTCCTGATTATCTCATAAAAAACCTCTACGGCATAGTCGGTAGTACCTCCACCAGGGAGACAACCATTGGATATAATTCCGGGAAATCTCACACTTCTTGTATCAACTCCAAATCTGCTGTAGTAGTAGTCGCTTAGAAGTTCTCCCGATACTTTACATACGCCATACATTGTGTTTGGTCTCATAATAGTATCCTGAGGAGTGTCCTTGTGAGGTGTCTCTGTTCCAAAAGCGCCAATTGAACTAGGTGTAAATACAGAACAGTTGTGCTCTTTTGCAATTTCAAGGCTGTTTAGAAGTGCCCCCATATTGATATTCCATGCAAGAAGGGGATTTTTCTCCCCTGTTGCAGAGAGAAGAGCCACAAGATTGTATATACGGTCAATTTTGTACTGTTTTACAGTATCGGCGTATCTCTTTACATCAAGCGCATCAAGAGATACTGCTCTTGACACTTTTGAAAGTCTGTCAACAACCTCAGGTCTTAAATCTGCGGCAATTATATTATCTTCGCCGTAGACTTTCTGCAGATGAGGAACCAGCTCCGTGCCAATTTGTCCACCGGCACCAACCACTAAAACATTCATATATTAGAACTTTTGATTCTGTAAGAAAAATTGGTTACAAATGTATAAAATTTATAGGAAAAATCTATTTTTGATTACATATTTTTATAATTAAGGTAGTTTTTATTTGTATGACCCCTTTAGAAAGAGATAATATAATAAGAGGACTTTCTGCGGAAGAGGGTTTTGCTGAATATGGTGCTGCAGAAATATGTATCATGGAGGCGGAGAGGGCATTTCTGGAGGAATCTGTTTCAAACGGATACAATGCAGATATGCAATATCTGGCAAAAAATATCCATGTCAGGGAGAATCCTGCTTTACTTCTTGATGGAGCAAAATCTGTTTTATGCTTTTTAGCTCCTTATAAACCAATGATTATCCAGGAGAGATCATTCCCGGGGATTGCCAGCTATGCATACGGCCTCGATTACCACAAGATTATTAAGGATAAACTCTACAAAATTTGCGCTTCTCTTAGAGAGAGAGAGTCAGATTTAAAATACAGAGTGTTTTGCGACTCTGCACCTGTTTTTGAGAGGGCCTGGGGAGTAAGGGCCGGATTAGGCTTTATTGGAAAGAACTCTTTCCTGATAAGCAAAAAACATGGACTGCATACTTTAATAGGTGTTATACTCATTAACAAGGAGGTTCTGTATGGAGAGATTGAAAGGGAGGGTTGCGGAGCATGCCGCAGATGTATAGATGCCTGCCCTGTTAATGCAATCCTTTCCCCAAAAGTTATTGATTCAAGAAGGTGTATTTCATATCAGACAATTGAATCCCGCAGAATGAGACATGAAGAGGAGTTTCCCGCTTCAAAAGGGGAGTGGATGTTTGGTTGTGATGTCTGTTTGAATGCTTGCCCGTGGTCTTCAAGAGGAGAGATATCTTCCTGGGAGTGCTTTCAACCGTTACTACACGGAGAACCTGGGAAATTTATTACAGAGACATCAGATAAGATCTGGCTCGATATGGAGGATGATTACTTTAATAAATGGTTTAAAAATTCTCCGCTAATGCGGGCAGGATTGAATAAAATAAAGGAGAATATTAAATGAAATGGTTTACTGAAGTTGAGGCGGGCAGATCAAGATATCTGCTTTCCTATGAAAGTAAAATTTTGTTTCTCGGCTCTTGTTTCTCAGATGAAATTGGAACAAGGATGAGAGAGAGCGGCTTCAATGTCCTTGTCAATCCTTTTGGTGTCTTATACAATCCTGCATCAATTGCTGTTTCACTAAAAAGGCTTGTTGAGAGAACACCTGCAGATATTAAGGACTTGGTAAAAGATGGATCTGTCTATAAAAGTATTTACTACTCGAGCGATTTTTCATCAATGGAGGCTAATTCATTATTAGATAATTTAAACAGCTCTATCATTAGGGATTCCGATTTTATGGCCGAGGCAGATACTATTGCTCTTACCTTTGGAACTACCTGGATCTATACCAGACAATCGGACGGGAGAGTTGTCTCTAATTGTCATAAACAACCTGCATCTGGTTTTATAAGGAGCTCTATGAGTGTTGATGAGTGTTTTGATGCCATTGCCCCATTTGTGGAAAAAATGGGCGGAAAAAGGTGGTTTTTGAGTGTCAGCCCGGTGAGGCATCTGAAAGATGGTGCTGTAGAGAATATGGCTAGTAAATCCAGATTAATACTGGCTATTCACAAACTTGCTGCATGCTATGAAAATGTAATTTATTTCCCCGCCTTTGAAATTGTAATGGATCAGCTTAGAGATTACAGGTTCTATTCGGCGGATTTGGTTCATCTCTCGAAAGATGCTGCAGACTATATATGGGAGAGATTTTCAGATTTCGCTCTGGATGATAATTCTAGGGATTTGCTTAGAGATTATAAGCGTTTGGCAGATATGAAAAAGCATAAACCATTGTTTCCGGAGAGTCCGGAATATAAAGAGTTCTTAACGAGAATGGAGGAGTTTGAAAATATTTTGATAAAAAAACGCAAATGACGCTCTAACTTGCTGAGAAATTTCTTAACTTACGATTTTAAAAATAAAATCTCCTTTTTTCATCTCTTTCTTGTATAAAATAAAGAGCAACAGAGGGTATGAAAATTTGAGATTATTATTTGATTTTTTGAATAATAAAAGTATATTTGCACAAAGACAAGTAATTCAACAATCTAAACTTTAAATTATGAATAAGGCAGATTTGATTTCAGCAATCGCAGCTAAGGCCGAACTTACAAAAGTTGACGCAAAAAAAGCTCTTGATGCATTCATTGAAGTATCAGGTGGAGCAATGAAAAAAGGCGAGAGAATCACTCTCGTAGGATTTGGAACATTCTCCGTTAACGAGAGAAATGCTCGTAATGGCAGAAATCCTCGCACTGGTGCGAAGATTAAGATAGCGGCAAAGAAAGTTGTAAGATTTAAAGCCGGAGCTGAACTAAATAAGCTAGTTAAATAATAATCACACTAAGAAATTGTTAAGAGGCCGACTAAAAAGCAATTTTTAGTTGGTCTCTTTTTTTATTGATGCGATATAAATACTATTACCCTCCCGGATGGGAATGAAAGAGTAAAGGAATCAGAAGAGGCAATATTTAGCGTAGCCTTCCACCAGTAATCAAAAACGACTCCTTTTAGCGGATACTGAAGTCCTGTTGATTCCATTGCCATATCGCAGTCCAGAGAGAATATTGATATCCGGCTTCCTTTTTTGACTTTGAATGCAGAGGTGGTAAAAATAGGATACAATATTCCATAATCGCTTGTCATTTCAACAGGAAACTCAACCTTCCCGGCAAAATCGCTGAGCAGGGATATATTGCCAATCGTATGATCCTCCCTTTTGCCGGTAGCTCCCAGTATTGTGATTTTTGACGGGTTTAGTCCTGCCGAATAATCAAATGCCTTGGTCAAATCGTTTGTCTCTTGTTCCGGGATATGAATTATTCTTTCTTTAAAACGCTCTCTGATAGCGTAATCCAGACTATCCAGGTCGCCAACAATAAAATCAGGCTCCATCCCGGCACTAACTAGTGCTCCGGCAGCACCATCGCAACAAATTATCTTGTCAGCCCCGCTGAGTTGCTTCAGTGGAACAGGATGACTTGGGAAATCTCCGTTGGCTAGTATAACAATATTGCTCTTCATTATTTCATAAGGCATTTGTCAGGATCTTTAATGCCAGCCAAAAATTCTGATGCCTTCATCCTTCTTTTGCCTGCCGGCTGAAGTTCTAGTATCCTTAAAAATCCACTACCACACTTAATTATAAGTGAACTTTTTGACTCTTTAATTACTCTCCCGGGAGAGGCTTGCTCTTCAGAAGTTGTAATCTCTGCAGTGAGTATCTTAATTTGAGTCGATTTATTATTGGATAAAAATTCTGTGTATGCTGCAGGAGAGGGGCTCAGACCTCTTACAAGATTCCAGATCTCCAGGTTTGTCTTTCCCCAGTCAATTCTGCAAATCTCTTTGTCTAATTTGGGAGCGCTTTTCAAATTGAGGATATCCTCTTTTTGAGGAGCAGGCATAGCCTCTCCCCTAAAGATAGCTTCAGCTGTTTTAACAACAAGTGAAGAACCCAAATCCATTAGCTTATCATGGAGTGTTCCTGCATCATCATTTTCTGAGATATGACACACCTCTTGATACAGAATTTCACCGGTATCAATTTTTGAGTCAATAAAAAAGGTTGTTACTCCTGTTATTTTTTCTCCGTTAATTAGTGCATAATTAATAGGAGCCGCCCCTCTGTACTGAGGAAGTAGTGAAGCGTGCAGATTAAAGCATCCGTATTTGGGAATGCTCCAAACCTCTTTAGGAAGCATTCTGAATGCAACAACAACAAAGAGATCTGCCTCAAGATCTTGTAGCGATTTAATGAAGTCAGGATCCTTAAGTGAGACAGGTTGCAGAATGTTAAGATTGTGCAGGGAAGCAAATTTTTTAACTTCACTTTCGTTTATCTGAAGCCCCCTGCCACTTGGTTTGTCAGGCGCAGTAACAACTCCGGCAATATTAAAGCCTGCTTCAATCAGCGCCTTTAGTGGCCCTGTTGCAAACCGGGGTGTCCCCATATAAACAACTCTTTTCATCTGATTTAATTTTGATTGGTATCTCTGAAGCCGGCAATTTTCTTAAAAAATGCAATGTATTTATCAGGATTGAACAGATTTGAGTCTCTTGTAGATTTCCATGTAAGGAATATTCCAATAGGCATAAGAATAATGCTGGAAATCAAAGTCCCCATCCCGGGACTTAAAGATCCGTCTGTTGATAATTTCTTGCCTGATATGTCTATTACCCAGTAAAAGACAAAGAATAAAATTGAAATTACAGAAGGAGTTCCAAGCCCCCCCTTTCTTATTATCGCTCCCAGCGGTGCACCAATAAAGAAAAATATAATGCAGGCCAGTGACAGGGTGAATTTTCTGTACAAAGCAATTTTTGATTGCCTTAGAGGAAGAGGGTACTGCCTCTCTTCAATAGAGTAATTATCAATAATCTGGATGGCCCCGGTTAATTGTGCTATCGCCTGAATATATGCGTTTTTCTCAATCTCTATACTCTCCCATTTATAGAGATCTTCAGCATCTATGCTTTTTGAATAGTATTTTAGCATTGAGGTGTCCAACTGCCTGGAATATGTCAGTCCCCCCGCATTAACCAGGGTTCTGATCTGCATACCTCTGACTGTACTGTATGCCGAGTCCAGAGAGTCTCTCATTGAGCGTAACTCTGCCATGTTTAATGCATTAACCTCTCCGCTGAACCTCCCGGACTCAGATCTTGTAAAAGAGTAATTTTCCAGAGAAATTATAAGTTCCTGTTTGTTAAACCCAATTTTTTGCATCACGAAAGAGGTGTCAACAGCATTCTCGGGAGGGGTCTCCTCATATGTATTCCCACTATACAGGGTAAAAAGAAGATTCTTTTTGTCTGCAGTCAGTTTGATTGCTCCTGAATCTGCTATGGTGACACTGTTGTTTCCCTGAACTCTTGAGTGGTCGTATACCATCAGGTCGTATAACATCTGAGTCTTTTCGTCCCTTTTATCGATTCTGATCACATAATTGTCAATACCATCATAGAATATGCCGGTTGGGATACTTATCTCCTCTTTGGTCCGGTTAATGTCATCCCTGAGAGTGTATATGTTATCATATGCAAGTGGTATTAAGTTGTTTGAGGCGAAAAACGCGCCTGTTGCAATCATAAGCGAGACAACAACAAGCGGAGTCAGAATTCTGTTAAGAGATATCCCGGCAGCCTTCATTGCAAGTAGCTCATTGTTCTCCCCAAAGCTACCCATTGTCATAATTGAGGCCAATAGAGTTGCAAGAGGAAGTGCTAGTGGAATAAGGGTAGCTGCCCCCCATCCCATAAATTCAAGAATTACAGCAAAACTGAGCCCCTTTCCTACAAGTTCATCAATATAGAGCCACAGGAAGTGCATCATCAGAACAAAAGTTACGATGAGAAATGTGAGCACAAATGGCCCCAGGAATGCCTGGATTATGAATCTGTCAAGTTTTTTCAAACTAATCTATTTTGTCTCCGTTTCAACCAATAATGAAATTGCAGCCGGTAGTCCCTGAATATCTTTTCCTCCTGCTGTGGCAAAAAATGGTTGGCCGCCACCACCGCCTGAGATAAGTTTTGCTGCATCTCTAATACTTTTGCCGGCATTTCTTCCGTGAGAAACCAGATCATCTGAGTACATCAGTGCAAGATTTGCCTTACCTTCAAATGAGTAGCCTGCAATAAGCATTGTGCTGGTCTCTCCCCTAAGCATAAAGGCAATATTCTTAACAACCTCAGGATTATACTCGCCGGTAAGCATTAGTACATTAATACCATTTATATAGTGTTTCTCTGCAAGGAGTTGCTTTTTAAGTTCTGCAGCCCTCTCCCTCATATACTCATCAAATCTCCTCTTAAGAGTTTCATTCTCTTCAATAACCTTGCCGATTGAGGCAATGAGATTTGGAGAGTTGTTGAACATAGCCTTAACAGAAGCTATAGTATCTTCATTATCATGAATAAGTTTCTCCGCATTAATACCGGTAGTAGCCTCAATTCTTCTTACTCCTGCTGCGATTGCAGACTCGGAGATGATTTTAAACAGACCAATATTTCCGGTACTGGATGTGTGTATCCCTCCGCAAAGTTCAAGAGAGTCTCCAAATTTTATAACCCTTACTGTATCTCCGTATTTTTCACCAAACAGAGCCATTGCGCCCATAGCCTTTGCCTCGTCAACCGGTATTCCCCTATACTCATCGCGTTGAGTATTCTCTCTTATCATTGAGTTTACCCTATTCTCAACTTCCCTGAGTATCTCCGGAGAGACTCTTTCATAATGAGAGAAGTCAAATCTAAAGTAATTGCTGTTTACCAGAGAGCCTTTTTGCTCAATATGATTTCCGAGGATTTCTCTCAGAGCTTTATGCAATAAATGGGTGGCTGAGTGGTTATTTGCGGTGGCTAATCGTTTCTCTTTGTCAACAACAGCACTGAATAGTGCCGAGGGATCTGAAGGCATTATTTCTGTAATATGGATATGGAGATTATTCTCTTTCAGAGTGTTAATAATTTCAATCCTCTCTCCATTTTCAGATATGAGCACTCCTGTATCTCCCACCTGTCCGCCACTCTCGGCATAGAATGGAGTTTTGTCAAGGACAATCTGAAAAAGCTCTTTGTTTTTAGTTTTTACAGACCTGAATCGTGTAATGAGTGATTGTGCTTCAGTGCCCTCGTATCCTACAAATTCAGTACCGCTGAATTCTCTGATTTCACTCCAGTCTCCCTCCTGGGTTGATGTCGCGTTTCTGCTGCGCTCCTTCTGCTTTTTAAGCTCCTTTTCAAAAGAGTCCATGTCAATTTTGAATCCTTTTTCTCTGGCAATAAGATCGCTTAAGTCAGACGGGAATCCATATGTGTCATACAGTACAAATGCCTCCTCTCCTGAAATTGTCTTGTGAGCGGCATTCTTTGACATAATGGTTTCAAGCATCCTGATGCCTTTGTCGAGAGTTCTCAGAAAAGAGTCCTCCTCCTCTTTAATGACTTTTGTAATAAGGTCTTTAGTCCTTACCAGCTCAGGGAAGGCATCTCCCATTTCGGCAACCAGAACGGGTACCAGTCTGCAGAGAAATGGCTGGTCTACGCCCAGGAATGTGTATGCATACCTTACGGCTCTCCTTAAAATTCTTCTTATTACATATCCGGCCTTTACATTGGATGGAAGCTGTCCGTCTGCAATTGAAAAACTTATTGCCCTAATGTGGTCTGCAATAACTCTCATTGCTATATCAACCTCTTTGTCATTTCCGTACTCCTTTCCGCTAAGTCTGGCTATCTCAGATATCATACCGGTAAATACATCTGTGTCGTAGTTACTCTTCTTCCCCTGCATTGCCATGCAGAGTCTCTCCAGACCCATACCTGTATCAACATGTTTCTGTGGAAGAGGTACTAAAGTGCCATCGGCTTTTCTGTTATACTGAATAAAAACGAGATTCCATATTTCAACAACAAGATGGTGACCCTTGTTTACCAGATCTCTTCCGGGTATCTCTGCTCTCTCTCTATCATCCCTGAGGTCTACATGAATTTCGCTGCAAGGGCCACAAGGGCCGGTATCTCCCATCTCCCAAAAGTTGTCCTTTTTGTTGCCATTAAGAATTCTCTCCTCAGGGAGATATTTAAGCCATCTCTCCTTTGCCTCTCCATCCTGAGAAATTCCATCCTCCTCACTCCCCTCAAATATTGTTGTGTAAAGTCTCTCTTTATCTAATTTGTATACTTCAGTCAGCAATTCCCAGGCCCAGTCAATTGCCTCATTTTTGAAATAATCGCCAAAACTCCAGTTCCCCAGCATTTCAAACATTGTGTGATGATAGCTGTCGTGACCCACCTCCTCCAGGTCATTATGTTTTCCGCTTACCCTTAAGCATTTCTGAGTATCTGCAACTCTTGGATATTTTGCGGGTTCATTGCCCAGAAACCAGTCTTTGAACTGATTCATACCGGCATTTGTGAACATAAGTGTAGGATCATCTTTAACAACCATAGGTGCTGATGATACAATGGCATGTCCTTTGCTTGCAAAGAAATCCAGGAAGTTTTTGCGTATATCTTTAGATGTCATAATATTGGATATTCCAGAGGATTTTATAATGAATGACAAAAATAGGTTTTTTATTAAAATTATTTAAATTTGCACGAATTTAAGGTTAAAATACCCGATGTCAAAGAATAAAAGTTACAAGTTCAATCCGGAAACACTTGCCTATGAGATCCACAGGATTTCAATCAGGTCAAGATTTTCAAAGGGCTTTCTACTCTTTCTTCTAAGCATTGTGGTTTCGGTAGGTTATTATTTCGTATATACCAGTTATTTGCAACTTGAAACGCCCAAAATGCTTAGTATAAGAAGCACTAATGCCGAGCTTGCAAACAGATTGGCGCTGATGAACAGAAGATTTGATGAGGCAAACAGAATTCTTAATGCTCTTCAGATTCGTGATAACTATGTTTACAGACCCATTTTTGGTATGGAGGAGATCTCTCAGGATGTAAGAGATGCCGGTTTCGGTGGGGTAAACAGATACTCATACCTTGAGACGGTTGACCGTTCAGGGATACTTACATCAACAGTAATGAATCTGGACCAACTATATAAGAAAGCCTTCATTCAGAGCAGATCATTTGATGAGGTCTCTCAGCTTGCAAAAAATGCTGATGAAATGGCTCTTTGCGTTCCCGCTATACCTCCTGTAAATATTGCATCCAAAAGGATTCGTTTTTCGAGCACATTTGGTTACAGGCCGGATCCATTCAATGGAGCTTACAGAATGCATACCGGTGTGGATATATCCGGTCCTGTCGGAGAGCCTATCTATTCAACCGGAAACGGGAAGGTCACTGAGATAGGATTTGACTTTTTCGGGTACGGAAATTATATAATTATTGACCACGGCTTTGGATATAAGACCAGATATGCGCATTTAAAGAGCTCTCTTATAACAATGGGAAGATCTGTGAAGAGAGGAGAGCAAATTGCAATTATGGGTAATACGGGAAGATCAAAGGGACCGCATATTCATTACGAAGTGATATACAGAAACCGTCCGGTAAATCCATTGAATTACTATAACAGGGACATCGAATCGGATGCATTCCTGGCACTTGTCTCGCCCGCATCCCAATCTAAAGGATAGCAGTGATGAGTAAGTATAAGTTCAATAAAGATCAGCTTAAGTTTGTAGAGGATAAGTTGGGAATGAAGGGAAGGCTTAAGGTTGTACTTGGTTATATCCTTGGCAGCATCCTTTTGGCAATATTCTACTATATTGTAGCAGCACTGATATTTAATACAAATGAAGAGGAACGCTTGCTTAAGGAGCGGGAGATGATGCAGCAGGAGTATAATAATGCTGCAGAGAAGATGAATCTTCTTGAGAATGTTCTTTCAGATTTACAGGCCAGAGACAGGGAGATATACATGAATATTTTTAAATCAGCCCCTCCTGACCTGGTTAACTCCTCATATGATGCAGCTATATATGAAAAGCTGGATTCCCTGGGAGATATGGATATTGTTAAATTTTCAGTAGCTAAATCCGCAGATGTTGAGAAACTTGTCAGTGCGGCCGGAGAGAAACTCAATCATATTTACAACGAATTTTTGGGAGCAGAGAACGCAACAGATATACCATCGATTTTACCTGTTAAGGGTTTAGCCGTAAATCAGACGGGTGCAAGTTTGGGTATGAAAATTCATCCATTCTATAAAACAATGGAGATGCATAACGGGATAGATTTGCTTGCCGCTTTGGGAACAGAGGTTATTGCTTCAGCTAATGGAGTTGTAACAGATATATCAAGATCTGACAGAGGGAGGGGAAATCAAATAGTTATTGAGCACTGGGGTGGATATAAAACTGTATATTCGCATCTGGGCGATATTCTTGTAAGAAAATCACAGCAGGTTAAACAGGGAAGTGTTATTGCAAGGGTTGGGAACAGTGGTCTCTCATTTGCACCTCACCTGCATTACGAAGTTCACCTTGATGGAAAGCCCGTTGAACCTGTTAATTTTTTCTTTGCAGATCTCAAACCGGAGCAGTACAGAGAGATGCTTATGATCGCTATTAACACAGGTCAGTCACTCGATTAATAATTTAATAACTAACATACCATGCCTTACAAAGAGTTCAAACCGGAGAAACTTTACTACACAATTGGGGAGGTTGCTGATTTGCTGGGGGAGAACACCTCTCTTGTAAGATTCTGGGCACAGAAATTCCCTGATTTTATTAAGCCAGCCAGAAATAAAAAGGGAAACAGACTTTTTACAGCTGATGATGTCTCTAACTTCAAGCTCATATACTACCTTGTTAAAGAGAGAGGGATGACTCTTGAGGGGGCTCAGAACAGGATGAAGGACAATAAAGATGGCGTAGACAGAAGAGTAGATGTTATTGAATCTCTGACAGGAATAAAGGATAGGCTGCAGGAAATACAGAAGATGCTATGAAAATTATGGCTTCATCAGTAGCAGCAGTGATAGAGGAGTTTGCCCCAGGGATTCTTCAGGAGAGTTGGGACAATTCCGGATTCTCTATTGGTGGTCCCGGTAAAGAGGTCTCATCGGCCCTTCTGGCTCTTGATTGCACCCCCTCCGTCATAAAAGAGGCTATTGAGAGTGGGGCCGATATGATAATTACACACCATCCATTGATCTTTTCGCCTCTGAAAAGGGTGGCAGGGGAGTCTCTGATTGAGAAAATGGTTGAGGATGCAATAAAAAACGGAATAGTAATTTACTCTGCCCATACAAATGCAGATAAGGTACTTCCCGGCGTGAGCGGTTTGATGGCACAAAGAATTGGGCTGCAGGATACCGGGATTTTAGATCCGCAAGACGAGAGCACCGGACTGGGGGTTGTAGGAAACCTCACAAGCCAGTTAACTCCGGCAGAGCTACTTACTCTGCTAAAGGAGAGATTTGGACTAAATATAATCAGGCACTCAAAACCAATTGAAGAACCTGTCAAAAGGGTAGCCCTTTGTGGAGGAAGCGGCGGCTCCCTTGTGGATAGAGCAATAAAAGCAGGAGCTCAGGTTTTAATAACAGGAGATATTTCTTATCATAAATTCCTTTGTGAAGATGGCTTTATGGTTATGGATATTGGCCATTTTGAGAGCGAGAACGAAGTACTCACTCTACTAAAAGATATACTGTCAAAAAAATTACCTACCTTTGAAGTTCGCATTTCTGACAACAATAATAATTTAATATACTATCATTAAGAGGGTTATGGCAACAAAACAGAAACCGATTATTGAGACTCCGCTGGATGGTGGAACTTTCATATCTCTGCAGAAGAGCACAAACAGCGAGGGAGACCTCACAATGGAGATAAAATTAAATCTCCTTTATCAGCTTCAGCAGACTGACAGCAAGATTGACAAGATACACCTTCTGAGAGGAGAGTTGCCTCTAGAGGTAAGGGATCTCGAAGATGATATTGAGGGATTAAAGACAAGGGTTGATAATCTTAAGCTTGAGATTAAGGATGTTGAGAGACTAATCTATCAGAAAAAGATGGATCTGGAAAATTCAAAATCTCTCATTGAGAAGTATACCGCTCAGCAAAACAATGTAAAAAATAACAGAGAGTACGACTCTCTTACCAAGGAGATTGAATTCCAGGGCCTTGAAACTGAGTTGGCAGATAAGAGAATAAAAGAGAATACACTCCTTCTCGCTGACAAGAAGGCTGCGCTTGTAGGTGCTGTCAGCGCACTTGAGGAGAGAGAGAAAGATCTTGAGCAAAAGAAGAGTGAACTTGACTCAATTATTGCAGAGACTGCAAAAGAGGAGAACGAACTTATCAAGTTGTCAGAAGGTATACAAGCACAGATTGATGCCAGAATGCTTGCTGCATACAAAAAGGTTCGCTCAAATGCCCGCAACGGACTTGCTGTGGTAACAGTAAGAAGAGATGCCTGCTCAGGATGTTTCAACAAGATACCGCCTCAAAGACAGATGGACATTGCTCAAAGCAAAAAAATCATTGTTTGCGAGTATTGCGGAAGAATTCTAGTGAATGCAGAGTTTGAGCAGGAATAATGTTCAGAGAGCCCTATAGATTAAGGGAACAATTCTTAAGACATGTAGGTCAGACTTCCCCCTCGCCTCTGGGATTAGAAATTCAGAGAGCGGAGGGGGTGTTCTTATATACTCCGGAGGGGAAAAAATATGTTGACCTCGTATCTGGAGTCTCTGTTTCAAATGTGGGACACTCAAATCCTGAAGTTACCGACGCAGTTTGCGAGCAGGCCAGAAGGCATATGCATCTCATGGTTTACGGAGAGATTATTCAGAAGCCGCAAGTAGAGCATGCAGCTCTTCTTGCCTCCCGTCTTCCCGGGAATTTAGATGTGGTGTACTATGTAAATTCAGGAAGTGAGGCAAATGAAGCTGCAGTAAAACTTGCAAAAAGGGCAACAGGAAGAACAGAGATCATAAGTTGTATTAACTCATATCATGGGAGTACTCATGGTGCTTTGAGCCTTATGGGCTCAGAAAAATTCAAAAATGCTTTCAGGCCGCTGTTGCCTGATATAAGGCATATCCGGTTTAACAGTATAGAGGACCTGGATTTTATTACCGCAAAAACAGCCGCTTTTATTATTGAACCAGTTCAGGGTGAGGGAGGTGTAAGGATTCCGGAAGAGGGTTACCTTGAAGCGGTGAGGCAAAAATGTACTCAGACAGGCACCATTCTTATATTTGATGAGATACAGACAGGATTTGGAAGATGTGGAAAACTTTTTGCTGCTGAGAAATGGGATGTTGTTCCGGATATTATTACCTTAGCAAAAGCATTGGGAGGTGGTATGCCGTTGGGTGCACTCGCAGCTTCTGCTGAGCTTATGAGTATGTGGCAGTCAAATCCTGTTTTAGGTCATATTACAACTTTTGGGGGGCATCCTGTATCCTGTGCAGCAGCACTGGCATCTCTCAAAATATTGATCAGAGAGGAGTGGATTGCCAATGCAGATAGAAAGGGGCTGTTGTACAAAACAATACTTGAGAGTCACAAGGCGGTTAAAGAGATAAGACAGGTTGGGTTGCTACTTGCAGTGGATCTTGGCGAGAGCCGGGCTGCTGAGAGGATTCTTCCTCTTTTGATTGAAGAGGGAGTTATGAGTGACTGGTTCCTTTTTGATGAAAACTCATTCAGGATTGCTCCCCCGCTCTCAATAACAGATGAAGAGATTATTTATTCGGCATCACTTATTGCCGCAGCATTAGACAGACTTTGAACATATGGCAAAAAGCTACAACAAGGGAAAGCAGACACAAGAGAAGAATCTGGACTCTCTGGGTCTGGATATGGGGAAAAAGCCACCTCAGGCGCTTGATATTGAGGAGGCTGTGCTTGGGGCTCTTATGCTGGAACCAAATCTGGTTCCGGATACTATGGAGATAATTAACACCGGCTGTTTTTACAAGGATGCTCACAGAAAGATCTTCAATGCTATAAAGACCCTGTCAGACAAGCACTATCCTGTTGACCTTCTTACAGTCTCTGATGAACTTAAGAGAACCGGAGACCTTGAAGTTGTTGGCGGAAATGCATTCCTCTCTCAACTGAGTATGAGAATCAGCTCTGCGGCTCACCTTGAGTATCACTCAAAGCTCTTGCTGCAGAAGTATATACAAAGAGAACTTATCTCTATCTCATACGAGGTTCAGAAAGACTCATTTGACGATAATATCCCTGTAGATGATCTTCTTGATGCAACTCAGCAAAAGATATTCTCTCTCACTGAGAGAAATATTAAACGAGAGTCCAGACCTGTTAAGTCTGTAATTGAGGAGGCCATAAATGAATTGCATAACAGCCAGTTAAAACCTGACGGTCTTTCAGGGGTTCGTTCAGGCTACACATCTCTTGATAAGGTGACTCTTGGCTGGCAACCATCTGACCTTATTATCCTGGCGGCAAGACCCTCTATGGGTAAAACTGCTTTTGTGCTGACTATGGCAAGAAATATGGCAGTTGAGCATAATATACCTGTTGCTTTTTTCTCTCTTGAGATGTCTTCGCTACAGCTTGTGAAGAGGTTGATGATAAGTGAGACAGGTTTGCCTGCAGATAAAATTAAAGGAGGGAAGAAACTGGAGGATTATGAGTGGACACAGATTAATACCAGGCTTGCTCAGTTGATTAAAGCACCCCTGTATATAGACGATACTCCGTCACTATCAATATATGAATTGCGTTCAAAGGCAAGAAGACTTGTTTTAAACGCAGGTGTCAAGGCTATAGTAATTGACTACCTTCAGCTGATGAGTGGTCCTCCTGAATTAAGAGGTATGAGGGAGCAGGAGGTCTCTGCAATCTCCAGATCATTAAAGGCAATTGCCAAGGAGCTGAATGTTCCGGTTATTGCATTGTCGCAGTTAAGCCGGGCAGTAGAGACAAGGGGAGGAAACAAACGGCCACAGTTAAGTGACCTTAGAGAATCCGGAGCAATTGAGCAGGATGCAGATATTGTTATTTTTATCCACCGTCAGGACTATTATGGGCTCACTGAAGATCCGGCAATGGCAGGAGTTACTGATATTATTATTGCCAAGCACAGAAATGGAGCCGTCTGCGATGTCTCAATGAGGTTCAGGCACTCTGAGGTTAAATTTGTAGATATTAATGATCCTGATTTTTCCGGATTGCATCAGGCAGGAACTGTCCATACTTATGGCTCTAAATTGAATAACACACCGGAATTTATACCAAATTCAGATTTTGACTCATAATGAATTAAGATGGTTAAAAGGCTCCTCATATTAATATGTCTGTTATCGGTGCCGATAGCCTCCTTTTCACAGCAATCCAACTGCCCTCCGCCAAGGGCCGGCTCTCTCTCTGATTTGCCTTTTCAGGACGGAGAGGTTTTGTTGTACTCTTTATCGTATAACTGGGGAGGGGTTGTCTCCTCTGTTGCAGAGGGGTCGTCAAAACTTAAATTTAATAACAGTGGTGCTGCAGGTCCCCATTTTCATGCAATAGTAGAGGGCAAAACTTACAGGTTTTATGATCTCTTTTTTAAAGTAAGGGATTATTATGAATCCAAATTTTTTCCGGGTAATATGAGGCCCTTCTATTTTCACAGAAATGTTCAGGAGGGTAAATACAGGATGAAAAATCACATTACATTTCTTCCTGATAATCAGATAAGATCACTAACTCAAAAATATGACAATCCCCAGAAGGATACTCTTTTAAAGGGCTCTCTCTGCACTTATGACATTGTTACAATGTTTTACTATGCCAGAACACTGGATTACAGAAATGATTCACCCGGTAAAATATATCCCGTTTCATTTGTAATAGATGATGATATATTTGATATATCAATAAGGTATATAGGTAAGGAGGTTAAAAGAATACCGGGATTTGGAACTTTCAATACAGCAAAATTCGCTGTGAAACTTATTGCAGGAACTGTTTTTAAAGGCGATAAAGAGATGATTCTATGGATTTCAGATGATGAAAATAAAATACCTCTTGGATTTGAAGTAGAGATAATTATCGGGAAACTTTTCGGGACGCTTAAAAGTACTGAAAATTTGAAGTTCCCAATGAAAAGTAAGATAACACATAAATGAAGAATACTGATATAATTGAACACGAAGGTGTAATTATTGACATAAGCCCGGATTTCATAACGGTTGAGATAATGAATAAATCTGCCTGTGGGGCCTGTGCCGCAAAAGGGGCCTGTTCGCTGGGTGAAGTGGAGGCAAAAGTTGTTGAGGTTGCAAACACCGGTTATATTATGTACGAGCCTGGTGAGAGAGTGAATGTTATGCTTGCTAAAACTCTTGGACATAAGGCTCTGTATATATCTTATCTGATTCCTTTGTTGATTCTGGTAGCAATATTACTATCTTTGTCTGCCGCCGGAGCCGGAGATCTTTTAACAGGATTGGCAATTTTAGGAGGGCTTGCTCTCTATTATTTAATTGTTTATCTCTTCAGGGAGAGGTTCCGTAAGGAGTATGTTTTTACAATCGAGAAACTGAACTAATTATATGACAGCTACAATTATCTTTACCATTGCAAGCCTTACCGTACTGGGGCTGGTGCTGGCACTGGTACTATACTTTACCGCTCAGAAATTTAAAGTGGTTGAAGATCCAAGGATTGATGATGTTGAGACTATTCTGCCGGGAGCAAACTGTGGCGGATGTGGTTATACAGGTTGCCGGGCTTTTGCGGAGGGTTGTGTTAACTCGGAGACAATGGACGGATTATTTTGTCCGGTTGGCGGGAATGATGTAATGAAAAAAGTTGGGGAATACCTTGGCAGAACTGTTGCAGAAAAGGTGCCTCAGGTTGCTGTGGTAAGATGCAACGGAAATTGCGACAGCAGACCCAAATCAAATAACTACGATGGTTATACCTCTTGTGCTGTAATGGCTTCTTTGTATGCAGGGGATACAGATTGCAGATACGGATGCCTTGGACAGGGAGATTGTGAATTATCCTGCGAGTTTGATGCAATTAAAATGAATCCCAGAACAGGTCTTCCTGAGGTAGATGAAGAGAAGTGTACAGCTTGCGGAGCTTGTGTTAAGGCTTGTCCTAAGATGATAATTGAGTTAAGAAACAAGGGGCCAAAGGGGAAACGGATATTTGTATCCTGTATTAATAAAGATAAGGGTGGTGTGGCAAAAAAGGCGTGTGCAGTAGCTTGTATAGGTTGCACTAAATGTCAGAAGGTGTGCGCTTATGATGCAATCACCATCTCCTCAAATCTTGCATACATTGACTACAACAAATGTAAACTTTGCAGAAAGTGTGTAGTTGAATGTCCTACAAATGCAATTTGGGAGGTTAACTTCCCTGTCAGGGTTCCTAAGAAAGTGGTTGCAGAGGTTGAACAGCATTAATTCGCGGTTATGAGCAAAACATTCAGCATAGGCGGTATTCATCCGCACGATAATAAAATTTCCGTAAACGCGGCTATTGAGAACTTTCCTGTAATGGAAAGGGCTTATATATCAATGTCTCAGCATCTTGGTGCCCCGGCTGAGCCTGTTGTGGTTAAGGGGGACAAAGTTAAAACAGGGCAGCTTATCGCCAGGGCAAATGGCTTTATATCTGCTAATGTGCATTCATCTGTTTCAGGTACTGTGAACTCTGTCGAGATGCTTCCGGATCTTGCAGGAAACCTCGTACAGCATATTGTTATTAATGTTGAGGGTGATGAATGGGTGGAGAGCATAGACCGTACACCTGAAATTAAAAGAGATATAACCCATTCACCACAAGATATAATTGCAAAAATTGCAGAGTGCGGGATAGTTGGTTTGGGTGGGGCTGCCTTTCCGACACATATAAAACTATCACCTCCTCCGGGTAAAAAGGCAGAATTCCTTTTGGTTAACGGAGCAGAGTGCGAGCCATATCTGACATCGGACTACAGGATAATGCTTGAAAATACGGAAGAGATTCTGATTGGAGTTAAACTGATGATGGCAGCACTGGGGGTGAAAAAGGCCTATGTGGGAATAGAGGAGAATAAGCCTAAGGCGATAAAGAAGATGAAGGATATTGCCTCAAAAGGTTATCAGAATATTAAGATTGTATCACTCAAAAAGAGATACCCTCAAGGGGGGGAGAAGCAGCTTATTGATGCTATTGTGGGGAGGCAGGTCCCATCAATGGGGCTTCCTATTGATGTGGGTGTTGTGGTTCAGAATGTTGGCACCGCGCTTGCAGTATATGAGGCTGTCCAAAAAAACAAACCTCTTTTTGAGGGCGTTGTTACAGTAACAGGTAAGTGTATGCCTGAGCAGAGGAACTTCAGGATGAGGGTGGGTACAACCTTTGAATCAATGATATTTGCTGTAGGCGGTTTTCCCAAGGATGCCGAGAAGCTGGTAAGTGGCGGCCCGATGATGGGGAAGGCAGTTTCAAGAATTGAGGCTGCGTCGGTAAAGAGTACATCGGCCTTACTGCTTCTGACTGAGGAGGAGACAAAAAGGGGAGAGGAGGCAAACTGTATCAGATGTGCAAAATGTGTGGATGCTTGTCCAATGGGGCTGGAGCCATACCTGCTTAACAGGCTTTCAAGGGCAAACAGAATGGAGGATCTTGAAGCGAATATGGTGCATGACTGCATTGAGTGCGGTAGCTGTCTCTATGTTTGTCCGGCAGATATTCCGTTGCTTGATACTATAAGATTGTCAAAAGCAAAAGTTTTGAAGATAATCAGAAGCAGACCAAAAAAGTAAAATCTAAATTCCAGATATGAAAAAACTGATTGTTTCACCGGCACCGCATCTACACGGTAACGAGTCAACCAAGAGTTTGATGAGAGATGTGATAATCGCTCTTGCTCCATCGCTGCTTGTGTCGGTATATTTCTTTGGATTTTCTGCAATAAAACTGGCTCTGGTGGGTGTTGCCACCGCAGTTGCTGTTGAATTTGTTATCCAGAAATATATTGTAAAAACAAAAATTACAGTAAATGACTACTCGGCAGCTCTTACGGGCCTTCTGCTGTCACTGAATCTTCCTCCAAATTCACCCTGGTGGATAATGTTTATTGGTTCAGTAGTGGCAATAGGAATTGCAAAGATGACTTTTGGAGGGGTGGGCCAGAACCTCTTTAATCCGGCGCTTGTGGGGCGTGTTTTCTTGCTGGTCTCATTTCCTGTAATTATGACCGATTATTCAATTCCTACATCCTGGTTCAGGGAGGGGATTGATGCAGGATCAGGTGCGACTGCTCTCTCAATTGTAAAGGAGGGGCTTGCAAAGGGTCTCACAATGGATCAGATTTTCTCTGATAACAACTTTTCCTATGCTCAGATGCTCTTCTCCAAAATTGGTGGTTCTGTGGGAGAGGTCTCTGCTCTGGCTCTGATTCTGGGATTTGTTTATCTGCTTATAAGGAGGGTTATCAGACCTCATATTCCTGTGGCTATAATTGGGACAGTGCTTCTGTTTTCTGCCATATTCTGGTTAATTAATCCTCAGATTTATGCAGACCCTCTGTTTAATGTACTTACAGGGGGGATACTTATAGGTTCAATTTTTATGGCAACGGACTATGTGACTTCTCCTATGAGCAAAAAGGGGATGGTGCTCTATGGTGTGGGAATCGGTATTATTACGATGCTTATAAGATACTGGGGCGCTTACCCTGAGGGGATATCTTTTGCGATTCTTATTATGAATGCCACAGTTCCTCTCATTAACATGTATTTCAAACCGGCAAAGTTTGGAAAGGAGGTCAAGAATGGCTAGAGAATCTACACTAAAAAATATGGTGCTGACCCTTGCATCTATTACTCTTATAGCTTCGACTCTTTTGGGAGGGGTTTATGCACTTACTAAGAGTTCTATTGATGCTGCAAAGGTTGCCAAGATAAATGATGCTATTTCAAAAGTGGTTCCTCAGTTTGATAACGATCCCTCTTCTGAGAAGTTTGTAAAAGAGTTTGATGGTAAGAGTTATATAGTTTATCCTGCCAAAAGCGGGGAGACTTTAGTTGGTTACGCAGTTGAGAGCTTTACTACTGGAGGATTTGGAGGGAGAATTACCCTTATGGTTGGTTTTAACATTGATGGAACAATATATAACACCGCTGTTCTATCACACGCAGAGACTCCGGGGCTTGGAGACAAAATGGTGGAGGGGAAAAGTAATTTTAGTATCCAGTTTCAGGGTAAAAATCCTGAGGACTTTAAACTTCTTGTTAAAAAAGATGGTGGGGACGTTGATGCAATAACAGCCTCTACAATTACATCAAGGGCATTCTGCGATGCTGTTACAGCTGCATGGGAGGTATATAAACTTTGTAATGAAGAAAATATAAAAAAGGAGGGGAAAGATGAGTAAACTGAATATTCTTACAAAAGGAGTCTTTAAAGAGAATCCGGTTTTTGTACTGATGTTAGGTATGTGTCCTACTCTGGGAACAACAACCTCTGCTATTAATGGTCTTGGAATGGGACTGGCAACAACATTTGTTCTAATGTTGTCTAATGTGGTAATCTCTGCGATTGCCGGATTTGTCCCGGCTAAGGTGAGAATCCCATCTTTCATTGTTGTTATTGCTGCTTTTGTAACTGTTTTACAGTTTGTAATGCAAGCATACACACCCGGATTGTACGAGACTCTTGGGTTGTTTATCCCTCTTATTGTGGTAAACTGTATAGTGCTGGGAAGAGCGGAGGCCTTTGCATCAAAAAATACTATTACTGACTCTTTCCTTGATGGTGTTGGAATAGGACTGGGATTTACTGCTGCTCTGACTGTTTTGGGTTTAGTAAGGGAAATTCTGGGTAGTGCATCTGCCTTTGGGATAAAATTTATGAACGGTGACGGAATCCTTGTATTTGTTCTTGCACCGGGAGCCTTTATTGCACTGGGTTATCTTCTGGTTCTGTTCAATAAGTTAAAGACTAAAATTAAATAGGAGGGGTTATGGAATATATATTAATAATCATATCAGCAGTATTTGTAAACAATATATTGCTCTCCCAGTTTCTGGGAGTATGTCCCTTCCTGGGTGTTTCAAATAAAGTTAGTACAGCAGCAGGCATGGCCGGGGCCGTAACCTTTGTGATTGCTGTTGCCACTCTTGTTACATATCTCCTGCAGTATTATGTGTTAGTTCCTCTGGGCATTGAGTTTATGCAGACTGTTGCTTTTATACTTGTAATTGCAGCGCTTGTTCAGATGGTTGAGATTATTCTTAAGAAGGTTAGTCCATCGCTCTATCAGGCACTTGGAATTTTCTTGCCTCTGATTACCACAAACTGTGCAGTTCTTGGTGTTGCTATTATCGTGGTATCCAAGGAATTTGCCTTTGGCAGCGATCCTCATATGCTTAACTTAGCTGAGTCAGTTGTTTATGGTATAGCAACAGCTCTTGGATTTGGCCTGGCAATGATACTTTTTGCAGGTCTCAGGGAGCAGCTGGAACTTGCAAATGTTCCCAAACCATTCAAAGGGATGCCCATTGCCCTTATAACAGCAGGTATTCTTGCCCTGTCATTTATGGGATTTGCAGGACTTGTTTAGTATTTGTAAATTTGAATTATGGCTAAAACCTTACTTGAAATAGATCAGCTGCTAAGAGCGGGAGATGCTGATGCAGCAAATGTGGAGCTGAGAGCTCTGCTTGAGAGGGAACCAAACAATGCCGAGGCTTGGTATCTTTTGGGAAGTCTTCTCAGAAGGCAGCAACTATGGGGGGATGCAATAAACGCCCTTAATAAGGCTAAGTTTCTTAATCCTGAAGGACCTGCTGCCCATGCAATAGAGTCCATTTATGAGATTCTGAGTTATCAGAATACAGATTTGATGAATCCGTAAAAGGAGAGAGTTTAAATAATTTTACCTCCCCTGATGTGGAGTGAAGATGTAGCCAGGCCATCTGTTTCGCCCCTGTTGTGGGTGACATGGAGAACGGTCTGGCCCTCTTTTTTGAGTATTGCCAATGTCTTTACCGCCTCCACTCTAAGCTCCTCATCCAGTGCGGAGAGTGGCTCGTCAAGCAGTAAAACCGATGGCTGGTGCGCCATGGCGCGGGCAAGTGCACATCTCTGCTTTTCACCGCCGGATAAATCTTTTATAGCTCTCTTAAGCAATCCCTCAATTTTGAAAAGGGAGGCGATTCTCCCGGTCTCCTTTGCCACGGCAGCTTTGTCGGCACCGGAAATGGATAGGGGAAAGCCGATGTTCTCTTCAACTGTCATATGGGGAAAGAGGGCGTAATCCTGGAAGAGCATACCCACCGGCCTCTTTCTGGCAGGGGTGTTGGTCATATCTACCCCATCAATAAGTATTTTGCCCAGGTCAGGGAATCTTAGCCCGGCAATCAGTTCAAGCATAACAGACTTGCCGGAGCCAGACGGGCCAAGCAGTGCTGTATAGCTACCCTTGGGAAGATCCAGGTTTATGGGGCCAAGGGTAAATTGTCCTGCTTTGTATGTTATGTTTTCCAGTTTTACCATCTTCTCTTCTGGTATATTCTCAGTAGTGTAAACAGGATAAGGGTAACGGTGACAAATATCACCGCCACAGGCCTCGCATAGTTTATACCAAATGAGTTGAATCTGTCAAATATCAGAACCGGTGTGGTCATCGGGTGGTACGCCACTATTACGATTGCCCCAAACTCGCTCATCCCGCGTGCAAACATCAGCATAAGTCCTGAGACAACTGACCTTCCGGCAAGTGGCAGGGAGATTTTGTAAAATGTAGTAAATTTTGATGCGCCAAGTGTCTCCGCGGCCTGCTCCAGCCTTTCAGGAACTGCCGCAAATCCATCCCTTGCTGAGTTTATAAGAAACGGAAGACTTACAAACGCCATCGCCATCCCAATAGCTATAGGAGAGCCCACCAGGTTAAGCCCAATGGAATCAGCTGCAGAACCCAGCAGACTATCCCTGGAGATAACCCCAAGGAGTGCAATTCCGGCAGCTGAGTGGGGAATCACTATAGGCAGGTCAATAATCGCCTCAACTACACCCTTAAGCGGGAACTTTTTTCTGGCAAGAATATAGGCCAGCGGAATGGCAAATACCGACGAAATAAATGTCGCAGCAGCAGATACACCCAGTGTCAGCACGATACTTCGGCTCACCTCCGGATCCCTTATTGTCTCAAAGAGCCCCGGCGCCTTAACCGAAAGAAACATCCCCGCAAGCGGCGCAAAAATGAACAGCAACGCCACTGCTCCCAGAAGCATAAAGGCGAAGTGAGTGATGTTGCGGTTGTGGTGCATTTGACAAAGATAGAAAATAATCAATTTGGCTAGTCTGCTGCTGTACCCTTCCCCAGTGTACTGCTGCGCCCTACCTGAATCACCCGCAGCCCCTC